>Ga0183097_10045_pt2 | contig 332999 bp, 306 predicted proteins | sample BioMet8_FD_128883 | JGI IMG/M metagenome (GOLD analysis project Ga0183097, IMG submission 128883) | Microbial communities from bioreactor (seeded with sewage sludge) at Lawrence Berkeley National Lab, California, USA - Biofuel... | ecosystem: Engineered > Bioreactor > Anaerobic > Unclassified ... | reverse complement strand
TCCTGGCATTGGGCAAAAGCTTCTTTTAAAGAGATCTGGTGGCAACGAACAGACATAAATTTTCTCCTCCATTTGCTAGTATTCAATTGTTTGTGATGATTCAATTTTACTACAAGTGGAGAGAAAATTTATATATAAAATGTAGGAGACCCCACAAAATCAAGGGGTTTGGCAATTAACAATTGCCTATAATATATTATATATTAAGGAGACTGCCATGAATGTCCATTCTGATGAAAATGACTGTGTGCTGTTTGCGGGCAGCGGAAACTTTGACGGCCCGGAGGCTGCCGATGCGCTGATCCGGCGGGTGAAGGCCGGGGATAAGGATGCCCTGGCCGCCCTGGTGGCGGATTACCTGCCCCTGGTGTGCCATGCCGCCTGCAGGCTGCCGGTCCGGGAGCGGGAGGACGCTGTCGCCGAGGGCCAGTACGAGCTGATCCGGGCCATCCAGGCCTTTGACCCGGATTACGGCCTGGATTTGACGGGGTATCTGAAAATCAAGATCGACTACGCCATGTTCAATTACCAGCGCCGTTATCATCACGACGCGGACCGCACGGCGGCGGAGGGGGATATCCTGGAGCGGGTGGAAGCCCTCCAGGCCGGCCAGACGGATCCCAGGGACAGCCCCGCCGCCCAGGTCCTCCGCCAGATGAATGCCGAACAGCTCCGCGCCGCCATGGCGGAGTTGACTCCCAGGGAACAGGCCTGCCTGGAATCCCTGTTCTGGCGGGGCATGACCTACGTCGAGACGGCGCAGACCATCGGGGTGCAGGTGAGCAGCGTATCGTGCCTGCGCAGCCGGGCCCTTAAGAAGCTGAAACTGAAGATCGTGTAAAAAAACGGAGCCGGCCCCCCAATGGAGCCGGCTCCGCATTTTTGCAGCCGTATGGACAAAGATCAGTCATCATCATCATCGTCGTGATGGCGCAGCTTGCTGGCGATGATCAGGGCCAGGATGCCGATGACGATCAGCACGATGAGGAAGACGGTCAGGTAATAACCCAGCTGATAGGCGAAGCGGTACATCGCCATGCCGTACTTCATGCCGAAATAAAAACCGAGGCCGAAGAGGACGACGGCGAACATGACGATCACGAGGATCTTCCGTTTGCGTTTTTCCGCCCGTTCAGCGCGAAGGGCTTTTTTCAGGGCCTTTTGGTCCACATTCTTCTGGGCACTGTTATCTTGATTGTCAGACATTGGATTGCTCCTTCCGGATATAATAAGCTTATTATACCCCAAAACCATTAATTTTGATTAAAGAAAGCCGATGAATTTTCCGGCGTCAGAACAGGATCATGACGAAGCCCATGATCAGCCCCAGCAGGCCGCCGAGCCAGACGATGGCGTCCAGTTCCTTCTTGACGATGCCCAGGATGATGTGTTCCAGCTCCAGCATGTCGAAGCTGTTGATCCGGTCCTCCACCAGGGTGGCGATGCCGATGGCGTTGAGGGCCCGGGCCAGGTTGTTCTTGACCACATCGTGATAGGCTTCCAGGATGACTTCCCTTATTTTGGGCAGGTGATGGTTGTATCGGGTGTTGATCTGGGCCAGGGTGGTATCCATGATGTCATTGGCCTCACTGGTGATGGCCCCGGCGATCATGCCCCGTCCCTCCGACGCGACGATCTCATTGACCATGGTGGCCAGCTTGAGCTTCATGCTGTCCAGGTTGATTAAGAAGGCCAGGGAACCCAGCATGGAGCGCTTCTGCACCTCGGCCATGGCGATTTCCGCCACCGAGGCGCCGATGTTCATGTCCACGGCCTTGGTGTAAATCATGGTGGTCAGGGAATCGCAGCTCTTGTCAAACAGCTTTTCCGAACGCTCTTCGGTCAGGGCGTTGGCGGAAATCTGGCGCAGGGTCAGGGGGCTGTCCTTATAATTTTCGACGGTCCGGTCCACCAGGTCCATGATCTTCTGGTCCATTTCCTCGGAGAGCAGGCAGTCGCTCATGACCTCTTCATTGATGAGGAATTCCCCGACGACGCTGCCGCAGGCCTTGGAGATCCGTTCCTTTTCCTTGGGGATGATCCCAGGGGTGAAGGGGAGGGTCCAGCCGAAGACCTTGACCGGGTGGAGGGGTCTGAACAGCATGCGGATGGCGACGCCGTTGGTGATGAGGCCGATGATGGCGCCGACGATGGGGCCGACCAAAAAGGACAGTTTGGAAATATCAAAATTCAATTCACCACTCCTTTCTATCTGAAATCTTATTTTATTCCTATTACCGCAAAAAAACAATTGATTATTTTGCGAATATTGTCTATAATTGATAAAAATACCAAAAATGATGAAGGGAAGAGTAGGATCGGCGTTCCTTAAGAGAGACAGATGGGTGCTGGGATCATCTGAAGCGGGCGTTATCTGAAGACCATCCTGGAGTTGACTGGGAAAAAACCAGCTCCGGCCAGCCGCCGTTAAAGGCCAAACAAGTGGGTATCCGGGCTTTTTATGACCGCGTGGCGGCAAGGCCGGTGCCAACAAGGGTGGAACCGCGTGAACAACGTCCCTTTATGCCGCAAGGCGTAGAGGGATTTTTTAATACAAAAATTTAATTTACAGGAGGAAACAAGATGAAAGTCACATTATTGGACGGAAGCGCCAAGGAATTTGACAACGGCATGTCCGTTTACGATATCGCCAAGAGCCTGAGCCCAGGACTGGCCAAGAAGACACTGGCAGGTGAAGTGGATGGCAAGGTGGTGGATATCCGCACCCCCATCGACGGCGACGTAAGCCTGAAGTTTTTGACCTTTGACGATGAAGGGGGCAAGAAGACCTTCTGGCATTCGGGCTCCCACCTCATGGGACAGGCCATCAAGCGCCTGTGGCCCGACGCCCAGCTGACCATCGGCCCCGCCGTGGACAACGGCTTCTACTACGATATCGACATGGAACACGTGCTGACACCGGAGGATTACGCCAAGATCGAAGGGGAAATGAAGAAGATCGTCAAGGAAGATCCGGAAATCGTCCGCTACACCCTGCCCCGGAACGAAGCCCTGGCCTGGGCGGACAAGGAAGGGGAAACCTACAAGACCGAGCTGATCACCAACCTGCCCGAGGATGAAACCATCTCCTTCTACGGCCAGGGGGAATGGGCGGACCTGTGTGCCGGCCCCCACATCAAGAACGTGGGCCTGATCAAGGCCTTCAAGATCATGAGCCTGGCCGGCGCCTACTGGCACGGCGATTCGGACAACAAGATGCTCCAGCGGGTGTACGGCATCGCCTTCCCCAAGAAGGCCATGCTGGACGAATACCTGCAGCGCCTGGAAGAAGCCAAGAAGCGAGATCACCGCAAGCTGGGCAAGGAGCTGGACCTGTTCTCCATCCACGAAGAAGGACCGGGTTTCCCGTTCTTCCACGCCAAGGGCATGATCATCCGCAACGAGCTCATCAACTTCTGGCGGGAAGAACACCGCAAACGGGGGTATACGGAAATCATGACCCCCATCATGCTCAACGCCGAGCTGTGGAAGCGCTCCGGCCACTGGGACCACTATAAGGAAAACATGTACATGTCCAAGATCGACGGCCAGGATTACGCCATCAAGCCCATGAACTGCCCCGGGGGCATGCTCATTTACAAGAACACCCAGCACAGCTACCGTGAGCTGCCCATCCGGGCCGGTGAGCTGGGACTGGTCCACCGCCACGAACTCAGCGGCGCCCTCCACGGCCTCATGCGGGTCCGGACCTTCACCCAGGACGATGCCCACATCTTCATGATGCCGGACCAGATCAAGGAAGAAGTGGTCGGCGTCATCAACCTGGCCGACGACATCTACAACGTCTTCGGCTTCAAGTACAAGATCGAGCTGTCCACCAAGCCGGAAAACGCCATGGGCAGTGACGAGGACTGGGAACGGGCCACCAACGCCTTAAAGGAAGCCCTGGAAGAAAAGGGTATTGACTACATGATCAACCCTGGCGACGGCGCCTTCTACGGCCCCAAGATCGACTTCCACCTGGAAGACAGCATCGGCCGGACCTGGCAGTGCGGCACCATCCAGCTGGACTTCCAGATGCCCGAACGCTTTGACTTGACCTATGTGGGCAAGGACGGGGAAAAACACCGTCCGGTCATGGTCCACCGGACCATCTTCGGCAGCATCGAACGGTTCATGGGGATCCTCATCGAACACTTCGCCGGAAAATTCCCCCTGTGGCTGGCACCGGTGCAGGTGGAACTGATCCCCGTTAAAGAAGAACACGACGCCTTTTGCAAGGCCCTCAAGGAAAAGCTGGAAGGCCAGGGCATCCGCGTGGACGTGGACTACCGGGACGAAAAGATCGGCTACCGCATCCGGGAAGCCCAGCTCCAGAAGGTGCCCTACATGCTGGTCATCGGCGACAAGGAAGTGGGCGGCGATACCCTGATGGTGCGCAACCGCGACACGGAAAAACAGGAAGCCCTGACCCTGGACGATTTCATCGCCCGGATGAAGGAAGGCATCGCCAGCAAGTCCCTGGTGCTCAAGTAACAGGAAGTTTTTTGGAAAAGGCCTTGACGGGCCCCGCCGGGTCCGGTATAATATTCAAGTACAAACAAAGTAGAAGTTGTCACTTCTCACCTGTCTCCACGGGAGAATGGGTCATAAAGGCTTGAAACTCTTATGATGCAGGTGGGTGTACTGACACTCCCTGCATTTTTATTTTTATTTTATCAATTGGAGGTGTATTACAATAGCAAGAGACATTCAACACGAAATCAATGAACGGATTCGTGACCGCGAAATCAGGGTTATTGGACCGGATGGCGATATGCTTGGGGTCATGTCCCCTCGGGAAGCATTGCGTATAGCTGAAGATAATGATCTTGATCTTGTCAAAGTGTCACCAAATGCCAAACCGCCAGTCTGTAAGATTCTTGATTACGGTAAATTCCGCTATGAAGAAATTCGACGTCAGAAAGAAGCAAAAAAGAATCAGAAGGCCGTTGTGATTAAGGAAATCCGTATGTCTGTTCGTGTGGAAGAACATGATATTCAGGTGAAGGCTAAAAATGCTCAAAAATTCTTGCAACAAGGCAATCGTGTCAAACTGACCATCCGCTTCAGAGGCCGGGAAATGGCTTATACCGATCAAGGGAAACAGGTGCTCCTGGATTTTGCCAAACGCCTGGGTGACTACGGCACGGTTGAAAAAAATCCCAAGCTGGAGGGAAGGAACATGTCGATCTTCCTCTCACCCAAAAGGGATGGCCATCCAAAGGAAAAATAAAAATTCTAAATCAATCATTATAGGAGGAATCATCATGCCCAAAATGAAATCCCATCGGGGATCAGCCAAACGTTTTAAGATAAAAAAATCAGGCGTCATCAAGCGCTCCAAGGCTTTCAAGAGCCATATCCTGAATAAGAAATCCCGGAAACGGAAGAGAAACCTGAGAAAAGCGGGTTATCTTGGACCGACTAATGCGAAGAACGTTCGCAAAATGTTACTGAAATAATAGTGATGAGCAAGGAGGAAAAAAATGGCTAGAATTAAAAAAGGTGTTAACGCCAAGAAAAAACATAAAAAGATCTTGAAACTTGCCAGGGGCTATTACGGTGCCAAGAGCAAGCTGTACAGACCGGCTAACGAAGCGGTGATGCGCGCCCTGCGCTCGGCATACCGCGGCCGCAAGGAAAAGAAACGGGATTACCGCAAACTGTGGATCACCCGGATCAACGCTGCTGCCCGCATCCAGGGGATGAGCTACAGCAAATTCATGTACGGCCTCAAGCAGGCCGGTGTCACCATCGACCGCAAGATCCTGGCTGATTTGGCCATGAATGATATGGACGCTTTTGCAAAACTGGCGGAATTGTCCAAAAATAATTTATAAGATAACCTACTGCAAAACGTCATTTGTTTCGTGACAGATGGCGTTTTCTTCTTGTTTTGGAGGAAAGGTTTGCAGTTGTACGCTTTTTAATGCGTTTCGGCCTTTCTGCTCTTGATTTTTAATGCTTTAGTGCTAAAATGTCTTTAGTTAGTCATTATTATATTATGAGTGAATGGAGTTTAAAGCATGACTAAAATCATCAAATCGGAGAATGACAGTAAATTTACCCATTTCATGCGAAGCCGCTCACCTGCGGAAATCCTGATGTTCGGGTTCGCATTGGTTATCTTTATTGGTTCACTGCTCCTGAGCCTGCCCATCGCCAGTGTGAGCGGGCACAGTCCGGGCTACATCAACTGCCTGTTCACGGCCACCTCGTCGGTGTGTGTGACGGGGCTGATCGTTGTGGATACCGGGACCTACTGGACGCTGTTCGGTCAGATCGTCATCATCCTGCTGATCCAGATCGGCGGGCTGGGCTTCATGTCCCTGATGACCATCATCTTCGTGTTGGCCGGCAAACGGATCACCATCCGGAACCGGCTGCTCCTCCAGTCCTCCGTCAACTCGGAACGGGTTCAGGGGGTGGTCAAGTTCACCAAGTACATCGTGGCTTCCTCGCTGATCATCGAGCTGATCGGCGGGCTGCTCCTGTCCATTGTCTTCATTCCGGATTACGGGGTGGGGAAGGGGCTGTACTTCGGGATCTGGCATTCCATTTCGTCCTTCTGTAACGCGGGCTTCGACCTCATCGGCAATTTCAACAGCTTTACGGGCTATGTGAACAACCCGCTGCTGTCCCTGACGGTGGGCGGCCTCATCGTGGTCGGCGGCCTGGGCTTCGCTGTGACCAGCGAACTGGTGAATTACCGCCATTCGGGGCGCCTGAGCCTCCATACCAAGCTGGTGCTCATCTCCACCACGGTCCTCGTGGTCGGCGGTGCGGTGATGATCTACATCCTGGAATACAACAATCCGGAAACCCTGAAGAACCTGCCCTGGTACGGCAAGATCCTGGCTTCCATCTTCCAGTCCATCACCCCGAGGACGGCGGGCTCCAATACCATCTCCCAGGTGGGGATGACCTCGGCGGGCAAGAATATCACCATGCTGCTCATGTTTATCGGCGGGTCCCCGGGATCCACCGCCGGCGGGGTCAAGACGACCACCTTCGCCGTGATGTTCCTGATGCTTTTTTCCGGACTCACAGGCAAGCGGGATGTGGCCTGCTTCAAGCGGTCCATCCCCCGGGATACCCTGAGACAGGCGGCCTGCGTCTTCTTCATCGGCGGGCTCATCGTCTATATCGTGTTCATGATCCTGTCCATCGCGGAACCGGGCAAACCGGCCCAGGACCTTCTCTTTGAAGTGTTCTCCGCTTATTCCACGGTCGGTCTGACCTGTAACATCACGCCGACCCTGTCCAATGTCAGCCGCGTCGCCATCATCCTGACGATGTTCACCGGCCGTGTCGGCCCCCTGACCATCGCCTACGTGATCACGCGCAAGGAACGGAAGGAACGGAAAAACAAGGGATTCTACAAGTTGCCAGAGGGCAATGTGTTAATAGGATAATGCAGAGGGAGCTATGAAAGATAAACAATTTGCTATTTTAGGATTAGGACGTTTCGGGGAAGCCCTGGCCATCACGCTGAGCGAGCTGGGGTGCAATGTGATCGTGGTGGACCGGGATGAGGAAAAGGTCCAGAACATCGCCAATTACGTGACTTACGCCGTCCAGGCGGATGTGTCGGATATCAACGCCCTCAAGTCCATCGGGCTGAAGAACGTGGATACGGCCATCATCGCCATCACCTCGGACATCAACAGCAGCATCATGGGGGTGGTCAACGCCCAGGAGCTGGGGATCCCCCGGATCTACGGCAAGGCCAACAACGCCCAGCACGAAAAGGTGCTGCTCAAGCTGGGGGTCCAGAAGGTGTTCTCACCGGAACGGGACATGGGCGAGCGGGTGGCCCACAACCTGTTCTCCGGGGATTTCATCGACGTGCTGGAGCTGGATACGGACCACTCCATCGTGGAGGTGGACGCCCTGCCCGGCTGGGAAAACCACGCCCTGGATACCCTGGAAATGCGCAGCCGCTACGGCCTCAACGTCATCGCCATCCGCTCCCAGGATAATCTGAATGTATCGCCCCTGGCCACGGATGTCATCAAGCCCGGGGACAAGCTGGTGGTCATCGGGGACAACCTGAGCATCAACGATGTGACCCGACAGAACCAGAACGGCCCCAAATTCCGATGATTTCATCCATCACCTCGAGACAGAACGATCGGGTCAAGGCCATCCGGGGCCTGCGGCTGAAGAAAAACCGCGAGGCTGAGGACGCGTATACCTTCGAGGGCAAGAAGCTCTTCCTGGAGGCCTGCCGGTGGCAGGTGCCCCTGACCGATGTGTTTGTGACGGAGCGCTGCCTGGAGGACCCGGCGGTGGCCGGGGCGGTAAGGGAGCTGGAGGGGGCCGGAGAATGCCAATGCGCCCTTGTGAGCGAGGCGGTCTGCGAGGCCCTGAGCCAGCAGAAAACCCCCGAGGGCATCCTCTGCCGGGCAAAAAAATCAAAAAAAGGGAAGCCAAACGGCCGATCTTATGTTATATTAGAAGATATCCGTGACCCCGGAAACCTGGGGACCATCCTGCGGACGGCGGACGCCATGGGCTTTGATGCCGTGGTGGCCTCGCCCCAGTGTGCGGATATTTACGGTGAAAAGGTCATCCGCGGCTCCATGGGTTCCTTCTTCCATCTGCCGGTCTGGCAGTGTGAGGACCTGGGAGCGGAGATTGCGGCCCTGCGTCAGGCGGGGATCCTGATCTGCGGCACGTCCCTGGCGGGGACGGAGATGACCGGGCTGCCCCTTGACGGAGGCGGTGTGGCCCTGATCCTGGGCAATGAGTCCCACGGCATCAGCGACGGCCTGGCCCGGGAATGTGACGTGCTCTGGCGGCTCCCCATCTGGGGGAACGCCGAATCCCTCAACGTGTCCATCGCCGCCGGCATCATGCTGTACGAGATCGGGCGGGAGCTGCACAAGACAAGTGAATAATCCAATGCGATGATGGAGAGGTAGCCATTGTTTTACCCGCAACCAGAGAGGACGCCCCCGGCTGAAAGGCGCCTGCGGCCCAGATGGTGAAATTTCACTCCGGAGCTTTCCAGGTGAACGCTGCGGCCTGTAGCCTGGAACGTCCATAACGCGTTAGTTAAGAGGGATTGCCCGTCGGGCAATAACAAAGGTGGTACCGCGGAAATTTCGTCCTTATTTTTAAAATAAGGACTTTTTTTATGTACAGGCTTTGATAGACTTATTGGATTTTACAAATTTTATCGATAAAGGAGTAAAGAGAAGATGCAGGATCAATTGAATCAGATTAAGGACGAGTTCTTCAACCATATCCAGGATGTGAAGGATATGAAGGAGCTGGACGAGCTGCGGGTCCGTTTCCTGGGCAAGAAGGGCGCCCTGACGGGTGTGATGAAGGGCATGGGCAAGCTGTCCAAGGAAGCCCGCCCGGTGGTGGGCAAGATGGCCAACGAGATCCGTGAGGAAATCGAACGGGGCCTGACCGAACAGAAGCAGAACCTGGAAGCCGCCGTCATGGCCTCCCGGATGGAAAAGGAAAAGATCGACGTGACCCTGCCGGGAAAACAGCCCCAGACCGGGAGCCTGCACCCCCTGAGCATCGTCATCAACGAGCTCCAGGACATCTTCCTGGGCATGGGCTTCTCCATCGTGGAAGGGCCGGAAATCGAGTGGACCCAGTACAATTTTGATTACCTGAACATGCCCAAGGACCATTCCTCCCGGGATCTCCAGGAATCCTTCTACTACCAGGACGACATCGTCCTGCGGACCCAGACCTCGCCGGTCCAGGTGCGTACCATGATGAAGAACAAGCCGCCCCTGCGGATCATCTCCCCGGGCCGGGTCTACCGTTCGGACGAAATCGACGCGACCCACTCGCCGGTGTTCCATCAGATGGAAGGCCTGGTCATCGACAAGGGCATCACCATGTCCGACCTCAAGGGGACCCTGGATCTGTTTGCCAAGCAGCTCTTCGGAAATGACACCAAGACCAAATTCCGGCCCCACCAATTCTATTTTACCGAACCCAGCGCTGAAATGGACGTGACCTGCTTCAAGTGCGGCGGCAAGGGCTGCCCGGTGTGCAGCCAGTCCGGCTGGGTGGAACTGCTGGGATGCGGCATGGTCCATCCCAACGTGCTCCGGGCCTGCGATATCGACCCCGAGGTGTACAGCGGCTTTGCCTTCGGCATCGGCCTGGACCGGGTGGTGCTGACCAAATACGGAATCAACGACCTGCGGATCCTCTTTGAAAATGACGTCCGCTTTCTGGATCAATTCAAGTAAAAGGAGACTGACTCATGCTCGTATCATTAAAATGGCTGAAAGAATATGTGAATGTGGACATGGACGTGAAGACCTTCGGGGATATCCTGACCATGTCCGGTACCAAGGTGGAAAGCATTGAAACCGTGTCGGAAACCATGTCCGGCATCCTCACCGGTAAAATACTGAAGGTCAATCCCCATCCCAACGCCGACAAGCTGGTGGTCTGCGACGTGGACCTGGGCGCGGAAAAGGGCGTGCTGCCCATCATCACCAGCGCCACCAACGTCTTTGAGGGGGCGGTGGTGCCCGTGGCCGTGGCCGGCGCCGTGCTGGCCGACGGCACCAAAATGAAGGCCTCCAACTTCCGAGGAGTCAAGTCCCAGGGGATGATGTGCTCGGTGGAAGAAATGGGCATGAACACCCATCTGTTCACCAAGGAGGTATTGAACGGCATCTACATCCTGCCGGCGGACACCGAAGCCGGCCTGGACGTGCGCTCCCTGATGTGGGTGGACGACGCCATCATCGACGTGGAGCTCACCGCCAACCGTTCGGACTGCCAGTCCATGTACGGCATCGCCCGGGAAGCGGCGGCGGCCCTGGATGAACCGGTGCAGCCCATCCCCCTGTACGATCCCCAGAAGGAAGGGGCCTCGGAAATTGAAAGCCACCTGTCGGTGAAGGTGGAAAGTCCCCTGTGCCCCCGGTACGTAGCCAAGATGTTCAAAGTCAGGGAAATCGCCCCGTCGCCCCTGTGGATGCAGCTCAAGCTCCTTAACTGCGGCGTCCGTCCCATCAACAACATCGTGGATGTGACCAACTACGTCATGCTGGAAATGGGCCAGCCCCTCCACGCTTTCGACTACAAGAGCCTGGATTCGGACCAGATCGTGGTCAAGACCACCGACGCCAAGTCCGTGGTGACCCTGGACGATGTGGAACGGGAAATCGACGATGCCATGCTCATGATCACCAACGGCCGGGTGCCGGTGGCCATCGCCGGGGTCATGGGGGGGGCCAACTCGGAAATCACGGACCAGACCGAGTACGTGGTCCTGGAATCCGCCTGCTTCGACAAGGCCAGCATCCGTCAGACCGCCAAGAAGGTGGGCCTGCGCACCGAAGCCTCGGCCCGGTACGAAAAGGGCCTGTACCCCAGCCTGGCGGAAACCGCCGCCCTGCGGGCCACCTACCTCTTTGAAACCATCGGCGCCTGCGAGGTGGTCCCCGGCATGATCGACGTGTACCAGGAACCTTCGGCTCCCCGGACCATCACCGTGGACGCCGCCTGGATCAACCGCTTCATCGGCATCGACCTGACCCCGGCGGAAATGGTGAAGATCCTCAAGCGCCTGTTCTTAACCACCGAGCTGTGCGAAAACGGCACCCTCATCGTCACCGTGCCGGAATACCGTCAGGACCTGAACATCCGGGAAGACATCGCCGAAGAAATCGCCCGGATCTACGGCTACGACAAGATCCCCAGCACCATCATGGGGGGCACCACCCTGGTGGGCCTGAAGACCGAGGAACAGAAGTACAAGGACCGGCTGACGGACCTGCTCATCGGCAACGGCTATTACCAGACCATGACCACCTCCTTCTCCAGTGCGAAACGCATCGAAATGATGAATCTCATCAAGAAGGAAGAACTGGTTGTCATCAAAAATCCCTTGGGCGAAGAAAACAGCGTCATGCGCAACACCCTGGCCGGCCATCAGCTGGAAACCATCGGCCTGAACTACAACCGCAAGATCCCCCAGGCCCGGTTCTTTGAAATGGCCAAGACCTACCACGTGAACCCGGATCCGGCGGACCTGCCGGTGGAACGGACCCACCTGGTGCTCTCGGGCTACGGCGACATGGATTTCTACGAGCTCAAGGGCACGGTGGAAGCCATCCTCCGGATGTCCGGCATTGCAGACTGGGCCTTTGCCGCCGGCGGCGACGACCTGTTCCACCCGGGACGCCGGGCGGTGATCACTGCGGCCGGGAAGGAAGTGGGCCAGATCGGGGAGATCCACCCGGCGGTGGTCAAGAATTACAAGCTGCCCAAGCGGGTCTACCTGGCGGAGCTGGACTTCGACGCCCTGTTCGCCGCCAGCCATCTGGACATCCGCTACAGCGACCTGCCCAAGTTCCCGTCCTCCAGCCGGGACCTGGCCCTGCTCATGGACGAAGGGGTGCCGGCGGCGGCCATCGCCGCGGTCATCGACCGGTACGGCAAGGAAATCGTGGAGGAAATCAAGCTCTTTGACGTGTACACCGGGGAACAGATCCCCGAGGGCAAGAAGAGCCTGGCCTATTCCATCGTCTTCCGCCACCCGGAACGCACCCTCACCGACGATGATATCAATCCGGTCATCGACGCCATCATTAAAGATTTAAATGATTCTTTAGGGGCACAATTAAGGGACGAATGATAAAATAGTTTAACTAATGCAAGAAGGTGTCAATTATGGAAAACTCGTTATACGATTATACGCTGAGCCTGATCGCCCTGTCCACCATCAAGGGGATTGGGCGCCGCAAAATACGCATCCTGGTGGATCATTGTGAAAATCCCGCGGAAAGCAATTACCTGTCCTTTGTGGAGAGCGGGGTCGATTTGAACATCTTTTCCCGGATGACGCCGGTTTCCGTGTTCCTGGACGCCCGGGAAAAAGCCCGGGATATCCTGGATATCTGCGCGAAAAACGACATCCGGTGCATGTCCTCGGCGTCGCCGGATTTTCCGCCGTCCCTCAATTACGACGACGGCCCCAACCTGATTTACTACAAGGGTGATCTGGACCTGCTGATGGCGCCCCACCGGGCGGCCTCCATCGGCACCCGGGTGCCCACGGAGACGGGGAGCCGCTTCTCCTACAGCATCGGCCGCCGCCTGGCGGAAAACGGGGTGGTGGTGGTCAGCGGCCTGGCGACGGGCTGTGACGCCGAAAGCCACACCGGCTGTCTGGACGCCGGGGGAAAGACCGTGGCCTTCCTGCCCTCCAACCTGGTGGACATCATCCCCAAGTACAACGTCAAGCTGGCGGAGCGGATCATCGACAACGGCGGCTGCCTGATCAGCGAGTTCTCGCCCATGGACGTGTCCAATGCCTTCATGTTCGTGGAACGGGACCGGCTTCAGGCCCACGTGTCGGACTACGTCTTCGTCTCGGAATTTGAAAAGAACAGCGGGACCCTCCAGACCCTGAAGTTCGCCAGCTCCTACGGCAAGCCCATCGTCAGCAACGACACCATCATGAAGACCGGGGTGACGGGTTTTTCCGCCCTGGACAGCGAAAAGATCGACTATTCAGTGCTGCCGGATGCCCAGATTGACGAATTTATCGCCGGGAAATGCCAAAATCATTGAAATTCTGACGGAATTTGACTATAATAGATGTATTAAAATAAGGAAAAAGAGAAAAAAACGGAGGTACTCCAATTGCCTAATGATAAAAAATCCATAGAAATTAAGATGCTTGACAATGTCTTCAACGTAAAGGTTGATGGGAATGAGGATTACATCCGCGAAATTTCTAATTTTGTCAATTCGGAATTGGGTAAGCTGGACAACGGCAACCCCCACGTCAACAAGATCCACATCGCCCTGCTGGGCTGCATGAACATCACCGACCTGCTCTTCCAGGCCCGGGACGACGTCCACGCCGCGGAGGAAAAGGCCGAGAAAAACGTGGAAGCCCTGGAAATCCTGGGGGATGAGGTAGAAGGCCTGAAGGCCACCATTGCCCGGATGAAGGAGGAAAAGCTGGGAATCGACCAGGAAAAGGAAGTGCTGCGCAAGGAAATTGAGGACAAGAACGAGCTCCTGAACCAGTACCGCGAACACCTGAAACAGGCCAAGGTGGAAAGCGAAACCAACCGCAAATCCATTTTAAGCCTGCAAAATAAACTTTTTGAAAGCCAGATCGAACTCAGCAAATCCAAGGAGTCGGGTGGAAATTAGAGAATTGACGCGTCCGTTGTCTTTGGACCTGAATGCAGCATCAGAGGAATCACCGCGAACAGTGCTTTCCTGTCCGCGGTGCTGACTATTGGGATGTATTCAGGTCCGGAGACGACGGACCAGACAAGTCGCAAACCAGATAGTTCTGGCTTGCGGCTTTGATTTTTTTGCCATTACTCAATTTTGAGTAATGGCGGGATCGAAACGAGTAATGTCAAACCAGCTCGTTGTAGCGGCCCCGGGGGGTGTAGGTGGTGTGGAGGACCGCGTCCACATCCGGGTGGCCGTCCACGCCCATTTCAGGCCGCTGGATTTCGTACTTCTTGGCCGTGCAGGGCATGACCGAAACCACGAAGATGTCCTTGGGGTCGGTGCCGGTGCGTTCGGCGTAGAAGGATTTGACCACGGCGCCCATCATGGTGTGGGGGCTCTTGCAGGTGGACAGGTGATCCAGCTCGGTGGGGAACTGGTGCTCGATGTGCTTGATCCATCCCGGTGAGCAGCTGGTGATCATGGGCAGGGTGGCGTCGCCGCAGGGGGGTCTTCCCTAATAAGAGTTAAATTGTATCGCACACGCTGGCGTGTTCCCTGGTGTTTCTTTCTGGTCTAAGTTTTGCAGAATCCGGATCGGTTATCAATAATAGATTATTATTTATTATCTCAATATGCATCCGGCAGGGACAACTAAATTCAGATGTAAATGGTTTAAGGACGGAAAATGTGATATACTTGACATATCGATAAGGGGAGCCCTTAATACAACGCCCCATTGGGGAGCAGGAGGACAGCACATGAAGGCGAAAACCAGACCGTGGCCCTTGGCGGGCCTCTTATTTTTTATCGTGTTTCTCAACGGTTTCGAGGCAGGCGGGTACCAGGCCTGCCTCCTCAGCGTGGGCCGGGATTTCGCCCTGGGCAACGGCGCCTTGGGCATGCTGGCCTCGGCCCAGCTGGTGGCGACCCTCGTGGCGCCGCTGATCTTCGGGCCTGTGGCGGACCGCCGGGGCAAGCGCCAGGTGCTGCTGCCCTTCTTCGGCGTCTTCATCGCCGGGTGCGGGGTCATCGTGGTTTCCACCTCGGCGGCGGCCTTCCTGCCGGGAATCTTCCTGGTGGGGGTGGCCACCAGCATCCTCCAGTACGTGGCCATTTCCGCCCTGGCCGACGCCTATCCCCAAAGCGGAAAGCGCAAGATGGGGATGCTCACCAGCATGTACGCCCTGGGGGCCATCGTGAGCCCCATGATCTGCGGCGCCCTGGTGGGGGCCGGGCAGTCCTGGCGGTGGCTCTTCGCTCTGCTGGGACTGGCGGCGGCCTTCAACCTGGCCGCCATCGCCCTGACGGACTTTTCCCCCAGGGAGGCGGCGGGGGAGGAAGGCGCAGGGGGAACACCTGCCGGCAGTCCGGATGCCGCGGCCCCGGGAACCCCCGCCAAGCGCTGGGCCCTGCCCGGGGTGGTGCTCCTGTGCCTGGTGATGTTTGTGTACGTGGGCTTTGAAAATGGCTACGCCTATTTCCTCAACGCCTTCATCACCGACGATTTGGGCGGCTCCACGGCCTACCTGGCCCTGTCCATGTTCTGGCTGGCCATGGTGCCCTCCCGGCTGCTCTGCGGCCTGGTCAGCGACCACAAGGGGACGGTCCTGGTCGTCGCGGCCTGCGCGGTGACGGCGGGAGCCCTGGTCATGGCCGGCCTCCACAGCGCCATGGCGGCGGTGGCCGTAAGCTTCGTCCTGGGCTTCTTCAGCGGCGCCATCTATCCCATGGTTCTGGGCTACGCCATCGACTTTTCCGCCGGCCGCACGGCCTCGGTGACGGGGCTGATCACGGCCTCCACGGGCCTGGGCGGCGCGGTGGTGACGGCGGCCCTGGGATTCATCGCCGACGCCTACGGCATCCGCCAGGGCTTCGGCCTCCTGGCCCTGTGGATGGTCCTGGACATCGCCTTTGCGGCGGTTTTGCTCATTCAACAACGACGAAAGGGGAGTGCTTTGTGAAAGCTCTGTCTGTGCGGCCCCAATGGGCCCATCTCATTTTAATGGAAGAAAAAACGGTGGAATGCCGTTCCTGGCGGACCGATTACCGGGGGGATCTGCTGATCTGCGCCTCCAGTGAGGCCTTTCCCGGAACCATTTCCGGCCATGCCCTGTGCGTGGTGACCCTGGAGGACATCGTGCCCCTGACGGAGGACCACCTGAAGGCGGCGGGACTGGAAGCCATGCCGGACCTGGGGGACAAGCCCCTGTGGGCCTGGAAGCTCACCGACATGCGCCTCATCCAGCCCTTCCCCCACCAGGGGCAGCAGGGCCTCTACGAGGTCCCCGACGAGGCAGTGACCATCCTGCCCCTGGACGGCGATGACGAGGCCTGGAGCGAATGGTGGGAGGTCCACTACGCCCCCTTCTTCGAGGACGGCTTCTACATCCCCAAAAGCTTCCTGGTGTCCGCCACCAACGACACCTCCGCCTGCGGCGACCCCTCCATGTGCGCCGCCTGCTTAGGCGGATTAGATTAATTTCAAATGAATGATTGGCCGGTTGACGTATCGTACCGGGTGCCCGCAGACAGGATAACACCAGGGCGAAGTGGCCGCGTAGAGGCCGTTAAGAAAGTGCAAACTGCTTTGCACTTTCAGGCCTCAGTGTTAGGCCTTGTAGGCCGTAACACACTGAGCGGAGCGAAGCAGTAGAGCATCAGCAGTGGCCCATTGCCAATCGGCCTGCGCCTATGGCTTGTCCTCTTGGATGGGCTTTGCATGGGTGCTATATCCTGATTTGCTTCGCAAACCAGATAGCACCGCAGGTGTTTCCTGACTACGAGCACCCGGTCATTTACCCTTCGCGCCAATCATCAATGAATCAAATGGAAAGGAGAGCAACATGCAAACAGCAACATCGACCCATTCACGGTTTAAGGCAAGCCCCCGCTGGAGCCTGCTCATCCTTTTGGCCATTCTGGCCCTGATCGCAGGCGGCGCCCCATCCCGGGCCCTGGCGGCGGAACCGGCGGTGGCGGCCCTCCACGTCCAGGGCACCACCCTGGCGGACAGCTCCGGCCAGACGGTCCAGCTCCGGGGGCTCAGCTCCCACGGCCTGTCCTGGTACCCCCAGTTCGTCAACGCCGCCAACATGGTTCAGATGAAGAACCAGTGGGGCTGCAACGTCTTCCGCCTGGCCATGTACACCCAGGAATACAACGGCTACTGCACCGGGGATGACGCCAACCGGGCGGCCCTCAAGGCCCGCATCGCCGACGCCGTGGCCGCGGCCCACCAGGCCGGGATCTACGTCATCATCGACTGGCACATCCTAAGCGACGGCAACCCCCAGACCCACCAGTCCGAGGCCCTGGCCTTTTTCGACGAGATGTCCCGGACCTACGGAAGTGATCCCCACGTGTTGTACGAAATCTGCAACGAGCCCAACGGCAGCGTGACCTGGGATCAGGTCAAGGCCTACGCCCAGGCGGTGATCCCGGTGATTCGCCAGCATTCCGACGGCATCATCCTGGTGGGGACGCCCACCTGGTCCCAGGACATCGACCAGGCGGCGGCTTCGCCCCTGACCGGGGTGTCCAACGTCATGTACACCCTGCACTTCTACGCCGCCACCCACAAGGACGCCCTGCGGAACAAACTGGTGGCCGCGGTCCAGTCCGGTCTGCCGGTGTTCGTCTCGGAATTCGGCATCTGCGAGGCCTCGGGCTCCGGCACCATCGACGAGGGCCAGGCCGACGCCTGGCTGGCGGTCATGAACCAGTACCACATCAGCTTCGCCATGTGGGATTTCTCGGACAAGGATGAGGCCTGCTCCATCATCAAGCCGAACACGGGGAAGACCAGCGGCTTCACCACCTCGGATCTGACCCAGACCGGCCGGTGGTTCGTCAGCCGCATGGCCACCCTGGACGGCCCAAGCTCCGGGGTCACAGGCCTGTCCTATTCCTGCCACGTCCAGAACATCGGCAACATGGCCGCGGTGGAAGGAGGCCAGACCGCCGGCACCACCGGCCGGGCCCTGCGCATGGAAGCCTTCCGGGCCCAGATTTCGGGCATCGGCAACCTGGGCATCACCTACTGCGCCCACGTCCAGAACGTGGGGTGGATGGGCTGGGTGTCCGACGGCCAGACCGCCGGCACCACGGGCCAGGCCCTGCGCATGGAAGCCCTGAAGATGAAGCTCACCGGCGACGCGGCGGATCAGTACGACCTCTACTACTGCGTCCACGTCCAGAATTACGGCTGGAGCGCCTGGGCCAAAAACGGCGACCCCGCCGGTTCCCAGGGCCTGGCCCTGCGGGCGGAAGCCGTCCGGGCCGTGCTGGTGGAAAAGGGCGGCGCTGAACCGGCGCCCCTGTCCAGCCAGACCAAGGCCCTGTTCGCCAAGGACGGCGGCGGGGGAGGGGCGGCCACCGGCAGCCTCAGCGCCACGGCGACCATGACGGGCAGCTGGGCGGAGGGCAGCCAGACCGCCGGCCAGTTCGCCGTGGCCATCGCCAACGGCGGCGGGGCGGTCAACGCCTGGAAGGTCACCCTGACCTTCGACCGGGCCGTCACCCTGCGGGACAACTGGAACGGTCAGTTCTCCGTTTCGGGGAATACCCTGACCATCACCAACAAGGACTACAACGGGACCATCGCCGCCGGTGCCACCTACCGGGATCTGGGCTTCATCCTCCTCAGCGACGGCGCTCCCAGCGTCACCCAGGTCAGCGTCCAGTAAGCGCCGATCCAAAAAAAATCAGCCAAAAAAGAACCCCCGCTTCCAGATGATCTTCCCTGGAACCGGGGGTTCTTTGATTGACATTGAATTGAATCCGTCCTTACTGGTAGGCCTTCATCAGGGCCACAAAATCGTCCTTGCTCCGGGCACCGTAGGTTACGGATTTCACGTTTCCGCTCTGGTCCACCACCAGGGTGGCCGGTACGGCGGTGATCTGTCCCAGGAAGTCGGTGATGAACTGGCGGTCGGTGATGAGCACCGGGTAGGTCACGCCTTTGTCCGCCACCACCTGGCGCACATCATCATCGTTGCCGTAATCCGTGGCAATGCCGATGAGTCCCATGTTGGGGTTGGGGTTTTCCGCGTAGGCTGCCTGAAGGTCAGGCATCTCCTTGATGCAGTAACCGCAGGTGGTGCTCCACACGTTGATCATGGTGTAGGGGTGTTCCTTCAGCACGGCTTCGGTCACAGTCTGTCCGTTGGTGTTCTGTAGGGAAAAGGTACTGGGCAGGGGGTTGAGCCCCGAGCCTGACTGGGCGCCGCTGACAGTGGTTCCGCTGGTACCGGTGGCTGCCTGGCTTCCACAGCCGGCCAGAGCCAGCATCGCCAGAATCAAAAGGGGCAGCAGGGGCAATCGTCGTCTCATGGTCGTTCCTCCATCATAATAATTTAAAATCATTTTAACATGGATTGGATGGCTGCGCAATAGCCCGGGGCCCCCCTTAAGCAACCCATAAGGGCAATAGGTTATTTGTTCTTTCCGGCACCGGGGAAGCCGATGATATTGTCCGGCACGTCCTTCCTGAGGGCCGGCAATTCGTTGGTCATCTCGTTGGGGGTATGGCCCCGGAGGATGATCATGCGGCTGCTGTTCCACACGTTCTGGAAGAGCTTGCCCAGGCGCTGGACATCCTCTTCCTGGGAGTACTCAAAGAGGGTCCAGTCGCAAAGCCAGTTGAAGATGTCGTTGAAGTCGTAGCCCACCCGGATCCATTCCTGGACTTCCAGGCCGATGCGCTCCGCCTGTTCCTGGACCAGGCGGAAATAGGCGTTGACGTCCCGGACCAGGGCCTGGTTGGGGATGGTGGCCCGAAGCTTGGGCAGGCACAGGTCCACTTCCTCCACCTCCTGCTTGGTGGGCATGTAAAAGGGCAGGACGCTTTTGTCCAGCTCCAGGGATTCAAAATAGCTGCTGTCCGCGGCGCCGGCGTCCATCCACTGGTTTTCCTTGAGGGCCACCATGGATACCTCCTTGAGGCCGTCAAAGTAAGCGTCGGCAAAGACGAAGGGATCGATGGCTTCCCCTTCACAGGCTTCGTAAATCCTGGCCGGCTGATCGAAATCACAGACGCCGTAAAAATACACGCAGGCTTCCAGGTAGTGGCGCAGCTTGCCCATGCGCGCCTGTTCCTTTTTAAAGGAGGCCCGCTTGAGGATCTTGCGGATGAGGTCCAGGGTTTCCTGGGTGATGACCATGGCGAACATGTCGGCCTGGATGTACCCCCGTCTGAACAGGGACGGCATGGCGTCGCCGGTGTAGTAAAGGGAGCCGGTTTTGACGCCCTCCATCAGATCCTCGATTTCGTTGGGGTAGAACAGGCTCAGCTGATGGCTCAGCCGTTCGGAATCCATCAGGGTTTGGCTGATCAGGGCGGTCAGCTCGGCCTTGTGGAGGCTGGAGTAGCCGCTCAGGCCGTTTTTCTTGGCCAGCGCCTTCAGCTCCGACACGTTCAGGGATGACAGCATCTGGCTTGTGGGGATGTCCAGGATCTCCAGGGCCATGACGAATTTCTGGGGGATGACCATGGGTTTTTCCGAGGGCACGTCCATCATTTCGTCCATCAAATCCATGCCGGACTCGCCTTGGTTCCATTTGTGGCTGGGCATGTACTCCTCGTTGACCAGCTGCATGTCGAAGGGGGTGTTCATGTCGATGCATTCCTTCCAGACGGCCAGCGTTTCCTTATTCGTGGCCTTTTGGGGATGGGCTACCTGCTTCAGGATATCCTGATAGATTTCGATGCCGCCGCAGTCCTCCAGGGGACATTCCCCTTTAAAGTCGATGACCTGGGGATAGGCGAGCTCGGTCTTGATTTCCTCTTCCCGGACCACGGTCATTTCCCAGAAATCCCCAAAATCGTAGATGAACTCGCATTTGGTGTGGGCGCTGAAATACTGTGACAGGCCTGTCACTGCGGCATCGATGGGCTGGTCGAAACTGTCGGGGGGGAGCATGTCGTCGGGGATGCCAACCGGTGCCTGGTTGTTTCCAAAGGTGAATTCCCACAGATGGCCGCCGCTCCAATAAAAGGATTCGATGATGGCCGTCGCCAGATCGTGGAACGAGAAGTCGGTGGAAATGAGGATCCTCCGCCAGATGGGCGGACGGCTGCCTTTGATGGTTACTTTAAATTGGTAAGCTTTCATGAGATAAATTTCCTCCCTTATCGGATGAATTCGCTGTTTTCGGTAATTCTCTTCCATATGGTATCATATCTTGGTCAATAAAGCATTCCTTATTCGAAGAAACACTGGAAAAAGAATGGGGTTTAGGGTAGAATGGATAAAGAAGAGTTTACAAACAGGTGGGAAACAAAAAAACGGTAAAGGGGCAAGAAGATGGAAGATGTAACAGTAATCGTCCCCGTGTACAACGGGGAAAAACGGGTAGCGGGCTGTGTGAATTCCCTGTTGGCACAGACCTATGGGGATTTCGTCATTTATCTGGTGGATGACGGCAGCAAGGACCATTCCTACAAGAAATGCCAGGAAATCAAAAAGGAAACCGGAGACCCGCGGATCCGCATTCTGAAGAAACCCCACGGCGGCGTGGATTCAGCGGTGATGACGGGACTGAACAACACCAAGACCCCCTTCGTCACCTTTGTGGACGCCGACGATACGGTGGAGCCCCAGTACGTGGAGACCCTGCGCAAGAACATGGAGGGCCACGACATGAGCGGCTGCTCCTACGAATCCAAGAAGACGGACCAGACCTGGTGGCACCACGTCCAGCCGGGGGAATACGATGCTCCGGCCATCGAGAGCACCATCCTCGTGCCCTTCTTCAAGCAGGCGGGGGAACAGGTGCCCTGCTGCGGCAGCGGCCGCTGGAGCAAGATGTACCGGACGGACCTCCTGACCCAGGTGTACGGGGAGAAGAAGGGGGACATGAATTACGGGGAAGGGCTGGAAACCGTCCTGCGCTACCTGCACAAGGCCAAATCCATCGCCCTGGAGGACGCCGTGCTGTACAGCCATATCCTCCACCGCCTGTCGGTGAGCCACAGCGCCTATGGGAAGGACGTGACGGATGAACGGGGCCACATGGTCCGGATGATCCGGACGCTGGCGGATGACTGGCACATCGATGCCGTGTCCGATGATGCCCGGCTGTACGATTCCCTGGCCCAATACGTTTACGAGTCCCTCTACCGCAAGGATGCCAAACGCAACATGAAGACCCTCAAGCTGACGGTGGAAAAGCTGGTGACCCAGCTGGCCAAAATGCCCAGGGCCTACGATCCCTACATCGCCCAGGTCAAGCTGCCCTATTCCACGGTCCTCAAGGAGTACAAAAAAGGGGAATTCAACCGGGGATGGCGCATCAACCAGATGACCAACGCCCTGAAGCGGGACGACAAGGATGACTCCCGGGATAACCCCATCGAGGATGTGAAGCTTTAATAGGCGGGCGCGGGCATCCGCGCCTTGGAAAGACGGAATGGAAAAGCGGCAGCCATGCCGGTATGTATGGTTGATTGAAAAGAAAATTTGACAGGAATAATCTGACAAGAAAAAGGAGAGGTATCAATCCAATGGAGTTTCAACTGAAGAATTTCACGGCGCCGGATTTTTCTGCGCCGATTTTTTGCGGTGCACCGGAGGCCGCCCTGGTTCCGGCGCCCATGGACGGGGTGGCGCCGGAGTTCTATCACGCCATGAGCATCTTCCCGGAATATTTTAAGATCGACGGCACCTGGCACCTGGCGGAGGAAAGCCGCATGGACTGTGTGTCCGTATGGGAAGGCGGAAAGATCGCCGTGCGGGAGTTCCGCCTGCTTAAAGCCGGGGATCTTGTGGTCACCGGCCGTACGGAAAATGGGGAAGAGGGCATCTACGTCCACCCCGATGGCTTCCGGGTCAAGCTCCGCGGGGCGGAGGATCTCTTTGCCTTCCGCACCGGCCGTTCCCGGGAAACCGCCTTTTCCAAGGATTACGACAACCTCTACGACCTGCTACGCTACGAGCGGGACCACGGCGGCAAGGTGGTCTGGGTCATGGGCCCGGCCCTGGCCTTTGACAGCGACTCCCGCCAGGCCTTCTCCAAATTGGTGGAGGGGGGCTACGTCCAGGCCGTTTTGGCGGGCAACGCCCTGGCCACCCACGACCTGGAGGCGGCCTACCTGAACACTGCCCTTGGCCAGAATATCTACACCCAGGAAAGCCAGCCCCTGGGGCATTACAACCATCTGGACACCATCAACAAGGTCCGCTACCACGGCTCCATCGCCGCCTTCATTAAGGAAGAGGGCATCCAGGACGGCATCATCGCCGCCTGCGAGGCCAAGGGCGTACCCTATGTGCTGGCGGGCTCCATCCGGGACGACGGCCCCCTGCCGCCGGTTCACGGCGATGTGTACGACGCCCAGGACGCCATGCGGGATCAGATCCGCGGGGCCACCACGGTGATCTGCCTGGCCACCATGCTCCACACCATCGCTACCGGCAACATGACCCCGTCCTACCGGGTTTTGGACGACGGCACCATCCGTCCGGTGTACTTTTACTGCGTGGACATTTCCGAGTTCACGGTCAACAAGCTCAGCGACCGGGGGAGCCTGTCCGCCCGGGGCATCGTCACCAACGTCCAGGATTTCATCGTCAATCTGAGCAAGGGCCTGGGCCTCCAGTAAAGGGGTCCTCTTCCGTTACGATCAACTTCACCACACGCAGGCCGGGGCAGTCCCCGGCCCAGCCTGTGGTTTTTTTCTGCAGTTCTTCCCATTCTTCCAGGGGACGGACGCTGGCCTTGTTCAGGCCCACCAGATTGTAGCCCTCAGCGGTGAGCTTGAGATAACCGGCGTCGCATTTTAATGCCAGGAGCTCCATATCAGCCCACCCGTTCCTGCAGGGCCTTGAGGCGGGCCAGGCCGGCTTCCGGGTCGCGGTTCTGGGTGCGGACCCAGTCTTCCATCTTGGCCCAGGCCCGGCCGTCATGGATGAGCTCCAGGGATTTCTGGTATCCTTCCCGGATGGTCGGCGCTTTATCCATGAGGTACAGCACCAGGCCGGCGTTGAGGGCCACGGCGTCGGTGCGGGTGGGGGTGTCCCGGCCCAGGAGGATGCGGGTCAGGCACAGGGCCGAGGCGTCCACCGAGTCCAGGGTCCTCAGTTCATCGGGATCACCGGGGGTGATGCCCAGGTCGGCGGGAGAGAAGGAATATTCCTTCTCCGTGCCGTCGGGACACAGCTCGGCCACCCAGGTGGTGCCCAGGGTAGAGGCTTCGTCGATGCACTGGTCACCCACCTCGCCGTAGATCACCAGGGCCCGGCGGTAGCCGATTTCCTTCATGATCTGGGGCACGAAGGACAGCATGTCCTTGGAGTACACGCCCCGCACCGCGTATTCGGGCAGCACCGGGCTGGCCAGGGAGGCGGAGATGTTGAGGACGCTGCCGAAGGAGATTTGGGAGAGGATGCGGCCCAGTGCCATGGGGTGGACCTTGGGGCTGGTGCCGTTGAACAGGCCGATGCCCGCCTCTTCGATGCTCTGCTTCACCAGGTCCACATCGCAGTCCATGTCCACGCCCATGGCTTCCAGCACGTCCACCGTGCCGCACACCGAGGTCAGGGCCCGGGAGCCGTGCTTGGCCATGGGGATGCCGGCGGCTGCGGCCACCACGGCGGCCGCGGTGCTGATGTTGAAGGTCTTGAAGCTGTCCATGCCCGTGCCGCAGTTTTCCACCACCGGGCCGTCGGTCACCGGGGACACTTTTTTGGTGTCCACCTCGTAGATGGCTTCAAAGCTCGCCGCCACCTCCGCCGGGGTTTCACCCTTGGCGGAAAGGGCCGCCAGGAAGGCGCCCTGCTGCATATCCGTCTGGCGGTTGGTCAGGATTTCCATGAACATGTCCTTGGCCGTGTCCCGGTCCAGGTCCTGCTTGTTGATGAGGCCGGTGATCACCTGGCCGTAATCCTTCATGGAGATGGCCGGTTCGGCCTGGGTTGTGTGCGTCCGTAATTGCTGTTCCATTTTAAATTCCTCCGTTGTTTTCATTTTTTATTTAAAATTTTACTGAAGCTGATTGAAACTTTTTCCATTTGCCGCGGGCCTTGGCCCTGGCGTCATTTCGATTCCCGATCCACATAAACCACCGTGGAATACCCGTCTCCCCGGCGGATAAAATCCATGCCCTGGGGAAGGTCTGTCAGGGGGATGTGGTGGGAGATCAGGGGCCGGACGTCGATGGCGCCGGACTCCAGGAGCTCCCGGCCCCGGATGCTGTGGGCCAGGCCGCAGCCGTAGCTGCCCGCCACGTGGATTTCCCGGTAATGGATGGTGTTGAGGACGGCCAGATCCGGCGCCCCGCCGGTCAGCCCGCTGAAATACCCCAGCTGGCCCTGCTTGCGGGTCAGCCGGAGGGCCGACGCCAGGGCCGAACCGTCGGGGCAGCAGGGGATGGCGATGTCGGCGCCCCGGCCCCCGGTCAGGGCGTTTACCCGATCGGCCAGATTCCCATCGGCGGGATCCAGAGCGGCGTCGAAGCCCAGGTCCAGGCCGCTTTTCCGCCGGCCGGCGTCGGGCTCCACCAGAATCACCGGTCCCGCGCCCCCGGCCTTAGCCACCAGGGCGTTGAGCACCCCCAGCCGGCCGCCGCCGAAGATCAGCACCGAGGGGTGCCCCGAAAAATCCAGCTGGGACTGGAGATTGACACAGCAGGCCAGGGGCTCGATGAAGGACACCGCCTCCAGGGGCAGCTCCGGATTTTCCACCCGGTTGAGGATGCCCCCCCGGACTCCTTCCTCGGGGATGCGCAGGAATTCCTGGAAGCCCCCGTCGTAATTGAAGCCCATGATCCGCATCGAATCGCAGAGATTGTCGAGATCCTTACGGCAGTACCAGCAGCTGCCGCAGGCGATGCCCGGGTGGACGTGGACCCGCTGGCCAACGGCACAGCCCGTCACATCCCGGCCCACCTCGTCGATGGTCCCGGCGATCTCGTGGCCCAGCACCCGGGGATACACCAGGTCCCGCTGGCCCAGGTCCACGCATTTGACATCGGTCTTGCAGATGTTCACACAATGGACCCGGATGATGACCTCGCCCGGGCCGCATACCGGCCGGTCCCGGTCGGTCAATTCCAGTTGGCCGGGGGCCTTCAACACAAAAGCCTTCATATCGTATTACCTCCCATTTGCCGCCCTGCCAGCCCGCAGGGGAAGGCGGCCAAAATAATAAAAAAGGAGGGTCCACGCCTGAGCGCAGACTCTCCACATCTGTTGTTACAAAAGGCTGTTCCAAGCAGGTCTTCTGACTGGGGATCCACACAGCCACCGCCTTCCCAGCCCTGCGGCCAGTGGCATTCCGGTGACGGCTCCCCCTACACAGCGGCGGGCCCGTATAAGATTCACACTTATTTCCCTATCATCCCCCAAAGGGGCACTTGGACAGTAAATTGAATTAAATCCATTATACCAGAACCCGTTGGAAAGGGCGTATATTTTTTTAAAGACATACAGTATTATTTGGCGCGGTTCCCCTTTGATCCAGCACGATATAAATCTTATAATAATGGATGTTTTTGATTGAGAACAAGCGCAAATTAAGCTATAATAATAAAAAATGAAGATATAGTAAACTCTTTGTAAAATGACAGTAAAACGGAAAATTATCCAGTCCATTTAATCAGCAAGGAAAGGTGAATTCCATGTTTGAAACAGCCATCAAACGTTGCATCCCGATCTTCTTCGTCACCCTCATTCTTTTCCTGGGCTTTTTTTCGTCTCGCGGGGTCTTGGCGGCTGAACCGACCCGCCGCACCGTGCGCGTCGGTTATTTCTCCTTTCCCGGCTACCAGGATATGGACGCCCAGGGCAACCGCAGCGGCTACGGCTACGAATACCTCCAGCGCATGCTGGACTACGCCAATTGGGATTACCAGTACGTGGGCTACGAAGAGGGAAAAAGCTGGAACGATATGCTGGCCATGCTCAAAGACGGCCAGATCGATCTGCTCACCTCGGCCACCAAGACCGAAAGCCGCCTGGCGGATTACGACTTTTCCGATGAACCCATGGGCAACAGCTCCACCATCCTCACCGTCAAGGCCGGCAGCACCACCTACAAAACCGGTGATTTTGCCAACTGGAACGGCATGCGGGTCGGCCTCCTCAACGGCAACAGCCGCAACGACAGCTTCGCGGATTACGCCGCCCAGAACGGCTTTTCCTACAATCCCGTTTATTACGATTCCGAGGACACTCTGAAGACCGCCTTGGCCAATGGGGACATCGACGCCATCGTCACCAGCGACCTGCGCCAGATCAAAAACGAATGGCTTCTGGCCAAATTTGACACCAAGCCCTTTTACGCCATCGTCCGCAAGGGGGACAGCGCGCTGCTGGCCGAGGTCAACACCGCCTTGAGCCAGCTTAAAACCGCCGACCCCGGTCTGTCCGACACCCTTTACCAGAAATACTACGCTCCGGACAACGGCAACCAGATCAATTTTACCGCCGAGGAACGGGCTTACATCGCCCAATGCCAAAAGGAAAATAAGGTCTTCAGCGCCATCATCGACCCGGACATGAGCCCCTTATCCTATGGGGAAAACGGCGCCGCCAAGGGCATCTTCACCGATATCTGTCAGGAAATCTTCAAGCGCACAGGCCTGACCGTGTCCATCAAGGCGCCGGCCACCCGCACCGCCTACCTGACGGCCCGGGATGCCGCCGACACCGATATCTGCTGCGACCTTCCCGACGATTACGCCAACAGCGAGGCCAAGGGCTACATCCAGACCGATGCCTATTACCAGAGCACCGTGGCCCGGGTGGCCAAGAAAAACGCCACGGGGTCCGTCAAGGCCGTGGGCCTGGTCCGGGGCTCCGACGTCGCCCACATCGTGGCCAGTAAGATGGGAAGCGATACCGCCATCAAGTACTACGACACCATTTCCGCCTGTCTGGACGCCCTGCGGAACGGCAGCATCGGTGCGGCCTACCTCCACGCCCAAACGGCCCAGGCCGCCCTTTACGACGACGAGACGGACCAGCTGGCCAGCACCACCATGGCCGTGGAGTCCGTGCAGATCGCCATGGGGGTCAACAAAAAAGACGACTACCTGCTGGCCGCCATCATCAACAAGGCCCTGCTGTCCATGAACGACGCGGATATCTCCAGCATCGCGGCGCCCTACGCCGTGGGGAACGTCCGGGAGCAGACAGTCACAGGGTTCCTGTACAAGAATCCCATGGTGGTGGCCGGCATCCTGGGTTTCCTGTGCATCGCCGCCACCAGCGCCATCCTGGCCATGGTCTGGCGGAAGCGCCAGCTCGCCGAGGAACAGCTGAATGTCGCCATGAAAACGGCTCTGGACGCGGCGGAGGAAGCCAACGCGGCCAAATCCACCTTCCTGTCCCGGATGAGCCACGAAATCCGCACCCCCATCAATGCCATCACCGGCTTCACCGAATTGTCCCGGCAGGAGCTGGACCAGTCATCCGGGGACACCGCCGAGCTGCTCAGCTACAACGCGGGGACCCGGGCATCGGCCCAGTACCTGCTGGCCATCGTCAACGATATCCTGGAAACCACCAAGATTGAAAATGGCAAAATCGACCTGGTGGAAGAGCTCATCGAAATGGCGCCCTTTTTCAAGGAGATCACCGACCTCACCCGGGCCCTGGCGGATCCCAAGGGGGTGGAATTTGACACCCAGATCGACCAGTCCCTGTCCCCGGCCTACCACGGCGACAGGACCCGCCTCAAGCAGATCCTCATGAACCTCCTGAGCAATGCCGCCAAGTTTACCGGCACCGGGGGCCGGATCTGTTTTGACGCCAAGGAAATCACCCGGAAGGAGGGGCGGGCCGCCCTGCGCTTCACCGTGACCGACAACGGCGTGGGCATTTCCCCGGAATTCATGGAAGCCCTGTTCACGCCCTTCGCCCAGGAATACAACGGGGCCACCTCGCCCTACGGCGGGACCGGCCTGGGCCTGTCCATTTCCCGCCATCTGGCCCGGCTCATGGATGGAGACATCACCTGCGAAAGCCAAAAGGGGAAGGGGACCACCTTCACCGCCACCGTCGTCCTGGGGGTGGCCGGGGCCGTTCCGGAAACGACGGCGGACCCAGGCCGGAATTACGATTTTTCCGGTCTCCACGCCCTGTCCTGCGAGGATAACCCCATCAACAGCCGCATCATCAAAAAGCTGCTGGAAAACAAGGGATGCGCCGTGGATGAGGCGGAAAACGGCCAGGTCGGCATCGACCGGTTCATGGCCAGCGGGGTGGGCCATTACGACTTCATCCTCATGGATATCCGCATGCCTGTGACGGATGGCCTGGAGGCGACCCGCCAGATCCGGGCGGCTGACCGGCCCGATGCCCGCACCATCCCCATCATCGCCATGAGCGCCAACGCCTTTGCCGAGGATGTGGCCAAATCCCGGGAGGCCGGGATCGACGAGCATTTATCCAAGCCCGTCGATGCCGATGCCATGTACCGCGTCATCCAAAAATACGCCCACGGGATGCGCCACCACCAGCCGATGGTCTAGGGGCCTGAACCTGGGGAAGTGACGGGAATTAAATGTTTACTTAAAATAAAGAACGCGCTTAACTGCGAGGCTGAATTCGTTTTTCAACGAAGCCATCCCAGTGGAAAAAGCGCGTTTTTTTTAAAAATTTTATTTTTTTTGACTTTATTCGAAGAAAACCCTAACATATACCTCTCAGTTGTGGTAAAATTTTGACATCAACTGATATGAATACGAGCGCCATTTTGTGGCAGCCGTGTCCTGCAGAAACAATTTATCACTTCCGGGGGATAATTGGATCAATTAAATGGAGGTATGAAGTAATGAAGGGAAATGTCATCGTCGGCCAGTCCGGCGGACCTACAGCGGCCATCAATTCCAGTCTGGCAGGGGTATACCGTACGGCCAAGGATCGTGGATACAACAAGGTGTATGGAATGCTCCACGGCATCCAGGGCCTGTTCGCAGAACGCTGCATCGATTTGTCGGATTATATTCAAAGTGACCTGGACATCGAACTGCTTAAACGGACGCCAGCCGCTTTCCTGGGGTCCTGCCGCTACAAGCTTCCGGAAATCCACGAAAACACCGGGATGTTTGAACGGATTTTTGAAATCCTGGAAAAAATGGAAATCGAAGTCTTCATCTATATTGGAGGCAATGACTCCATGGACACCATTAAAAAGCTTTCGGACTACGCCATGCTTACGGGCAAAAATACCCGTTTTGTGGGCTGCCCCAAGACCATTGACAACGACCTGGCCCTGACCGACCACACGCCGGGCTTCGGCAGCGCTGCCAAATACATTGGGACCTCCGTCAAGGAAATCATCCGCGACGGTTATTGCCTGGAATACGACAAGGGCCTTGTGACCATCGTGGAAATCATGGGACGCAACGCGGGCTGGCTCACCGGTTCTGCGGCCCTGTCCAAAGGGGAAGACTGCTCCGGTCCCGACCTGATCTTCCTGCCCGAGCTGCCCTTCGACGTTGAAAAATTCGTGGAACGGGTCAACAAGCTCCTGTCCAAGAAGAGCTCCGTGGTGGTGGCCGTCTCCGAAGGGATCCGCTCCAAGGAAGGCAAATACGTGTGTGAAATGGGGGATACGGTGGAATACACCGACGCCTTCGGCCATAAGCAGCTCACCGGTACGGCGACCTATCTGTCCCATTTGATCTCCTCCAACATCGGCTGCAAGACCCGGGCCATCGAGCTGTCCTCGCTCCAGCGTTCGGCCTCCCATCTGGCCTCCCGGGTGGATATCCTGGAAGCCTACCAGGTCGGCGGTGCCTCCCTCAAGGCTGCGGACGAAGGGGAAACCGGCAAAATGGTGGTCATCGACCGTCTCTCCGACGATCCTTACCAGAGCGGCACCTCTTCCAAGGACGTGCACAAAATCGCCAACGATGAAAAACTGGTGCCCCGGGATTGGGTCAACGCCGAAGGAACTTACGTTACCGAAGAATTTGTCAACTACGTCCGCCCGCTGATCCAGGGTGATGTATCACCGATCATGGTGGATGGGATTCCCCGCCATCTTTTCCGGGAAGTGTAGGGCAGGGGAGGACCTCCCTCAAAAAAGCCGTTGCTATAGCCCTTACGAATAGCTTTTACTATTGAATAGCCTTTACTATTAAAGAAACGATACGAAACGCATTTTTAAGCGCATTGCAAATGACAAATCATGAATACCGCCAAACCGGCTCCCAAAGCATACGGGAGCTGGTTTTTTATTTGCAGCGGGGGAGACAGGGGCCGGAAAGCCCCTGAATAAGCCATTTGCATAAGAAAGTATAAATATACATCTCAATACGGCCGATACTATGAATAAATATTCGGTTTATGCATGGCACCATAAAGTCGAAAAACAATGGATAATAATTTATCATTCCCCGGGAAATATCCCAACTTTTCCCAAAAGCAGGGCAAGCCCCAGGTGCTATTTAAAATGAATTTAAACAAAGGGCGCTATACTGGTAAAAATCGACGAATCAAGAAAGAGGTGAACCCATGTCAGATTACATTTATACCGGTCGGGCCCTGGAGGATATTGAAGCCATCATGGCGGTGGACCCGGAACGCCTGGGGGAAGATAATCCCTTTAAAAACCAAATCGTTCTGGAGATGCAGAAGCCCTGGTACGCATCGGCCTATGGCAAACCCATCGGCAGCATTTCCCAGGAGGGGCGTCCCCAGTCTTCCATTGCCGGTGACGGACCGGAAACCCATTATTTTGAACAGGCTCTGGAAAAGCTGACCCTCATCGAAAAAAAGGAAGAATTCATCCGGGGCCGGGCCTTCAAGTGGAAGAAGGTGTATTACATTCCCTATCAGATTGAGGGACACAGCCAGTATCTGCCCACGGCCACGGCGGAGATCCCCCTGGCGGGCAATGCCGCCCATTACGATATCGACGTGGAGCTGACCCTGTACCTGGATGGGTGGAGCCGCAGCCTGCTCCTGTCTGAAAAGGTGGATGGGGAACACCCGGCGCCTTATCTGGACTGGATGAACGCCGCCCACATCAAAAAGGTCTTTGAGGACCACGGCGGGGTCATCAGCAACTGCTGCGGCGGTTATTCCATGGCTTTTTACAATGACATCGGCAAGGAAACCATTTTTCCCTTCCCGTCCCTGGAGGCCATCATGGGCTGTATCCGGAGCCTGCGGATGGTGCGAATCGCACCCCAGGCGGCGGAGTGACCCATCGCTGCCGCCACGTTTCAGCGGTATTGGATTATATAATTAATGAAGAGACCCGGGTCATCCCGGGTTTTTCTATATTTTTTTGGCGTTGTACAAATAAAAACACATCAAATCCCTCCAATCTATGATACAATTAAAAAAATCTTAACTTTTCAGGGGGAGACAAAAGTGAGTTTTGCAGACATTATTTCAGCAGTCAATGATTTTGTGTGGGGTCCAGTCATGCTGGTCCTCTTGGTGGGTACTGGTGTGTTTTTGACATTCCGTCTCAAATTCCTGCCCTGGCGCAATCTGGGGTATGCCCTCAAATCCGTATTCTCCAAACCGGACGCGGCGGTGACGGGGGAGGACAGCAGCGGGGATATCTCGCCCTTCCAATCCCTTATGACGGCTCTGGCCGCCACCATCGGCACGGGCAACATCGTCGGGGTGGCCACAGCCATGGTGCTGGGCGGTCCCGGGGCCCTGGTCTGGATGTGGATTTCCGCTTTGTTCGGATTGTCCACCAAGTACGCGGAAAGCGTCCTGGCTGTCAAGTACCGGGTGAAGAATGAAAAAGGGGAGATGTGCGGCGGACCCATGTACGCCCTGGAACGGCGCTTCCCCAATAAGATTCTGGGCCGGATCCTGGCGGTGCTCTTCGCCACCTTCGCCACCATCGCTTCCTTCGGTATCGGCAACATGACCCAGGCCAATTCCATTTCCACGGCGGTGAGCCATACCTTCGGCGTCCCGACCTGGGTGGTGGGTCTCATCCTGGTGACGCTGTGCCTGATCGTCCTCATCGGCGGGATCCAGAGCATCGGCCGGGTCAGCGGGGCCATCGTCCCGATCATGGCGGTGTTCTACTTCGTCTTCGGGCTGGCGGCGGTCGTCATCAATTTCCGCAACGTCCCCGTGGGACTGGCCCAGATCTTTTCCATGGCTTTTTCCACTCAGGCGGCAGCCGGCGGGGTGGGAGGCATCGTCATCGCCAATGCCCTGCGCTACGGCGTGGCCCGGGGTGTGTTCTCCAATGAAGCCGGCCTGGGCTCGGCGCCCATCGCGGCGGCAGCGGCCAAGACCGACCATCCTTCCCGTCAGGGCTACATCAATATGACCGGGACCTTCTTCGACACCATCGTGGTGTGCTCGGTCACCGGGCTGGTCATCGCTTCCTCGGGCAAGCTGGGGACCCTGGATGCCGCGGGCAAGGCCCTCACCGGCGTCAACCTGACCATGGCGGCTTTTTCCAGCGCCCTGGGACCCTTCGGCTCCTTCGTGGTGACGGTGGGCATCGCCCTGTTCGCCTTTTCCACCATCCTCGGCTGGGAATATTACGGTGAAAAATCCCTGGAATACCTGGTCAAATCTCCGGTGGTGGTCAAGGCCTACCGCATCATCTTCAGCCTGATCGTCTACATCGGGGCCACCCAGACCCTGGAAATGGTGTGGAATTTCTCGGACACCATGAACGGCCTCATGGCCATCCCGAATCTGATCTGCCTGCTGGTCCTCAGCAATGACATCGCCAAGGAATGCTTCGATTTCCAGGATAAGGTCATCGTGCCCTACCACCAGGAAAAAAAGAAGAACCGGTGATGTAAATTCCTCCTTGACGCGGACAGGGGGATGTGCTAATATAAACAAGTTAAGTAGCCGCTCAACGCAGGTACAAAGTACAGACACCTGCGGTGGCGAGATTGGTATGAGGAGGTAGAAAGTATGTACGCGATTATCAAAACAGGTGGGAAACAGTACCGTGTTGCCCAGGATGATGTCATCGAAATTGAAAAGCTGAAGGATAAGAACGCATCGGATGAAGTGATCTTTGATGAAGTTTTAGCCGTCGGCGAAGGCAGTGACCTGAAGATCGGCACCCCTGTCGTGGAAGGCGCTTCTGTGAAAGCGGAAATCCTTGAAAGCGGCAAGAGCCCTAAAGTCATTGTTTACAAGTACAAATCCAAAAAGGATTACCGTCGTAAACAAGGCCATCGCCAACCTTTCATGAAGGTTAAAATCACATCAATTGAAGCATAATGATCACGGTGACCTTTAACAAGGAGACCGGCGGCATCCGCTCGGTCGAAGTCACCGGACACGGAAATTACGGTGATTCAGGTGAAGACATCGTGTGTGCGGGCATTTCCATCCTGACGATCACGATTTTGAATGGTCTGACGGAGATTGTCGGCGTGACGGACATGAAACGGGAAGTGGCGGAAGGTTATACGTCCTTTACCATTCCTCCACTCATGGACCCTATGATGCAGGACCGGGCCAATGTGCTCCTGGAAACCTATGAGCTTGGCGTCCGGGCCACCGAATCAGCGTATGGCGATTATGTACAAGTCATCGAGAATTGCGGAGGTGAAAATGATGATTAAAATGAATTTGCAATTATTTGCCCATAAAAAAGGGGTTGGGAGTTCCCGGAATGGCCGTGACTCCGAAGCCAAACGCCTCGGCGTGAAACGGGCAGCCGGTCAGTTCGTATTGGCTGGCAATATCCTGGTCAAACAGAGAGGGACGAAGATCCATCCTGGTACCAACGTGGGACGCGGCGGAGACGACACGCTTTTCGCTTTGTGTGATGGCGTCGTAGCCTTTGAACGCAAAGGCAGAGATAAAAAACAGTGCAGCGTTTACCCAAGGGAAGCTGCCAACTAGTCTTAAAAAATGAACACACAGGGGCTGTTGCGTCGTCGAGAATGCAGCAGCCCCTGTTTTCGCTATCTAAAAGAAAGGAGCGCGGATACGATGTTTGTAGACCAAGCGCAGATTTACGTGACTGGCGGCAACGGCGGCCATGGCGGCATGAGCTTCCGCCGGGAAAAATACATCCCCAATGGCGGCCCCGACGGCGGCAACGGCGGACGGGGAGGCAATGTGATCCTCCAGGCCACCGGCCGGCTCCGGACCCTGGCGCCCTTTAAGTACAAGAAGAAGTACCGGGCGGAAAGCGGGGAAAACGGCACCGGCGGCCGCTGTGCCGGCAAGATGGGCCAGGATATCACCGTGGAGGTGCCGGTGGGCACGGTCATCAAGGACCGGACCACGGGGCAGATCATCGGCGATTTGAACGCCGACGGCGATACCTGCGTGGTGGCAGAGGGCGGCCGCGGCGGCCTGGGGAACATGAACTTCTCCAACTCCACCCGCCAGGCGCCCCGCTTCGCCCAGGGGGGCACCAAGGGCCAGCAGCGCACCCTGCTGCTGGAGCTCAAGCTCCTGGCCGATGTGGGGCTGCTGGGATTCCCCAACGTGGGGAAATCCACCTTTTTGTCGGTGGTGACCAGGGCCAAGCCCAAAATCGCCAATTATCCCTTTACGACCCTGATCCCCAATCTGGGGGTGGTGGAGTGGAAGGATTTTGATACCTTCGTCATCGCGGATATCCCTGGGATCATCGAAGGGGCCAGCCAGGGGGTGGGCCTGGGCTACGAGTTCCTGCGCCACGTGGAGCGGACCAAGATGCTCATCCACATCCTGGATGTTTCCGGCCAGGAGGGCCGGGATCCCCTGGAGGATTTTGATAAGATCAACGAGGAGCTGGCCGCCTACAACGCGGACCTGGCCGGTCGCAAGCAGATCGTCGCCCTGAACAAGACCGACATCACCCCGGAAGAGCGGGTGGCGGAGGTGGCGGCGGCCATTGAGGAGCTGGGCTACGAGGTCTTCCCGATTTCAGCGGCCACGGGCCAGGGCCTGGACGCCCTGCTGGGGCGGACCATCGCCCTGCTGGACGAGCTGCCGGCACCGGAGATCCATCTGGAAACCCCGGAATCGGAAGAAGCCCTGTTCACCATGAAGAAGGACGAACCGGCCTTCTCCATCCACCAGGACGGCGACGTGTATACGGTGGAAGCGCCGTTCCTCGAACAGCTCATCAACTCGGTCAACTTTGACGACCTGGATTCGGTGGGCTACTTCCAGCGCCGCCTCAAGGACGCGGGAATCTTTGCCGAGCTGGAACGCATGGGCATCCAGGAAGAGGATACGGTGCGTCTGGAAGATATTGAGTTTGAATACTTTAAATAAATGATAAATATGCTATAATGGATTTGAAAGGCAGACTATGTTAACAAGCAAACAGAGAAGTTATTTACGGGGACTGGCCAATACCGAACCGGCCATCGTCCACGTTGGGAAGAACGGCATCGACGGTCCGCTGATCAAGCAGGCCCGGGACGCCATCGTGGCCCGGGAGCTCATCAAGGGCAAGGTCCAGAAGAACTCCCTGGAAACCAGCCAGGAGGTGGCGGAATCCCTGGCGGAATCCCTGAAGGCGGAGATCGTCTGCGTCATGGGCAGCACCTTCGTGCTGTTCAAGCGCAATCCCCAGGATATGAAGATCGAGATTCCGAGCAAGCGCACCCCCAACCCAGTGAAACCTAAAAAATAAAAACGGAAGACGGATATGGAAAAAATCGGAATCATGGGCGGATCCTTCAACCCGATCCACATCGGGCACCTCCATCTGGCCGAATCGGCCCGGGTGGAGTTCGGCCTGGATCAGGTCATCTTCATCCCCACGGGGGACAACCCATTAAAGAATACCAACGCGGAGGTGGACCGGAGCCAGCGCTACCACATGGTGGAGCTGGCCATCGCCTCCAACCCCTATTTCAGTGCGACGCCCATCGAGATCAAGCGCTACGGCAACTCCTACACCATCGATACGGTGCGGGAGATCCAGAAGGCCCATCCCGGCGCCGTGATCTACTTCATCACCGGTGCGGACATCATGTTCGAGGTGACCAAGTGGCGGGAATCCCGGGAGCTGATGCGCGCCATGATCTTCATCACGGCCTTCCGGCCGGGGTACCCCAAGACCAAGTTCAACAAGCGGATCCACACCCTGCGCAAGGAGTACCACGCCCGGATCTTGAAGCTGGTTTCCTCGGAGATGGACATCGCCTCCACGGACATCCGTTCCCGGATCAAGGAGGGCAAGTCCATCAAGTACCTGATTCCCGAGCCGGTGGAGGCGTATATCGTGGAAAATGGCCTGTATCTGCCCAAGGAGAAGGGATTGTCATGAAAATGAAAACTTACGACGAAATGGAAAAGCACCTGAAGAAGCAGCTCAAGCCCAAACGGTTCAAACACACCCTGGGGGTCATTGACTGCGCGGTGGACATGGCCGAACGCAACGGGGCGGATGTGAAGAAGGCGGAGCTGGCGGCATTGCTCCACGACTGCGCCAAGAATTATTCCCGGGATGAATTGCTTTCGGTGGCCGGCCGGTGCCGGATCCCCCTGGATGACATCACCCTCAAGGAGCCCCAGCTCCTCCACGGGCCGGTGGGCGCCGTGGTGGCCCGGGAGGAATACGGGGTGACGGATTCCGAGATCCTGGACGCCATCGCCTACCACACCACGGGCCGGGAGGACATGACCCTGCTGGATAAGATCATCTATCTGGCGGATTTCATCGAGCCCAGCCGGGATTACCCCGGGGTGGACAAGCTGCGGGCCGCCTGTAAGGGCGAAATCGACGATGCCTGCATCCTGGCCTTTTCCAACACCATCCGGTACATCGCGTCCATTTCCGGACTCATCCATCCCCGGACCGTCGTCGCCCGGAATTATTTGATTTTACAGAAAATGCAGTAAATACCGTTTATGAGGAGGTAATTGGTTTTATGGATTTGAATCTTCAACCCGAAGAATTTGTGAAAAACGTCCAGAAATGGATTGACGATAAACAAGGCACGGACACCAAGGTGGTGGACGTCCGCGGCGTGTCCAGCCTGGCGGATTATTTCGTCATCACCAGCGGTTCCTCGGACCGTCAGGTGGCCGCCATCGCGGACAACATCGAATTTGAGGCCAAGAAGCTGGGCATCCTGCCCAAAAGCGTGGAAGGGGAGCGGGAAGCCCGCTGGATCCTTCTGGACTACTACGACGTCATCATCCACGTGTTCCACCAGCAGGAACGGGAATTCTACAACCTGGAAAGGCTGTGGAAGGACGGCATGCGCCCCGAATCGGCCAAGAACGATTAAGGCGGGGATGACATGAAAATAGGAATTGTCGGACTGCCCAATGTGGGCAAGAGCACCATATTCAACGCCATCACCAAGGCCGGGGCGGAATCGGCCAACTACCCCTTCTGCACCATCGACCCCAACGTGGGGGTGGTGACGGTGCCGGATGAACGGCTGGCCGTACTGGGGGAAATGTACCACACCAAGAAGATCGTGCCCACCACCATCGAGTTCGTGGACATCGCCGGCCTGGTCAAGGGCGCCAGCAAGGGGGAAGGCCTGGGAAACAAATTCCTGGCCCACATCCGGGAAGTGGACGCCGTGGCCCACGTGGTCCGCTGCTTTGAAGACAGCAATGTGATCCACGTCAGCGGCCACATCGATCCCCTGGAGGATCTGGAAACCATCAATCTGGAGCTGATCTTCGCCGATCTGGAAATGATCGAGCGGCGCATCGACAAGACGAAGAAGGCCGCCAAGGGCAGCAAGGCGGAAAGGGAACACCTGGTGACCCTGGATAAGCTCAAGGGCTTCCTGGAAGCCGGTACCCTGCCGGATGCCGGCGACTTTACCAAGGAAGAATGGGACTACGTCAGCGGCCTGCAGATGATCTGCACCAAGCCCTTCTTCTACATCGCCAATGTGTCGGAGGACGACCTGGGCGAGGAAGAGGACAACGATTATGTGAAGGCCCTGAAGGAAAAGGTGGCCCCGGCGGAGGTCATCAAGATTTCGGCCAAGATCGAGGAAGAAATCGCCTCCCTGGACGATGCGGAACGGGATGAATTCCTCAGTGAAATGGGCATGTCCTCCTCCGGCCTGGACCGGGTGATCCATGTGGCCTACCGGCTTCTGGGCCTGATTTCCTTTCTGACGGCGGGCCCCGACGAATGCCGGGCCTGGACGGTGAAGAAGGGGACCAAGGCGCCCCAGGCTGCCGGAAAGATCCACACCGATATCGAGCGGGGATTCATCCGCGCTGAAATCACCACCTACGACCAGCTGGTGGCGGCGGGCTCCGATGTCAAGGCCCGGGAACAGGGCATCACCCGGGTGGAAGGCAAGGATTACGTGATGCAGGATGGCGATGTGACCTTCTTCCGGTTCAACGTGTAATCAATTCTCAGGAAGGACTGGCCGGCATAAAGGTTAGCTGGTCGGGTGTTCCCGGTTCCGGATACACCCGACGCGGGGCCTTAAATGGCCTGTCCTGAACGTTTGAATTATTTAAAGATGGCCCCGCGCCATCTTTTTTTTGAGGAGGAGACTTTATGAAAACCATCCTGGTCGGTATCAATGCCAAATTTACCCATTCCAATCTGGCCATCCGGAGCCTGCGCCAATGTGCGCCGGGGCACGAGGTGAATCTGTGTGAGGTTACGATCAACGACCGTATCGATCCCATCCTGGCCAGGCTGGTGGGGTGTGAAGGGGACGCCTACGGCTTTTCCTGCTACATCTGGAACATGGAGCTGGTGCTCAAAGCGGCGGAGCTCATAAAAAAAACACGGCCGGGTGCCGTGGTCTTTCTGGGGGGGCCGGAGGTGAGCTTTGACGCGGCGGAGCTTCTGGACGCCCATCCCTTTGTGGATTACATCTTCACCGGGGAAGGGGAGGAGGCTTTTCCGGCTTTCCTGGATTTTCTGGAATCGGAAGGAAAAGGGGGCGCCGCATTGGAGGCCGCTCCGGCAGCGCTTCCGGCGGGGGTGGCCGGCCGGGGCCACGGCAGCGCCCTGACGGTGGTGAAGAATCTGGACAGCCTTCCCTTTGCCTACACGCCGGAAGATATGGAGGCTCTGCAGGGGCGCATCCTGTATTACGAGACCATGCGGGGCTGTCCCTACCACTGCGCCTACTGCCTGTCCTCGGCCATGGGTGCGGTGCGCATGGTGAGCCTGGAGCGGGTCATTAAGGATCTGACCTTCTTCATGGAAGCGGGGGTGCGCCAGGTCAAGTTTGTGGACCGGACCTTCAACGTGGACCGGAAGCGGTGCGTCCAGATCCTGGATTTCCTGGCCCAGGCGGATACAACCACCAATTTCCATTTTGAAATCGCCGGGGACCTGGTGGACGAGGCCATGTTGGCCATTGTGGAGGCTTCTCCCAAGGGCCGGTTCCAGTTTGAGGTGGGGATCCAGAGCACCAACGAGGCCACTTTATCCGCCATCACCCGCAAAACCGACACGGCTGTCGTTTTTAAACGGGTGCGCCGGCTGGTAGCCTGCCGCAAGGCCCACATCCACGTGGATCTCATCGCCGGACTGCCCTGTGAGGACCTGGCGTCCTTCGCCCGCTCCTTTGACGATGTGTACGCCCTCAAGGCGGATATGCTCCAGCTGGGCTTCCTCAAGCTCCTCAAGGGCACGGCCATCCGCCGGGAGGCGGAGCGCCATCATTACGTGTACCGGAGCTTTCCGCCCTACGAGGTCATCGCCAACGATGTGATGTCCCCGGAGGACCTGCTGCTCCTCAAGCGCATCGAGCCCCTGGTGGAGGGCCTGAACAATTCCGGGCGCTTCCGCCGGACCCTGGACTGCCTGACGGCGGGCTGTCCGTCGCCTTGCGGCTTCTTCAAGGACCTGTCCGACTTTGCCCTGGAGGAGGGCTTCTACGACGCGCCGCCCTCCCGGGAGGATTGGTACCGGCTGGTGTACGCTTATTCAAGAAAAAACATGACTCATCTCGATTCCTCCATTACTCAAAAAAGAGTAAAGGTGTCGTCTGAAAATGAAGACCGGGTCGCCGAGTGCCTGGTCTGGGACTACCTGTGCCTGGGAGCCCGGACCCTGCCGGACTTTTTGCCGGATCACCAGCCGGAGCGGGAAGGCCAGTACCGGGTCCTGGAGGACGACAGCTTCATGGCCGCCCACTTCCCGGACCTGGCGGCCCTTCCGGCCAGAAAGCGCAAGCGGGCCCTGAGCTTCCAGGTCTTTAACGCTCTGGCCCGGCAGTCGGGTCTTCCGGCGGGGTCGGCGGCTGTATTCCACGGTGGCCGTGGGGTCTGGGTGGATCCGGCGGATTTTGAGCCGGAAGGGTGATGCACACCGACGTGCCCTGGCCGGGATGGCTGTGGATGGCGAGCTGCCCCCCGTGGAGGGTGACGATGCTCTGGATGATGGAAAGACCCAGGCCGTTGCCTCCGGTTTCCCGGGAGCGGTCGTCGTCCACCCGGAAGAACCGGTCCGTCACCTTGAGCAGGTCCTCCTCGGGGATGCCGATGCCCGTGTCGGTGATGGTGAGGGCCGCGGCAGACCCTTCCCGGCGGCAGGCCAGGCGGATGGTGCCGCCGGCGGGGGTGTATTTGACGCTGTTGTCCAGCACCCCCCGGAGGGCCTGGCGGATCAGGGATTCGTTGCCAAGGACCCTGCAGCCCCCCTCCAGGGATTTTTCATAGAGGTGGTCCGAGTCGATGAGCAGGCAGTCCTCATAGCTTTTCGCCATCAGGGCCGACAGATCGATGGCCGTGTATTCCTCGGCGTAGTACCGGTTTTCCAGCCGGGTCAGCAGGAGCAGGGAATCGACGATGTGCTGCATGTTCCTGGTCTCGTCGGCAATGGCGGCGACGGCTTCCTCCTGGACCTCCGCGTCCTGGCTGCCCCAGGTGGTCAGGATGTCCACGTAGCCCTGCATGATGGTCAGGGGGATGCGCAGCTCGTGGGAAGCGTCGGACACGAACTGCTTCTGGACCTCGAAGGTTTCCTCCAGCCGCCCGATCATCTGGTTCAGAGAGGCGATGAGGTCGTCGATCTCATCCCGGTTGCCTGTAGCGGGGATACGCACGCTCAGGTTGTTCCCGGTGATTTCCCTGGCCGCGTCGGCAATCTCGATGAGAGGCTTGAGGGTCTGCTTGGTCCCGTAGATCCCGAGCAGGATGATGATCCCCAGGGCGATGAGGCTGATCACCACCTGGATGAAGTAGAGGATGTTGGTGAAGGTATAGCTGTCGTCCAGGTTCTTCACGGTCTGGATGTAAATGGTGTAATCGCCGGTGATGGCGTAGGAGGTGCCCAGGTAATAGTACTCCGAATGGCCGTAGCGGATGGTGTCCACCACGTCGCCGCCGGACTGGGCGGAATTGGCACTGCCGCCCAAATTGAGCTTGAACCAATTTCCCGAAAGGGACGGGTTGTTCTTGCTCAGGATGTCGTCCAGGATGGCGCTCGTCGCGTAATGGCCGCCCTGGTTGTCGGACAGCTTGTAGGCGATGAGGGCGTTGTCCTTGACATAGGGGTAGACCTTCTGGGAGATGAAGGTGAGCCGGTCCCCGGCGTCCATGGCCAGGATGGCGTCCTTGTTTTCGTCGATGACGTTGGTCAGGTAGGAATTGAACCGCAGCAGGTTCTGGCGGTTCTCGTTCTGGATGATCTGCTGGGAGAACAGGAACACCATGAAAAAGGCCACCACCAGCAGGGCGGAAAAGGCGATGGTGAAGAAGAGGACGATCCGGGTGTAGAGCTTCATGGGCCTTTTGGCCGGGGCCTTCAACCCCTTGGGCAGGGAGAGCTTGCTATTTGATGACATAGCCCCGCCCCCGCACTGTCTGGATGAGCTTGTCTCCGTAATCCCTGTCGATTTTGTCCCGCAGGTACTTGATGTACACATCCACCACGTTTTCCGAGCCCTCGTAGTCGTAATCCCACACGTGGACCAGGATCTGGTCCCGGGTCTGGACGCAGCCCCGGTTGAGGACAAGGTAGTACAGCAGATCGAATTCCTTCCGGGTCAGGTGGATTTCCTCACCGCCCCGGGAGGCGGTGAAGGTCCGGCCGTCCACCACCAGGTCCCCGCAGGTCAGCACGTCGTCCCCATCCTGGCCGGCCCGGTCCCGGGTCCGAAGGCCCACGTGGATGCGGGCGATGAGCTCGTCGAAGTCGAAGGGCTTGGTGATGTAGTCATTGGCGCCGGCCTCCAGGCCGCGGATCACGTCCCGCTTGTCGTCCCGGGCGGTGAGGAAGATGACCGGGATGGCCGGGTCCGCCTGGCGGATGGCGGCCAGCACCGCGAAGCCGTCCTGGCCCGGGAGCATGATGTCCAGCAGGACCAGGTCCAGGGCCCCCTTGCCCCCGCCTGCGAACAGGGCGATGGCTTCGGCGCCGTTTGGGACGTATTGGGTGGCGTAGCCTGCGTGGCGGAGCTGGAGCTCGATGATCCGGCCGATCTTCCGGTCATCCTCTACTATCAATATGGTCTGCATGATCTTCCCCCTTGTTTGGCTTTTTATGGATAAAATGGACTATCAAGATTATACCAGAACCCGGCCATTCAAGCAAAATTAAGAAAAAATGGCTATACTTTAATTCAAATGATTGAAAGAGACGAGGCTTAATAAAATGCGTATTTTGTTTATTGAAGATGAAACAAAGATTACGGATGCACTTCAGGAACTGTGCAAAATCCAAAATATTGACTGTGATGTGGCGAACGACGGGGAAGAAGGCCTTCTTTTTGCTTTGAACCCGATTTACGATGTGATCGTTCTGGACATCATGCTGCCCCTCAAAAGCGGTTTGGAAATTTTGAAGGAAGTCAGGGACCGGGATATCACCACGCCGATCCTCATGCTCACAGCCAAAGGAACGGTGGATGACAAAGTCAAGGGCCTTGACCTGGGTGCCGACGACTACCTGATTAAACCTTTCTCAGCCAAGGAGCTCTTCGCCCGTATCCGGGCCCTGAGCCGTCGTCCCGACAACGAGATCAAGGGCGAAACCATCGACTTTGAGGATGTGAGCTTCAACACCAAAAAGAACACCCTGAATACCAACTCCAATGAATACAAGCTTTCCGTCAAGGAAGCCAAGATCCTGGAAATGCTGCTCAAGCGGCCCAACCAGGTCTTCACCCGGGAACAGATCCTGGACCGGGTGTGGGGTTTCGACAAGGAAGTCAATGAAAACAACATTGAAATCTACGTCCACAACCTCCGCAAGAAGCTGGCGGATACCGAAGTCAAAATCGATACGATCCGCGGCGTCGGCTATACCCTGGGTAAAAGATAATGTTCAATGAGATCAAGCGTCAGATCACGCTGTTCAATACGCTGATCCTGATCGCTTTCTTGTTGATTTTCATCCTGCTCCTCGTGTTCCTGGTCCAGTGGAGCCTGAACCTCTCCGGGGAAATGTACCTGCAGGAGGTGGCCCAGCAGATTAAAAATGGTGATCTTTCTATAAAGACCCCTAAAAATACCATTGTACACAATGATGTGGGGTATGAGTACATCGTCTGGGACGCCAACCACAATGTGGACCAGATGAAGCTCGATGACAACGGCCTGATCATGCAGGGCCACGAGTACGATCTGGACACGGATTTCAACGACGCCTTCAAGACCTTCAACATGGACGACGTGTTCTACCGGGTGTATTCAGTGCGCTATTCCCAGAACAACGCCGAAAAGACGGTCCAGGTTTACCAGTCCATCACCACGGAGCAGTCGGTGATCCACTACATCGTGTTCTTCCTGCTCTTCATCGGGTGCGGGGGCATCCTGCTGCTGATCCCCATCAGCTACTTTCTGGCGGGCAAGTCCCTCCAGCCCATCAAGGAGACCTTCGAGAACCAGAAGAAATTCATCGCCGATGCCTCCCACGAGCTGCGGACGCCTTTGACCGTCATCCAGACCAACGTGGAGGTCCTCAAGCTCAAGGAGGATGAGGTGCTGTCGGACAACATCCGCTGGCTCAACAACATCTACGCCGAAAGTGAGACCATGTCCAAGCTGGTGGGCGAGCTCCTCACCATCGCCCAGGCCGACAACAAGAAGATCGTCATGGACAAGAGGGTCTTCGACCTCAGCGCCCTGTGCGCGGAGGTGGTGGACCTGATGTACGACGTGGCGGCGGACAACCAGATCGTCCTCAAGGGCCATATCCAGGAAAATGTGGAATACAAGGGCGATGAGGAAAAGATCAAGCAGGCCATCCGGATCCTGGTGGACAACGCCATCAAGTACACCCCGGGGGAAGGCAGCGTGGATTTGACCCTCTGCGAAAACATGCGCAGCGTGACCATCGCCGTCAAGGATACGGGGGTAGGGTTGTCCGAAGAAAACAAGAAAAAGATCTTCAGCCGTTTCTTCCGTGTGGATGATGCCAGGCACCGTGAGTCCGGCGGCTTCGGACTGGGGCTGAACATCGCCGATATGGTGGTCAAACAGCACAACGGCAAAATCAAAATCGATTCCGAGGAAAATGTGGGAAGTACCTTTACCATCGTCCTTCCCAAGACGACCCTCAAATAATTTGAAACTTTTAAGATGAAAGCGCGTTAATTCGCAATTTCATCTTTTTTTATTGGCAGAAATCGTTTATAATAGAGGGAGAATAAATACAAGGTGATGATTGAATGTTTAATATAGTACTTTACGAACCGGAAATCCCCCAGAACACGGGGAATATCGCGCGGACCTGCGCCCTGACGGAAACCAGGCTCCATCTCATCGAGCCCCTGGGGTTTTCCATCAGCGACAAGGCGGTCAAACGGGCCGGCCTGGATTACTGGGATATGCTGGATCTGGCGGTTTACGAGGATTTTGATGATTTCTATAGGAAAAATGGGGAACCCGCCCTTTATCTCATGACGACCCATGGGGACAAGCATTACGCCGATTTGACGTACGAGGACGGCGCATACCTCCTCTTCGGCAGGGAAACCGCCGGTCTGCCCGATGCCATCCATCGGCGCTTTCCAGAAAACCGCTTCCGCATCCCCATGAAGGACAATCCCCACGCCCGTTCACTGAATCTGGCCAACTCGGTCAACATCGTTTTGTACGAAGCCCTGCGCCAGCAGAATTTCTTCGATTTGGTCTGAAATATGAAAAGCTTATCCGTTTTAACTGTGAAAATCCTGAATAAGATGAAAAAAATGTAAAAATTTGAAAAAAGTTACTGAATACATTTTAAACTATGATATAATGTACAAGTATTTGATTACAATTGGAATTTTGGAGAATGCATGGATCAGGTAAAAGCTTTCGTCAAGAAGTATTTTAATTTCATTTTCATGGCGGCGCTGATCATCATTACCTTTTCAATCATTGCGGGACAGGTTAAAGGACAGGATTTCCTGAAGACCCTGGGTCACACCGACGGACGGTTCATCGCCGCCGCCCTGGGGTGCATCGGCATCTACTGGCTGCTGGAAGCCTGGATGATCCTCAAGCTTTTGCGCCGGGATCATCGGGACGAACGCTTTTCCTTTGCCCTGGTCATCACATTGATCGGACAGTATTACAATCTGGTCACCCCCGGGGCCTCCGGCGGCCAGCCTCTGCAGCTCCTTGAGATGAACCGCAGGGGATACGCCATGGGAACGGGGACGGCGGTGCTGGTTCAAAAGTACGCGCTGTACCAGATTTCCGTCACCCTCTTGGCCTTGGTGGCTGTGGCCATCCACTTTCAAAGCATTGCGGCCAGCCTGCTGGTCACCCGGACCCTGATCGGGGTGGGACTTTTCGTCAATGTTTTGGGCGTCGTGCTGGTCATCATCATGGCCTTCAGTCCCAAGTGGGCTGAAAAGATCATGACGGCGGCTGTGAATTTTCTGGCGGTCATCCATCTTATTAAAGATAAAGAAAAATACTACCAGAAGATCGCCCGGTTCGTGGATGAGTACACCGTGGCCATCGACGATATCCGGAAGCACTGGAAGGAAACCGGCCAACTGCTTATGGTGTCCTTCGTCCAGATCATCGTCTATTACAGCGTCAATTATTGGGTTTACAAGGCCCTTGGCCTCCATGGGACATCGGCTTTTACCATCATAAGCCTCCACGCGGTTTTATACGTGGCCATGGCCTTCGTTCCGACGCCGGGTGCCTCCGGCGGGGCTGAAGCGGCTTTTGCCCTGATCTTCGGTCCGGTTTACGGTACGGTCGGCGCCTCAGTGGGACTGATCCTCTGGCGGCTGATCACTTTTTATTTCATCATCGCCTTCGGAGGCCTTTTCCTGTCTGTCCGCTCCCTTTGGCTGGGCAACAGGGATTTGAAGAAGAAGCGGACCCGATATGTGGTTGGAAAGGAGACAGATCGATGACGAGCGTTTCAGCTCAGGAAATTACAGAAAAAATCGCTGAAGAATGCATCCGCATCAATTGTCGTTTATCGGAAGATATGGAAGGGGCCGTCCGCAGGGCGGCTGAACAGGAAGTGTCGCCCATCGGGCGCAACGTTTTTTCCATGGTCTGTCAGAACATGGATCTGGCAGGGGAGCATCACCGCCCCATCTGCCAGGATACGGGCATGGTGGTGGCCTTTGTCACCCTGGGCCAGGATGTTCGGATAACGGGAGGCAGTCTGGAAGACGCCATCCAGTCCGGCGTCCGCCAGGGTTATGGAGAAGGCTATCTGCGGAAATCCGTGGTGTCCGACCCGATTTTGCGGGTGAACACCGGGGACAACACCCCGGCGGTCATCCATTATCAGGTGGTGCCCGGGGATTCCCTGGAAATCCTGCTCATGCCCAAGGGCTTCGGCAGTGAGAACACCAGTGCCCTGAAGATGCTCAAGCCCTCTGACGGGGCTGAGGGTGTGATGGCCTTCGTCCTGGACACCATTGAAAGGGGCGCTCCCAACGCCTGTGCCCCCATCGTGGTGGGGGTCGGGATCGGCGGTACCTTCGAAAAGGCGGCCATCATGGCCAAACGGGCCCTGGCCCTGCCGGTGGAAGGTCACAATGCCAAGGCCCACCTCCGGGAGATGGAGGAAAGGCTGGTCTTTAAGGCCAACAACCTGGGCATCGGCCCCATGGGGCTGGGCGGCACCCAGACGGTTCTGGGGGTCCACATCCTGGATTATCCCACTCACATCGCCGGGCTGCCGGTGGCCGTCAACATCTGCTGCTACGTCAACCGTCACGGAAAGGTGGTGTTTTCATGATCCGCTTGAATACGCCGCTGACTGAAGAAAAGATCGCCGGTCTGAAGGTGGGGGACCAGGTCCTGATTTCAGGAACCCTTTACTCCGCCCGGGACGCGGCCCACAAACGCATGGTGGAAGGCCTGGACGGGGAAAAGCCCCTGCCCTTCGATGTCCAGGGGCAGATCGTCTTTTACATGGGACCCTGTCCCGCGGCTCCGGGAGAGATCATCGGACCGGCGGGACCGACCACCAGCCATCGTATGGATGCCTACACGCCGGCGCTTTTGCACCGGGGGCTCAAGGGCATGATCGGCAAGGGAAACCGCACGGCTCCGGTGGTGGACGCCATCGTTGAAAACCAGGCGGTGTATTTCGTCTGTGCCGGCGGTACGGGCATGCTCAGTGCCTCGTGCATCACCGATGCCCAGGTCATCGCCTATGACGATTTGGGGGCGGAAGCCATCCGCCGTTTGATTGTGAAAGATTTTCCAGTTATTGTTGCCATTGATGCAAAAGGCAATAATATCTATGAAAATGAAATAAAAAAATATAGAAACTACTTAAAAGACAAACAGGAGGAAGTATATGAGTCGAATGGTAATTGAAACATCCGTTAGAGAAGCTGGCACTGACCCTATTTTCCGTGTGGCGGGCGCTGCCAAAAAGCGCATTGCTGAAGTTGGGAAGGATAAGGTCATCAATGCGACGTTGGGCGCTTTAATGGATGACAATGGGGATTTGGTAACCTTTGACACGGTGTACAAGGTGTTCAAGAGTCTGCCGGATTCGGAAATCGCGTCGTACGCCGGCATCGCCGGAACGCCTGAATTTCTGGAAAAGGTCAAGGACGCCTGCTTCAAAAAACACACCCCCCAGGGTTACATCCGTTCCATTGCGACCCCAGGCGGGACCGGTGCCGTGCGCCATGCCGTCGCCAACTATACGGAACTGGGGGACAAGATCCTGGTCCAGGACTGGCACTGGGCGCCCTATGGCACCATCGCCGATGAAAACCACCGCGGAATCCAGACCTTCCAGTTATTCAATGATGACAATACCTTCAACATGGCATCCTACGAAAAGGAAATGACGGAGCTCCTGGAAAAACAGGGACGGGTCCTTTCCATTTTGAATACGCCGGCCCATAACCCGACGGGCTACAGCATCTCCGACGAAGAATGGACGAAGCTGGCCGATTTCTACCGGGAAACGGCCCAGGCCCATCCGGACTGGCGCATCATCGTGCTGTGCGACATCGCTTATATCGATTTTGCGGGAACCCAGGGTTGCCCGCGCAAGTTCATGGAAATCCTGTCCGGACTGCCGGAAAACGTGCTGGTGCTCTACGCCTACAGCGCTTCCAAGGGATACACCATGTACGGCCTGAGAAACGGTGCCCTGCTCTGTGTGGCGCCGACGGAAGAAATCGCCGATGAATTTGCAGCTTCCGGCGCCTATTCCAACCGCGGGACCTGGTCCAACGGGACCCATTCCGCCATGACCACCCTGGCGAAGATCAATTCGGATCCAGAGCTCAAAGAAGCTTTTGAAAATGAACAGAAGACCTATAAAGCCATTCTCCAGGAACGGGCAAAGGCCTTTGTGGACGCAGCCAAAGAAGTGGATTTGCCCATTTGCAATTACGTCGACGGCTTCTTCATCAGCGTCCCATGTGCCGATCCTGTCGCTGTCAGCGACGAACTGATGAAAATGGATTTTTATATTGTGGCCCTGAAAAAAGGCCTTCGCTTCGCACCTTGCGCCGTTTCGGAAGAACAATGCCGCAAAGCGCCAGCGATGATTAAAGAAGCCATCCGCACAGTGGATGGTAAATAAGATAACGGAGGGAGATCTTTATGAAGGTTAAAATCGTTGATGTGGCAAGGGAAGCCAATGTCTCTGTGGCAACAGTATCCAGGGTTGTCAACAACATCCCATTGGTCAATGAAGAAACGCGGGAACGCGTGCTGGAAGCGATCAAGAAGACGGGGTATAAGCCCAACGCCATCGCCCGAAGCCTTAAGATTCAGAAAACCAATACCCTGGGAATCATGATCCCGGATATCACCAACCCGTTTTATACGGAAATGGTCCGGGGGGCGGAGGATGTGTGCGGCATCTACAAGTACAACATCATCCTGAGCAACACGGACTTCGATCCGGAAAAGGAACGGAAATCCCTGGATGTGCTGGTCGAAAAACAATGTGACGGCATCATCTACGTCGGGAAGAACCTGACCGACGACATGCGGGAAGAATTGATCAACGCGTCCAGCGAAGTGGTCCTGGGCTGCGTCCCCGATGAAACGGGCAAGCTTTCCGGGGTCCTGATCGACAACGAGCTGGCAGCCTACGATCTGGCCATCAAGGCCCTGGATGCGGGCCATACCCGCAGCGTGGTCTTTTCCGACGATGAAAAAGAAGGCTATATCAATGTCAAGCGTCTCAACGGCATCAAGAAGGCTTACCGGGAAAAGGGCGTGGAATTTGACGAAGGCCTGGTCTATTACGCCAACAGCAGCGTGCTGGGCGGCTATCATCTGATGCAGGATGTGATGGAAGAACGCTCGGACTTCACCAACGTCTTCTGTTACAATGACCAGATGGCCCTCGGCGCCATCCGGGCCATCGAAGACGCGGGCAAGAATGTGCCCGGCGATATTTCCGTCTGCGGATTCAACAACTTCTGGGTGGCCGAATGGACCCGTCCGGAAATCACCACGATTTCCCAGCCCATGTACGACATCGGCGCCGTGGCGACCCGGATGCTCATCAAGATGTGCGAAAAGGAAGAATCCGAAACCAAGACCCTTTACGTTCCCTACGATATGAAGGTGCGCGAGTCCGTAAGGGGTATGAAGTAAGCATCGCGTTGAAGGAGACACTGTTTTTTGGAATCCAGTAACGTAACACGCATTAATTACAAAGACAAAGAAATCATCCTCATCGGGACGGCCCACGTCTCCCCGAGGAGTGCAGAAGAAGTCCGGACGATCATCGACGATGAAAAGCCGGACTCTGTCTGTATTGAATTGGACAAGAACCGGTACCACGCCATGACTGAAAAGCAGGAATGGTCGGAGACCAATTTCATCGAAGTCATCAAGGCGGGGAAGGCGGGCTTCATGTTCGTCAACATCATCCTGGCCAATTACCAGGAAAAGCTGGCGGAGCAGTTCCACATCCACCCCGGCCAGGAAATGCTCCAGGGGATCGCCTCAGCCCAGGAAACCGGTGCTGAGCTGGTCCTGGCCGACCGGGACATCCAGGTGACCTTTAACCGGGTGTGGCGGGGCTGCTCCTTCTGGGAAAAGTGCAAGCTGGTCGCGACGATCATCATGAGCTTCCTCGACAACGAGGAAATATCCGAAGAGGAGCTGGAAGAGCTCAAGGGGGAGGATATGCTGAACGCCGCCCTGTCCGAGCTGGGCAATGCCTTTGCCGGGGTCAAGCGCTACCTGGTGGACGAACGGGATACTTATCTTTGTGAAAAGATCAAGAATGCCCCGGGTTCCAAGGTGGTGGCCATCCTGGGGGCGGCCCACATTCCCGGCATCCTGTCAAAAATCAATGAGGACCACGATGTGGCCGAGCTGGAGAGTGTCCCACCCAAGGGCAAGGCCGGCAAGATCGTGGGCTGGTCGGTTACGGTCCTGCTCATCGTGCTGGTGGCCCTGACCTTCACCGTCAGTCCCGTCTCGGGGCTGGCCCAGGCCAAGAACTGGCTGATATTAACCATGGCCGGTGCAGGCATCGGGGCCATCCTTTCCCTGGCCCATCCCCTGACGATCCTGTGCTCCATCGTCATGGCCCCCATATCGGCCTTGAGTCCGGTGCTGGCCGTTGGCTGGTTCGCCGGATTGTCGGAGGCCCACTTCAGACAGCCCAAGGTGACGGATTTCGAACAATTGTCCGGAGACCTGAAAAGCGTCAAGGGCATCTGGAAGAACAAGATCACAAAAGTGCTCCTGGTGGTCCTATTGACCAACCTGGGATGCGCCATTGGCAACATCGCCGGGGGCATCGGCGCCATCACCATTTTCCTGAATACCTATTTTTAATCAAATTTTAAGTGATTTAATGAAACAAAGTCTTGAAGTTTCCCAACCGGTGTTCTATAATTATTCATATCTTTACTTTAGGGAGGTAAAAGAATTATGAAGAAAAAGGGAATGGTTTTGGTTTTAGCGCTGGTTTCACTGTGCCTGGTGCTGGCTTGTGCGGGATGTGGCGGCAGCAGTTCTTCCCAGGAAGATCCGATTTCGGACGGCAAGCTGAGTGTGGCGGTGGATGATACCTACCTGCCCATGGAATACCGGGATGATCAGAATAACCTGGTCGGCTTCGACATTGACTTCGCCAATGCCCTGGGCAAGGATCTGGGCGTCAGCGTTGATTTCCAGACCGTCGCATGGGATGGCATCTTCAATGGCCTCAATTCCAAGCAGTACGACGCCATCATCTCCAGTACCAGCATCACCGATGAACGTAAGAAGGGCTTCAATCAGACCGATCCATACGTGGCCAACGGTATCGTGCTCGTCTCCAACAAGACGGGGAACCAGGTTTCCAAATTTGAAGATCTTGAAGGAAAGACCCTGGGCGTCCAGATTCAGACGTCTGCCGATGAAGCGGCCAATAAGCTGAAATCAGAAAAGGGAACCAACGTGACCATCAAGGAATACGATGCCATGCTCGATGCCTTCTCCGCGTTGGAAGGAAAGCAGATCGACAACATCATGACCGATGAAGCCGTTGGGGAATACTACGCTTCCATCAAGCCGGATGTCTTCGTGGTTTCTTCCAAGACCCTCACCAACGAACCCATCGGCGTCACCGTCCGCAAGGGCGACGATGATTTCACCAAGAAACTCAATGAATCCATCAAGCACCTGCAGGACAACGGAACCATGGCCCAGCTTTCCAATAAGTGGTTCAAGAAGGACATGACTTCCAACATTGACACCAAATTAAATGTCATTCAATAATCTATCTAATACTTAAAGAAGTGAGGAGTTGTTAGCTTGTTAAATTCTACCCAGTCGTGGGCAATTGTAAATGGTACAGTCATCACCTTGGAGATTGCTCTCGTCGCTATTGTTTTTGGGGCGGTATTCGGAGTCATCGTGGCTCTGGGACGGATTTCCAAAAATAAGATAGCGAACTCATTATCCTGGTTCTACGTCTGGTTTTTCCGTGGAACCCCATTGCTGTTGCAATTGTTCATGATTTTCTACGCAGTACCCATCATGTACCTCAATGCGACGGGGACGACCTTTGAAGTTGACCCGATGGTCTGTGCATTCATCACATTCTCATTGAATTCAACAGCATATCTGGCTGAAATCATCCGTGCCGCCATCGAATCCATCGATCATGGCCAGATGGAAGCAGCCAAGGCCCTCGGCATGAATTACCGTCAGGCCATGCAGAAGATCATCATCCCCCAGACCTTCAAGCGTCTGGTGGCCCCCATCGGCAACGAGCTCATCATGTTGCTCAAGGACACCTCGTTGGTTTCAACCATCGCCCTGTTCGATTTGCTCCGGACCGTCAAAACAATGGCCAGTGCCACGGGGAACTGGGTTTACTATCTGTACGCAGCGGCCATCTATTTGTTTTTGACGACGATTCTCCAGGTGATTTTCGATAAGATGGAAGTCAAACTGGGTGTCTATGAGAAGAGGTAAGCGGTGATGGAAACAACAGAAAAAGTACTTGTTGACAAAAATCAGACCCAAGGCGCCGATACCATGGTCAAGGTCGTCAATGTGAAGAAATGCTTCGGTGACCTCGAGGTATTGAGAAACATCAACTTCGAAGTCAAGCGGGGAGAGGTGGTCTGCATCATCGGGCCCTCGGGCTCGGGAAAGAGCACCATGCTCCGCTGCCTCAACCAGCTTGAACGGATCACCGACGGTGAAATCTACATCGAAGATGAATTGATGGATAAGCGTAAGAATGACAAGACCGTCACCCGGATCGATGCGGACCGGCTCCAAAACCTCCGCTGTGATTTGGGAATGGTCTTCCAGAATTTCAACCTGTTTCCCCATCTGACCGTTCTGGACAATGTGGTCATCGCCCCCACCGTGGTGCGCAAGGCCAAGGGAGACGCCATCCGCCAGCGGGCCCTGGAGCTCCTGGAAATGGTCGGCCTCAAGGATAAGGCCAATGAATACCCGGTGCGCTTATCCGGCGGCCAGCAGCAGCGTGTGGCCATCGCCAGGGCTTTGGCCATGGATCCCCGGATCATGCTCTTCGATGAACCGACCTCGGCCCTCGACCCGGAACTGGTCGGCGAAGTCCTCGGCACCATGAAGCAGCTGGCCAACGAAGGGATGACGATGATCATCGTCACCCACGAAATCGGCTTTGCCCGTGAAGTGGCCGACCGCGTCATCTTCATGGACGACGGGGTCATCTGCGAAGAAGGCACGCCGGATCAGGTCATCCTGCATCCTCAGGAAGAACGGACGAAGAGCTTTTTGAACAAAATTCTTTAAACAATCAAAGCGCCAATACGGCGCTTTTTTTATACCTTCACAAAAAAAAAAATCTATGTTAACATTAAAAAATACGTTCGCAAGAAGGAGAGACGATGATACGGAGCAATTACCACATTCACAGCACCTATTGTGATGGCAGGGATTCCATGGAGGCCATGGCCCGGGCGGCCTGTGCCAGCGGTTTGGACCACATCGGTTTTTCAAGCCACGCGCCCCTTAAATACCCTGAAAGCGACTGGACCCTGACCCGGGACCGGCTGGATGATTATTTTGCCAACATCGCTGTGCTGGCAGAGGCCTACAGGCCCCAGATGGCCGTCGCCAAATCCCTGGAAGTGGATTACTATCTGGATGACGGCGGCCTGTCCCCGGAAATGGAGGCCCTGGTCCCCCAATTGGACTATTGGATCGGCAGCATCCACTGCATGGGCGCCCTGGCCGACGGAAGGGAAGCCAGCATCGATTATACCATGGAGAACATGGAAGCGGGGATTGCCCACTGCTTCGGCGGGGATGTCCGCCGCCTGGTAAAAGCCTATTACCGGGGGATTGCTGACCTGGCCCTGCGCTACAGGCCGGATATCCTCGGCCATTTCGACCTGATCAAGAAGAACAACGAAGAAGGCTGCCTTTTTGACGAGGAAGCGGATTGGTACATCAAGGCTTGGCAGGAGGCCCTGGACGCCATCGCAGAATCCGGCGTCATCGTGGAAATCAACACCGGGGGGCTGATCCGCTTCGGAAAAAGATGCCTTTATCCCTCCTGGCCGATGATCGAGGAGATCTATCGGCGGCATATTCCCATCACGGTGAACGGCGATAGCCACAGCGTGGAGGGCATTGCCTACGCTTACCCCCAAATGGCGGAAAGGCTGAAGTCCATTGGCTTTCAGGGAATCATGATCCTCGACGGCGGGGAATGGCATTTGTCCGATTTTTAAACACATTGCACAGTGAAATTGAAAATTTTTACAAAAAGAGATAATCTTGTTGGAAATGTAACAAGTTTTTACTACCATTAATGCTTTATTTAATAACTAAAAGTGTTATACTTTAAGAGAATTAAAGATAACCGGGTGGTGAGACTATGGATTTTACGTTGAGGCAAAACAAGATAATCGAAATTGTGAAGCTCAGGGAGCCGATCAAAAGCGAGGATATCGCCAAGGAGTTGGGGATCAACCGTGCGACCATCCGGCCGGACCTCAAGATACTCACCATGACGGGCATCCTCAATGCCAAACGGAAAGTCGGTTATTTTTATACAGGCAAATCCATCCTCCACATGATCGGGTCCTATATCAAGACCATCAGTGTGATGGACATCCAGTCGGAGCCCACCGTGGTCAGCGAGGATTCCACCATCTACGAGGGGATCATCGCCATGTTCGTCAAGAATTCCGGGACCATCTACGTGGTGGACGGGGAGTACCTGTCCGGCATCGTCAGCCGGAAGGACTTCATGAAATCCATGATCGGCCGGGAGGATATCGAGACCCTGCCCATCGCCATCATCATGACGCGCATGCCCAACATCATCTATCTCAATGAGGATGAATCGGTGTACGACGCGGCCAAGAAGGCCATGAAGTACGAGGTCGAATCCCTGCCCATCGTCAGGAAGGTCGAGGACGAGAACGGCGACGAACGGCTCAAGCTCATCGGCAAGGTTTCCCGGACCAACATCACGCGGTATGTGGTGAACCTGGGCAACGACGATTGATTTTTCTTGAATGATCATGCCAATTTGGCATTGTCATATATTTAAGTAAATATTTTGGATATTTCCAAGGAGGTTTATTATGAAAAAATGGGTGTATATGTTTTCTGAAGGGAATGCTTCCCAAAGAAATCTGTTAGGCGGAAAAGGGGCCAACTTGGCAGAAATGACACGTATCGGCCTTCCTGTACCCCAGGGTTTCACCGTATCCACCGAAGCGTGTATTGAATACCTGAATGAAAGCAAGCTGACGGATGAAATGATCGGCCAGATCAAGGAACACATGACCAAGCTGCAGGAAATCGCCGGCAAACAATTTGGCGATGAAAAGAACCCGCTGCTGGTTTCCGTCCGTTCCGGTGCCCGCATCTCCATGCCCGGCATGATGGACACCATCCTGAATCTGGGCCTCAACGATGTGAGCGTCCACGGTTTGGCCGCCAATACCGGCAACGACCGTTTTGCCTACGACAGCTACCGCCGTTTCATCCAGATGTTCGGCGATGTGGTCCAGGAAATCGACAGCCGCAAATTTGAAGACGTGCTGGACGAAATCAAAGACCGCGAAGGCTACAAGATCGATACCGAACTGACCACTGAAAACCTTCAGGAAGTGGTGGAACGCTACAAGGAAATCGTCCTGAACGAAACCAAGAAGCCCTTCCCCCAGGAACCTACCGAACAGCTGTACATGGCTGTGGAAGCGGTTTTCCGTTCATGGAAAAACCCCAGAGCCATCGTCTACCGCAAGCTCAACGATATTCCCGATGACATCGGAACCGCCGTCAACGTCCAGTGCATGGTCTTCGGCAACATGGGGGATGATTCCGGTACAGGCGTGGCCTTCACCAGAGACCCCGCAACCGGTGAAAAGAACCTCTTCGGCGAATTCCTGGTCAATGCCCAGGGCGAAGACGTGGTGGCCGGCATCCGTACACCGCGGTCCATCGACCAGCTCAACGACATCATGCCTGAAGTTTACGATCAGTTTGCCAAGACAGCTGAATTGCTGGAACAGCACTATCACGACATGCAGGATATGGAATTCACCATTGAAAAGGGCAAATTGTTCATGCTCCAGACCCGTAATGGGAAACGGACAGCCGCTGCCGCAGTGCGTTGCGCAGTAGAAATGGTCGATGAAGGCCTGATCGATAAAGCGACTGCCGTCTCACGGGTTGAACCCCAATCCCTGGATCAGCTGCTCCATCCTACCTTTGACGATGATTCCCTGAAGGCCGCCAAGGAACTGACAGGCGGGCTGCCCGCATCACCAGGCGCTGCCACAGGCCGTGTCTATTTTACAGCTGACGACGCCAAAGCCGCCGCTGACAATGGGGAAGAAGTCATCCTGGTCAGACAGGAAACCTCACCGGAAGACATCGAAGGCATGTACGCATCCAACGGGATCATGACCGCCCGCGGCGGGATGACCTCCCACGCTGCCGTCGTCGCCCGTGGTATGGGGACCTGCTGTGTCGCCGGCTGTGACGCGGTCAAGGTTGACGAAGCAGAAAAGGTCTTCCGCGTTGGCGATACCGTCATCAAGGAAGGGGATTATATCTCCCTCAACGGCAGCACCGGTAAAGTATACCTGGGCTCCATCAAGACCAAGGCTCCTGAACTGTCCGGCAACTTCGCCACCCTGATGGAATGGGCTGACGAATTCCGCACGATGAAGGTCAGAACCAATGCCGATACACCGAGAGACGCCCAGAAGGCCGTTGAATTTGGTGCTGAAGGTGTGGGCCTGTGCCGGACCGAACATATGTTCTTCGACGAAGACCGTATTCCTTCCGTCCGCCGCATGATCCTGTCCGAATCCGTGGAACAGCGTGAAAAATATCTGGCAGAACTGCTGCCCATGCAGAAGGAAGACTTCATCGGCATCTACGAAGCCATGAAGGAACTGCCGGTTACCGTCCGTCTCCTCGACCCGCCCCTGCACGAATTCCTGCCCACTGAAGAAGCGGATATCGAAGCATTGGCCAAGGATATGGGCATGACCATTGAAGAAATGAAGGCTAATATCGAAAGCCTCCACGAATTCAACCCCATGCTGGGACACCGTGGCTGCCGTCTGGACGTCACCTATCCGGAAATCGGCGTGATGCAGACCCGCGCCATCATGGAAGCCGCCATCGAAGTTTCCCAGAAACACGGCTACAACATCGTTCCTGAAATCATGATTCCCTTGGTAGGGATGAAGGGTGAAATGGAATATGTGGCGGATGTCATCAAGAAGACAGCCGACCAGGTCAAGGCCGAAAAGAACAGCAACATCGAATACAAGGTCGGTACGATGATGGAAATCCCGAGAGCGACCCTGATTGCCGATCAGATTGCTGAAATCGCTGAATTCTTCAGCTTCGGTACCAATGACCTGACCCAGATGACCTTCGGCTTCAGCCGCGATGACTCCGGTAAATACATCCCAGCCTACCGCGACAAGAAGATCCTGCCTGGCGATCCCTTCGCATCCATCGACCAGGAAGGCGTCGGCCAATTGGTAAGACGCGGCGTCGAACTGGGCCGTAAGACCAGACCTGGCATGAAGTGCGGCGTCTGTGGTGAACACGGTGGCGATCCCAAGTCCGTCAAATTCTTCAACAGCGTCGGCCTGTCCTATGTGTCCTGCTCACCCTTCCGCGTGCCCATCGCCCGTCTGGCAGCAGCACAGGCAGCCATCGAACAGAAATAAAGAGTACTTTATTACATTAACTTGATAGAAGAAATTTCCACATGAAATCCAGCCCGGAAGCGCAAACAATGCGTTTTCGGGCTTTTTTGTGAATAAAAATGTTATTCTTAAAGTTTCCTTATTGCATCCTATGGAATTAATGATATAATAGTAACCATCATAATTTTGAGGGAGATTTTTTTGGCATGAAGAAAGAGAAAGAAAGAGGTCAGTTTTCAAGCAAGTTCGGTTTTATCATGGCAGCCGCCGGTTCGTCGGTGGGCCTTGGTAATATTTGGCGTTTCCCGTATTTGGCGGCCAAGTACGGCGGGGGGATGTTCTTAATCATTTATATCATCTTCGTCCTCACCTTGGGGTTCACCATCATGATGGCAGAATTGGCCATCGGCCGCCACACCCAGCTGGGGCCCACCAAGGCCTATGGGGCACTGAATAAGAAATGGAATTTCGTCGGAGTCATTGGCGCCATCGTATCCTTTATTATTTTTCCATATTACAGTGTCATCGGCGGCTGGATTGTCAAGTACGCCTTTGTGTTCGCCATCGGCAGCGGCTCGGCCACGGTGGCGGAAGATTATTTCACAACCTTTGCGGCCCAGCCCTGGGAAAATGTTCTGCTCCAGATCCTGTTTGTGGTGCTGACCGCCGCCATCGTGTTCGGCGGTGTGCAAAAGGGCATTGAAAAGATGAGCAAGATCATGATGCCCATCCTCATCGTGCTCACCATCATCGTCATGGTTTTCGCCCTGATGCAGCCTGGCGCCATGGAAGGGGTCAAGTATTACGTCCTGCCCAATATCAAGGATTTCAGTTTTGAAAGCTGTCTGGCCGCCATGGGGCAGATGTTCTACTCGCTGTCCCTTGCCATGGGGATCATGGTGACCTACGGGTCCTATGTCCAGAAGCAGGACAGCCTGGAACAATCCGTCGACCAGATTGAATTGTTCGATACCGCCATTGCTGTAATGGCAGGGTTCATGATCATCCCGGCAGTCTTCGTCTTTTCCGGCGGGGATCCGGCGGCCCTGGGCAAGGGCGTGGGCCTGATGTTCGTCAATCTGCCCAAGGTATTCAACGCCATGCAGTTCGGCGGCGTCGTCGGGGCGCTGTTCTTCGTCCTGGTGTTCTTCGCGGCCATCACTTCCACCATCTCCTTGCTGGAAGCGGTTGTGGCCTCGGTTTGTGACTCCTTCGGCTGGGAACGGAAGCATGCGGTCATCATCATTTCCATCGTGTCCATCCTTCTGGGCGTGCCGTCGGCCTTGTCCTTCGGCGTCCTCGGTGATTTCACGATCTTCGGGATGACCTTCTTCTCCTTCTGCGATTTCATCACCAACTCGGTGCTGATGCCTGTGGGCGCATTATTGACCTGTATCTTTGTGGGTCATATCATCGATACCAATATCATCATCGATGAAGTGACGCTGAACGGCAGTAAATTCCAGCGGAAGAAGATTTTCGTCGTGATGATCAAGTACATCGCACCCATCTGCATCCTGGCCATCCTGATCAGTTCGATCCTGGAAGGCCTTGGCTTCATCACCTTCTGATTTTCATCAACAGCAGCATCCGACCGCCGGCTTCAAGCTGGCGGTTTTTCGCTTTTTTTGCCCTTGAAAAGCGCACTGTAAACCGGATAAAAAATTGCAGTTTAATATAATTTTATTGCATATGTTTTACAAAATTATTTCATTTGATTTAAGTTGTCTAAGTGCTATAATTAGTTAATTAAAGGTAAAGGAGGTTATCTATGTGTCGATGATGAATGATGTGGTCCATCAGATTATCGCTTTGGACCAACGGGCTGTCAAAATCAAGGAAAGTGCTGAAGCCAGAGCAGAAAAAATTGAAAATGACACCAAAGAAGAGATTTCCAAAAGTAGAAGTCATACTTTGGACCGGACGAAGGAAGACTGCAACCGAAATTATGACGTTGAAATCAAAAAGGCCAAGTCTGAACGCGATACGACCATTGCGGATATGCACGAAAATTTAAATCAAATCCGCGATCAGTACGAAGCGACAAAGAAAGAAAATGCGCAGCAGGTTTTGGAAAAATTGTTCAAGACAGTTTGATTAAAGAAAGAGTGGCTGTATGGCAAATAGCAAGTATGCATGTGTCAACACGAAGATAATGGCTATGCGGGCCAATAGTTTGAAACCTGAGGATTTTCGCGCGATGATCCGGGAACCTGACATCAACGGGGTTTTCAGTTATTTGCGGGAAAATACTTATTATGCTCCTTTTTTAACCGAAGTTGATACCACCCATCTCCACCGACAGGCGATTGAAATCCCACTGAACCGGATGAGGGTGTATGAGATTGAAAAGTTAATGCATTATCTAAACGATACAGATAAGCGTCTCATCACCACCTATCTGATGGAAAGTGACATTGAATCCCTTCGGCTGTTGATTCGCGGATTGGCAAGGAACGCTGATTTAAGTGAGATCGTCCCCATGATGGTGTATTCGGAAAAATACACGACCGTGCCCTTTGACAAACTGGTCAAGGTCCACAGCTGGGATGAATTTAAAAAGGCGCTGATCAACACAGATTATTACCGGATCCTTGAAATCTTCAAGACGATTTCCATCGATGAAGACCTCTTTCCGGTTGAAAAGAGCCTGGAACGCCATTATTACGATAAACTGCGCCGGACGATCGAAAAATTACCAAAGAAAGAAAACAAGAAGCTCATCACCACCTTCCGCAAGGGGATCGATCTGCTCAATCTGATTTGGTTTTATCGCGGCAAAAGGTTTTATCATTTGAGTCGTGAAGAATTATTGGCTTATGCGCTACAGGGCGGGCTGCGCATCAAAGAAGAAGATATCCAGAAATTGACAGAAGTCAAGACCATGGATGACTTCATGCGAGTGGTGTCAGCTCCCAAGTATGAGGAATACGCTTTCCTGTTCAATCATGAAAAAAGCATCGATTTACACATGGAGCGGAGGCGTGAGCGGTTTCTGTATTTTGCTTTTCAATCTTTATTCAACTCAGATGACAATGGCTTGTCAAAGGTTATTGCATATATCCGAATGGCAGAATTTGAAATTGCAGATATTACGTCGATCATCGAAAGCAAGCGCTATCGCATGAGCGCTGAAGAAACAGAAGAATTCCTAATTCGATATTTCAATTAGGCGGAAGGAAGTAATTTATGGCAATTGAAAATGTTTTAATGATGAACGTCGTTGGGGGCTCCCAATACGAAGACGCATTTGCGCGGGACATTTTCTTTTACAATGATATCCAGCTGGTGGAGGCGATGAATGAAATCGATTCTGGACGTTTTACTTTGCCCATTCGCGAAGAAAACATCGGGGAATTGATCGGGTTCGCCAGCCTGACCTCTGGTGGGGATATCATCGATGAAAAAGAATATGTCGACCGCGTTAAAATGCTGTCGGATCTGTATAATGGCGAGCTGCACTTCGACATGAAGCGTTTGTCAAAGCTGGATTATTCACTGGAGGAAATCCTCGATAAGATTAAAAAATACGAGGCTTTTTCCGACGAAAAAATCGGCCGTTTGAACACGCTGAAGGAAGAAATCGCAAAGGTTGAGACCAGTATCCAGGCCTACGAATATTTGAAGGAACTGGACGTTCCCATGGCCGATCTGGATAACCTGGAATACTTTACCTACCGGCTGGGCTCGGTCTCCAAGGACAACGCGGCCCGCTTAAAAAGCATCTACAACACGGTGACTTCCGTGGTCTTCCACGTGGGGGACAATGAAAATGAAGAAGTCTTCCTGGTCATCTCACCCCAGGAACTGCAGGTGGAAACCCAGAGAATCTTAAAGGCCCTGGGCTTTAAGACCATCGAAGGCCTGGACAAGAGCCTGACCAAGGTTCCCAGTGATATTTTGACGGACCTCCATCTGAGAAGGGTCCAGCTTGAAAAGGACATCGACAACTGTACCACGGACTTGGAAAATTTCTGTCAGGAAAATAAAAATGAAGCCAATGATCTGTACAACGCATTGACATTGTACGCCAATATCACCATCATGAAGAAATCAATGGCTTTCTCCAAGAATAATTTTTATTTCTCTGGCTGGATACCCAAGAAGGACCGGTCCAAGCTGGAAGCCATCGCCAAGAAATACCCGGGGATGATCATGATCTTTTCGGAAGACAATGGGGGAGTCAAGCCTCCAACAAAATTAAGAAATAACTGGGTTTTCAAGCCCTTCGAGACACTGGTAAAAATGTACGGGGTGCCAGCTCACGATGAATTAGATCCCACCCCCTTTCTCAGCGTCACGTATTTGTTTTGCTTTGGTTATATGTTCGGGGATGTAGGGCAGGGCATCGTCCTGCTGCTGGCTGGACTTATAGCGGGCAAAAAGGGGATAGAATTGGGCCACGTCCTCACCAGGATGGCCTGTTCATCAATCGTATTCGGGTTCGTATACGGATCGGTTTTCGGCAACGAAACACTGTTGCCCACTTTATGGGTTCGCCCTTTCCAATCAATAAATGTCGTTTTACTTACAGCGGTCGTGGTCGGCGTGGCCATGCTGCTCTGCGCCTATGCCTACTCGATCATCAATAAGCTGAAGATCGGTGACATCAAGGAAGGATGGTTCGGGCCCAGCGGGGTTGCAGGCCTGGTCCTGTATCTGACCCTCCTCGGCTGCGTGCTGTGCGCCCTGGGCTATGTCCCCGGCGGAAAGCCCTTTGCGGGCCCCTTGGGCATCCTGGCGGTCGTCCTCATCTTCCTGGTCCTGTTCCGGGAACCCATCGCCAACACGATCCGGCATCGGAAATTGTACGATACCACGGCAGGCGATTATTATGTGGAAGCCGGCTTTGGCTTGTTTGAAATGTTGCTGGGCATGCTCTCCAACACCCTGAGCTTCATCCGGGTGGGCGCTTTTGCGCTGACCCATGTGGGGCTGTTTATGGCTTTTGAAACCCTGGCCAAAATGGTCGGCGGTGGATTCGGCGGCATCATCGTTCTATTGATCGGAAATATCCTGATCATCGTGCTGGAAGGTTTGATTGACTTCATCCAATGCCTGAGACTCCAATTCTATGAATTGTTCAGCAAGTATTACACAGGCGACGGCAATGAGTTCATGCCACTGAATACGGAATTACAAAAGGATACTTTATAATCAGTAGATAAAGGAGAATTATCATGAGTATTATTACATTTATTACTATTTTTGCTGCGCTGCTCGTCCTGGCGACGATTGGAACCGGAGTTTATTTCATTTATAAGGATGCCAAGGCCGATCAACCCCGTTTGAAGAAATTCCTCCGCGTCAATCTGTGCGGATTCATCCCGGCCATGGCCGCTGCCCTGATCATGTTTGCCCCCACAGCCGTCGCGGCTGCCACAGGGGATGCCAGTGCCACAGGCTTTGGTTACCTGGGCGCGGCCCTGTCAACCGGGCTGGCCTGCGTGGGTGCCGGGTACGCCGTCGGCGTCGTCGGTTCTGCCGCTCTGGGTGCTGTCTCTGAAAATGAAAAGATTTTGGGTAAGACCCTGATCTACGTTGGTCTGGCTGAAGGGGTCGCTATCTACGGTCTGATTATCTCAATCATGATTATCGGTAGTCTCTAAAATGAAGTCATACATTATAAGTGAAAACCGTGACTCGATGCTGGGCATGAAGTTGGCCGGCATCCAGGGTTTTTATTCATTGGATCCAGAGGAAATCGAACGCGCCTTCAAAGGCGCCCTTAAAGACCCGGATATCGGCATCATTTATTTGACTGAAAAAGCGTACTTTATGATTGAAGAGTTGGTGATGGGGACCAAACGCAAGGTTTTGTTCCCGCTTATCACCGTGATTCCGGATCGATACGGTTATCAAAAGCAACAGGGTGTCATCACACAATATATTAAAGAATCTGTTGGCCTATAACCGGTGATTCTTAAGAGGAAGTGAATTCACATGATATCAGTTGAAGAAAAACTGGCTGTCTTTACACAATACCTCCTGAAAAAACAGCGGGATGCAGGGAAAGTAACCATTGATGCCGCCAAGGAAAAAAGGGAAGTGCTGCTTAAAGAGGCCGAAGAAAAACTGAATGAAGACAGACGCAATATAGAAGAACGGAATTATCACGTGATTTATCGCGATAAGAACAAGATCATTGCAGACGGCAAGAATACGTCGAAAAATAAATTGCTGGAACAGCGCTGCCGTATCCTGGATGATTTCAAGGATACGATCCTGGATATCTCCAAGGATTATGTGGGCACGCCGGAGTACAACGAGTACCTGGATCATTGCCTGCAGAGGATTCCGGAAAATTTTAACGACATCAAGAACATCCGTATTTTCGCCCTGAAGGAGGACCGGGACTTCCTGAAAAAGGAAGTGGCCCGCATCCTTCCGGAATATACGGTGACCTTTGAAGATGCCTCCGGCCTGATCCGGGGAGGGCTCATCGTCCGGGACGGCCAGAACCGTTTGAACTGCGATTTTACCATCAACAACCTGATCCGGGACAACAGCCGGTTCATCGGCATGCGGCTCAACGAAATGATGGATGGGCATAAAGAGGCGGTGACTCAATGACAGATACACTTACAAGCAAAAATCAGACGGAAGGGATCATCAAGGGCATCAACGGCCCGGTTGTGACCGGGACCAACATGACCTCATTCTCCATGCGGGAAATGGTCATGGTGGGGACGAAGAAGCTCATCGGTGAAGTCATCGTGCTGGACGGCGATATCGGGACCATCCAGGTCTACGAAGAAACCGAAGGCCTGATGCCCGGTGAAGCCATTTACCCCACGGGCTCGCCCTTATCCGTCAAGCTGGGACCGGGCATGCTCAAAAACATGTTCGATGGGATCCAGCGTCCATTGGAAAAAATCAAGGAATTGTCCCCGGTCTTCATCCCCGAAGGCATCGGCCTCATGTCCATCGACGAGGAAAAGCTCTGGGATGTGAAGATGACGGTCAAGGTAGGGGACAAGGTCAAACAGGGCCAGACCATCGCCACGGTGGAGGAAACCCTGATGATTACCCACAAGATCATGGTGCCGCCGGGCATTTCCGGCGAAGTGGTGGATGCCAAGGCCGATGGCTCCTACAACATTGAAACGGCGCTGATCCAGGTCAAGGACCGGGACGGCATCGTCCACGATGTCAAAATGTACCAGGAATGGCCAATCCGGACTCCCCGGCCCTCAGCCTTCCGGCTGGAGCCGGAAAAACCGCTGATTACCGGCCAGCGGATCATCGATTTCTTTTTCCCCATCGCCAAGGGCGGTACAGCCGCCATTCCCGGCGGTTTCGGAACAGGGAAGACCATGACCCAGCATCAGCTGGCCAAATGGTCTGACGCCGACATCATCATCTACATCGGCTGCGGCGAACGTGGGAATGAAATGACGGAAGTTATCGAAGACTTCCCCGGACTCATCGACCCCAAATCGGGGGAATCCATCATGGAACGGACGGTCATGATTGCCAATACGTCCAACATGCCTGTGGCGGCCCGTGAAGCTTCCATTTACACGGGGATCACCATGGCGGAATACTTCCGGGATATGGGCTACGATGTGGCCATGATGGCCGACTCCACCTCCCGCTGGGCGGAAGCCCTCCGAGAAATCTCCGGCCGTCTGGAAGAAATGCCCGCTGAAGAAGGGTACCCGGCTTACCTGAGCTCCCGTATCGCGGAATTCTACGAACGGGCCGGCTCGGTGGATACCATCGGCGGCGACCAGGGAAGCATCTCCATCGTCGGGGCCGTGTCCCCGGCCGGCGGCGACTTCTCGGAACCGGTGACAGAAAACACCAAGCGCTTCGTCAACACCTTCCTGGCCCTGGACAAGAGCCTGGCCTACGCCAGACACTATCCGGCCATCAACTGGATGGAAAGCTATTCGGGCTACGTCAAGCTTCTGACCGACTGGTACGAAGACCATGTGGCCGAAGACAGTATTGCGCTTCGCAACAAAATGCTGGATTTATTATTCCAGGAAAACAAACTCCAGGAAATGGTCATGCTGGTCGGAGAAGAAGCCCTGCCCGATGACCAGCGGTGGATCCTCCAGATCTGCCGGCTGCTGCGCCTGGGATTCCTCCAGCAGAATGCCTTCGACGACACAGATACCTACGTGCCCCTGGAAAAGCAGTACCGGATGCTCAAGATTTGCGACTATTTGTACGAAAAGGGCCTGGTCGGCCTGAAGCAGAGCATACCGACCTCCGTGCTTTACGATGAAGGGATTTTCGACGACATCGTCAAGATGAAGTACACGATCCCCAACGATGATTTGTCAGGCATCGACGCGCTTCAGGATCGGATTGACGCGCACTACGATGACCTGTTCAAGCGTTATGAAGCGTAAGGAGGATTGACAGCATGAGAAGAGAATATTTAGTCATTGACAATATCAACGGACCGCTGATTGAAGTGGGCGGCGTGACCGACGTGTTTTACGGCGAGGTCGTGGATATCCAGGACCGGGCCAGCGGCCAGGTAAAGAAGGGCAAGGTCATCAAGATCGACGGCGAAACCGCCACAATCCAGGTCTTCCAGGCCACCTCCGGGCTGGCGGCAGAAAATGCCATCACCCAGTTCACCGGCAATACGTTCACCATCCCCATGTCCACCGAGCTTTTGGGCCGGGTTTTCAACGGCATTGGCGAACCCATCGACCACGGCGCGGAAATCTTTTCCGACGAAGAAGCCAACATCAATGGGGCGCCCATCAATCCCATGAGCCGGGAATACCCCAGAAACTTTATCCAGACCGGGATCAGCTCCATCGACGTGCTGATGACCCTGATCCGTGGTCAGAAGCTGCCGATTTTCTCCGGCAACGGCTTGTCCCACAATGAACTGGCGGCCCAGATCGTCCGCCAGGCCAAGCTTTCCGGGGATTACGACGAAGAGTTCGCCATCGTGTTCTGCGCCATCGGCGTCAAGCACGACGATGAAAAGTTTTTCCGCAAGACCTTTGAAGAAGCCAACGTCATGGACCGGGTGGTCATGTTCGTCAACTATGCCGACGACCCGGTGGCCGAACGGACCACGGCGCCCCGATGCGCCCTGACCGTGGCCGAATACCTGGCCTTCAAACGGGACACCCACGTGTTGGTGGTTATGAGCGATATCACGGCTTATTGTGAAGCCCTGCGTGAAATTTCCTCCGCCCGTGAAGAAGTCCCCAGCCGTAAGGGCTATCCGGGGTACATGTACTCCGACCTGGCCAGCCTGTACGAACGGGCCGGTATGCTCAAGGACAGCAAGGGTTCCATTACCTTCCTGCCGATCCTGACCATGCCCAACGACGATATCACCCACCCGATTCCTGACCTTACGGGGTTCATCACCGAAGGGCAGATCGTGCTGGGCCGGGATTTGTTCCAGCGGAGCATCTACCCGCCCATCGATATCCTGCCGTCCCTGTCCCGTCTGATGAAGGACGGTATCGGGGAAGGGTACACCCGGGAAGACCATCAGGATCTGGCCAACCAGCTGTTTGCGGCCTACTCCAAGGTCCAGGAAGTCCGGGACCTGTCCCAAATCATGGGCGAAGAAGATTTGTCCGAGGTGGATAAGCAGTACATGGCCTTTGGCCGTGCCTTTGAAGAAGAATTCCTGACCCAGGGATTCGACGAAAACCGGACGATCATCCAGAGCCTGGATTTGGGCTGGCATCTGCTGACCATCCTGCCCAAGACCGAGCTCAACCGGCTCAGCCCGAAATTAATTGATAAATACCTGCCTGAAAAGAAACATCCTTACGCGCTGGCGGAATGATATGGCAGAAGTGAAGAACAGCGGGTTCCGCAATGAGGCAGCTTGTTGCGGAGCCCTCTTCCTATAAGAGGTGATGAGATGGCCATAAAAGTTACACCAACGAAAGCAAATCTTATAAAGAGCAAATCCCGCATGTCTTTCTCCACCAAGGGCTACAACCTTCTGGATAAAAAGCGGACCGTTCTGATCCAGGAAATCATGAAGCTGGTCAGCAAATCCAGCGAAATCGAGGACCAGATCAGCGAGACCTTCAAGGAGGCCTACCGGGCCCTCCAGCAGGCGACGGTGAGCATGGGGCTCAACCACATCGATGAATATGCCTTATCCATCAAGCCGGAAAAGCCCTTTGACATCCGTACCCGAAGCGTCATGGGGGTGGATATCCCAGAGCTGGTTCTGAGCTCCAAAAATGAAGATGAAGATATGAACCTGCCTTACGGTTTTTACGAAAACAACCCGGCACTGGACGTCGCCATCCAGAAATTCAACCAGGCCAAGGAACTATCCTACCAGCTGGCTGAAATAGAAGGAACGGCTTTCAAGCTGTCGCTGGAAATCAAAAAGACCCAGAAAAGTGCCAATGCCCTGGATAAAATCCAGATTCCGAGACTTAAGGATACCATCAAGTACATCGAAGAAAGCATTGAAGAAAAGGACAGGGAAGAAAACTTTCGCATCAAAAAAGTCAAAAAGCATAATCAAGCATAACGAAAAGCATATTTTGCACCGTGAAAACGGTGCTTTTTTATTGCCCCGAGGACGCGGAAGCCCCGGAAATCCTCCTTTTGCTGGCCCCGGACCCACCGGTTTGGTAGAATTAATGACAGGAAAACACGGGGATAAGCCCTGGAAGAACGGTATTCCGGGGAGTTCCCACAGCAATCATGGACAACCATGTAAGGAGGAAGCACGTGGAAAAAAAACATCAGATCAAGGGGCGGACAGTGGCCATCCTGGCGCTGCTAATGGCAGCCATCCTGGTTTGCGCCGGATGGGCCTATTATCAGTACGGATCCAAGGAAGTCAACATTTCCTTTGATCCCAACACGGGAAACACGGCCGATGTGCGCACTAAAACCATCACAGCCGGCAAACAGCGGACGGTTCAGGATATCCTGCAGGAGAACAACTACGAAATCAACAATGACAAGTACACCTACAGCGAAGACCTGACCAAGCAAATCAAGGATGTATCCTCGGTGAGCATCAAGAAGAAAGCAACAGGCACCATCACCGTGGGGGACAGCACCAAGAGCTACAATTCTTCAGGAGAAACCGTTGGGGATGTCCTGGCAGATACCGGGGTCAAGCTCAGTGAAGGGGATACGGTGACGCCCTCCAAGAACAGCAAGGTTTCTGTGAGTACGGGAAGCATCTCCGTGGCCAGCGCTCCTGCAGCTTCTACCGCTACCGGGACTTCTGCTGCAACGGCAACGGGGACGGCCAGCGCGTCCGCATCCACAGGGAATACGGCATCAGCTGCATCGGCTCCAGCCAGCACAGCGACGGCTGCCTCAGCTTCAGCCCTGACTACGGCCAGCGCCGCGTCCTCCAGTAATACGGCGGCAGCATCCCAAACATTAGACAATTCTGAAAATACCAGCACTGCAACCGCATCGCAAACCGGAAATTCCACTGAAAATGGGAAAAATTCTTCAAATGATGGTATAATGGTACAAACATCCAGTGCGGATTCAGCCACACCTACGGCGGCTGCACCCACCACAGAAGTCAAGGAAGAAACCAAGGAGGTTTCCATTCCCTACGACACCAAACAGGTGGATGACGCTACTTTGACGGAAGGCACAAAAACCGTGACCACCGCCGGAGTCAACGGGGTCAAGAAGGTCACTGAAAAGGTGACCTATCAGGATGGCAAGGAAATCAGCCGGGAAACCGCTTCAGAAACGGTGACGACCCAGCCGGTGACGGAAATCACTAGCGTGGGGACCAAGAAGGCGGAAGCCGCGGCCGCTCCGACGGCGTCGGGAGCCAATACCGCCACGGCGGTTCCGGTGACGGATACAACCACAGCGACACCAACAGCTACGCCGACAGCGGATACCACAACGGTAACGCCCACAGCCGCACCAACGGCGGAGACTCCGGCAGCCACACCCACAGCGGCACCAACGGCCGATACATCCTCCAGCACCGCGGATACCCAGCCAGACGCCACACCGGCAGCAGACACTACGGCCACGGAACCCTCGTCGACGGATAACAGTGCCACCTCCGGCCTCAGCGATTACGCCGCCAGCGTGGACATGTCCCACGGCGGTTCCACGGGTAACGCCACGGAATCCACGGCCAATACGGACATGGATCTGATTTGTGCCATCGTCGCCCATGAAGGGGGCACTTCTTACGAAGGATCCCTGGCGGTCATCTCCTGCGTGATGAACCGGGTGGATGCCGGCAACTGGGGCGGATCCGATGCCTTGAGCGTCCTGACGGCGCCGGGCCAGTTTGCATCCTATCTGGATGGCTATTACACCCAGTACCTGGGAGCCGATATCCCGGAAGTCCGGGCGGCGGTGACGGACTGCATGGACGGCGGCCTGCGCAGCCATCCTTACACATCCTTCCGAAGCTATGAAACGGACGGTTCGGTGAACATCTGCGGGAACTGGTATTTCTAGAAAACAGGAGGAATGCACTTAATCATGAAGAGAGCTCATCATTCTGGCAGTTTTTTCAGTGTTCTTTTCATTTCACTGGCTGTGGTCCTGGTGACGGCGTCGCCGGTCCTGGGCGCGAGTGCGACAGATATTGCCAACTCCATCACCCAGACAAACAGTGAGATTGAAAAGATTGGGAAACAAATTGACACCCTCAACAGCCAAATCAGCAGTTTGAATGCGCAAATTGCCGCGAATGAACAACAGCTTGCTCAAAAACAAAAGGATCTGGAGACTCAGAAGCAGAACATGGGCGAAAGGGCCCGGGTGATGTATGAGTACGGTGAGGGCAGCTATTTAAGTGTGCTGTTCGCTTCGGAAGACGCCAGTGATTTCCTGTCCCGCCTGGACAAGGTCACGACGATCATGAAGGCGGACAGCGAGGCCATCAGCACCACAGAGGAGACTGAACAGGCGATTTACAATACCAACCAGCAACTGACCAAGGACAAGCAGAGCCTGGATGCTTCCAAGGCCCAGCAGGTCGCGGCCCAGAACGAGCAGCAGTCCAAGCTGGCGGAGGAACAGAAGCAATTGTCCGCCTACCAGGCAGCGGCCAAGGCGGAGGGAATCGATACTTCCTCCACAACGGGCACCAATACCACCACGGGCAACGCCACAGCGGCCATCGACAACATGGACTTCATCTGTGCGGTTGTCTGCCAGGAAGGGGGCAGCTCCTATGAAGGGGCTCTGGCCGTCATTTCCTGTATGATGAACCGGGTGGATTCCGGGGCCTGGGGCGGATCGGACATCATCAGCGTCATCACGGCACCGGGACAGTTTGCCGCCTACCTGGACGGCGCCTACACCAAATACCTCGGGCAGGATCTGCCGGAGGTGCGCCAGGCTGTGACGGACTGCATGCAGGGCGGAAAAAGAAGCCACTCCTATCAATCCTTCCGGAGCTATTATTGGATTGATGGATGCGTGAATATCTGTGGAAATTATTATCATTAAGCAACATTAAGATGTAGCAATTATGGCTATCCCATTCGAACGCGGAGGAAATGAATGCTGTTCCATTATCTATCAACCATTCTTGTGGCCGTCACCTTTTTCAAATGGCGCCCAATAAGCAGCTTCGCCCTTTCCAAAAGGAAAACGGCTTGATGGCATCCAGCATGAGGTTTATGTTTTAACGAGCAATCATCAGCAATTGGCACACCACAGATATTCAAATTTAAAAAAGCCGGTTCAGATCACACAGGATTTGAACCGGCTTTTTATTTACGCTTTTTATCTTTTGATTGGAAGTCAGGCTTTGTCCGTCACAGCAAAGCCGCTCTTTGCGATGAGGTCCATGGCCTTGTCCTGATCGGAGGTTTCCATGATGACCATGTAGGGGGCGCCCTTGACGGCGTAGGGATAAACGTACTCGATGTTGATGCCGTTATCCGCCAGCAGGTGGAAAATCTTGTTCATGGTGCCGGGGGCGTCCAGCGGTTCCACCACCATGACATCGATCATCCTGGCCACATGGCCGGCTTCCCGGAAAAGCTCCGCCGCTTCGTAGGGTTCATCCACAATGAGTCGCAGGATGCCGTACTCGATGGAATCGTAGACGCACAGTGCCCGGATGTTGATGTTGTTTTTAGCCAGAATGTCGGTAAAGCCCGCCAAATGGCCCTCTTTGTTTTCAATGAATGTGGAAATCTGTTTAACTTTGGTTAACATAATCGTGCCCCTTTCTCGCGCTTTACGCTCAATCTTTTTTCGACCGTTTGTCCACGACCCGTTGGATCTTGCCTTCCGAGGCCTTGAGGCTCAGAGGTTCCACCAGGTGGATGCCCGGGTGGATGCCCAGAGTGGTGTGGAGCTGGGTCTTGATGACCTTCATCAGGTTATCCAGGCGGCTGACGGAATCCAGCAGGGAAGCGTCGGTGACTTCCACATCGATGTCGATCTTGTCCAGGTAGCCCTTCTTGTCCACGGTGATCAGGTAGTTGGAGCCGATGCCGTCGATGGACAGGAGCACTTCCTCAATCTGGGAGGGGAAGACGTTGACGCCGCTTATGATGAGCATGTCGTCGGTACGGCCGCTGATTTTGGACATGCGCATGGTGGTCCGGCCGCAAGGGCAGGGTGTGGTATCCAAGCTGGTGATGTCCTTGGTGCGGTAGCGGATCACCGGCAGGGCTTCCTTGAACAGGGGAGTGACCACCAGCTCGCCGGTGGCTCCTTCGGGAAGGACTTCTCCTGTTTCCGGGTTGATGACTTCGGCGTAGAAGTAATCTTCGTTGATGTGCATGCCGGTGAGGGCGGTGCATTCACCGGAGACCCCGGGGCCCACCAGCTCGGACATGCCATAATTTTCAGTGGCCAGCATGCCCCAGGCGTCGTTAAGCTTCTTGCGCATGGCCTCGGTGGAGGGTTCGCTGCCGAAGAGGCCGTGGCGGACCTTCAGCTCTTCCCGGGGATTGATGCCCATGGATTCCGCCACCTCTGACAGGTGCAGGGCATAAGAGGGGGTGGCGATGAGGGTGGTGACACCGAAATCCTTCATGATCTTGATCTGTTTCTTGGAATTGCCGCTGGACATGGGGACCACGCCGGCACCGACCTTTTCCAGGGCCTGGTGGAGTCCCAGGGCGCCGGTGAACAGGCCGTAGCCGAAGGAGATCTGGGCCGTATCCCGGTCGGAAACCCCGGCCATGGTGACCAGACGGGCCATGCATTCCTTCCAGACCTTCATATCGTGGCGGGTGTAGCCCACCACCGTGGGGTTGCCCGTGGTGCCCGAGGAGGCGTGGTACCGGATGATATCCTTACTGGGGACAGCGAACATGCCGAAGGGGTAGTTCTTCCGGAAATCCTCCTTGGTGGTGTAAGGCAGTTTTTTAATGTCCTCCAGGGACTGGATGTCGTCGGGATGGACCCCGGCGGCCTTGAATTTTTCCTGGTAGGTGGGAACGTGCTTGTAGGCGTATTTCACGGTCTTTTTAAGACGCTTGAGCTGAATTTCGCGGATCTGTTCCCGGTCCAGGGTTTCTTTTTGTGACCAAATCATAATGTTTCAATCTCTCCTTTTAATCGTAAATCTGTTTTATATTGATAAAGCTGGGCAAAACCGGACGCGGTCATTTGACAGCCTGTCCGGAAAAACACCTTAAGCCTTGGGCGGCTTCCAGCTGCTCTTAAGCGGAACGACCTCGTTAAAGACTGGGGCTCCGGGCTTGGAGTACTTGGGGTCGGCTGAGAAGTAGCCGTTACGCACAAACTGGATCTTGTCGTAGGGGCCGGCTTCCAGAACTTTTGGTTCGGCGATGGCGTGGACCACCTTGAGGGAATCCCGGTCGATGCGGTCCAGCAGGTTATCCAGGGTGTAGCCCTCATCGTCCTTGAGCAGGGGCTTTAACATGTGGATTTCCACGGGCTTGGCTTCGGCGGCGGCCACCCAGTGGATGGTGCCCTTGACCTTGCGGCCGGTGAAGCCGGTGCCGGACTTGGTTTCTGGATCGTAGGTGCACTTGAGCTCCACGACCTGGCCGTCTTCGTCCTTGACCACCTCGTTGCAGGTGATGAAATAGGCACAGCGCAGGCGGACTTCATTGCCGGGGTACAGGCGGAAATATTTTTTAACCGGCACTTCCATGAAATCCGAACGTTCCACAAAGATTTCCCGGCCGAAGGGGATCTTGTAGTTGCCCATTTCCGGCACGTCCTGATTGAGCTCGGTATCCAGCCATTCGATCTGGCCTTCGGGGTAATTGGTGATGGTGACCTTCAAAGGATCCAGCACCACATTCATCCGGGGAGCCTTGAGCTTCAAATCGTTGCGGATGAAGTGTTCCAGCATGGCGAAATCCACGGTGGAGTTGGCCTTGGCCAGGCCGATTTCCTCGCAGAAATCCTGGATGGCTTCCGGGGTATAGCCCCGGCGGCGCAGGCCGCTGATAGTGACCAGCCGGGGATCGTCCCAGCCGTCGACAATGCCCTCGTCCACCAGCTTCTTCAGGTAGCGCTTGCCAATGATGGTCTGGCTCAGGTTGAGCTTGGCAAACTCGATCTGGCGGGGGGGCTCCTTCTGGAATTCGTCCAGGTGTTCCAGGTACCAGTTGTAAATGGGGCGGTGATCCTCAAATTCCAGGGTGCACAAGGAGTGGGTGATGCCTTCGATGGCGTCTTCCACGGGGTGGGCGAAGTCGTACATGGGATAGACGAACCATTCTTCGCCTGAGTTGGGGTGGGCGATGTGACGCACCCGATAGATGACGGGGTCCCGCATATTCATGTTGGAACTGGCCATATCGATTTTAGCCCGGAGGACTTTCTGTCCTTCGGGGACTTTGCCGTCGATCATATCCTGGAAGAGCTGTTCATTTTCTTCCATACCGCGGCTGCGGCAGGGGCTTTCGGTGCCGGGTTCCGTGAGGGTACCCCGGTTTTCCCGGATGGTGTCGGCGTCCTGGTCATCCACATAGGCCAGGCCCTTTCGGATGAGCTCCTTGGCATAGCCGATCATCCTGGGGAAGTAGGATGAGGCGAAGAACAGGTTGTCCTGCCAGTCCACCCCCAGCCAGGCCAGGTCTTCCTTGATGGAATCCACGTATTCCACATCTTCCTTTTCCGGGTTGGTGTCGTCGAAGCGCAGGTTGAAGGTGCCGTCATAGCGCTTGGCGATGCGGTAGTTGAGCAGGCTGGCTTTGGCGTGGCCGATGTGCAGGTAGCCGTTGGGCTCCGGTGGAAAACGGGTGTGGACCCGGTCTCCGGCGTACACGTGGTTGCGGTTATCTTCATCAATTGCGTTGATTATAAAATTTGTTTTTTCTCTTTCCATGAAATGCTCCTGATTTTTTCTTGTTGCTATTCTATCATTTCTACTTATTCTATCATAAAGTTAATTTAATGCACAGTCGTATGGGGAAAAACTTATTGGACATCTTGAAAAACCTATTATATAATACTAAACATATACTGGGATATTTCGTAAAATAATACACAAACGAGGAATGGATTAATGAGCAGATTATTTGGAACAGATGGCGTACGCGGAGTTTATGGCAAGGAACTCACGAAGGAATTGGCTTATGAATTGGGCCGGTATGGGTGCTACGTGCTTTCCAGCACCAATGCCCACCCAAAAATCATCATCGGCATGGACACCCGGGAATCGGGAAAGGCCCTGGAAGGGGCCCTAGTGGATGGGATTACCTCAGCGGGGGGCGATGCCCTGCTGGCGGGGGTCATTCCCACGCCGGCCATTGCGGTGCTGGTCAAGGAACTGGATGCCGATGCCGGGGTGGTGATTTCCGCCTCCCACAATCCCTACCAATTCAATGGGATCAAATTCTTCAACGGCCAGGGCTTCAAGCTTTCGGATGCCTTGGAAGACCAGATTGAAGCGTGCATCAAGGAACAGACCCCCATCGACGTGGCAGAATCCGGCAATGTGGATACCTTGAAGGAACCTGAAGCCATCTACAAGACCTGCACCCGTCAGGGCTTTGAGGACGTGGATCTGTCAGGTCTGAAACTGGTGCTGGACTGTTCCAACGGGGCGTCTTCCACCATCGCACCGGATTTCTTTACCTCCCTGGGAGCCGATGTGGTGACCCTGGCTGACCAGCCCGACGGCAAGAACATCAACGACCGCTGCGGCTCCACCTGCATGGACAACCTGCGGGAACAGGTGGTGGTCCAGGGCGCGGATCTGGGCCTGGCCTTTGACGGCGACGCTGACCGGTGCCTGGCAGTGGATGAAAAGGGCCGGATGATCGACGGCGACGCCATCTTAAACCTCATTGGCCAGAAGATGAAAGCCGACGGCACCCTGAAAAAAGACACCATCGTGGTGACGGTGATGAGCAACATCGGCCTGGATCTGGCCCTGAAGGCCTGCGGCCTGAAGAGCGTGAAGACCGACGTGGGGGACCGCTACGTGCTGGAGGAAATGCTCAAAAGCGGCTACAACATCGGCGGGGAACAGTCGGGCCACGTGATTCTGCTGGACCATAACACCACTGGCGACGGCATGCTCACCGCCCTGATACTGGCGGACATCGTGGCCGGGGACAGCCGGACGGCATCGGAGCTCAATGACCTCATGACCTCCTATCCCCAGGTGCTGGTCAACGCCCAGGTAACCAACCAGACCAAATTCGACTACGCCAAAGACGAAGTGATCCAGGCAGAAATCGACAAGGTGGAACAGCACTTTGCCGGCCAGGGCCGTGTCCTCATCCGTCCTTCCGGCACCGAACCCCTGGTCCGGGTCATGATTGAAGGTAAGGATCAGGATGAACTCAACCAGATTGCCACGGATTTGGCGGAACTCATTGAGAGCCGCTTGGCGTAATCTGATTTCAGACATTAACAAATAGAGCGTGGAATGGCTATGCAGCGCCATTCCACGCTTTAATATTAAACAGTCCCTGACAGACACGAGAAAGATCACAGCCGATGTACGGGGTGCAAATACAAAACCAAAGGAACCACCGCGAACAGTGCTTTCCTGTCCGCGGTGATGACGGTATGGGTTGTATTAGCACCACGGACAGCGGCTCAGTATTGGTCGCGTCTGTCCGTTTTTTAATGAAATCCAGGGCTCCGGCACTTTTTTTATTGCCTTATGAAAATAAATCATTAAGGGATGTAAACAAATCATACAATTTTTTGTGCCCTTCTTTCAAAATTTTGCGGACTATGGTATAATACCTCCATTGTTTGTGGAGGCCCGTTCAATACCATGAAAGGAGACGATTCAACGGGGCGGTTTTCCGGAACTTGAGCGCCAGAACTCATGCACTGAATCGGCATTATTATGAGTTGACGAGGACAGGGATTATCGAAAATTCGGCGGATGCCCTGGATGATGATCGTAAAACAGCGGAGCGATCGGCTGGACAAAGGGGTCATTATTAAACATGAAAGAGGTGCAACCCATGTGTGGTATTGTTGGTTATATAGGAGATAAGCAGGCCCAGAACATCTTAATTGAAGGGCTTTCAAAATTGGAATACAGGGGCTACGATTCGGCGGGAATCGCCGTGATCGACGGCCTGAATCACATCAACGTGAAAAAACGCAAGGGCCGTCTGGCCAACCTGAAAGCGGAGCTGGACAAGGGGGCCCTGCCCGGTTCGGTGGGCATCGGTCACACCCGTTGGGCGACCCACGGAGAACCGTCGGACACCAACGCCCATCCCCACTGCAGCATCGACAAGAAGATTGCCATCGTCCATAACGGCATCATCGAAAACTACATCGAGCTCAAGGAACAGCTCATCGACGAAGGGCACATGTTCAAATCGGACACGGACACCGAGGTGGTGGCCCATTTGATCCGCTCCTTATATAAAGGGGACATTGTTGCGGCAGTCATCGAAGCGGTCAAGCGGCTCAGCGGTTCTTACTCTTTGGGCGTACTGTGTGCGGATGAACCAGACAAGATTATTGCGGTTCGCAAGGATAGTCCCCTGATTGTAGGCCTGGGTGAAGGGGAAAACTTCATCGCCTCAGACATTCCGGCTATTCTTGCCCACACCCGCAACGTGTATTTACTGGATAACGACGAAATCGCTGTGCTGACCAAAAACGACATCCAGGTACTTGACCGCTACGGCGAAAAGGTCGGCAAGCAGGTATTCAAGGTGGACTGGGATCCCGGTGACGCCGAAAAGGGCGGCTACGACCACTTCATGCTCAAGGAAATCAACGAACAGCCCAAGGCCATTCGGGATACCTTGACGGGACGCTGCTTCGATGACAAAATCGTCCTGGACCAGATCGAGCTGACCAGCGAGATGATGGCGGAAGTGAGCCGGGTCCAGATTGTGGCCTGCGGCACGGCGTACCACGCGGCTATGGTGGGCAAATTCTTCATCGAAAAGCACGCCCGCATCTCTGTGGAAACGGACATGGCTTCGGAATACCGGTACCGCAATCCCATCATCGATGCGCACACCCTGCTCATCGTCATCAGCCAGTCAGGTGAAACGGCGGATACCCTGGCGGCCATCCGTCTGGCCAAGGAAAAGGGCGCCCGGGTGGTGGCCCTGACCAATGTGGTGGGCAGCTCCATCGCCCGGGAATCCGACGATGTGCTGTACACGAACGCCGGCCCGGAAATCGCTGTGGCTTCTACAAAGGCCTATGTAACCCAGATCGCCTGCATGCTGCTATTGGCCCTACATTTGGGCAAGCTCACGGGGAACCTCAAAGCCGAAGAATTCTCGGCCATCACCAAAGAACTCCAGGAGGTGCCGGAACTCATCACCTCGGTGCTGGGTCACCAGAAGGCCATCAAGGAGCTGGCCCTGAACCACTTCAAGATTGACGACGCGTACTTCATCGGCCGGGGCCTGGATTACTACACCTGCATGGAGGGCTCCCTGAAGATGAAGGAAGTGTCCTACATCCACTCGGAAGCCTATGCTGCCGGGGAACTCAAGCACGGAGCCATCGCCCTCATTGACCCGGGGACCGTGGTAGTCGCCGTGTGCACCCAGGACAAAGTGTTTGAAAAGATGCTTTCCAACATCAAGGAAGTCAAGGCTCGGGGCGGCCACGTCATCGCCATCGCACCGGAACACCATCCGGAAATCGAATCCGAGGTGGATGAGGTGTTCTTCATCCCCGATGTCAACGAGGATATCGCGCCCATCAACTCGGTGGTGTACCTCCAGTTGTTCGCCTACTACCTGGCTGTGGCCCGGGGCTGCGACGTGGATAAGCCCAAGAATCTGGCGAAGAGCGTGACCGTGGAATAACTTGACGACACGCCGATTTTCAGCTATAATGAGAATATTATTTGATAAGCAACTGGTCCGGGGACATCAGACGCGGAACAGACGCTTATGCATAACTAAATAAGAAGTTCGAAACCATCCTTCTATAAAAAACTACGGAAAAATTGTATGCAAAGCGCATGGTTTTTTCCATGCGCTTTTTTTTCGGCAAAGGACGACAGACATTGGAATTGGAAGCAAGAAGAAAAGTCATCATTGATTGTGATCCCGGGATCGATGACGCCCTGGCTTTAATGCTGGCGGTGCGGTCCCCGGAACTGGACATTTTGGGCATCACCATCGTTTCGGGGAACATCGAGGCGATGCAGTGCTATTGGAATGCCAAAAAGGTGCTGGCCCTGATGGACCGGGAGGACATCCCCGTGCATCTGGGAAGCCGGGCACCTCTGTACACCCCGCTGGAAACAGCGGAGGACACCCACGGCGACGACGGCCTGGGTGGCTTGGGTGCCACCTTGGCTTACAAGCCGCCGGTGGATACCACGGCGGTGGATTTCATTTTGGAAACCCTGGAGCGGGAAGAAGCCGGGACGGTGTCCATCATTGCCATCGGACCCCTGACCAATGTGGCGGCGGCTCGAAAACAGGCACCGGAAACCTTGGCCCGGGTACAAGAGATGGTGTCCATGGGGGGCGCCTTCCGGTGCAGCGGAAACGTGTCCCCGGTGGCGGAGTTCAACTACTGGGTGGACCCCGACGCGGCCCGGGATGTTTTGACTGGGCTTAAATGCCCCTTGACCATGGTGGGTCTGGACGTAACCTGGCCGGTGGTTTTTACCCCCCTCCACGCTGGGCTGCTGAGCCAGTTCGACGATCCCCTGGCGGATTTCATTGTGGGGATGATGCGGTTTTACACCGATTTCCACTGGAAGGAGCAGCATATCCTGGGGTCGGTAATCAACGATCCTGTGGCAGTGGCCTATTTCATCGACCGGAGCCTGTGCTGCGGGACTGATTACCCAGTGACGGTGGTCACCGGGGGCGAAGCCCGGGGCATGAGCCTGGTGGATGCCCGGTATTATCCGGAAAAACGGCCCAACTGCCGGGTGCTGACCCAGGTGGACGCTGACGGTGTCCTGGCCTTTGTCCTGACACGGTTATTCCCTGAATGGGAAGAAGATATTACGGAATGCATCAAAATCAATGGAAAGAGAGGGGCATGGACCCATGAATAAAATACGGAATTCAAGGCAAAAAACAAATTCACGCCGTTCAGGCTCTATAAACTTTTTGAAATTAAAGAGGACGGATCGGGGTTCAAAACATTCCGCAGCCCCCAAAACAAACGGACCGGGACGGATGAATCCCCAGGTGCTGACCCTGGTGGCCCTGTCGGTGGTCATCAATTTCGTGGGGGCCCAATGCGCCTTGGTCCTGCGGCTGCCCATCTATCTGGACTCCATTGGGACCATCCTGGCGGCCATTCTCCTGGGGCCGGTATTCGGTGCCCTGACCGGCGGCCTGACGGCGATCATCAACGGCGTGACCTTCGACCCGGTGTCCCTGTATTTTCTTCCGGTCTACCTGTTCACGGGGCTGGCTACAGGGCTGCTTTTCAAGGGCCGGCACTTCCAGGGCATCCGCTCGGTGGCAGGCATCGCCCTCATCGGGGTGCTGGTATCCATCATCTCCTCGATCATCGTAGCCCTGGTCTTTGGTGGGGTGACCTCCTCGGGATCCAGCCTGGTGGTGGCCTTCCTGAAAAATATCGGTGTGAACCCGGTTGTGGCCATCTTTGCCACCCAGGTAGTCACCGATGTCACTGACAAATTTCTGGCTTTCTCCGCAGCCTTCGCCATCATCCGGGCGATTCCCGGCACCTACCGCATGAAGCTGCAGACGGTGAGCCGGGACGCAGGGAAATAGATTGTTAACGCCGCATGGGGAATTATATGCGCCACCCACTGTGAATCCAATGTGGGTCATGCATATAATTCCCCATGCTTTGTTTTTTGGAGACAGGCCTGACAAATTTACGCGCCTGTTAGTCGTTCTGCAACTTTACGCTTATTCCGGAACATGATAATGCCCTAAGGGGTTCTTGTACAGAGCATCCCTTACATCGTCGTCTTCAATGTGGGTGTAAATCTCCGTGGTGGAGATGTTTTCGTGGCCAAGGACCTTCTGGAGGGTCCGGATGTCCACCTGGCCATACTTGTGCATGAGGGTGGCAGCGGTGTGCCGCAGCTTGTGGACTGAGACCTTTTCCGGGTCCAGTCCGGCTTTCATGATATACTTCTGCACCATGGTCTGGACGTTTCGATTGGAAATCTGCTTTTTCCGGTTGCTCAAGAAGATGTGATCGTCCTCCACGCCGTCCTCCTTGGTGGGGCGGATGAGCAGGTAGTTGTTCAGTGCCTCCACACAGGCATCGTTAAGCTGGATATTGCGCTCCTTGTTGCCCTTGCCCACGATGTGCAGGGTTTCGTCCTGGACATCCTTGAGGCGCAGCCCCGTGAGCTCCGACAGGCGCATACCGCAGTTGAGGAACAAAGTGATGATGGCCAAATCCCGCTCGGCGTGGGGGCCGTCTACGGCGTTTAAAAGGCTCAGGGCCTCGTCCAGGGTCAGGTAAATGGGATCCCGGCGCTTGACCTTGGGTACCTCCAGGTTCTGGGTAGGGTCCACCATATCCTCCTTGCGCATTACCGTGAGGAAATGATACAAGGCCCGGATGGCCGAAGTCTTGCGCTTCCGGGTGCTGTCCACATTGCCCCTCTGGGAGGTGGCATAGCCCAAAAAAGCGTAGATATCTGGCAATTTGACCTTGGACAGGGTCTCCACCGTGACCCCGGCGATGGGGATGGTTTCAAAGGGCTGCTTCCTGGAAAACTGGCCCTCCCGGACCAGCAGGAATCGGAAGAAATGGATCAGGTCATTGTTGTAGGACCGGATGGTGTTGGGGGAGTAGCCCCGCACGGAAACCAGATAGTCTGAAAGCTCTTCCAGCAGGGGATTGACCGTGAGGTCACTTTCTTTTTCGTCCAAATCCCAGGTGATGGCATCAGTGGCTTCCACGAGACCGTCGGGGATTTTGCCGGCAGTGGGGGAGGCGAGGACCGGTTTCCCGGTATTTTCTTCTTCATCTGCGGCTTCCATCATTTCATTTTTAAGCTCACTTTCAAGCGCTGGTACAATAATGGCATCAGGGGGGACAGCTTCGTTTTTTTCTTCCCGGACTGGCTGTTCTGTTGTTTCTTCAAGGGTTTTTTTAACTTTTTTTTCATCAACATCAAAAATCATTTTTATGCACACTTTCCATTTTAAATTATACACAATTTCGAAGTGAAAAAAGGACATTCACAGACATGCGTCCATTTTGACTGGTCCTTGTCATTGAAAGAGACGACGTGGCGCCGCATGGAGAAGTTAATATGTATCGTTCACCGCAAATCCAAAAATGGCGCCTATAATGTGGTTTTACATATTAACTTCCCATATTTCGGTCATACCAGACCCATCAGATGATCCGCCATTTGCCAGTGAAGAGCACCATAAAATTGCGTATAATTCATTTATACGCAATTCTACCCACTAAACCTTAAAAAAAGCCGTGGAAAAAATTAAAGTAACTTAATATCAACCCTTCTTCACATAAATTTCACTTTTGGTGGGTATCCTAAGATCATTGAAAGGAGCGATCAGGTCCAAACAAAACCACCCCTGGTCGGAAAGGAAAAAAATGATCAATCAATATTACGACAACCATGCGGACAGTTTTCAGAACAGACAGGAACCCGGCAGCACCCCGCCGGCAAAGAAGCCCGACAAGAAGAAAAAGAGCAAGGGCCGTTTCAAAGCCGGTCTGGGACAGATGAAGACCCGGTCCATGGTATTTTTGGTCATCGGATGCCTGCTGGTCTCAGCGGCTTGTGGTTTTGGCGGGAGCATGCTCCAAGGAGCCCTGGGCAACAAAAGCAGCGTCGTCTACCAGACAGCGGGTCACTCATCGACCAGTGATTCCACGACGACCACCACGTCCACGGACAAGGTGCTGACCACAGCGGAAATTTCCGCCAAGGACAGTCCGACCATCGTGTCCATCACCACGGAAATCAAGTCCTCTTCGTCGTCCTTCGGCAGTCTGTTCGGTGGCAGCAGTGACAGCAGCTCTGGTACATCGGAAGCGGCGGGTTCAGGGGTCATCATCACCGCGGATGGCTACATCATCACCTGTAACCACGTGGTCTCCGATGCCTCCAAAGTGACAGTGACAACCAGCGACAACAAGACCTACAACGCCACGGTTGTGGGCACCGATTCCCAGACGGACATCGCCCTGCTCAAGATTGACGCATCGGGCCTGACACCGGCAGTTTTCGGCGATTCCAGCAAGCTGACGACCGGTGAAAATGCAGTGGCCATCGGCAACTCCCTGGGTGAACTCAGCGGCACTGTGACAGAAGGCATCATTTCCTCCACCAACCGGACCATCGAGCTGGAAGGTGAACAGATGACCCTGATTCAGACCAGCGCGACCATCAACCCCGGTAACTCCGGCGGTGGGCTGTTCAACCAGTACGGCGAACTCATCGGCATCGTGGTAGCCAAGTCCTCGGGGACAGATGTGGAAGGCGTCGGTTTCGCCATCCCGATCAACAACGTGACTTCGATCATCGATACCCTGAAGACCAACGGGTATGTGACGGGCCGTCCCAGCCTGGGCGTGAGCCTCGTAGATGTGTCCGATGCCCAGACAGCCATGCAGTATGGGGTCAATGAAAAAGGCGTTTACATTTCTGAAGTGACGAGCAATTCAGCGGCAAGTAAGGCGGGCCTGAAGTCCGGCGATCGGATTGTCTCCGTTGACGGCACGGATGTGTCTTCAGCCACCGATGTCAAGAGCGCCATTGAAAAGAAAGCCGTGGGCGACACGGTGAAAATCAAGGTTTCCAGGAACAACCAGACCGTGGAGGTTTCGGTAACTTTGGGTGAAGCGACGAAGTAGTCCGGCGCAGAATGGACAGGCTCGGATGGAAACGAATCGGTGTTCAAGGTGTTGATAGCGTGGACACAAGAAACATACAATTAAAGGCCTGTCTTGAAGATAACATTCAATTAAACCCTGGAATCACAGCGCGTGATTCCAGGGTTTTCTGCGTTTATACAGTAGTCCAAAGCTTTGAAATTGATATGAAGAGCTCACATTGGATCAAACAGATCCAAGCTCCATTTGCAGGAGTCGACCTTGCTTTGTTTTTTGTCCGTCGTCACGAAGTGATGGGTAAGATAATAAAACGTCTTGACTGGATTCTGCAAGTAGAGATAAGCATGCCTTGTTTGAACCCGCCGTGAAGAGCACATATCAACGCCAAAACGATGCTATAAAGCTCTCTCGCTCAAAATCACCCTATTATTGCGTATAACTTACGTTATACGCAATAATATCTCCGTATCCTCTCAGCGTACCCGCCGCGTTCAAACTCCTCTTTTGGAAATTGGTATTTCGAATCCAAATCGGCAAGCCAGTCGTATCCAACCTTCCTCATGAACAGCGCAATAAATGCGTCCTGGTAAATCAGGCCTAAGACCACGTCCGGCCAGCCAAGCCAGCCGTTGGAAATGGTTTGGTAAAACCAGAGCAACCCCAGTGGCACATGACCAAAGGCTACGGCGCAGAATCCCGGAGAGTAGAATTTATTTCCAATCTTCCTCGGTGTCAAAATCCCGTGCATGATGAGCTGGGACATGTCAAACACGATGGGCATGAAGCCAAGCCACAGCACCCTTGGAAAAAATATGGGCAGCGCGTACACGATATAAGCTGCCACCACGTTGATGACCATGGCGTTATTCTGATTCAGTGGATAGCAGTCGACCGGCCCTTCCTTTTTCGGCTGCATGGCCAGGTTGGTGATGGCCGGTTCCCCACCGGGCAAGCGGTATTCCTCAAATTGATGCCAGAAAATGACGCAGAAATTCATGAGGGCGATTTTCTGCAGGATCTCCGTAGCATTCCAATTGATCATTAGAAAAACCAGCGTCCCCGTCATGGGAATCAGCCCCAGGTCGTACCAGTGATTTCGTATGAATTTCATTTGGACCTCCTTTTTTATTATACAGATTGTATATTATCTGATATAATGGATTATATCAAAGGGCCTTAAAAAGGCAAATACCGAATCTGGTTATTACACAGATTCGGCGGAAGTGCCTGAATAAATCCCCTTTTCAAAGGAGGACCGGCTATGACGGATTTAAGAATCATCAAGACCAGGAACGCGCTTTATCACACGCTAGGGCTGCTGCTCCAGGACAAGCCCTTCGAGGCAATCACCGTCAGCGAGCTCGTCGCCGCGGCGGGAGTTACCCGCAAAACCTTCTACAACCACTATCAGGACAAAATCGACCTGGTCCAAGAGTACCAGGCCGATCTCACCCAGGATATCCGTAAAATACAAGACAGGTACCGGCGCCTTGACCAGGATTACTTTGTGGCGATTTTTTCCTATCTCGACGGCCAGGATATCCTCCTGACTTCCCTGCTTTCAGACAATGGGTCCATGGAGCTTCAGGCCATCATCAAGGGCACCATGTGCACCCACTGCAGAGAGTGGTTGTCCCAGCCCGGGGCCTCCCCGGAGGTCCTCGAATATCAATCGGTCATAACGGCCAACGCCATCTTCGGCCTCATCCAGCACTGGCTCATCACCGGCAAGCGGCAGACGCCGGTGGAATTGGCCGGTATTGTCGCCCAGCTGAAATTCATCGGCTGATGAAATCAGGCGTCCCCTTCCCCATTCTTGAGCATTTTTTCTTATTTCCGATAGTTAATAACCTGTCCTCTTTTTCTAAAGTGCGGACGAAAACATTTTTACCAGATGCAGGATCAGAACTGAAGAGCAAAAATCCGCTGCAATTGTATTTGCATCCACATGATACTTTTCCTCCATTTCTATTTCCATTTTACCTATGCAATAATAACTTTGATGAACATCATAAGGCGCCCATAATATCTCAATTCGCGCCATTCGTGCCGATACCAGTAAAAAGTGTAAGTTACTCTGATAGGTCTGACGCTCCTAATGGGCGGCCCATAAAAAAAGCACCGGTTTCCCGATGCCCTGAATATCTGGATGCCCTATCTCGTTCCCAAGTCATCACTTTATATCCCCGATGGCCTTGATGAGCAGCTTGGTGAAGGACCCCGAGGCTTTGTCCGCCGCGGCGATGACCTCTGCCTCGGTGGTCTGCTTGTCCGAGGTGTCCGAAGACATGTTGGTAATGCAGGAAACCCCGCAGACCTTCATCCCCGCGTGGCGGGCGGCGATGGCCTCGATGACCGTGCTCATGCCCACAGCGTCAGCCCCAAGCTGGCGGCACATCCGGACCTCCGCCGGACTTTCGTAGGATGGACCGGTGAGCTGGATGTAGACTCCCTCCCTCAGGGTGATGCCCTGGCTCTGGGCAGCCGAGCGGAAGGTATTACACAAATCCGCATCGTACACCCGGGACATATCCGGGAAGCGGGTGCCCAGATCCTCGATATTGGCCCCGATGAGGGGATTGGGGACATAATTGGAGATGTGATCCGTGATCAGCATCAGGTCCCCGGCGCTGAAACTTTTATTCAAGCCGCCTGCGGCGTTGGTCAGAATCAGGGTCTTCGCCCCCATCATCTTCATCACCCGGATGGGCAGCACCACATCCTGGGCGGTATAGCCCTCGTACAAGTGGACCCGCCCCTTCATGCAGATGATCTTTTTGCCATCCAGGGTGCCGTAGACGAATTTGCCATCGTGGCCCGGCGCCGTAGAGACGGGAAAGCCCTTGATATCTGAGTAAGGGATCTCCCCTTCCACCTGGATATTGTTGGCAAAATCACCCAGGCCGGACCCCAGCACCAGGGCGATGTCCGGCTGGAAGTCTGTCTTGGCCCGCACTTCGTTGTAACATCGTGTCAATTTATCCTGAACCTCCTTATCCGTTTCCGTCTTGTAGCGGCTGCTCGAATGGCTGGAAGACAATCCGCCCTGAAAATAAATCAGCCCCGTGAACACCGCGCAAACCACCGCGCAGATCAAAATGGCGACAAGTAAAACCGAATTCGTTTCTTTTTTCATACCTAAACCTCCCGATTTTATGGATCTGTAACCCATCACCTTATTATAACAACAAATGTCCCAGGAGGTGAGTTAAAAATTGATTGTGCAAATCCAATATGAAGGTTTAAGAGATATTTAAGTAGTATCAGGAGAGGAGGACTCCCCCCTGCCTACTGTTTTCCATTAAAAGCGTCAAACCCCGGCCACCGGGCTGCGGCGCCCAGTTCGGCCTCGATGCGCAGGAGCTGGTTATACTTGGCCACCCGTTCCGTGCGGCTGGGGGCGCCGGTCTTAATCTGCCGGGTATTGAGCCCCACCGCCAGATCCGCGATGGTGGTATCCTCGGTTTCTCCGGACCGATGAGAGGTCACCACCGTGTATCCCGCCTTATGGGCCATCTTGATGGCCTCCAGGGTCTCGGACACCGTGCCGATCTGGTTGAGCTTAATCAGGATGGAATTGGCGCAGCCCAGGTCGATGCCCTTCTTCAGACGCTCGGTGTTGGTGACGAAGAGATCGTCCCCCACCAGCTGAACCTGGCCGCCCAGCTCCTGGGTCAGCTTCTGCCAGCCTGCCCAGTCCTCTTCATCCGGGCCATCTTCGATGGAGACGATGGGGTATTTGGCGATGAGCCGCCGCCAGTGCTCGATGAGCTCGTCCGAGGTGAAGTCAAGACCCGCCTTGGGCAGGTGATAATGCCCCGGGGCATCGCCCTTCCACTCCGACGCCGCCGCGTCCATGGCCAGCACGAAATCCCGGCCAGGCTCGTAGCCCGCCAGCTCCACCGCCTTCAGGATGGTCTCGATGGTTTCCTCGTCGCTGTGGAGGTCCGGCGCAAAGCCCCCTTCATCCCCCACCGACGTGGTCAGGCCCCGGCTCTTCAGCAGCCCCTGGAGGGCGTGGTACACCTCGGTGCACTGGCGCAGGCCCTCGGAGAAGCTCGGCGCCCCAGCCGGCATGATCATGTATTCCTGGGAATCCACCGTGTTGGCCGCGTGGACCCCTCCGTTTAAAATGTTCATCATGGGCACAGGCAGGGTATTGGCATTGACCCCGCCGATGAAGCGGTACAGGGGGATCTCCAGGGACGTTGCAGCCGCCCGGGCCGCGGCGATGGATACCGCCAGGATGCCGTTGGCCCCCAAATTACTCTTGTCCGGCGTGCCGTCGGCTGCCAGCATAGCCCCGTCCACGGCGTAGGTATCCGCCGCGTCAACACCCTTCACCGCCTGGGCGATCTCCCCGTTGACGTGGCCCACGGCCTTCATCACACCCTTGCCCCCGAAGCGGGCTGCATCCCCGTCCCGGAGCTCCAGGGCCTCAAATTCACCGGTGGATGCCCCGCTGGGCGCTGCGCCCCGGCCCATGGTGCCGTCGACCAGGATGACCTCCGCCTCCACTGTGGGATTCCCTCGGGAGTCGATGATCTGCCGCCCGATGACCTTTTCTATCTTAAGATTCTTCATGGTGTTTGCCTCCTTATTATTTAAACAATATCTCAATCCAATAATTTAAACTAATTCTAATTTGGCTCTATTGTACAACAAACACAGCGTTATTGCAAAGAACGGGGCGCAAAAAAACAGGGCCCGATGGAAAAGCCCTGATGGGAATTTAAACATTTATTAAGTCAAACGACCCCATAGCCGCCGGACGCCGGGATGGTCCCGGTTCCATCGTCCCTCAGAGCTCCAGGCCATCCACCCAGTCCTTCACCTCCTGGCTGGAGGCGCCGGAAGCAAAACGCCGACCGGTGAGCCAGTTTCCCGTCCCCGCCTCCTTGGCCAGCAGGGAGCCGCTGTCCCCGATGTCCGAGGAGGACGAGGTGCAGAAGGGGATGACCTTCTTGCCGGAAAAATCGTTGGCTTTTACAAAGCTGTCCGTAGGCCAAGCCGCGATACCCCACCAGATGGGATAGCCAACGAAGACCGTATCGTAGGACGACCAGTCCGCCACCGTGGTGGTGGTCAGCTCCACACTTCGCAGGGAGGTGTCGGCATACTCCTTGGAAACCCGGCTGTTGGCATCGGACCAGTCCAGATCCGCCGTGGTGTAGGGGGTCTTGGGGGTGATTTCAAAGGTTGTCCCGCCCAGATCTCCGGCAATCATCTGGGCAACGGCCTTGGTGTTGCCCGTGGCAGAAAAAAACACCACCAGGACCTTGCCCTGGCCACCGGAAGCCGTCGCCTGGGTCCCGCCGCTTTGATTCTGACCGCTGCTGCTCCCATTGGCGCCACAGCCTGAAAGGATGGCCAGCAGTACAAGGCTCATGACCACCGTGATGAATCCAGTTTTCATTTTCATTGATCTTTCCTCCTTGTGTTTTGTTCTAAAATAATGATAACCCTTTTAGGTGAAAATGACCAATATCCATCCCGTATGGCGTCCCATGCGTCCAGGGTATGGAGCAGCTCAGAAAGAAACGGGAGCGGCGATGCTGTCAGGCAGGCCGCCCTCCCCATCCCCCTGAGACAAGCGGAACATCGGCCCAAAAAAACAGGCCCACGAATGGACCTGCCTTGTAATTGAGCCATAATTGAGTTTCAGAAAAAGGGCTAAAGACGAAGCCAGTGCGTCATCGTTTCCCGGCCCGCACAAATCCGAAAACCGTTCCGCACACCCCGCCGACGATGTGCATGAAATTGGCCACATCATCCTGAACGAAGAAGATGTCGTACACCTGCTGCCCCAGGTACAGGATTCCCACCAGGATCAGGGTGATGGGGATGCGGCCGCTCTGCATCCCCGCCAGGCTGGACAGCATGATGAGCATGAACACGATGCCCGAGGCCCCCAGCAGGGACGCCCCTGGGAAGAACACGCATTGAAGGATGCCCGAAACCGCCGCCGTGACGAGAATGGCGTAAAGCAAGGGTTTGCTGCCGTACTTTTCCTCCAGGGGCGGCCCCACCACCAGCAGGAGCAGCATGTTACCAATAAAATGCTGCCACCCGTTGTGGCCTAGAACGTGGCCCACCAACCGGATGTAAAAAAGCGGGTCCAGCATGCTGGAGCGGTAAACCGAAAACAGATGGAGGGTCGTCCAGCCCCCCGTAAGGTTCCCCAGCAGCAGTGCCGCCAGGGAACTGAAGAAAAAGGTCAAAATCACCGGAGAATTGTATTGGAGCCGATCCATCATTGCCTCCTGTATTTAAAGCAATCGTCAAGCCGTGACAAAATTGCCAGAGCCCATCAACTGCATCCCGTCGTCGTGCCACAGTCCAGACAGACCTTGCAGGTGCCGTTGCGCACCAGACGGTCACTGCCACAATTGGAGCACACCTCGCCGTAGATCTTTTCCGCGTGGCCCTCCAACTCTGACACATCCGGTGCCATGGACAGCTGATCCATTTCCAGCTGCCGGGGCTCTTTTTCCGACCGGACATGGTGGTGGGCCGGCTTCACCTGACAGCGGGAGTAATCGCCGCACTCGATGTCGATCACCTTGGAAATCAGATCCGAGATGGACGACGCGTACTTGATGTACGGATGGCGGGACACAAAGCCCGCAGGCTCATACTTCTGCCCCCGGAGCAAGGTAGAGATGGATTCCGGTGGGATATTGTACTGAAGCATGTGGGACACTGCCTTGGACAGGGATGCCAGAAGTCCCTTGACCACCGTGCCGTCTTTGTCTGTGGATACGAACAGCTCGGAAATCCGGTCGTCATCGTAAAAACCGATGGTGATGTACAGCTCGATGTCCCCGATCTTGGCCGAATGGGTGCGGCTGTTGCGCACACCCTTGGGCTTCTTCCGGCTGGGTACCCCCTTGTTGCACTTCTTGGCAAAGGACAGCAGTTCGGCGTAGGAGCAGTCCTCCAGTTCCCGGTCCGAGGGGTCCTTCAAATGGCCGCTGGACAGAGGCTGGGAGGCCTTGCAGCCGTCCCGGTAGGTAGCAATGGCTTTGGCTCCGGTCTTGTAAGCCAGCAGATGGATTGCCGCGATGTCCTCCACTGTGGCGTCCGCCGGCAGGTTCACCGTCTTGCTCACTGACCCCGAAATCATCGGGGTGATGGATGCCACCATGAGCACGTGGCCTTCCGGCCGGATGGTCCCCGCCGTGTCAAAGATTGCCCGGTGCTGGGACTTTAAGTAAGGCGCCCCATCCAGGGAATTGTGGAGGGTGTACCCCGACTCATCCTTTTCCAGCACGTAGCCGATGATGGCCGCAATCTCATCCTTGGGGTAGCCCAAATTCTTCAGCGCCGTCTCCATCACTGGATTAACGATTTCCATGGCACCGCCGCCAACCAGCTTTTTGAACACCACATGGCTGTAAAAGGGTTCGATGGAGGTGGCCCCGCAGTCCATGGCAAAGGAGATGGTTCCTGTGGGGGCGATGACGCTCACCTGGGCATTGCGGTAGCCGTAGGCATCCCCGTATTCCAGGGCGTCCTTCCAGGCGTCCTTGACCCGGAGGGACAGGTTCTTGAAGCCCATGCGCTGGAGGATGGGGTGGTCCACGATGTAGGGCGCGTAGTCCAGATCCTCAAAGCCGTCGATGCGTTCCCCGGCGATACGGGCGTGGTTGCGCATCACCCGCATCATGTAAGGCTTATTGAGGTCGTAGCACTCAAAGGACCCTACCCGGCTGGCCATCAGCGCCGACACGTAGTAGGAGTGCCCCGTCATCACTCCGGCCAAGGCGGCGCACAGGTTGCGGGCCTCGTCGGAATCGTAGGGATAGCCCAGAGCCAGGATCAGGGACGCTGTGTTGGCCAGCCCCAGGCCCGTTGTGCGGAACTTGTAGCTCTTGCGGGCCACGTCTTCCGTGGGGAACTGGCCCCAGTAGATGGACGCTTCCAGCACCAGCTGGATCAGCCCCGCCAGGTGGGAGAAGCGTTCCACGTCAAACTTGCGGGTGGCCGGGTCGTAAAACCGGAATACATTGATGGAGGCCAGGTTGCAGGCCGTATCGTCCAGGAAGGCGTATTCCGAGCAGGGATTGGTGGCATTGATGCGGTTGTGCTTGGCCCCCACCTGGCCGTCTTCCCCTGCCGGGCAGGTGTGCCAGTCGTTGAAGAGGTTGTCGAACTGGAGCCCGGGATCAGCGCACTTCCATGCCGCCGTGTTGATCTTGTCCCACAGCTTCTTTACCGGCACCTGCTTGTCCACTGTGGCGTCCACCCGGCCCTTGAGGGTCAGGGTAGCGTCCGGATCCTTTTCCAAGTCCTCCACCGCTTCCATGAATTCCCGGCTCAGCCGCACGGAGTTGTTGGAGTTCTGGCCGGACACGGTCTGGTAGGCCTCGCCGTCCATCCCCGTGTCGTAGCCCATCTTGCCCAGGGCCCGGACCTTGTCTTCCTCCTTCATTTTCCAGTCGATGAAGGTCTCGATTTCCGGATGGTCCACGTCCACGATGACCATCTTGGCTGCCCTGCGGGTGGTCCCCCCGGACTTGATGGCCCCAGCGTTGCGGTCCAACCCCTGGAGGAAGCTCATCATCCCTGAGGAATGGCCCCCGGAGGACAGGGCTTCATTTTCTGCCCGCAGGCTGGAGAAATTGGTCCCCACTCCGGAGCCTCCCTTGAAGAGCTTGGTTTCCGACACGTAGTGGTCGGAGATGGACTGATGTCCTAAAAGCTGGTCCTTGATGGACAGGATAAAGCAGGCGCTGGATTGGGTGCGGGTGTAGCGGTCCTTGGATTCCACCACCTTCCCCGCCTTGGGGTCGTAGTAGTACAGGCTGTCCGATTCCCCCTTGATGCCGTAACTCCGTGCGATGCCGGTGTTGAACCACTGGGGGGAGTTGGGCGCCCACATCTGGGAAAGCAGGGCGAAGACCAGCTCGTCATAAAAAATCTGCCACTGATCGTCGTCGGTGATGATACCCTCGGCCTTGAGGGCGTCGGCCCAAAAGCCCACCATCCGGTCCGCTACCTGGCGCATGCTGTTTTCATGGCCAACCCGGCCCGGCACGCCGCTGCGGCGGAAGTACTTGCTGGCGATGATGTTGCATGCGTTCTGGGAGTACTGGACAGGGAATTCCAGGTCATTCATCTCCAGGATGGTCTCCCCGGTCTGGTAGTTGAGCAGCGTCACATCTACCTTCTGCCACTCAAATAAATCGTACACGGTCTTGTCACTGTCCGCCAATTCCCCGGTAAAATGGCGCAAAAAGAGGTCTGATAATTGTTTCAAGTTAAGATTCGCTCCTTATTTTTAATCATGTAGGTATTTGCTCCCGCGGGTCTGCCCCGGGGAGAGGAAGAAAAAAAGCCTTCGAACTCAAATAAATATTTTCAATTGCACGACAACATCTGGCAGATGGTATGACGGCCAGAGTGGTCGTCCCTAACATCACCATATCTATTGTGTGCCTGAATATAATATCACATATCTTGTGGCCATACAAGGGTTGAAAGACATCAAAAAAAACCTCCTGGCCAAAAGGGCTTCCCTGGAGGGTATTAAACGCAATCAAAAATTATTTACAGGGTGACGGCAAAGGGATGGGGTGATAAACCGCGCCGCATTGAAATGGCATAATATCAATGCGATCTCGAAGCAGACAGCGCAGCTGTCTGAAGCGCATGAACATTGCATATTGATGCCTGTCCCGGACATCCCCCGCTGCAAGACTACTTTAGACCTTCCCACCGCCGGATGAGGTCCGGCATCTGGTTGAAATGATTCATTACCAGATCCGCCCGGGAATAATCCACCATCCCCGCCGGGGCGCTGGCGTAGGCCAGGCTTGTCATGCCGCCGGTACCCGCCGCGGCGATGCCGGCAGCGGAATCTTCTACCACCAGGCAGCGCTCCGGCGACAGGCCCAGACGCCGGGCCGCTTCCAGAAAGATGTCCGGTGCCGGCTTGCCATGGGCCACATCCTGCCCTGACACCAGCTCGTCGAAGTACCGGGTCAGGTCGTGCACCCCGGTCACCGCCGCAATGGCATCCCGGTTGGAGGAGGAGGCCACCGCTAGGGCGTAACCCTCATCCTTCAGCCAGGCCAGGACCTCTGCCACCCCATCCATGGCCGGTGCCGCTGTCGCTGGGTTGGACATGCGCACCAAATAAGCTGCCGCCATCCGGTCCGCCATTTCCACCGGGTCCAGATTCACATGATAATCGTCCCGGATCATCGTCCAGACCCCCACCGCCGTGCGGCCCATGCACTTGGCAATCATCTCGTCGGTATAGTCTATGCCGAAACGGGCAAGCTCCTCCCGCTCCAGTGCCTGCCACACCTTCTCCGAATCCACCAGCACCCCGTCCATATCAAAAATGACACCTTTTTCCTTCATGTAAGACTCCTTCTCAAATTGCTATATTCATTGTAAGTATACCACAAGCTGGGTTTGTGGGACACTTGGGAAAATATTTGCGCCATCCGCAACAGGAGCATCAACGTACAATCTGTCCAAGGCTGGCAACCTATCAAGGCTCGCTCCTGCATCCGATGGCATAGTCCATCCTGTTGCCAAAACGCCGCATGGAAATGGATATGCGCCGCCCACCGTGAATCCAAACAAGGCATGCTTGCCGCTTCCAGAATCCGGTCAAAACGCCTTGTTTTTACCCTACCCATCACTTTGTGATGACGGGCCAAAAACAAGACAAGACCGGTTTCTGCAAACGGAGCATGCCCTTGTTCGGCCTAATGTGGGCTCTGCATATCCATTTCCAAGCTCTGGTTAGTGGTATATACAAAGCAAGTGCGCTCACCACAATTCACAACCTGTCCGGGAATGGCATGATATCAATGCGATCTCGAAGCAGACAGCGCAGCTGTCTGAAGAGCGTGAGCATTGTATATTGATGCCAGTCCCGGACAGCCCCCGCTACGCCTTCTTCCTGACAACGCGTCTTCTATTTTTCAAAGGTAATCTCAAACTTCTCCCAGGGCACATCCACCGGCTGTCCATCGTTAATGATGGCGTCCACATGCCTAAGCAGGGGAAAATCATCCAGGTCGGCCTTGCCGGCCACCGCCATGGCCTTCACAGCCCGGGCCGTGCGGGTGGCGATGACGATGGATTCCAAGGTCACTCCGGACAGCTCTTCCATAGCTTTCTCAAAGGACAGTCCCCGGCCCAACAGGGTACCAATCTTCCGGGTACGGCCGCCGAATACCGTCACGTATAAATCCCCGGCACCGTAGACGATGTTGTCATCATCCCCGCCCACCAGCTTCAACAGGCGGCGCATTTCCCGGACCCCCTGGCCGAAAAGGGCCGCCTGGGAATTGTAGTGTAGCGCCCCGATGCCTTCCCGGCGTTCGGCCAGGCCCACCGCCAGGGTCACCCCCAGGGCATAGGCATTCTTCAGGGCCACGGCACATTCCACCCCCACCACGTCGGTGGACAGGCTGATGTGGTAATAGTCGGTGGAAAACAGCTCCTTAAGGAATTTCAAGGTTTCCATGTCACGGCCGCAGAAGGCCACCGCCGAATGGTCCTTGTCCGCCAGCTCGTAGCTGGTACATGGGCCGCCGATGGCATTGATGGACAGAGCCTTCCCCGCCTCGGTGGATTCCCAGTATTCGGGGTAAGTCATCATGGATCCATCCTCCCGGTCGATCATCCCCTTGGTGACGGAAATCAGGGGCACATCCGACGGAATCACCGGCAGCACATTTTCCGCAAACCAATCCACCCCGAAGCTGGACACCCCGCCCAGTACCGCCGCCGCGCCTTCCAGGGCCGCTTCCATTTCCTCCACCTGATAGTACTTCACCCCATCATGGAGCACACGCTTAAGGTTGATATGGTAATTTGAATGACGCAGCTCGTCAATGACCTCCCGGTCCAGGGGCGTCCCCACCAGCCGGACCTCGTGGCCGTTTTCAAAAGCAGGGAAAGTCAAAGCCGATGCCATCTGGCCAGCGCCGATAAAGGTAATGATACTCATGATTGGTTCCTCCATAATCTTATCCGTTAAATGCTGATTCAAATCTGCCATACACTTCTTCTGATGATTCCATTATAGGCCCGGCGAAGGGGGCTGTCAAGAAGAAAATAGGATTTATTTCATATATTGAAATAAATATACGAATATGGGAAGCAATATCAAAATTAATCCCAAGTGACCTTGACAATGTACCATTTAACATATATTATAAAAATATACCGTAATATGAAATTTATTTCAAATCATACCAGCATTTCAAGCACAACATCCCATAAACGCACCCATTGCCATGAAGGAGAGGAACGGTCATGGACCAACACAAAATCAACCAAATCCTGCGCATCGCCAAGATGCATTACGAATTAAAGATGAGCCAGGTAGAAATCGCCGAAAAGGAAAATCTGTCCAAATCCAAGGTGAGCCGCCTGCTCAAGGCCGCCATGGACATGGGCTTCATCAAGGTTTCCATTATCGAGCCCCTGCACTCCTTCTCCGACCTGGAGGCGGAGCTTTTGTCCCGGTTCCGCATCAAAAAAGCCATCATTGTCCCGGACATGGTGGGCAGCCCCCAGGTAGTCCTGCGGGATGTGTGCGCTGCCCTGGCCGACGACCTGCCCCGGATGGTGGAGGACGACGGCGTCATAGGCGTGGCCTGGGGTCGCACCCTTTCAACCTTCACCGCTGCCCTGCCGGAAATCAAGCGCCGGGGTGTCTCGGTGTTCCAGTTCAACGGCGGCTTCTCCCGGGCCCTGTGGGACACAGACAACCAGGAAATCGTCCGGCGCCTGGCAGAAAGCCTGGGGGCCAGGGGTTACCTCTTCCCCGCCCCGGCCATCGTGGACAGCTCCGACATCGCCGATACCATCAAGACCGACTCCTCCATCGCCCGAATCGCGGGTTTGGCCGGCCATTGCCAGACCGCCATTTACTCCGCTGGGGCCATCAGCCACGACTCGGTGCTCTACCAAATGGGCTACTTCACCCCGGAAACCTACGCCGCCGTGGAAGAGAAGGCCGCTGCGGACATCTGCTCCCACTTCATCGACGATCAGGGAAATATCGCCGACCCTGAGCTGGATTCCCGGGTCATGGCCGTCCCCCTGGAGGTCATCCGTGCCATCCCCAATAAGCTTCTCATCGCCTCGGGTCCGGAAAAGGCCCGGCCGGTGCTGGCCTGCCTGCGGGGCGGCCTGGTGGATACGCTCTACATCGACGAACCCACGGTTTCCGCCCTGCTCAAGCTTGACAAACCGCGCCGTTAAAGATACCATTAGGGTTACGACATTAACCTAAAAACAGGAGGCATTTATTTTGGAAAAAAAAGTACTCGCGACCGTCGAGGGAAAAGCCATCACCGACGAACAACTGGAGCTGCTCATCGCCCAGGCACCTCAGGACCAGCAGGCCCAGTTCCACACCACCGAGGGCAAGCGCCAGCTCCTCAATGAAATGATCGCCCAGGAGCTCTTTTACTGCGAAGGCAAGCGACAGCATGTGGAAGACACCGACGACTACAAAAAGGAACTGGAAGAAATGAAGGAAAAATTCCTCAAATCCTACATGGTCACCCACTTCATGACTGCGGTGACGGTGTCCGATGAGGAAGTACGGGAATATTACGACGCCCATCCCAAGGAATTCATCGCCCCCGATTCCCGCCGGGCCAGCCACATTCTGCTCCCCACCGAACAGCAGGCCATCGACATCATCGGCGAAATCAAGGACGGCGGCAAAACCTTCGAAGAAGCGGCCAAGGCCTATTCCATCTGCCCTTCCAAGGAAGTGGGCGGAGACCTCAACTACTTCTCCAAAGGCAAGATGGTTCCTGAATTCGAACAGGCCGCCTTTGACATGGAAGTGGGCACCATGACCGACACTCCGGTCCAGACCCAGTTCGGCTGGCACATCATCAAGATCACCGATGAAAAGACCGGAGAAACCATCCCCTTTGACGTGGTCAAGGACAGCCTGCACAAATTCCTGCTGGGCCAGAAGCAGAACCACGAATACCTGTGCAAGGTGGAAGACCTTAAGAAGGAATTCAAGGTGGAAACCAAGGGGCTGTTCTAGGCAGCGCCTTCTGATTCCAATTTCAAGCAGCACAAAAGCCTCCGGTTCCCCGTATTGCGGGTGCCGGAGGCTTTTTGCGTTAACTTGAGTTTGGTGACCGGTGTCCGCAGATGGGACACTGGCATGCAACACTTTTAACCCTGAAATCCCATTTTTGAAATTACTCCTGGATTCCCGGAATCTTCGGCAGATGGGAGAACCCATGTTCCAAATCCGCGTCGGTTGGGATGTAGTCCGTCATGGTACCGTCCAGGTAAGCCTGGTAGGCTGTCATGTCGAAGTAGCCTGTCCCCGTCAGGCCGAAGAGGATGGTCTTGGCTTCGCCGGATTCCTTGCACCGCAGGGCTTCGTCCATGGCCGTCCGGATGGCGTGGGCCGATTCCGGTGCTGGCAGGATGGTTTCACATTTGGAAAAGGCTACTGCTGCTTCAAAGACCTTGGTCTGTTCAACCGATACCGCTTCCATGTAGCCGTCGTGGTACAGCTTGGACAAGATGGGCGACATGCCGTGGTAACGCAGACCGCCGGCGTGGTTGGCCGAGGGAATGAATTCACTGCCCAAGGTATACATCCGCGCCATGGGCGTGATGTGGCCTGTATCGCAGAAATCGTAGGCGTAGCGGCCCCGGGTCAGACTCGGGCAGGACGCCGGTTCCACTGCCACAATGCGGGGATTGGTCTTGCCCATGAGTTTATCCCGCATGAACGGGGCGATGAGCCCGCCCAAGTTGGAGCCGCCGCCGGCACAGCCGATTACCACGTCCGGGTATTCCCCGAGGATTTCCATGGCCTTGGCCGATTCCAGCCCGATGATGGACTGGTGGAGCAGAACCTGGTTGAGCACCGAGCCCAACACGTAGCGGCAGCCGTCGGTGGTCACAGCCTTTTCCACCGCTTCGGAGATGGCACAGCCCAGGCTCCCCGAGGTGTCCGGATTTTCCGCCAGAATCTTGCGTCCCACCTCGGTGGTGGTGCTGGGGCTGGGGATCACCTGACCATCGAAGACCCGCATCACCGCCTGGCGGAAGGGTTTCTGTTCGTAGGAAACCTTGACCATGAATACCGTCAGGGGGAGTCCAAAGTAGGAACAGGCTTCCGAGAGGGCCGTCCCCCACTGGCCGGCGCCGGTTTCCGTGGTCACACCCTTAAGGCCCTGTTCCTTGGCGTAGTACGCCTGGGCGATGGCGGAGTTGAGCTTGTGGCTTCCACTGGTGTTGTTGCCTTCAAATTTATAGTAAATCTTCGCCGGGGTGTCCAGCAGCTTTTCCAAGTTGTAGGCCCGGATTAGTGGCGATGGCCGGTACACTCGGTACATGGCCTGGATGGGTTCGGGGATGTCCACAAAGCGGGTTTCGTTGTCCATTTCCTGGTGGGCCAGCTTTTCGCAGAACACCGGGTACAGATCCGATTCCACTGCGGGCTTCATGGTCGCCGGGTTGATCATCGGGTCGGGAAGCGCCTTCATGTCCGCCCGGAGGTTATACCACTGCTTGGGGATTTGGTCTTCGCTTAAATAAAAACGGTAAGGGATTTTTGCCATGATTCTTTCTCCTTTGTGTTAGTAATCTGCGCGCCACCGCCCGGTCCCATAAAGAGGAGGGGCAGTCTGCGCTTTTCCATAAAAAAACAGGCCTTGTCCATAAGGGACAAAAGCCTGACTTCTGCGGTACCACCCAATTTGACGGAAATTTCCGCCCACTCTTCACGCACAACCATGCATGCCTTGCTGATAACGGGCAAGGACTCCGTCGACACCTACTCTTCCGGCTAAAAATCCGGGATTTCAGATTGCACTCGCAGGGCCATTCGTCACGTTTTTGTCTGATCGGATTCCACCTTCCCCGACTCTCTGGCAAACAAAACCCCGTGATTACTTTTCCTGCTCTTCGCTTTGGGTTTGATTTATTGTGTTAAAGAATATCATAAAACGGAGAGGGCGTCAAGGTGAAAATATAAATTATTTCTTTTTCTCCCAAAACCGCACCGCCTCCTGCCGGACGGCGGCTGCATCCGCCACAGGAATCTGGCGGCGCAGGTGGCCTGGAAAAAGGGACTGGTAGGAAGAATAGGCGAAGCGGCTGTCGATGAGCAGGGCCAAGCCACGGTCCTCCGGAGTACGGATTACCCGGCCCATGGCCTGGAGCACCTTGTTCATCCCCGGAAAGCGGTAGGCGTAATCAAAGCCCATCCCCCGGGTCTCCTCGTAGTAGTCTCGGAGCAAATCCTGGTCCCGGCCCACCTTGGGCAGCCCCACCCCGACGATGACCACCCCGATGAGACGGTCCCCTGCAAGGTCGATACCCTCGCCGAAAAAGCCCCCCAGCACGCAGAATCCTGCCAGGGTCCGGATTGGTGGCTGCTTCGGACTATCAGCAGCTACACCACTTGCATCGTTTGGCACCCCGCTGACGCAGCCATCAAGGGACGCCTCACAACCGTCTGCCATGCTGCGATTTTCTGCCGCTTTGTTTTCGGAATCACCGTTGCCATCCCAAAAGGGTCCCCTTTCTACCGCACCGCCTTCAGCATCAGAAGACGCGTCCCCATCTCCCAGCCCAAAGGCCCGGAGGAAGGCTTGCCGCTCTTCCTCGCTCATGGACGGATCCTGGACTATCAGGTCGATTTCCGGGAAAGCCTCCCGAAAAACCGCCGCCACGGCCTCCATATAAGCATAAGAGGGAAAGAATACCAGGTAGTGGCCCTCCCTGGCTCCCACAAAGGCCCCGATCAGCGCGGCCACATCGGTCAGGCTGGCTTCCCGGTCCACGTATTTGGTGGAAACCCGGTCCGCCACCAGGACGGAAAAGCGCGCCGGATCAAAGGGCGAGGGCAGGCTCACCCGAGGAGTGGCCTCATCCCCGCCCAGAACCCCCACATAATAGGCCATGGGAGTCAAGGTGGCGGAGAAGAACACCGCAGACCGACAATGCACCGTCCGATCCCGGACCCGCTCCGCCGGATCCAGGCAGCGCTGGCTTACTGTTACCTCGCTGCGTTGGCAGGACACGGTTGTCACACAGCCGTCGTCGTAGTATCCGCTGATTTCCAGATAGTGACGCACGGTAAAGTACAAATCCAGAACCGATGCCGCCGTTTCCCCCTCGGCCCCCTTCCTGAGCCAGGCCTCGCAGGCGTAGAAAAAGTACAGCAGCTCCTCGTTTAGGGCCGACAGAGGTTCCTTCTGCACTGTAAAAGGGGTGTCCTGAGCCTTGCGCAGGGCAATCAGGCTTTCGTTGACCCGGCGCAGGGCCGCCCCCAGACCCTTCTCCGACTTGGGCAGGGCCCGCTTGAGTTCCAGAAACCAGGACTTGCGCAGGGTCTCCGAGTACATGCTCCGGGTCCGGTCCGCCAGGTTGTGGGATTCGTCGATGAGATAGACCCACTCCCCGGGATTGCCGGCAAACAGCCGCTCCATGGACACCACCGGATCAAAGATGTAGTTGTAGTCCCCGATTACCACATCCGCCCACTGGGCCAAATCCAGGGACAGCTCGAAAGGGCACAGCCGCTGCTCCCGGCCCCAGGCTTCCACCGTCTCCCGGTCAAAGCGGTCCGATTCGCAGAGCATGCGCCGCAGCACGGCGTCTACCCGGTCGTAGTAACCCTCAGCGTAGGGGCAGTCCTCGGGGTTGCAGGACCGCTCTTCCAAAAAACAGATTTTGTCCTTGGCCGTCAAGGTTACGGATTTAATGGCCAGCCCCCGCTCCCGGAGCTGATCCAAGGCTTTCTCCCCATTAACGGCATTGGTGGTTTTGGCCGTGGCGTAGAAAATCCGTCCGGCCAGGCCGCTGCCCAGGGCCTGCACCGCCGCGTACAGCGCCGCCATGGTCTTGCCGATGCCCGTGGGCGCCTGACAGAACAGGGGCCCGCCGCTGCGAATGGTCTTGTACACCGCCAAAGCCATCTCCCGCTGCCCCCTGCGATATTCTTCAAAGGGAAAGGCCAATCCGGAGATGGAAGCATCCCTCCGGGCCACATCCCCTTCCCGCTTTTCCACCCACCACACGTAGGTGTCCAGCAGTCCCCAGAAAAAATCCTCCAATTTTTCCCGGGACCAGGTCTGTTCCATGGTTCGTACCGTCCCCGGGCCCACCTGATAATAGGTCAGCCGCACCGTCACCCTGGCCAGATTCTCTTTCCGGGCGATTAAAAAGGCATAGCATCGGGCCTGGGCCCAATAATCGGGGTAGTCCGACTCTTCCAGAGCCATCACGCTCCGGGATACAGTCTTGATTTCGTCGATGGTGATGCCCCCGTCCTGCCGGATGATGCCGTCAGCCCGGCCTTGGATCTGGAAGGTCACCCCCCGGTAAGAAATGGCCTCCTTGAGGGTCACTTCCGCCTCATATCCCGGCCCCGCGGCTTTTTGAAGCTGGCGATGGATCCGCGCCCCCTCCTGGGCACGGTCAAAGCCGCCAAAGCGGTTGTCGATGCTCCCCGACCGCATGACGAAGGCCACCAGATCCTTGACGGACAGCGCCACTGTTGGTGTGTTGTTATTTTCATTCATAAGGGTATTATACCACAAGAATAAAACAACGGACAGCCGGCGGCCGGGTGTATGGCCGCCAGCTGTCCGCTGGTGTTAAAGGTTTATTATCTATTTTTAATTTAAACCACAATGGCTGCGTTGATTAAACAAGACCCTGAGCTGTCATGGCGTCGACGACTTTTTCGAAGCCGGCGATGTTGGCGCCTGCAACGTAGTTCTTTTCCATGCCGTAGCGCTTGGAAGCGTCATCGGCTTTGGCAAAAATATCGACCATGATTTGTTTCAGTTTAGCGTCGACTTCTTCGAAGGTCCAGCTCATTCTCTGGCTGTTCTGTGCCATTTCCAGAGCGGATGTGGCTACACCACCGGCGTTGGCTGCTTTGCCAGGCATGAACAGCAGGCCCTTTTCCTGGAGGTACTGGGTTGCTTCGATGGTCGTCGGCATGTTGGCGCCTTCAGCCACAGCGATGCAGCCATTGGCGACCAGGGCCTTGGCACCATCGATATCCAATTCGTTCTGGGTTGCGCAAGGCAGGGCGATGTCAGCCTTGATGGTCCAAACGCCTTTACCTTCGGTGTATTTGGCAGAAGGCACAGCGTCAGCGTATTCCTTGATACGGCCGCGGCGGACTTCCTTGATATCCTGGACGATATCCAGCTGGATGCCTTCGGGATCGTAGACATAACCATTGGAATCGCTCATGGAAACCACCTTGGCACCGAGCTGCTGGCATTTCTGGCAGGCGTAAATCGCCACATTGCCGGAACCGGAAATAACGACGGTCTTGCCCGCGATGTCCAAGCCATTCTGTTTGAGCATTTCTTCGGTGATGTAAACCAGACCGTAGCCAGTGGCTTCGGTACGGGCCAAAGAACCGCCCCAGGTCAGACCCTTGCCTGTCAAGACGCCTTCGTACAGGCCGGTGATCCGTTTGTACTGGCCGTACATAAAGCCGATTTCACGGCCGCCCACACCGATATCCCCAGCGGGAACATCCTGGTCAGCACCGATATATTTGCACAGTTCGGTCATGAAGCTCTGGCAGAAACGCATGACTTCGGCGTCAGACTTGCCCTTGGGATCGAAGTCAGAACCACCTTTGCCGCCGCCGATGGGCAGACCGGTCAAACTGTTTTTGAAAATTTGTTCGAATCCGAGGAATTTAAGAATCCCCTGATTGACGGTGGGATGGAAACGCAGACCACCCTTGTAAGGTCCGATGGCACTGCTGAACTGAACGCGGAAGCCCTTATTGACCTGGGTCTGACCCTTGTCATCGACCCATGGCACGCGGAAAGAAATGATTCTTTCTGGTTCGGTCAAACGTTCCAGCAAGGCGCTCTTGCGGAAAGCTTCTTCATTGGCATTGATCACAGGAGCCAAAGATTCCAACACTTCCTTAACAGCCTGATGGAATTCCGGTTCACTGGGGTTTTTTGCAACAACGCGATCATACACTTCATTTACATACGACATAAATACTTCCTCCTAAGATCCTCAAAATTGCGTATTATGTATACACTTTCTTCCTGGTCATTATTCTAACAGAAAGCGCAGGGATTATCCAGAGGAAAAAGCCTTCTTTAATGTTCTTTATAAAATACAAAAATGAAAGATTTATTTTCTATCTTTCAAAAATTCATCCATGGCCTCGTTGACCAGGGCATCGGCCCGATTGTTATAGGTATCGTCGGCGTGGCCACGGACCTTTTCAAAGCGCACCTCGTGGCTGTTCACCAAAGCGTCCAGCTCCATCCACATCTCCCGGTTCTTCAGCTCCCCTGCCTTGCCCCGGCTCCAGCCCTTCTTCTTCCAGCCATCCACCCAGTGCTGGCAGTAGGCGTTGACCACATAGGCCGAGTCGCTGTGGATGGTCACCGCACAGGGCTCCTTGAGCATCTTGAGGGCTTCGATGACTGCCGTCAGCTCCATCTGGTTATTGGTGGTGTCAGGATAGGCACGTTTGAACTCCTTCTTGTAGTTTCCCGCCGGGTAAATCAGCACCCCGCCGATGGCCCCCACATTCTTCCCCGACTGCCCATTGCCCCGGCAGCCCCCATCCGAATAAATAATGATTTCCTTCATGAATCCTCCTTCAAAAAAGACAAAAAAAGAGCTGTCACACTGAAGTAAGCTTGCTGTCGCTGACCGGCATGTCAATACATTCCATCCTCCGCTCCGCGGACAGCTTCGCTGTTCGCATCAAGTCGACCTTGAATGGAATTTATATGCCGGACAGCTGCATGCCACTTTTCTCAGTGCGACAGCCCCTTGAAAATACAGACATATTAAGGGCAGGCTATCTGTATCTGCCCTGGATTGTATAAAACAAAAGCGTGGAATTTACATGCAGCTGTCCGGATTCACAGTGGACCGGCATATTAATTCCCAAGAGGCGCTATGCCGTCTACCTCACCACGATGTTAAAGATCTTCCCGGGAATAAAGATTTCCTTCACAATCTTCTTTCCTTCCACATGGTGCATGATGTTTTCATTCTGCAAGGCCAGGTTCTTGGCCGTTTCCGCATCGGCATCGGCGGGCAGCTCGATCTTGCCCCGGACCTTGCCGTTGACCTGGACCGCCATTTCAATGGTGGCATCCACCGTCTTGGCCTCGTCGTATTCCGGCCAACTGCTTTCGTGGAGCATTCCTGGCAGTCCGGCGATTTCCCACAGCTCTTCCGTAATATGGGGCGCCACCGGATACAGCAACTTCAGGTAGTCGCCAAACTCAGCCTTGTTCACCTTCCCCACCCGGTTGAACTCGTTGAGCAGGGTCATCAGTGCCGCAATGGCCGTGTTGTACTTCATTTCCTCGTAGTCGCTGGAGACCTTCTTGATGGTCTTGTGCATGGCGGATTCCAGCTCAGGGCTGTAGCTGTCGCCGTCCACCAGGATTTCCTGGAGCTTCCAGACCCGGTCCAAATACCGCTTGCAGCCCTTGGTCCCATTTTCCGACCAGGGCGCCGGTTTTTCATAGTCGCCGATGAACATGATGTAAGTCCGCAGGGTATCGGCACCGTATTCGTCGATGATATCATTGGGGTTGACCACGTTGCCCTTGGATTTGGACATCTTCTCCCCGTCGGCCCCAAGGATCAGACCCTGGGTCGTCCGCTTCTTATAGGGTTCCTTGGTAGGCACCACGCCGATGTCGTACAGGAACTGGTGCCAGAACCGGGAATAGAGCAGATGTCGGGTGACGTGTTCCATGCCGCCGTTGTACCAGTCCACGGGCAGCCAGTATTTGAGTTTGTCCATATCCGCGATGGCATGGTCATTGTGGTTGTCGATATAACGCAGGAAATACCAGCTGGACCCCGCCCACTGGGGCATGGTGTCCGTTTCCCTGCGGGCCGGTCCCCCGCATACCGGGCAGGTGGTGTTCACCCATTCCGGAATATCTGCCAGGGGCGATTCCCCGGTATCCGTGGGCTCGTAGCTGGTCACCTCGGGCAGTTCCAGGGGCAGCTCATCCTCCGGCACCGGCACCATGCCGCACTTGTCACAGTACACGATGGGGATGGGTTCCCCCCAATAGCGCTGGCGGTTGAAGGCCCAGTCCTTCATCTTGTAATTGATGGTCTTCTTACCCCGGCCTTCCTTTTCCAGATAATCGATCATGGCGGCGATGGCTTCCTTCACCTGCATGCCATTGAGGAAACCGGAGTTGACCATTTCCCCGCTGCTGGTATCGGTGTAGGCTTCCTTTTCTACATCCCCGCCCTTGATGACCTCAATGACAGGCAGGTCGAAGGCGTGGGCGAAATCCCAGTCACGGGTATCGTGGGCAGGTACGGCCATGATGGCCCCGGTGCCATAGCCCATCATGACGTAGTCCGCCACAAAGATGGGAATCTGGGTCCCGGTAACCGGGTTGATGGCCGAAATGCCCTCAATGCGCACCCCGGTCTTGTCCTTGGCCAGCTGGACCCGTTCAAATTCGGTCTTGTGCTGGGCCGCCACCTGGTAATCCCGGATGGCATCCATGTTGGTGATGTCCTTTTCCAGCTCCACGATCAGCGGATGCTCCGGCGCAATGACCATGAAGGTCGCTCCGAAGAGGGTATCCGGACGGGTGGTGAAGACTTTGAGCTTGGCGTCGTGGCCATCGATGTCAAAATCCACTTCCGCTCCCACGGACTTGCCGATCCAGTTTTCTTGTTCCAGACGAATGCGAGGCAAATAGTCCACATCATCCAGACCCTGAAGCAGCTTTTCCGCGTATTCCCGGATTTTTAAGAACCACACATCCTTTTCCAGCTGGATCACATCGCTGCCGCAGCGGTCGCACTTGCCGTCCCGGAAATCTTCGTTGGAAAGCACCACCTTGCAGCCGGTGCAGAAATTCACGTAGGTGTGGTCCCGATAAGCCAGACCGTGCTTGTATAACTGAAGGAATATCCACTGGGTCCATTTATAATAAGAAGGGTCCGTGGTATCCACGGTGCAGTCCCAGTCAAAGGAGTAACCGATGGACTTGAGCTGCTGGGTGAAGACGCCGATATTCTGGTCTGTCACCTCCCGAGGATGCTTGCCCGTCTTGATGGCGTAATTTTCCGTGGGCAGGCCGAAGGCATCCCAGCCGATGGGGAACAGCACGTTGTAGCCCTGCATCCGCCGCTTCCGGGCGATGACTTCCAGAGAGGTGTAAGCCCGTACATGGCCCACGTGAAGGCCCACCCCAGAGGGATAGGGAAATTCCACCAGGCCATAGAACTTGGGCCGCTTCATGTCCTTGTCGATGGCGAAGCACTGGTCATCATCCCAGATCTTCTGCCATTTCTTTTCAATTTTCGAATGATTATATTTTTCCATTGGTTTCCTCCAATTATTAAATCCTGTCTTAACCCTTTCATTATAAACAAGGGTTATTGGGCTGTCAAATTTTTTTCTAAACCCTACCCGGCAAAATGGAAAATCATCCCAGCCGCTGCCGCAATCAGGATGAACACGATGGGATGGAGATCCTTCACCTTGGGCACAAAGCGGGTCAATACCACCATCACCGCCATAAGGATCACCGCCTTCCAGCTGATGAGCTGGGCCGCGTTGGCCAGGGTCACCGTGTGCCCGGCGCCAAACAGGGCGATGCCGATCACCCCGATGCCCGCCGCAGCGATGAGTCCTGTGGAGGCTGGCCGGAGCCCGTAAAACCCCGAAGCTACATAGGGATTGTCCTTGAAGGCCTTGAGAAAGGCCGCCACGATCAGAATCACGATGATGGAAGGGGCCACCAGTCCCGCCGTGGCAACGACTGCCCCAGGAATGCCGCCGGTCACAAAGCCCACATAGGTGGCCATGTTCACCCCCATGGGCCCGGGAGTGGATTCGGACACGGCAATCATATCCGCAAGCTGGCTCTTGGTAAACCAGCCCGTGGTTTCCGACATCTTGCTCAGGAAAGGCAGGGTGGCCAGGCCGCCGCCGATGGCGAAGAGTCCGGTCTTGAAGAACTCGTAAAACAGGCGCAGATAAATCATTTACGGGCCTCCCACTTCTTAATCAGGATGCCCGCAATGGCCGCCAACACCACGAAGACCACCGGCGACACATCGATGAACAAGGATCCCGCCGTCACCAGCAGAAAGATGGCCAGGGTCGGCTTGTCGATAATCGCGCTCTTCCACAGCTTGCACACCGCGTTGAAGATCAGCACGCACACGCAGGCCCGAACTCCAGCAAAGGCATCCTTGACGATCTGCAGGTCCGCAAAGGTGGTGATGACCCCCGCCAGCACGGAGATGATCAGCAGGGACGGCAGGACGACCCCCACTGTGGCCAGGATGCCGCCGAGGGTGCCCTTTTGCTTCTGGCCGATGAAGGTGGCAGTGTTCACCGCGATGATCCCCGGGGTGCACTGGCCGATAGCGAAGTAGTCCACCAGCTCCTCCTCCGTGGCCCAATGTTTGTTCTCCACCACCTCCCGCTGGAGCATGGGCAGCATGGCGTAGCCGCCGCCGAAGGTCATGATGCCCACGCGGAAGAAGGTCAGGACGAGATCGAGTAAGATTGGCATGAATCCTCCTTAAAATAAGAAACAGGCCGCCGGGTGACGACCTTAGCAACATATTGAACCGGGGCTGTCCGGGACTGGCATCAAGATACCATGCGCACGTTCTTCAGACAGCAGCGCTGTCTGCTGCGGGATCACATTGATATCATGCCATTCCCGGACGGTTTCATATACTATATGAACAGCCTCCCCACCTGATACACGAGCAGAGCCACCAGGTAGGCTGTACCGATCTGGTAGGCCACGGCGAAACCAAAGGACTTCCAGGTCTTGAGCTCCCGCTTCATGGTCGCAAGGGATGCCACGCAGGGGGACGCCAGCAAGACGAAAAGAATGTAGCTGTAAGCCGAAAGGGGCGTGAACAAAGACGACAGGGCCACGGTGAAGCCGCCTCGGACGGAGCTCAGAAGCACGCTCATGGTGCTGACGATCATTTCCTTGGCCGCAATCCCGGAAATCAGGGACACGCTGGCAATCCAGTTGCCAAAGCCCAAGGGCGCGAACACCGGCGCGATGAACTGGCCGAAGGTCGCCAGGATGCTGGTGTCGGGGTTGGTGGTCATGTACAGATGCAGATCAAAATTCTGCAGGAACCACATCACCACCGAAGCGATGAAGATGATCGTCCCGGCCCGGACCAGGAATTCCTTGACCCGCTGCCACACCTGGGTCGCCGTGTTCTTGGCGCTGGGGATGCGGTAAGGGGGCAGCTCCAGCAGGTATTCCGAGCTGGAGCCCTTGAACACCGTCTTGGAAAGCAAAATTCCCGAGGTAAATACCACGAACAGGCTGACCAGATACAGAGAAAACACCATCAGAGAGGCATTGGCCGCAAAAAAGGCCGACGCCATCATCACGTACAAAGGCATCTTGGCCCCGCAGGAGATGAAGGGCGTCAGGATGATGGTGAGCTTGCGCTCCCGTTCATCCCCCACCGTGCGGGAGGCCATGATGGCCGGCACCGAGCACCCCAGCCCCACCACCATGGGGATGAAGGATTTGCCCGACAGCCCGAAGGAGCGGAACACCTTGTCCATCATGAAGGCCACCCGGGCCATATACCCACTGTCCTCCAAGATGGAGATGAAGATGAACAGCACCGTTATCTGGGGCACGAAGGAGACGACCGCCCCCACCCCGGTGATGGCTCCATCAGTGATCAGGGAAACCAGCCAGTCCGCCACGCCCAGGGATTTCAGGCCACCCGCCACCTGAGGAATGATGATGTTGCCGATAAGGTTGTCGATGGCGTTGCTGGTAGCGCCCCCCACCAGGGTGATGGAGATGAAATAAATGATGAACATGAACAGAAAAAAGATTGGCAGGGCCGCAAACCGGTTCATGACGATCCGGTCCAGCTTGTCCTCGAATTCCAGGTGGCTCTTGCCGATGACCTTGGTGGACGCCTGCACTGCCTTGGTGATAAACCGGTAGCGGTAGTCGGCGATGGCGCCGTCCACATCCTGGCCGCTGATGGTCCGGATGGCCTTGCGAGCCGTATGGATCTCCGCGTCCAAACGCTCCATTTCTTCCGCATTGCGCTTCTGCAGGACCTCATCCTTTTCGATAAGCTTGATGCTGCGAAACAGTCCCGGGTAGTTGGGCAGGATGTCCTGGTACCCGTTCTCCACCGAATGGTTGAAGCTGTGAATCACCGTCCCCACCCGGCTGGGAAACACCGTCGGGTAGTGGACCGACTTGGCCCCCTTGACGACCTCTCCCTCCACCAGGGCGATGAGCTCGTCGATACCTTGCTCCTTCTGGGCGGAGATTTCCACAAAAGGGAAGCCAAACTTTTCCGCCAGCAGCTCGTTATCGATGCGCACCCCCTTGCGCTCCACGATGTCCATCATATTGAGAACACCGATCATGGGGATGCTCATTTCCATGAGCTGGGTGGTCAGGTACAGATTGCGTTCAATGTTTGACGCGTCGATGATGTTGATAATCATGTCCGGGGGCTCGTCGATGAGGAAGTCCCGGGAGACGATCTCATCCACCGAATAGGGCGCCAGGGAGTAGATCCCCGGCAGGTCCACCAGGATGATCTTTTCCCGGGTATTCTTGACCAGGCCTTCCTTTTTTTCAATCGTCACCCCCGGCCAGTTGCCAACGTAAAGATTGCTCCCCGTCAGACAGTTAAACAAAGTGGTCTTCCCACAATTGGGATTCCCCACCAGCGCGATCTTGTACTCCATGGTGCCTCCTCTTTAAAAACCCCAGCGGCAGGGTTTTGCGCCGTATTCCTTACTCCACGATGATGATCTTCGCCGCGTCACTTTTGCGCAGGCTCAGTGCGTATCCCCGCAAATGGATTTCGATGGGGTCCCCAAAGGGAGCCACCTTGTCCACGTACACCTCCACCCCGGGGATCACGCCCATGTCCAGCAGCTTGCGGCGCATGAGTCCCTTGAGGTCGATGGAGGAAATCACACCCCGTTCCCCCGGCTTCAAATCCTTCAATGTCTTTGCCATCATCCATCATCTCTTTCTTTTTTCTTAAATTAATTATACTTTTTTAAAATGTTAGTGTCAATAACTTCCGTTCATCCAACGCGAACTTCTCCCGTTTGACCGCCATTCTGAGCTTCCAGGATCGGGCGCAGGTACTGGCCGGTGTAGGATTCGGGCACCATGGCCACTTCCTCCGGCGTACCGGTGCACACCACCGTCCCGCCGCCGTCGCCGCCCTCAGGTCCCAGGTCGATGATGTGGTCCGCCACCTTGATCACATCCAGCTGGTGCTCGATAACCACCACCGTGTTGCCCAGATCCACCAGCCGCTGCATAATGGAAATAAGCTTGGCCACATCGTCAATGTGGAGGCCGGTGGTGGGCTCGTCCAGGATGTACAGGGTCTGGCCTGTATTGCGCCGGGACAGTTCAGTGGCCAGCTTGATACGCTGGGCCTCCCCGCCGGAAAGCTGGGTGGAAGGCTGGCCCAGCTTCACATAGCCAAGACCCACGTCGTGGAGGGTCTCCAGCTTATTACGCAAGGCCGGCAAATGCTTAAAGAATTCCAGGGCCTCATCCACCGTCATGTCCAGAACGTCAGCGATGTTCTTCCCTTTATATTTGACCTCCAGGGTCTCCCGGTTGTACCGCTTTCCGCCGCAGACCTCACAGGGCACGTACACATCAGGGAGGAAGTGCATCTCGATCTTGATAATGCCGTCGCCGCTGCAGGTTTCACAGCGTCCGCCCTTCACATTGAAGCTGAAGCGCCCTTTCTTGTAGCCCCGGGCCTTGGCCTCGTTGGTCTTGGAGTATAGATCCCGGATCAGGTCGAAGAGGCCGGTGTAGGTTGCCGGGTTGGACCGGGGGGTCCGGCCGATTGGCGACTGGTCTATGTCGATGACCTTGTCCACATTTTCAATCCCGGTGATTTTCCGGTGCTTGCCCGGTTTTTTGTAGCTTTGGTACAGGCTGCGGGATACCCCGTTGTACAAGATGCCGTTGACCAGGGTACTCTTTCCCGATCCCGAAACCCCGGTGACCAGAATCAGCTTGCCCAAGGGAAATTCCACGGTGATGTTCTTCAAATTGTTCTCCCGGGCCCCCTGGACCACCAGGCTTTTGCCATTGCCCTCCCGGCGCTTTTCCGGGATTTCGATGCGTTTCTCACCGCTGAGGTACTGGCCGGTGATGGAGTCCGGAACCCTGGCGATGTCCGGCACCTTGCCTTCGGCGACCACGTATCCGCCATGGACCCCGGCCCTGGGGCCGATATCCACGATCCAGTCCGCCGCCTGCATGGTTTCCTCGTCGTGTTCAACCACGATCAGGGTGTTGCCCAAGTCGGTGAGCCGGCGCAGGGTTTCCAGCAGCTTGTGGTTATCCCGCTGGTGGAGGCCGATGCTGGGTTCATCCAACACGTAGAGCACCCCCGTCAGCCCCGACCCGATCTGGGTGGCCAGGCGGATCCGCTGGGATTCCCCGCCGGACAGGGTACCGGCGCTGCGGGACAGGGTCAGGTATTCCAGCCCCACATCGCTTAAAAACTGGAGCCGGGCGTTGATTTCGTTGAAGATGAGCTTGCCAATGGTCCGCTCGTTTTCCGTCAGATCCATATCCGCGAAAAAGATCAGCAGCTCCTTCACCGACATCTCCGTGAGCTCGATGATATTCCGGTCACACACCGTCACCGCCAGGCTGTAGGGGTTGAGTCGCTTGCCCTTGCACACCGGACAGGGGATCTCCGACATGTATTTTTCGATGAAGCCCCGCATGGTTTCCGACTTGGTATCCCGGAACCGGCGCTCCATGTTGTTGACCAGCCCCTCGAAGGAAGTGGTATAGGTGCCGGAAAATTTACCGCTGTACTCAATCTCCATCTGGTCCGGGGAGCCATAAAGCAGCTCCTGCATGAAGTCCTCGCTGGTGTTTTCCAAGGGGGTATCCATGGTGAAGCCATGTTTTTCTACCAGGGAGCGGATCATGTTCACCAGGATCTTGGAGTCATTTTTCAGCCCAAAGAATTTGATGGCCCCGTCGTTGATGGACAGGGTGGGATCCGGAATGAGCAGGTCAGGGTCGATTTCCTTGTGGAAGCCCAGGCCGTTGCAGGCCGGGCACATACCGAAGGGGTTGTTGAAGGAGAAGGACCGGGGCTCCGGCACCTCCATGGAGATGCCGCAGTCGGGGCAGGACAGCTTTTCGCTGTATAGCCGGCGTTCCCCGCCGATGATTTGGCAGACCACCAGGCCATCGGCCAGCTTCAATGCCATTTCCACCGAGTCCGTGAGCCGCTTGCCCATGTCCTCCTTGCGCCGCAGCCGGTCCACCACCACATCGATGGTGTGCTTCTTGTTCTTATCCAGCTCGATGTCTTCCGATAAATCCCGGGTCTCACCGTCCACGGCCACCCGGACATAGCCGGATTTCTTGAGCTTGGCCAGCAGCTTCTTGTGCTGGCCCTTCTCCCCCCGGACCACTGGGGCCATGATCATGAACTTGGTCCCCATTTCCAGACCGAGGATGGCGTCCACGATCTGGTCCACGCTTTGGGAGCTGATCTCCCGGCCGCACTTGGGGCAATGGGGAATCCCGATGCGGGCGTAGAGCAGCCGGAAATAATCGTAGATCTCCGTCACCGTCCCCACCGTGGACCGGGGATTCCGGTTGGTGGTCTTCTGATCGATGGAGATGGCCGGGGACAGGCCGTCGATCTTAGCCACATCCGGCTTCCGGCTGTTGCCCAAAAACTGGCGGGCATAGGAAGACAGAGACTCCATGTACCGTCTCTGGCCCTCCGCGTAAATGGTGTCGAAAGCCAGGGAGGATTTGCCCGACCCGCTGACCCCGGTGAAAACCACCAGGCTGTCCCGGGGAATCGTCACGTCGATGTTCTTTAAATTGTGCTCCTTCGCGCCTTTTACTGTAATGTACTTCATGATTTCCTTTCGTTTTCCAAGCGCTTGATGGTGTCCCGCAGCTCGGCGGCCTTTTCAAAATTCAGGTCCTGAGCCGCGGCCAGCATCTGTTCGCGCAATGTATCAATATCCACTTCAGCCTCTTCATGGGCCTCAGGCTGGACTTCATAGCTTTCCTGGCCCTCGGCCACCTTGGTGATTTCAAGGACATCGTGGATTTCCTTCTTAATCGTCTGGGGGACGATGTGATGTTCGTCGTTGTACGCCTTCTGGATCTCCCGGCGTCGGTTGGTCTCAGTGATGGCGTAATTCATGGATTTGGTGATGGTGTCGGCGTACATGATGACCCGGCCCTCCGCGTTCCGGGCGGCCCGGCCGATGGTCTGGACCAGGGAGGTCTCTGAGCGCAGATAGCCCTCCTTGTCCGCATCCAAAATGGCCACCAGACCCACTTCCGGCAGGTCCAGGCCTTCCCGGAGCAGATTGATGCCCACCAGCACGTCGAACTCGCCCAGGCGCAGATCCCGCAGAATCTCCATGCGCTCCATGGTGTCGATGTCCGAATGGAGATAGCGGACCCGGATTCCGTTTTCCTTGAAGAACTGGGTCAGATCCTCGGCCATCTTTTTGGTCAGGGTGGTAACCAGCACCCGTTCCTTTTTGGCCACCGTGTTGTGGATTTCCCCCATGAGGTCGTCGATCTGGCCCTTGATGGGGCGGACCGAAATCTCCGGATCCAAAAGCCCGGTAGGCCGGATCAGCTGTTCCACCACCTGCTCGCTGTGTTCCTTCTCGTATTTCCCCGGGGTGGCCGAGGTGAAGACGATCTGGTTGATCTTCCCCTCAAATTCTTCAAAGGTCAGGGGCCGGTTATCGTAGGCCGAGGGCAGGCGGAAACCGTAATCCACGAGATTCTGCTTCCGGGCCCGGTCCCCCGAGGACATCCCGCCAATCTGGGGAATGGACACGTGGGATTCATCGGCGATGATCAGAAAATCCTTGGGGAAATAATCGATCAGGGTGTAAGGCGGGCTGCCTGCCGGCAGCCCGTTGATGTACCGCGTATAGTTTTCGATGCCGGTGCAGTACCCCATTTCCTGGAGCATTTCCAGATCGTAGTTGGTCCGCTGGAGGATGCGCTGGGCCTCCACCAGCTTGTTGTTTTCCTTGAAATAGGTGTACCGGTCCGCCAGCTCCTCCCGGATTCCGGTGATGGCCGCTTCCAGCTTGTCCGGCGTGGTGGTGTAATGGGAGGCCGGAAAGATGGAGATATGGCTAAGCTCCCCGGTGATCTCCCCGGTAATGGTGTTGATCTCCGTGATCCGGTCGATCTCGTCGTCAAAGAATTCCAGCCGCACGGCTTTATCCGTGGATGCCGCGGGATAGATTTCCAGCACATCCCCCCTCACCCGGAAGTTGTTCCGGTCAAAGGCGATGTCGTTGCGGCTGTACTGGATCTCCACCAGCTTGCGGATGATCTCATCCCGATCCTTTTCCATGCCAGGGCGCAGGGAGATCACCAGGTTTTCGTAATCGATGGGACTCCCCAAACCGTAGATACAAGACACAGAGGCGATGATAATCACATCCCGCCGCTCAAACAGAGCCGCCGTGGCCGAGTGGCGAAGCTTGTCAATCTCGTCGTTGATGGAGGAATCTTTCTCGATGTACAGATCCCGCCCCGGTACATAGGCTTCGGGCTGGTAGTAATCGTAATAGGAAACGAAATACTCTACCGCGTTTTCTGGAAAAAAGCTGCGAAACTCATTGGCCAACTGGGCTGCCAGGGTCTTGTTGTGGGCGATGACCAGGGTCGGCTTCTGCACGGCTTCGATGACCTTGGCCATGGTGTAGGTCTTCCCCGAGCCCGTTACCCCGAGGAGGGTCTGGTATTTCAGATGGTCGTCAATCCCCCGGGCGATGGCCTCGATGGCCGGACCCTGGTCGCCCTGGGGGGTGTAATCCGATATGACTTTAAAGGGCTTGCTTTCCATAGCATCTCCTGTTAAATTACTGCTGGGAATCTGAGGTGGTATCCGTTGGGGTTTGACTGCTCGTCCCCTTCAGGGTTTCCAGCGCCTTTTGAAGCTGGGTATCCTGGTCCTGGGGCACGTACAGAGAATCCTTATAGGCATCGTTCTGCTCCACCGTGATGTCCGGCGTCAGCCCGACCCCGTGGATGTTGCGACCCTTGGGGGTGAAGTACTGGGCGATGGTGAGCTTGTACCCCGAGCCGTCAGACAGGGGGTGGATTTCCTGGACGATGCCCTTGCCGAAGGTCTTGGTTCCGATCAGGGTGCCGGCTGCCGTATCCTGGATGGCCCCGGACAGAATTTCCGAGGCACTGGCGGTGCCGCTGTTGACCAGGACCACCATGGGCAGATCCAGCTTCACATCCGCCGTGGACTTGTAATCCTGGCGCTTGCCGGATTTATCCACGGTGTACACCACTTCCGTATCGCCCAAGAGCCGGTCGGCCACAGCCACCGACGAATCCACCAAACCGCCGCCATTATCCCGGAGGTCGATGATCAGATACTTGATCCCCTTGGACTGGAGATCGGACAGCTGGGATTTGAAGTCATCTGCCGTTTTTTCCGTAAACTGGGTGATCTGGATATACCCAACATCGCCGTACAGAACCTGGGATGCCACCGTATCCTCATCGATGGCTTCCCGGGTCAGATCGAAGGTCTTTTCTTCCCCGTTCCGGCTCACCGTCACTGAGACCTTGGTCCCGGCGGTTCCCCGCATCTTGGAAACCACGTAATCCATGCCCTTGCCCTGGACATCCTCACCGTCCACCTTGACGATCACATCGTTGGAGACCATTCCCGCATTGCCCGCCGGGGAATCCTTGAAGGCCGAGACCACGACGGTGTTTTTACTGTCGTCCTCGGTTACCGTCACGCCGATACCTTCGTAGGTCCCGGTGGAGCTTTCCATCAGGGCTGTGAATTCATCCTTTGTGTAATAGGCGCTGTACTTGTCACCGATGGCCGAGAACATCCCCTTGATGGCATTTTCCATCAAGGCCGTTTCATCCACATCCTGGTAATATCGGCTCTGGATGACCTCATCCAGGTCCAGGAGCTTCTGGGCCTCGGTGGCCCCTGTGGCGCTGTGGGTGGACAGGACGTAGCTGTTGTCGAATGACAGTATGCCGTTGACGGTTAAAAAATAGGTCGCTATATTGGTGGTCACCAGCAATACGACGATCAATATCACTGTTTTCTTATTTTGTGAATTCATAAAAATCCTTTCGCCGTTTTCCCATACATTAACCTATCTTCCTTAAAAACAATGCAAAGAAAAAAATCAGCTATAAAAAATGGAAAGAACAAATGTTCTTTCCACAAAATCTCAGTATGATTTATCCATGGCTTCCGGCCCGGCCTTAGGGCATGGGTAGATAATCCGCCGGATCCAGGTAATTGCCGCCGCCGTCCAGGATGCTGATGTGGAGGTGGGGTCCTGTGGACCAGCCTGTGGAGCCAACATAGCCGATGACATCGCCCTGGTTGACGGTCTGTCCAACCGAGACGGCGATTTCACTTTGATGGCCGTACACCGAGGTCTGGCCGTTGTCGTGAGCGATCATGACACAGTTGCCGTAGCCGCCGTATTCCTGGGCCAGGGTGACCGTTCCGCTAGCGATAGCATAAATGGGCTGCCCCGTCTGGGCACCGATATCGATGCCTTCATGCCAGGCCGTCCCCACGCCGCCGGTGGCGTCGGAACCGCGGTACCCGAAGTAGGAGGTGATGTAATCACAATCCACCGGCCAGATATAGCCGCTGGATGACACAGTCCGTCCGCTGCTGCTGGAGGTGGAAGCCGCTGCTGGCTGGGTGGCTTGCTGCTGGCTCGCCGCCTGTTGCTGAGCAGCCTGATCCGCTGCCGCCTGGGCAGCTGCCTGCTGCTGGGCCGCCTGATCTGCTGCGGCCTGGTCCTGGGCCGCCTGGGCGGCTGCAAGGGCATCTGCTGCTTCCTGAGCGGCCTTTTCCGCAGCAGCCTTGTCCGCTGCCGCTTTTTCTTCCGCTGCTTTCTGAGCGGCGGCCGCCGCGGCCTTTTCCCTGGCAATCTGAGCCAGGCCGTCCTGGGCTTCCTTCATGGACGCGTCCTGCTTGGCGATTTCTGCCTTGCATTGGTCTGCGATGCTCTGGTTCTTGGCCAGCAGTTCATTCTGCTGGTTGACGATCTGCTGCTGGCTGTCCCGGGCCTGCTGCTGCTGGGACTTGGCGTTTTCCACACTGGCCTTCTGACTTTCAAGCTCCGCTTCCTTGTCGGAAATCTGGCTTTCCGTGGCGCTGAGCTCATTGACCGCTTCCTGATCCGCTTTGGCGATGGAAGCCACTTCGTCCAGCCGGGCGATGAAATCCGCCACATTGCCGGAGCCGAAGAGTACTTCCATGTAGCCCTCATTGCCGTACATATACATGACCCGGAGCCGTTCTTCCAAAGCCGACTGCTGTTCCGACTTCTTGGCCTTGACCTGTTCCAGCTCGGCCTGGGTCTGGCTGATGGTTGTGTTCAGGCCTGCGATCTGGCTGTCCAGGGTCTTGACCTTGTTGTCCAATACGGATATCTGGTCGTTGGCTTTGGAAATTTCCGTCACCAGTCCGGATACCGTATTCTGGGTCATGTCCAACTGGTACTGGGCGCTGTCTTTTTGCTGCTGGGCACTGGTCTGCTGCTGCTGGAGCTCCTCTTCCGACGCCGCGGAGACGGAAGTCACCGTCAGCATCACACAGAGCAGAAGGGCCACAGCAATCCCGCTCCCCCTTAATCCTCGTTTTTTCATGATTACCTCACCTTATTCTCAACATACTCAATCATATTTAACATACCATTCTGTCACAAAATCTTATACATCCAGGAACTTCCGGAGGGCGAAGGTGCTGCCCAGGGTCCCGATCAAAATGCCGTAGACCAGGAAGAATACAAAGACTTCCAAAACGACCAGCGCCGGTGACGCCAGGTTGACTGAAATCGGCAGCAGGGCATTGCCGCCCAGGAATCCCAAAACGTAAAAGTAACCGGTCCGGATGGCCATGGTGGCCACCAATGCCGCGATGATACCCAGAAAAGCCCCTTCCAAAAGGAAGGGCGTCCGGATGTAGGAATCCGTTGCTCCCACGTACTTCATGATCCCAATCTCCTTCCGTCTGGCGAAGACCGTCAGCTTGATGGTGTCGTAAATCAGGAAGTAGGAGATGACCGACAGCACCACGATGACCACCAGGCACAGGGTATTGACGAAGTGGTTGAAGTTGGTCAGTGCCTTGATGTAATCCTGGCCGTACTTGACGTATTCCACCGCGCCAAAATTGGGCGATTGCTCAAGGGTCGTCTTGATCTGGGACAGGCTGTCCGCATCCTTGGCCTTCACGATGAAGGAATCCGGCATGGGGTTGTTGCTGCTATTGAAGCTGCTCATCAGGCTGGAATAGCTCTGGAGGGATGAGGAAAAGCTCTTTAAGGCTTCTTCCTTGGTTTCGTAGGTCACGCTGGCGATCAGGCTGTTGCCTTGGAGCTCGGTCTGAAGATCCTGCTTCTGCTGATCCGTGTGCCCCTCCTTGAGGAAGACCTGCATCTGCAGTCCCGATTCCACCTTGGCCGCGGCCTGTTGGATATTGATGGTCAACACCAGAAAGATGCCCAGGATAATCAGCGCCGCCGTGATCGCGAAAACTGAAGCCAGGCTCATCAGACTGTTGCGCCTGATGCCCTGAACAGCATCCCGGAAGATTGACCGGGGCATGGAACGTCTAAGCATACGCATTACCGCCTTGCTGCTGGATAGTCTGCACCGCCGCACTGTCCCCTGTCAGAATACCGCCTTCCAGGGTCAGCACCCGTTTGTGCATCAGGTTGACCATTTCCAGGTCGTGGGTCACAACCACCAACGTAGTGCCGTGGCGGTTGATTTCCAGCAGGACCCGCATGATATCCTTGGAGGTTTCAGGGTCCAGGTTTCCGGTGGGTTCGTCGCAGATCAGGATGCTCGGGTTGTTGATAATGGCCCGGGCGATGACCACCCGCTGCTGCTCCCCGCCGGAAAGCTCGTGGGGATAGTGGTACATCCGATTGGAAAGGCCCACCATTTCCAAAGCGAGGGGTACTTTTTTGCGGATCTTCCGCTCGGGCCTCCCGATGATTTCCATGGCGTAGGCCACATTTTCATACACATTTTTGTTTTCCAGCAGACGGAAATCCTGGAAGACCACCCCCAGCTTACGGCGCAGATAGGGGATTTCCTTCTTGGATAATTTGGAAATATCGTGTCCCTTGATCTTCACCGTCCCGCTGCTCACGTCGATTTCCCGCAGAAGCAGCTTGATGAAGGTCGATTTGCCCGCGCCGCTGCGCCCGGTCAGAAAAACGAATTCGCCCTTGTCGATGAACAGATTCACATCCCGCAGGGCGTCCTTTTCATTTTTTTCGTAGGTTTTTGTCACATTAATAAATTCAATCATATTCAGCAACTCTTTCTATATAAATTACACACTACTAACCGATATTCATTGATAGACTAATTATAACCGAATCATCCTTAAAATTCCACTGATTATTCCACGCTTTTAAAAAAAAGTACGTGCCACTGGATTTTTTGTTGCGGCACGTACTTTTTTTAATTTTATTTCAAAATTTATTTCTTAAAGCAATCTACCAGGTCCAATTTTTCCCAAGGCAGATCCAAATCGTCCCGGCCGAAATGGCCATAGGCCGCCGTCTGCTTGTAAATGGGCCGTCTCAAATCCAGATCGGCGATGATGGCCGCCGGACGCAGGTCCACATTGGCCACGACCTTCTTGACGATTTCGTCGTCGGCGATGGTCCCTGTCCCGAAGGTATCCACATAGATGGAAACCGGATTGGCCACGCCGATGGCATAGGCCAGCTGGACTTCACATTTTTTCGCCAGGCCCGCGGCCACGATGTTCTTGGCCACGTGGCGTGCCGCATAGGCTGCTGAGCGGTCGACCTTTGTGGGATCCTTACCCGAGAAGGCGCCGCCGCCGTGACGGCCGAATCCGCCGTAGGTGTCAACGATGATCTTGCGGCCGGTGAGTCCCGCATCCCCCTGGGGTCCGCCGATAACGAAGCGTCCCGTGGGATTGACAAAGATCTTGGTGTCGTCGTCCATCAGGCCGTCACCGATGACCGGCTTGATGACCTTGGCGATGACGTCCCTGCGGATGGTCGCCAGATCCACATCGTCGCTGTGCTGGGTGGAGATGACCACCGTGTCCACACGGACCGGACGGTCGTCTTCATATTCCACCGTCACCTGGGATTTACCGTCGGGACGGAGGTAATCCAGTTCCCCGCTCTTGCGCACGTCGGTGAGCTTTTTGGCCAGACGATGGGCCAGGGCGATGGGCATGGGCATGAGCTCCGGCGTGTCGTCGCAGGCAAAGCCGAACATCATCCCCTGATCCCCGGCGCCGGTGTCAAAGGCGTCGCTTTCCCGGGATTCTAAGGCGTTGTCCACACCCATGGCGATGTCCGCCGATTGTTCATCAATGGAGGTGAGCACCGCGCAGGTTTCGCAGTCAAAGCCGTATTTCGCCCGGTCGTAGCCGATTTCCTTGATGGTCTGACGGACCACCCTGGGGATGTCGACGTAGCACTGGGTGGAGATTTCCCCCGTCACCAGCACCAGGCCGGTGGCCACGGAAGTTTCGCAGGCAACCCGGGCCTGGGGATCTTCCGCGATGATGGCATCCAGGACGGCGTCCGAAATCTGGTCGCACATCTTATCCGGATGGCCTTCGGTCACGGATTCTGAAGTAAACAGTCTTTTCATAAATATCGCTCCTTCAAAAGAATTGTAATAAAGATCTACCAAAAAAATCCCATGCCGTTTAACATGGGATCTATGTTCTCCCATCATTCAGCTGCGCACACAGCTGAAGGTATTGGCACCGTGCATCGCTGCTGGTTGCCGGGCTTCATCGGGCCTTTCCCTCCGCCTCTCTGGATAGGTAAATATTCAATTACTGGATGCTATGATAACGCCCTTAGGACCTTTTGTCAAGCCCTTTTCATGATATTTTCAATTACATCAGGATTCTTTGGAATCATTTCAGACAAAACCACCGGTCCCTCTTCGGTCACCAGTATGTCGTCCTCGATGCGAATTCCCAAATTCCGGGCTGCGATGTACAGGCCGGGCTCGCAGGTGATCACCATGCCCGGGGCCAGGGTAAAATTGCGGTTTTCACAGATATCGTGGGTATCCACCCCCAGGGAGTGGCCGATGCCGTGGTAATAATAGTCGTCGATGGCAGCGTCCGGAGCGAAAAGGCCTGTCTTCCTGCCTTCCTCCCACAGGATTTCCCTGGTGAAGGCCTGGACTTCCGCCATTTTCGCACCCACCTGATATTTTTGGATGATGGCTTCCTGGGCCGTGAGAACAGCCTGATACAAAGCCCGCTGGTCCTTTGAAAAACGGCCGTTCACCGGCGCTGTTCGGCTGATGTCCCCGCAGTAGCCGTGGATGCGTGCCCCCAGGTCGAACATGACCAGATCGCCATCGGCCATGACTTCCCGGTTGGTTTCGTAGTGGAGGATGGGACCGTTCTTACCTGAGGCCATGATGGTTTCAAAGGAAGGTCCCTCTGAACCGGCGTCGGCAATGACGTACTCGAACAGGGCCTGGGCCTGGTACTCGTACATCCCCGGGCGGATGGCCCGGAGGATGCGGTCGATGCCCTTGGCGGTGATGGCGATGGCCTCCCGCAGGGCGGCGACCTCTTCTTCATCCTTGATCAGCCGCAGATCGACGAGATAGGGTGTCAGGTCGCTCCATTCCTGATCCACCGGAACCCGTTGGTTTTCCGGTAGGGAGCCGTCCACGTACAGGCTCACGGAGCCCGTCAGGTTCTTTTCCAGCCAGTCCGGCCAGGTGTCCAGGGTCCGCACTTCTTCGACCCCGGAGATGGCCGCCGCCTCTTCCGGACGGATGTACAGGCCGAACCACTTTTCCCGGTCGGGCTCGGGCTTGCGCACGAACAGCCGGACCTTGGTCCCGCCGTTTTTCTTTAAGATGGCCAATACCCCCAGGGGCTCTGTAAGCCCCGTCAGGTAGCGGTAATGGCTGCTGGCGTAAAAGGGATAGTCGGCGTCCAGGGATTTGGGCACGCTGTTTCCCGCATACACCACGGCCAGGCTGTCTTCAGGCAGGGCCGCCATCAATTCTTTCCGTTTGCGAATATAAAAATCCTGTGTCAATGCCATTTATGTCACTTCCTATAAAATATATTTTTCCAGGAGCCAGGCCACGCCGTTTTCATCATTGGTCTTCTCTCCCACAGCATCGGCGCTGGCCTTGACCTTTCCCGCCGCGTTGGCCACCGCCAATCCCATTCCGGCCTCCCTCAGCATGGGGATGTCGTTTTCGCTGTCGCCGAAGGCCGCCACTTCTTCCATGGAAACACCGTAATAGTCCACAAGGGCCTTCAGTCCGCTGCCTTTGTTCAGATGGGCCGAGGTGATTTCCATCAGGTTGCGCCCGGCGCTAAAGGTGATGGTTCCCGGACAGCGGATGCTCAGAATCTTTTCTCTTTCCTCGGGATTCTGGAAGGCAAAAACGAATTTCAGGGGTTTGTCCACCTCTGCCAGATCGTCGATTCCCAGCATATAGGAACGCCGGTCCTCCTGGGTCCTGGCGTAAATGGCCCGGAGGGGCTGATCCGGGATGTCGAAGTACACCTTTTCCCCGTTGGTCACGTAGCAGGGCAGGTCCAGGGCCCGGGTCCGGGACAGCACGGCCTCATACTGCCCCGGCTGGAAGGCCCCCATTTTGCGGATGACCCGCCGGGCATCAAAGATCGTGCCGCCGCCGTCGCCCACATGGGGTTTGTCCTCCAGCCCCAGATCCAGCTTGCGGATGAAGCCCATCTGGGATTTATTGAATCGCCCGCTGGCCGTCACCACGTGGATACCCTTTTCCAGGCAGGCCTTCAGGGCCTCCCGGTCCTCCGGGGCGATGCGCTTGTCCGTGGTCAGCAAGGTATCGTCCAGATCCAGGGCTACCAGTCGTACCATGGGGCATCAGGCTCCCACGGCCATGAGGCCCAAAGCGCATAAAGCTGTGACGATGACCCCGGCGATGGCTGAGCCCAGGCTGACGGAAAGCATGCCCTGCTTGAAGTCCATGCCGATGAGGGATCCCGCCAGACAGCCGGTCCAGACGCCGGTGCCCGGCAGCGGGATCGCCACAAAGATCATCAGGCCCCAGAATTTATATTGCTGGATCTTCTTGGATTTGTTCATCCCCCGTTCGTGGAGCCAGTCCGCAAATTTGCCAAGGCCTTTTTTGCCCCGCATCCATTCGATGAGGGCGGGCATGAATTTGAGGACCAGGGGTGCGGGGACGATGCTTCCCAGCCATGCCAGCAGGAAGGTCGAAAGGTAGGGCATGTGCAGGGCCAATGTCCCCCAGGGGATGGCCCCCCTCAATTCCACTATCGGAAGGATCGAGATCACGAAGACCTGAAGCCAGTCCGGTAAAAAAGAAAAAAAGCCTATGATTGAGTGTGCCATGTAAATCTCCTTTGTATTATAGTCAAATAAATGATAAAATAACCATGACATCTATTTTACTATACACAAAAAAAATTACAACTATTTACAAAAGAAGACAGGACGGAAGATTAAGATATGCGTAAGATACTTGGCTCCATGCGGCGGGCCATCCAACAATTTGATATGATTGAAGAAAACGACCGGATTGCCGTGGGCTTGTCCGGCGGCAAGGACAGCATCGCCCTGCTGGCGGCGCTGAACCGCTACCGGCTTTTCTCACCGGTCCCCTTTGAACTGGAGGCCATCACCCTGGACATGGGCTTCGGCGGGATGGATTTTTCACCTCTGGTGGATTACTGCCAGGCCAACGGGATACCCTACACCATCGAGCCGACCCAGATCGGGCCCATCGTCTTCGACGTGCGCAAGGAAAAGAATCCCTGCGCCCTGTGCGCCCGGATGAAGCGGGGCGCCCTCCACGACCTGGCCCTGAGCCGGGGCTGCCGGAAGCTGGCCCTGGGCCACCACCAGGACGATGTGGTAGAGACCTTCTTCCTGAGCCTGTTTTACGAGGGCCGGATCAATACCTTCAAGCCCGTGACCTACCTGGACCGCAAGGGCATCACCCTGATCCGCCCCTTCGTACTGGTCCGGGAAAAGGACATCCTCTACGACGAGGAATGCCAGCTGCTTCCCATAATTGGGAGCACCTGCCCGGCTGATGGGAACACCAAGCGCGAAGAGATCAAGCAGACCATCTGCTCCCTGCGCCAGTCCATCCCCCACCTGGAGGACCGGGTCATCACCGCCATACAAAATGAAGAACAACTGAACCTGTGGTTCGATACAAACCAATATAAAAAGGAGTTCGCAAATGAATGAAAAAATCTTAGTGGTAGACGACGAAAGCGCCATCGTCGATTTGATCAAAATGGAATTGGATTTTGAAGGCTATCAGGTGGAAACCGCCTACGACGGCGAAGAGGCCCTGGAAAAAGCGAAATCCTGGAAACCCGACCTGGTGGTCCTGGACATCATGCTCCCCAAGAAGAACGGCTACGACGTGTGCAAGGAGCTCCAGCCCATCATGGACATCCCCATCATCCTCCTTACCGCCAAGACCGACATCGTGGACAAGGTCCTGGGCCTGGAGCTGGGGGCCGACGATTACCTGACCAAGCCCTTTGACAACCGGGAGCTGCTGGCCCGCATCAAGGCCCACCTCCGCCGGGCCAACAAGGCGACGGTGAAAAACCAGACCGAGACCATTTCCAACGGCCCTTTAAAAATCATGCCCGAAGAACGGATGGTGCTGCTCAACGACAAGGAAATCCACCTGACCCCCAAGGAATTCGATCTGCTTTATTTGCTGGCCTCCAACCTGGAACAGGTCTTCCCCCGGGAAGCCCTGCTGGAAAAGATCTGGGGCTACGATTATTACGGCGATACCCGGACGGTCGACATGCACGTCCAGCGCATCCGCCGCAAAATCGACAACCAGCCCAACAAATTCATTCAGACCGTCTTCGGCATCGGGTATAAGATGAGGAAAGTGTGATGCAGATCACCTATCGAAGCCGGATCATCATCTACAACATTCTGATCTTCGTCGCCATCTTCGGCTGCATCCTGTTTTGCGCCGTCCAAGGGACGATTTACACCCGGGTCACCCAGATTGAAAAACGCCTGATCCAGATGAATCAGGATACTTCCCTCTACATCGGCCAGGAGCTTAAAAGCACCGTGTCCGCCGACCAGTACAAGGATGCCTTCACCCAGGACGCATCCCGGCTTTGCCATGCCATCGCCACCACAGAAAACTGCCACACCTTCCTGTACGATACCAACGGCAATCTCATCGCCAACTCCTCATCGGTGGACAAAACCGATCTGTCCGACGAAATCGCCAAATCCAAAAGCGAAAAGACCCCGATTATGCTGTACCTCAAGCAGGACAACATCCACTTCATCTACTTTGTCTCCACCGTCACCGTGAGCAATCAGCAGATCGGGTATCTGGGCTTCAAATATTCCCTCCAGTCCCTGGACAGCCTGCTGAACACCATCGTCCTCTTTTACCTGCTGGCCAGCGCCCTGGGCTTCCCCATCCTCGTCGTGGCGACCCTGTCCTTTTCTGGGCATTTTACCAAGCCCATCAAGGATCTGACCCGTATCTCCAAGGAAATCAACAAGGGGAATTACAACGTGCGCATCCACTACCGCCGCAACGATGAGATTGGGGATCTGACCACGGTCTTCAACGACATGACCCAGAACATCAACGAGATGGTGGATCAGCTCAACCTGGAACGAAACCGTCTGGCCAACGTCCTGGCCTCCCTTGATGACGGCCTTCTGGCCATCGACCAGAAGGGGGGGATCATCACCTCCAACTCCTACATCAGGACCTACTTCAACGTAACCAACCCCAAGACGATTTACGACTTCCAGTACCAGTCCTTCCTCCGGGATATCTATGACGCCCTGAAAAACGGCAAGAACCACATATCGGAAGAAATTGACTGCAACGGCCGCAACCTGATGATCATCGGCAGCCCCATCCGGAAGGAGGGCTTCAAGGAGAATTACCTAATCATCATCCGGAACATCACCACCTCCAAGCAGTTTGAGAAGGAGCAGCAGAAGTTCATCAGTTCCGTCTCCCACGAGCTGCGCACGCCCCTGACCACCATCATCGGCTACACGGACATGCTCACCCGCCGCCAGGTGGTGGACCAGACCATCCTCAACAAATCCCTGACCACCATCAACCGGGAGGGCCACCGCCTGCTGCGCCTGGTGGACGACCTCCTCAATTCCAGCCGCCTGGACCGCACAGAGTTCGATGTGAAGCGCACCAACCTGGACCTCCACGCCCTGCTCATCGAGGTCATCGACCAGATGCAGATCAAGGCCCAGCAAAAGGAAATTGAAATCAACTATAAATCCGACGAGACCCTGCCGGAAATCCTGGGGGACTACGACCGGATCCAGCAGCTGTTCATCAACGTGCTCCACAACGCCATCAAGTACTCGGACATCGGAGACATCATCGACGTGGTGTCCACCAAGGACGACGACTACATCAACGTCTCCGTCCGGGATTACGGTGTGGGCATCTCGGACCTGCAGAAGGACCGGATCTTCGGTGCCTTTTACCGGGTGGAGGAAGACCGCGCCCGCAGCGAGGGTGAAGGCGGCGCGGGACTGGGGCTCTTCCTGGTCAAGCAGATTGTAGACAAGCACCACGGCAAAATCAAGATTGAAAGCCAATTGGGTGAAGGGACCAACATCATTGTAAGCCTGCCCTTCATTACCCCGCCTGAGGAAGGAGAACACGATGAAAAGTAAAATGATTCTGACCCTTTCTGTCCTCCTGGCCCTGGTGGCTCTGACCGGCTGTGATTCGGTGTTCATCCCCTCCAACAGCCCCATCACCGTCCAGTCCAATTCCCTTTACAATGACAAGGAGGAGAGCATCAACATCAATTCCGTCGGAAAGATCGGCCACGGCACCATCCAGGACTGGTCCGCTGACAACAACAGCCTGCTCATCACCAGCACCACCAAGGCCCCGCCCCTCACCTACAATATCGAACTGTTAAACCTGTCGGACAAGGCGCTGAACAGCTTCATCAATTCGGACAAGCAGCAGCTCAGCGCCATCTTTGAGGAAAAGGGCAACGGCGTCTTCTACGTGGAAAAGGCCACCAATTCCGACACCAGCCAGCTGGAGTGGACCTCCCCGGACCGGGCGACCACCAAGACAATCTCCACGGCCAACGAAAATGTCCAGACCCCCCTGTGCCAGGCCGGCGTCAATGCCGTCCTCTACACCAACGGCGACAATGACATCATCCGGGTCTCCCAGGACGGAAGCCGGATCGTTTACCACAGCGCCAATGGCTACAGCATCAGCAAGATGACCTACGAAGCCGATACCCAGACCCTGTACTTCCTGGGGCGACGGGATTCGGCGGATGAATACGCCGATTTGTACAGCGCCTCCCTGAAGCCGGATGGCATCACCAACGGCACCCTGGAAACCCAGTTGATTGCAAAAAACGTAGTTGACTTCAGCCTTCAATCGGATCACAGCCGGCTGGCCTACATCATGAAGTTCGACGATGCCCGCAAGATTGTCGTGCTGGACCTGACGACCCGCCAGACCCGGAGCCTGGCCTTCGGCGACTACAACGCCCTCTCTTACACCCCCGACGGCAGCCATCTGGTGGTTACCAAGATCACCAACACGGATGAACAGGACTTCCAATCCATTTGGATCGTCAATACCCAAAACAAGGAACAGACCCAGCTGACTTCGCCCATGATCATCACCTCGCCTATCATCATCCCCAAGGACCAGAACACCCTGTTCTTCTCGGTCCAGACCGATGACACGGCGGTGTCCGGATCCCGGTTCTACGACCAGGTCATCTACCAGGTCAGCTTTTCCTACAACAAATGATCCCATAAAAAAAGAGGCAGCAATGATATGATCCCCCTTAAGTAGACACGGGAAATACCCAAAATCTACTTGAGGGGGATTTTCATGTCCAAACATCGGAAATACACACCTGAAGAAAAAATCCGAATCGTCAAAGAATATCTTTCTGGTGAGTCTTCTCTCGGTGTCATCGCACAACGCTACGGATATTCAAGCTGTCCGGGTTCATTTAGGACGTGGGCAGCCATGTATCGGGAGTATGGTGAGGAGGCATTCTATAAGCCAAAAGGGAACAATAGCTATTCAAAAGAATTTAAAACGATGCTTGTAGAAGAATATCTGCGTGGTACCGATTCTGCAACCGGACTTTCGGTGAAGTATCGATTGGGAAATGCATCTGTTTTACTCCGGTGGGTTAAGTTGTATAATGCCAATAGAGAACTGAAGGACTATGATCCGAAACGGGAGGTCTATATGGCAGACACAAGAAAGAAAACAACCCTGGAGCAGCGCAAGGAGATCGTCAGATACTGTCTGTCCCACAACCGGGATTACAAAGGAACTGCCAGCATTTATGATGTATCCTACAGCCAGGTCTATTCCTGGGTCAGGAAGTATGACGACTCAGGCGAAGATGGGTTAACGGATAGACGTGGGAAGCATAAGCGTGATGATGAGGTCGATGAAACAGAGCGCCTTAGACGCGAGAATGTCCGTCTGAAACGGCAGCTGGAAGAAAAGGATAGGTTGGTGGAACTCTTAAAAAAAGTGAAGGAATTCGAAAGGAGGTGACGCTTGGAAAACAGCGCCATGTGTTAAAATATCGTGCGGTCCGATACTTCCATGACCACAAAAGCTGGCGTATCAGCTGGATGTGCCGGCATCTGGAAATATCAAGGGCGGGATATTATAAGTGGCTTCATCGGGAAGTCCCCGAAGCGGAAAAAGAAAACATCGCCCTGGCCGGACTGATCAAAGAATATGATGAGCGCTTCAACCATATCCTGGGTTACCGTCGAATGACCGCTGGGATACAGCCATCCATGTCACGGGTCGGCCATTGCATCGATAATGGACCAATCGAAGGTTTCTGGGGGATCATAAAAACTGAAATGTATCAAATGTATCAGATCGACGATGAGGAATCTCTGCGGTTCGCCATTGAAGATTATCTGCGCTTTTACTCAGTGGACCTGCCTCAAGGTCGATTTCACTGTCAGACGCCGCTGGAAATCAGAACCGCCGCCCTATCAACGGATCAACCCGTGGCATATCCTATTCTGGTGAATAAACGGATTTTGAAATACAAAGCAAAATGGCAAACATCAAAAAAAAGTCACACAAAAGTCGTGTGACTGTCAATAATCAATTTTAGATATTTGATCTGTCTACTTGACAGGGGGCATATCAGATTCAGAAATGCTCTTTATCTTTTTAATGTGTATTAATCATAAGCATTCTGTACAAGAGAATCTATTGACATTTGCCGCAATCCGAGCAGCCGTTGCAGATGAGCCTGCTTCCGCATTGCTTACAGTTCCCTGCAAAATGAGGAACATATAAATCTTCCGTCGGTACGGTTATTCCAATGGGATATTTCAATTCGAATTCAATGGGCTTTCCCTGAAATTGAAGTCCGCTTTTATACGCTTGAATCGTTTGTTTTGACTTACTGTTGATTCGATATTGTTTGCCACCTTTGAAAAAGTTTGTCCCAGTTTCGATAAATGCAAAGGTAATATTTTCTGTCACGCACTGGTCATAAAGCGATTCAACCCATTCATAATGGCAAGGACGGCAACCATCATAATTTTCACCACCGCAGATTACCTGCTCAATTTGACCAGTTTTCAAGTAGTCAGAAATTTGGATTTCGCTAATAAGTGGCGCTGTCATAATCCCTTTGTGCTTAAAGGGTAAGTCGAGAAGTAGGGGAATTCGCTCATCAGCTCGCTTTTGATTTTCACAGGTGACATTAAAAAAGATGTTATCCCAGCCCTCACCCCAGTCACGAGGCAGACACTCTCGCACTCTCTCAGGGCGCTTAGTGAGGAGAAAGAATTTCACATCGGGTCTTTGATACATAATGTCCCAGGCTTCATTTCTCCATGCATCGGCAGCATTCAAAAAGAAATCAGATGTCATGCATACTCGAATGAGTTCACCGCTTTTGATTTTGAAGTTGCCGTTACGATCTCTTTTTAAGGGATAATCAAATGATGAGGTGCGAACGCAGTTTGCACTATTGGTTTGATTCCTTGTTTTGTCAAGATAGTACATATAGCAGTTTTCGCAACCCTCGCTACATTTTGTGCATCCATGCCAAGGGTTCCATATATCATGCAATACTTCGCTGCTCCTTTCTGGAGAATGTTTTACCCATCACTTCAAGTTTTCTTTATACCAGTTTCCCCAAACTTCCATAGATGCAATGATTGGACGCATGGTTTCTCCTAAATCGCTCAAAGCGTATTCCACTCGTGGTGGAACTTCTGGAAAAACCGTACGAGTGATGATGCCATCACTTTCCAAAGAGCGCAGACTATCGGTTAATACTTTTTGACTAATACCATCAAGATTTGTTTTTAACTCATTAAATCGCCAAGGGCGAACTAGCAGATTGCGAATTATCAAAAGTTTCCATTTGCTTCCGATTAGAGAAACTGTAGTGGCAACTGGACATTCAGGTAGTTCTTCTTTTGTTTTCATGTCAACACCTCCATACACAATGTTTTGAATGTTACATCATATTATAATCTAATGTGAGGCAATAAACAAGACAGTTATAAAAATGTGACTGGGTTATAAAAAAGTGCGTACTTACATTGCTCTGTCCGATTCGATACAATACAATCACAGGTTAGAGATTGGCTCTGACCTAAACATTCTGATCAGGAGGTAATTGAAAATGGGACTTAAAAATTTGTTTGGTAAAAAGGAAGAAACCAAGGCTACGGCTGCTTGTGGTACTGCTTGCGGTGCTGGTGACAAGAAATCGGAAGAGAAGCCTGCTGCTTGTGGTACTGCCTGTGGTGCTGGTGACAAGAAACCGGAAGAGAAGCCTGCTGCTTGTGGCTCTGCTTGCGGTGCCGGTGACAAGAAGTAATTTTCACCGCAATGGCATCCCTGTCGGAGACCGGCAGGGATGTTTTTGCTGTCAGCTTACTAACTTTACAAATACCTGATTAGAAGAAAGGAAAAACAACATGGAATATTTTGCATTTCAATGGCACATCACAGAAGCTTGCGATCAGCGTTGCAAGCATTGCTATATTTACGCTCTTGGTTCCCACGCTAAATTCAAAGAAATGACAGTTGCCGATATGGATACTGTTATTGCTAACATCAAAGAATTTTGTGTAAAGGCAGAGCGACTGCCCTACATTTACATTACTGGTGGTGATCCGATTCTTCACCCGCAGTTTTGGACGCTTGCAGAAAAGCTCAAATCTGACGATATTCCCTTTGCAATCTTGGGTAATCCGTTTCATCTGACTCCAGAGGTGTGCGAGCGTCTGCATGAATGTGGCTGCCGCAAATATCAGCTCTCATTAGATGGACTAAAAGAAACTCATGATAAAATTCGCCGTCCTGGCAGCTTTGACGAAACGCTTGCAGTTATTCCTTATCTTCGTAGTGCAGGAATTGATGTTGCGGTAATGACAACTGTATCTCGTTGGAATTACAAGGAAGTTCCTGCATTGGTGGATGTTGTAGTGGAAAATAATGTCGATATTTTTGCATTTGCTCGTTATTGCCCGGATGCTGGGAGCAAAGATACCTGTTGCAGTCCGGATGAATATCATTGGATGATGAGCGAGTGCTGGGAGAAATTTCAGCAGTATAAGGATAGTTCGACTACATTTAATCTGAAAGACCATCTGTGGACATTATTCAAATATGAAAAAGGTCTTTTTAATCCGAAGGATTACCCAGATGATGAGTATGTGTACGATGGGTGCAACTGCGGAAACTGCCATTTTACCATTCTTTCTGACGGTGCCGTTTATGCCTGCCGCCGCATGGAGAGCAAGGTTGGTAATGCCTTGACGGATGATTTGTATAACCTTTTCACTGGTTCTAAAATGGATGCCTATCGTGTTTACGAGAAGTTTGAGAAATGTGCCAAGTGTGAACTTCTTCGCTTTTGCCGTGGCTGTCCTGCGGTGGCTGCGGGTTATCACGGAAATATGTATGCAGCAGATCCACAGTGCTGGAAGGAGGTTTGAGTGATGGAGCATTTATTAACTCTCATGAAGGAACGCCGTTCCATACGAAAATATCAAGATAAGCAGATTTCCATTGAAGAATTGGAAAAAATCCTTGAAGCAGGTGTGTATGCGCCAAATGCAGGCGGAGGGCAGCGCTCCAAAATCGTTGCTATTCGCAATAAAGAACTGGTTGAAAAAATCGGAAAACTGAATGTGGCACAATTTAATCGAGCAAATCTTGCCGGTTCTTATGTGTCTTCCGAACAGCCAAGTATTATTGATGACCCTTCCATAAAAAGCGGCTTTTATGGCGCACCCACGGTTTGTGCTGTTTTTGGTCCAAAGCAATTCTTATATAGTGTTCCCGACGCTTTTTGCTGTGCAGAAAATATGGTTCTTGAAGCTTATTCCTTGGGAATTGCGTCTTGCATTATCGCACGAGGAGAAGAAACCTTTGAAAATGAGATTGGGCAGGAATTGTTAAACAAATGGGATATTCCTGATACTATGATTGCTCGCTGCTTTGTACTACTCGGCTATTGTGAAGGTGTATACCCTTCTGTCAAACAAAGAATGGATGGAAGAAAGTTAATTGTAACTGAATAAAGTGAAAAGGAATGTACATGAAGTATAAAAAAATGAATGATACGATTTATCTTCAAATTGATAAAGATGAATTCGTAATTGAAACGATAAAAACAGTGTGCAAAATGGAGCATATTCAAGGTGGATATTTCCAAGGAATTGGTGCGTGTGATAAAGCGATGCTTGCAACCTGGATTCCGCAAAAGAAAGATTTCTCCTATCATATTTTGCACGGAATGTTAGAAATGGTTTCTTTGATGGGCAATATTTCGATAGATGCAGGAAATGTGTGTATTCACAGCCATGCGTTGTTCTCATACATTGATAGCAATGGTAATTCTAAAGTATCTGCCGGTCATTTAGAAGATGCCAAAATTAGCTACACGGGAGAAATTATAGTGGCTGTTGCGAAGAATAAAATTGGAAAAGTTTTTGACGAAAAATCTGGTATTGATGTTTGGGACTTGTAATGGTAAAGAAAAACGGAGGTGGAAATTTTATGTTATTTAGAAATCTGACTACACAAACTGCCAAAAGAGCTGATGAGGAGATTTATCGGATAAAAGAACTGCTTGCCAATTCTGATGCTATCATGATTGGTGCCGGTGCAGGGCTGTCCACCTCCGCAGGCTTTTCCTATAACGGAGAGCGATTTGAAAAGACTTTTTCTGATTTCGAAGAAAAGTACGGGTTCCATGATATGTATTCCGGTGGTTTCTATCCATACGATACCTTGAAGGAACATTGGGCATATTGGAGTCGATATATCTATATCAACCGCTATATGGCTCCCCCAAAGCAAGTTTATCAGCAGTTGTATGAGTTTGCGAAAGAGAAAGACTATTTTGTTTTGACTACCAATGTAGATCATTGCTTCCAAAAGGCTGGGTTTGATAAAAACAGGCTGTTTTATACACAGGGAGATTATGGCTTGTTTCAATGCTCGGAACCGTGCTGCAACGAAACCTTTGACAATGAGGAAATGATTCTGTCTATGTTAGAACAACAGGAAGATATGCGTATTCCTTCAGAGCTTCTTCCTGTTTGCCCGCATTGTGGAAAGCCACTTACAATGAACCTGCGTAGCGACAATCGTTTTGTTCAGGATAAGGGATGGGATGCTGCCTGTGAGCGATATGAAGATTTTGTGAGACGCCATAAGGCGAGTGAAATTCTGTACTTGGAACTTGGTGTTGGATACAATACGCCCGGAATCATTAAATATAATTTTTGGAATATGACGAACTCCAATCCCAAAGCAAACTATGTTTGCATAAATTTTGGAGAAGCTGCCGTTCCAAAAGAAATTGAAAAACGCTCAATTTGCGTCAACAGTGATATTGGCGAAATCTTGTGTAATCTGGATGGAGCAAACCTGTCATGAATAAAACAGTTGCAAGAAAAACCAAAATGTTCTTTGCGTTAGGAATTATTGCAGTCATCTCAATACTGCTTTATTATAGATTGAAGGGAGAGCCGAAAGAAATGACGAATCTGGATTTTTTCAAAACTTTGGACTATGAAGATGGTGTCGGTGTGGTAACTGCCGTTTTTGAAAGATTTCCATTGCAATATGCAACTACATTAGGGCAGGATGGAAATCCACAAATCAGACCGATTGAGTTTAAGTTCGAAGAAAACGGTGTGCTGTATTTTGATACAGTTACATTCTATACCTCTTATGCAGAGCTTCTGGCTCATCCGTATATTCAGCTGTGTGTATGCGATCAGGAAACGATGACCTATGTAAGATTAGGTGGAAAGGTGAATTTCACAACGGATGAAACAATTATCAATCGCTGCTTTGCAGAAAGTCCGGTTCTTACCTCACAATTTGGTGAAAATCGAGATGTTGTGATTGGCTATTATCTTACGGAGGTATGGGCGGAATTTTGTTCTTTTTCGCCGGAACTGCCAAATAAAACTTATCAACTGAAAAACCAATATGATTAAGTTTGAATGGGGGGGAAAAGCAATGGATCAAAGACAACGCAGATTATATCTAATACATGAACTTGCGAAAGAAAACGCACGATATTCAAAAATCACAATTCCCCAAGATACTCAGGAGCAAGAAATTCTATTACGCTCTCTCATGAATGTAAGAATGCCGGGGAAAATTTCTGAAGAGTTCATTGAAATACAAAACGAATATCTAATGGAACGAGCAAAAGAAAAGGAAATCGTATATCCTAAAGACCTTGTACCAATAAAAGATCATATTTTTATCTGGCAGGGAGACATTACTCGGCTTGCTGCAGATGCTATTGTCAATGCTGCAAACAGTGGCATGACAGGGTGTTATGTGCCGAACCATACTTGCATTGATAATTGTATCCATACTTTTGGCGGAATACAGATGCGATTTGCCTGCGATGCAATTATTAAAAAGCAAGGGCACGAAGAAGCAACCGGACAAGCGAAGATAACACCTGCATACAATCTTCCAAGCAATTATGTGATTCATACAGTCGGACCGATTATTGAGAACAATGTGACCGAGAAAGATGAGATAATGCTTGCATCCTGCTATCGCTCATGCCTTGAACTCGCAGTACAGTATAGTTGCAGCAGCATAACTTTTTGTTGCATTTCAACCGGTGTATTTCGTTTCCCAAATCAAAGGGCAGCCGAAATTGCTATTCAAACAGTGCGGGATTACCTATCGACAAATCCGACTTTGGATGTCGTATTCAATGTTTACAAAGATGTTGATGCAGAGATATACCATCACTTGCTTGCATAACTGGTACGATCCAACAGTGGCCGCAAGAGATACAGTTCTTGGATGGCGAAGGGAAAGCACTCTAATGCAGAAATATAAAAATAGCCGCGTTGACGATTTGGACGATAACGATGAATAATACAAATTTATCCCCCCACTTTATCCCCCACTATACTATTATATATGTGGGGAATAAAATACAAGACTTACTTAAGAAAAAACGGATATATTGACAGAATTGGATCAAATAAGAATGGCTATTGGAAGGTATTTTAGGTGTTAGGACATACGAATAAAGATGTGCATAGAGTCGGTATGTAATAATTTACGACACGTACGACAAAAAGTACGACATAAGGTCTAAAGTTATTCGAAGATATTTCAAGATACATCAATAGACCATATTCTCAAAACCATTAAATCTTCAAGTTACAAGGATATTTGAAGATATAAAGAAAACACGGACGGTTTCCATACGATGAAGCCAATCGAGTAAGAGCAAGGGACTGCGAAAGCAGGCCCGCAGCGATTACGGCCGAGGATGACAGCAAACGGGTTTGCTGCCGAGGCGATTGGCAAATGCAGCGAAGCGAGTACTGCAACCTATTGATGATCGAGGCAGTGCGAAGCTGAGTCGCGGAAGCCACTGGACTAATTATCGTTGAAATTTCAACGATAGTGAGCCAAAAAATACGACAATTACGACAATCGTACGACCATTGTTGAAGAATTTCTCTGAAACGGCCTGATTCCAGGCCTTTCAGAGATTTTTTTAATGGAGCCCTAGCCCGATTTGCGAAGCAAATCGCGGCAGGTCTCATGCAAAGGCTGCCCGAAGCGAAGCGAGGAGTGCAGCCGACTGCTTAAACGATACATGCAATCGCACATTCATTGTGAGGTATTGCCTGGCTATGATATAATTGTTTCATAGAAATATACAAATTGGAAGTTGAGAAGAAGGTATGGCATCAAGCAAAGATTACTTAGAATTTATCTTAGGACAGTTAAACGATCTGGAAGATATAACATATAAAGCAATGATGGGAGAATTTATTCTCTATTATAAGGGTAAGATCGTCGGTGGAATTTATGATGACAGATTGCTTGTGAAGCCAGTAAAATCAGCTGTTTCTTATATGCCTGATGCTGAGTATGAGTTACCGTACGATGGAGCAAAAGAAATGTTGCTTGTTGATGATGTTGACAATAGAAACTATTTAGCTGGGTTATTTGATGCTATGTATGATGAATTGCCTTTTCCGAAACCCAAGCAAAAGAAGTAAGATAAACTGGAATTTGTGGAGGAAAAGATGAAACAAACGTTACGGGATAATATTGTTGGGCTGCCTTATAGCCTCCACGATATGCACGTCACAGAGCTTGTAATCAACGGCAACGACTTAATTTTCAAGTTTATGGATGGGTTTGAGCAGAATATTGTCAATGGAGTGCTAGTAAAGGGTGAAATCTGTTTTCATGAAGCAGACCTTGACTCCTGCTTTGTCTATGTGCTGGACTTTTGCGGCAACGAGGGCAGCTTTACGGGGCATAAATATGCTTTTGCTGATTTTACCGCTGAAAACAAGAAAATCGACTTTGAGATCATCGATGAGACCTATGGCTACAATTCCTCTAAGCTGGCAGGTTGGCTCTGGGGCGGAGAGGAACCAAAGGAGTGTATTCTTGATCTTTACCATTTTGGCGCAATGGAGTATATTACAGAGGAATAACGTAGGAGACCTTCATTTAATGGATAAAAACAGAGTTGGGTAAATTCCGAGTTGCCGAGATGTTGCTAAATCGGAAGTTATCGATATCAACACGAATGCGTCTCCTGACATCTTCGTAAACAAGAACGGGGTGACATTCACCAAGCGTGTACTCGAGGACCTTAATTATCCGCAGAATGTTCAGTACTGCATAGATCCTGAAAATCATGTGTTTGCAATCAAACCGCGCAAAGGCAATGAAGTCAAGGCTACATCTTTTTTAAAATCAAGAGGTGAACAGAACAGCACGGTCAGCTGTAACAATAAGAACATGCATGCGGTCCTTACTAAAATGATACCGGACTACAATGAAGAGAAAAGAAACAAGATCACAGGATTCTTCGATACCGAGAATAAGATCATGTTCTATGGCATGCGTGGGCGGAAGAGGGTCTGCTCCGCGCTGCAAAGTAACATAATGGCAGATTGATCATTTAGCTGACGTCCCGCACACCGCAGGGCGTTTTGCTTTCCTAGAGCATTTTGATATATTTTTGAATGCACGTATTATATATTTGCCAGCGGAATATCTGAGACTGAAATCTCCCGACATTGAGCAGCTTTTGGAATAAAGCTGACAGCAGAAGCGGTTTTATCAGATAAGGAATAAGGCTACATGATATAATGGTTTTAAAACACTGGAAATTACAGATGCAAAGAATGTTTGCGCATGAGTTGTTGCAAATGCAAAGGTGATTTGATAGACATAGTATATGTCCTTTAATACAATTTTGAAGAAAGGAGGGAGACTATCATGACACTTGGAGGTAATATTCAGAAAATAAGAAAAGAGGCTCACCTGTCTCAAGAAGAGCTGGCGGAAATGTTTGATGTTACAAGACAAACAATTTCAAATTGGGAAAATTCAAAGAGTTACCCGGATTTGGAAACACTAATAAAAATCAGTGATAGTTTTGAAATCTCCTTAGACTTTTTATTGAAGGAGGATGTAACTATGGTAAAAACAATTGATAAGGAAGTAAAGAGCACAAGGAAATACGCACGTGCACTGATTGCAATTGGAATTGTAATTGCGTTGTTAATCGGAGGTTTTGCAGTGTACTCAGCCGTGTATTTTAATACGAAGAGTGAATTAGAAGCCAATTTTGAGAAACAGTTAGAAGATAATAATTTCTATAAGAACAGAGATGGATATTATTCTATGGATTATGCGGATGGCGTTGTTTATGGTGTTCCAAATCAATCTATGCCGAAACTGACGGATTATGATTTGCATTTTCATGAAACAAATGTTTATTGTGATATTGAGCTTGAAGATAGTAGAGATGAGATTATATGGGACGATTATAATGACTTTTCTGCTTCGGCAATTTCTAAAGTCGATGATAAGGTAATAGGAAGTACCGCTCAATTTAAGGAGAGTGATTTCTCTGATATGAAAAAGCTAAGTGATGAATTAGGCATTTCGGAAAAAGAAATAAGTGAAATCATTAAGAAGGGAAATGAGCTGTATAAAGATTTCTATTCAGAACAGTAGATAATATATAATCAGGCAGGTAACTCTCTCCACGACAAATTCCGATTTGGCGATGAAGACCGGGTCGTTTTAGGGCACAGTATGTGCCCTCAGACTGTAGACAAAGTCCAAGCGAACGATGAGTTTGCCTGGGCTTTTTCTTTGCCTGCAGTCATGGATAAATCGTTGGAATTTCAGCACTTACGCTCTGCTCTGTGGTATAATATATGCAGTGAAAGGCGGTTAATATGATCACGAAAGACAGCAGCAAAGCGAACGGTAATCAGATGCAGATAGTATCTCTTGAGGACCTTGTACCTCAGGATCATCTGCTGCGAAAAGTAGATAAATATATAGATTTTAATTTCATCTATGATCTTGTCGAAGACAGGTATTCTCCAGATCAGGGCAGACCGAGCATAGATCCCGTCATGCTTATCAAGATCCCTTTCATACAATACATGTTCGGGATCAAAAGCATGAGACAGACGATAAAAGAGATCGAAGTGAACGTTGCCTACCGCTGGTTCCTCGGACTTGATTTCTATGACAGCGTTCCGCATTTCAGCACTTTCGGAAAGAACTACAAAAGAAGATTCGAAGACACCGATCTGTTCGAGCAGATCTTTCAGAACATACTTATGCAGTGCATGGATGCGAAGCTTGTAGATACCGATACGGTCTTCATAGACGCCACACATATCAAAGCATGTGCGAACAGAAAGAAAATGAAGAAAGTCCTGGTGGCAAAAAAAAATGCCAGATTCTATGATGAAACTCTCCGCAAAGAAATAGATGCCGACAGAGAAGCCCACGGGAAAAAGCCGCTCAAGGACAAAGATAAAGATGATGATGACGATGACAAAGGCAGCGGCGGGCCCGGTGCAGATAAGGAAGAAGTCTCACCTGACACAAAGGAGCAGAAACAGAGCACAACGGATCCCGACAGCGGATGGTTCCACAAAGGCGAGCATAAAGAAGTGTTTGCATATTCGATAGAAACGGCCTGTGACAGGCATGGATGGATACTGGGCTATACGGCACATCCCGGGAACGAGCACGACAGCAGAACATTTCCTTTCATATATGAAAAGCTGCAGAAGTTCGATCCCAAAACACTGGTCATGGATGCGGGATACAAAACACCGGCAATAGCAAAGCTGCTGATAGATAACGGACAGACACCGGTCTTCCCGTACAAGCGCCCGATGACAAAGAAAGGCTTCTTTAAGAAAAACGAATATGCATATGATGAATATTATGACTGCTACATATGCCCCGTGGATCAGATAATCAACTACAGCACGACAAACAGAGAAGGCTACAGAGAATACAAGAGCAATGGCCATGTGTGTGCGGGCTGCCCGATGCTTGACCGGTGTACCGGCAGCAGGAACCATGTGAAAGTACTGACCAGACACATCTGGGAAGACTACATGGAAATATGCGAGGATATCAGGCATACGAAAACAATGAAAGATATCTATGATATGCGTAAAGAGACTATCGAAAGGATATTCGGAACAGCCAAGGAACATCATGGTATGAGATATGCGGTGAGCAGAGGGCATGATCAGATCATGATGAAGGTCGGGCTTACTTTTGCCTGCATGAACATCAAGAAGCTGGTAAACATATTGAGTAAAGCGGATGACAAGTACGGGCCTCCGGGAGGCCGTCAGAGAAGATCTGCACTTTTGCTTGAAAAATTGAAGGATCATCTTACGAGAAAAGCCCAGACGAACTCATCGTTCGCTTGGGCTTTGTCTACAGTCTGAGGGCACAGTATGTGCCCTATTATTGTCCATAAAAATATTCGTACAATTGCAGCCGTTCGAATTATTGATTATCTTATGCATATAAGAAAAGCAAGGATAATAATTTAAAGGTAGCTTTTCTTGTTATTCCAGCAATATCTAAGACTAGATATTGCTTCCATAATAAGAAGACTGCAAAGCGAGGTGATCATCATGTTCGGAACCAAATATAAAATAAATTTCACATACGACGAAAAAAGGATCATAGTATACAGCCTGGTCGAGCTGAAGAACAAACTCACAGCTGAAGGCAGGTACACCGATGCAATAGATGACCTTCTGATCAAATTCCTTGATGACTAACTGAATATGACAAAGTACATTGCCCTGCTTTCAAGAAAACCTGACGGCAGGGTTTTTGTAATTTACGGCCGGTCAAGGCAGAAAGGAATGGAGATATGGAACCAAATGAAAAAACAATGAAAGTTATTGCTATAGGAGTGCAGAGACCCAAAGAAGACTGCAGAGTCATTCAGAAGATAGCAGGAGACATCGCAGTGTCTTTTGAAACGATGGCGGAGCTCTGCTTTGAGGATGATGAGGATGATAACATCATCGAGATGGTGAAGGACATGTATGCCGATGGAGATTATGAGAATGCGACAATGCTTCTAAGGTTATCATTCAGCATTGCAAAGATGTATGACGAAGCTGATATGATCGGGCTCCTCGGGATATGTCCTAAAAAAGTTGCCGCTCAAAAAGTAATTTGAACGGCAGCTAGTTAATTATGCAACTGTGTAAAATCTGATGTCAGGATCTGCAGACCATGTAGGCTGGAGACCAGGAGCAACCTTTTCTTTAAACAGCGGTGTATTGAGATATGCCTGTGCATGTTCCATGCTGTCAAAGCCATGTACTACCTGAACGTCTTCATCTCTTATCAGAAGTTCTTTTGTAAGAGCACCGTCAATAGTATCAAGGAAAGGCTGACGATAGTCAGTATAAACCTTTGCTGCTGCAGCACGATTCTCTGTATCGATGGTCATGATGACCTGAAGATATGCTTTAACTTTCATAGTATAAACCTCCTTAGGTAATGTATTGTTTTAGTTTTGCGGAAATGCCGCGGTTATTGTGGTTTAAGAATACCAAAGCTGCACTTAACATGTAAGATATATATATTTATTGAGAATGGTGGAATAAAATATTTGTCTGATACAGGCAGCCTATCAGAATAATTAAGAAAGAGCGGAGCGGATACAGAAATAAAAGCTATGCTCTGTCTCATGAATTTTCATGAAGAAAGTGATATTGAGAGGTGGCAGTGTGAACAGGATACTGATAGTTGAAGATGATTCTGCTCTCAGCAACGGCATCAGTATTGGGCTGAGAAGTGCGTCGACAGAAATAGAACAAGCGAAAAGCCTGCGAGAAGCGCGGGAGAAAATCAGGGCAGACAATCTGGATTTGATAATTCTTGACATTAACTTGCCGGACGGCAACGGACTGGATCTTTTGACAGAGGTGAAGAGAGAATCCGGGACCAAGGTAATCGTACTGACTGCCAATGATATGGAGACGGACGTAGTGACCGGTCTGGAGCTTGGAGCGGATGACTATATAGTCAAGCCATTTTCGCTGGCGATCTTAAGAGCGAGGGTCAACACTCAGTTCAGGGCAGCGGCAAGAGATGGCGGGACTGCAGAGACAGGTGAAGCAGCGGCAGACGGTGTATTGCAAAGTTGCTTGAGAGGAAGCGACAGCGGAGAAATAATAGAGACAGGCGGATTTACTTTTGATTTTGGCAGGATGGAATTCAGAAGCGGCGATATTAAAATCGAACTGAGCAAAACGGAGCAGAAACTCCTCAGATGTCTGCTTGAAAACCGTGAGCACACAGTGACCAGAGATGCTCTTGTAGATCATATCTGGACTGACGGAGCCGAATACGTAGATGAAAATGCGCTTTCGGTGACAGTGAAACGGCTGCGGGACAAACTGGAGGAAGACCCATCTAAACCTCGGTACATAAAGACAGTCTACGGACTGGGATACACGTGGGCGGTGGAATAGATGAACAGCATCGACTACATTGTGATCGTCGTGGCAGCGGCTGCAGCTTTGGCCGCTTTGATCATTGCAGCAGCAGCGCGCAGCAGGGAACGAAAGACCATGGAAACTCTGAATAGCATGCTGGATGCGGCGACGAACGGAGATTTCACGGAAAGCGACTTTGATGAGTCAGCACTTTCGGCTCTGGAGACAAAGATGGCGGAATATCTGTCGGCATCGGCGGTCTCGGCGCGGAATCTCGCCGGAGAGAAAAAGAAAATAGAGGAACTGGTGTCGGACATCTCCCATCAGACTAAGACGCCGATCGCCAACATACTCCTTTACTCGGAGTTGCTGAGCGAGTGGGAACTGGACGGCGAGAGCGAAAGCTATGTGAAGGCGCTGAGAACACAGGCAGAGAAGCTGAGTTTTCTGATCAGTTCGCTGGTCAAGACTTCCAGGCTGGAGACTGGCATAATAACCCTGGAACCGTCAGAAAACAGCGTTGATGAACTGATAAAACTGGCGGTGGATCAGGTCAGGCCAAGGGCAGAAATAAAGAGGATAACGGTGACCGCTGAGCAGGGCGGCTGCAGGGCGGCATTTGACATGAAGTGGACGACGGAGGCAGTTTACAACATACTTGACAACGCAGTCAAGTACACAGGCTTCGGCGGCAGCATAGAGGTTTCGTCAGCAGAATACGAAATGTTTACCCGAATAGACATAAGAGACAACGGCATCGGTATCGACGAGTCCGAACACGCTAAGATATTTACGCGGTTTTACCGTTCACAGGAAGTGACAGACAGTGAAGGCGCAGGGATCGGCCTTTTCCTTACCAGACAGATAGTGACTGATGAGGGCGGCTACGTGAAAGTCAGTTCAACAAAGGGCATGGGTTCGATTTTTTCGGTTTTTCTGCCAAAATCGACTGAAAGAAAATAGTGTTTATGATTTGATATATTACAAAATACCAAATCTTTCAAAACCGTTATATTTGATTGGCAGCCGGAAAGAATCTGGTTAGATTTATCTGCTATAGTCTGTATTGTGGAAGGCAATACAGACTATTTTAGTAAATTTAATGCAGCGCGCTAAGATATATTCAATGAATTCAATAAAGCAATCACCAAAAGGAGGCTTTTAGATGATTATTTTACAGACAAAGGGGCTGACCAAGATCTACGGCACAGGAGATACGGCCGTTCATGCACTTGATGGCGTTGATATCACCGTGGAAAAAGGAGAATTCGTCTCTGTCGTCGGCACTTCAGGCAGCGGCAAGTCGACGCTGCTTCACATGCTTAGCGGTCTGGACAGGCCGACTTCAGGAACGGTGACCGTTGAAGGCAAGGAAATAATAGGCATGAAAGATGAAGAACTGACGATATTCCGGCGCAGAAAGATAGGTTTCATATTTCAAAGCTACAATCTGGTGTCGTTTCTTAATGTTTACGAAAATATCGTTCTGCCGGTGCAGCTGGACGGCAACGAACCTGATGATGACTACATAGATCAGGTTGTCGACATGCTTGGCCTTAAAACAAAACTCGACAGTCTGCCGAACAATCTATCCGGCGGACAGCAGCAGAGAGTAGCCATCGCCCGTGCTCTGGCATCAAAACCGGCTATCATTCTCGCCGACGAACCTACCGGCAATCTTGACAGCCGCACAAGTCAGGACGTCATGTCGCTGATCAAAACCACCAGTCAGCGGTTCAGTCAGACATTAGTCATGATCACGCACAACGAAGAGATAGCGCAGACGGCGGACCGCATCCTGCATATCGAGGACGGCAGACTGACCGGGGGTGATCCGGCATGATCAGAGTCAGCAACAAAAAAGCCGTACGCAACATTGCAAAAAAAAGCCTGAAGAGCAGCAGGACACGCAACATTGTTGCAATCTGCGCCATTGCACTGACGGCTGTCATGTTCACGGCGCTTTTCACAATAGGCGGCAGCATGGTCACATCTTTTCAGCAGGCGACGATGCAGCAGGTGGGCACCGAGGCCCACGGCGGCTATAAATTCCTGACTCAGGAGCAGTACGACAAGGTCGCCGCAGATAAAAAAGTCAAAGATATTTCCTACGATATCTTTGTTGCTTCAGCAGAAAACAAGCAACTGAACAAAACCGCCACGGAGATAAGGTATTCTGAACCAAAGGACGCCGGGTGGTCTTTCTCTACGCCGACAACGGGAACACTGCCAAAGAAAAAATATGATATAGCAACGGATACAGCAGTTCTTGATGCCCTGGGCGTCCCACATAAGCTGGGCGAAACGGTGACTTTGACATTCAGTTCGCAGGGGAAAAGATACACTCAAGCCTTTACCCTCTGTGGTTTCTGGAAAGGATCCATAGCACTGGGTGTCAATGAAGCTTACGTTTCCAGAGAGTACTGCGACCAGGTGGCGCCTGTAATCAAGACACCGTTATATGAGAGCGGAAGCAGCGACTATTCCGGTACGATAAACGCCTCTCTGTGGTTTTCCACACCGTGGAATTTAGACAAGCAAATGTCAGATTTAACCAAGCGCTGCGGCTTCGACAAGCGCGTAAATGAAGGAGTCAACTGGGCCTATGCGGCAAGTACAGTAGATTCAACTACCATGGCACTGCTGATAGGCATGCTTGCCTTGATACTGCTCAGCGGATACCTGATCATATACAACGTGTTTCAGATATCGGTATCACGTGACATCAGGTTATACGGTTTGTTGAAAACCATCGGTACGACGGGGAAACAACTGAAGACGATCGTCAGGAGACAGGCATTCACACTGTGTATTGCCGGTATTCCAATAGGATTGGCTGTCGGATATTTTCTGGGTATGCTGCTGATGCCGGCCGTCGTAAAAATTACTGCGTTAAGCGACAGTCTGGTTATCAGCACAGATCCTGTGATTTTCATAGGGGCAGCTTTGTTCGCTTTGCTGACCGTGCTGATCAGCTGCATCAAACCGTGTCTCATGGCAGCACGCGTCTCTCCGGTGGAGGCTGTCCGCTGGACCGGCGTTGACATCAAAACCAAAGCAGCCCGTCACTCCGGTTTCCGCCGCAAAGCCAAGGCAGTTCGTCCTGAGATCTGCAGCACAGAAGCGATGGATGATCGTCAATCTGTTAAAATTAAAGTCAAGGCCGACGGAAAAAAGAGCCGCAGGGTCTCGCCGCTGTCGATGGCCTGGGCTTCCGTCAGACGCGACAGAAAGAAAGCCGTGCTGGTTGTTTTGTCGCTGACACTGTCACTGGTGATTTTAAATGGCACATATTTGACGATCAACGGCTTTGATATGAATGAGTACGTGAAAAACAGCATTGTTACTGACTTCAGCATGACAGATGCATCGATCACCAATGAGATGGCCAATATTAAAGATTTAAACGGTGTCAACAGAAAAACAATGGAGAAGGTCAACGAACTGCCGGGACTGGAAAGCAGCGGCAGCATCTGGGCTACTTCATCAAATCACAAGCTGTCTGCTAAAGCTCTTTCCAGAACGAAAAAAATAGTGAAGGACAATCCGGACAAACTGCCATCTCCTTACGCGGATACAGATATCAGCTATATGAAGAAGTACGGAACGATCTTCGATTTTATTTACGGCATAGATGACAGCCTTCTGGACACCATGGAAATGGGGGAAAATCAGAAACTTGACAAGGAAAAATTTGCCACGGGCAACTACGTGATCGCTTCCGCCTTCTGCAGTGATGGAACAAATCCATATTATAAGCCGGGTGATAAGGTGACGATAAAATTTAAAAGCGGCAGGGAAAAGACATACACGGTGCTGGCAATTGGAGATATCCCTTATGCCATGTCCCAGCAGTACAGCGGAATGCTGGATGTCCATTTCACGCTGCCAGCCAAGGAGTACAATGTCATGACAGGGTCAACAGGAGCGCTGTCAATAGGCTTCAACGTTGACGATGCTCATACTGCAGAGGTTGAAAAGTGGTGCGAAAATTACACTAAGGGAGAGGGAAGCAGCCTGTCATATAAGTCCAAGGGGATGTTCGAAAAAGAATTTGCCGGACTGAAAATGACTTTTGGACTGGTTGGCGGAGCATTGAGCCTGATACTTGGACTGATAGGTATCCTAAATTTTGCCAACGTGATCATTACATCAGTTGCGATGAGGAAACGTGAACTGGCCATACTGCAGAGCGTTGGGATGACAAGCAGACAGATGATACGGATGCTGACGGACGAAGGTCTGATATATGCGGCGCTGACGACTCTCTTTGCCTCAACAGCCGGCAGTGTTATATGCTGGGCAGGAGTGAAGCTGCTGACGAATCAGATATGGTTTTTCAAATGGCACTTAACCGTGCTGCCGATACTTGTATGCGTGCCGCTGATGGCAGTTATAGCGGTTCTGATACCGTACATCTGCGGCAGAAGCACCACCAGGCATAGCATTATTGAAAGACTTGGAGTGACAGAATAGGATGATAATGCGGAAATAAATACGCCCGATATAGTATAATATCATAATAAACAGGCATGATAAATGTTTTAAGGAGAGAGAAACATGAATAAGATGATTGCATACTGCGGACTGGATTGTGAGAAGTGCGATGCGCACATTGCCACAGTAAACAACGATGATGCCCTGAGAGAAAAGACGGCGAAGCTGTGGGCGGAGCTCAACGACGCTCCCATCACAGCTGACATGATAAACTGCATGGGATGCCGTGCTGATGGCGTGAAAACTCCTTTCTGCGCCAGTATGTGCGGGATAAGAAAATGCGCTTTGGAGAAGGGCCTTGAGACATGCGGGAACTGTCCTGATCTGGCACAGTGCCTGACTGTTAAGATGGTAATCGATAACAGTGATGATGCAAGGGCAAATCTTGAACACCTGGTATAACTGAAGCCGAGGTCTTCAGTTGCAGGCCTTCGCTGCGCCTGCAATGAGAAAGCTCACTGCGAGCTACACTCGGCCTTAAAGGAGAGTTTGACATGACCGATACATTCGATCTGGAAAAATATTTGACTGATGGAGTCGAAAAAATAGTTAAAGAAACGCTGAAGGCAACATTTAATGATCCGAAAATGAGCTTATTTATGATGGGCTTTGCCATGGCAGGGAAAAGGGCGTCGAAGCGCAGAGACCAAGAATTCAACAGAGGTGTTCACGTGCCGCCATTTTTGATTGCCAGTATAACCAGTGAATGCAACCTGCACTGCCGGGGGTGTTATTCCAGAGCCAATAAGGCATGTTTAGATGCTGAGGCTATGAGTCAACTTACTGCAGTCGAATGGCAGGATATTTTTATAGAGGCAAGAGATCTTGGAGTAAGCTTCATTTTGCTTGCGGGCGGAGAACCGACAATGCGCAGAGATGTCATTGAAATGGCGGGAGGCATACCTGAAATAATATTCCCGATTTTTACTAATGGCACATTGCTGGATGAACATTATTATGAGATGTTTAATGATCACCGCAATCTTATACCCATACTCAGTATTGAAGGCAAAGAGGAAAACACAGATGAACGCCGAGGAGCGGGAACATTTGCTAAACTGATCGAGGAGATGGATACGATCAAGGCTCACGGTTTGATTTTTGGCATATCGGTAACAGTGACGACAAAGAATCTTAAGGAAGTTACTTCAAATGAGTTTCTTGGCGGGCTAGCAGGAAAGGGCTGCAGAGTTGTTATCTTTGTTGAATATGTTCCTGTGGATGATATGAACATAGATCAGGTACCGGGCGATGAGGAACGTGAATATATGAAAGAGCGTCTGGCTGATCTTAGAGCAGACTATGCGGATGATATGGTAATGATATCATTTCCCGGGGATGAGAAAAGCTCCGGCGGATGTCTCGCTGCCGGACGCGGATTCTTTCATATCAACTCACACGGGGATGCTGAGCCGTGCCCGTTTTCGCCATATTCGGATATCAATGTGAAAGATACATCATTGCTGGAAGCGCTGCGATCCAGACTTTTTAAAGAAATCGACGATCAGGGATTGCTTGCGGAGGAACACGCAGGAGGATGCGTCTTATTCGAAAGAAGAAAGTCTGTTGAAAATCTGATTGGTAATAAAATCAATGGACAAAAGAAACTCTACGATTAGTTGATTGAAGACGATACCTTATTATGTTACCATTTTGTGATATAGAATGAGATAATGAAACAGGAGGTATCAATTATGGATGCTGCCAGAAAAAAAGAGCTTAAGGATGCATATAAATCGAGGCAGGTCGTTGGAGGCATATGTTCCATACGCTGCAGCGGAAATCAAAACGTGAGAATTCAGGCAACAGCAGATATTGAAGGATCAAGGAACAGATTTGATTTTGCTGTTTTAACGGGTACATGCCCGGATCCTTCTATGCGGGGTGACTGGCTCAGATATGGGTCAAAATCATTCACATTCACTGTATTAGAAGAGATCAGGAAAAGGGACAGCCAGACTGACGAAGAATTTTCCCGGGATATTGAAACCTTGCATGATATCTGGTTAGATAAGATCGCCAGGGAAGAAGTACAGCGTGGAAGATAAAACAGTGTTAAGGTCGAGCAGCGGTATACCTGAAGAAATCATATGAAAATTTGAAGAGGGAGCTATTATGTCATTTGACTACAAAAAAGAGTATAAAGAGTTTTATATGCCGAAGAACAAACCTTCTATCGTTACTGTACCGATAATGAATTATGCTGCAGTGCGCGGCAAGGGTAACCCCAACGATGAAAACGGCGAGTATGCAGTATCTGTCAGTTTGCTGTATGGTATTGCTTATACCATCAAAATGAGCTATAAAGGTGAGCATAAAATCGACGGGTATTTTGAATATGTTGTTCCTCCCCTTGAGGGTTTCTGGCGGCAAAACGGTATTGACGGACCTGACTGCACTCACAAGGAGAATTTTCAGTTTATCTCTGCCATTCGTTTGCCCGATTTCGTAACAAAGGAAGATTTTGACTGGGCGGCTGAAGAAGCAGCCGGGAAGAAAAAACAAGATTTTTCAAAAGTTGAATTCTTTACATATGACGAGGGTGAATGCGTACAATGTATGCATCTCGGTCCTTATGATGATGAACCCTCAACGATTGCCGCTATGCACGAATACGCTGAGAAAAATGGTTACACTGTTGATATAACGGATACCCGCTATCATCATGAAATTTATCTGTCTGATCCCCGCAGGACAGCACCGGATAAATTGAAAACCGTTGTGCGGCATCCGATAAAAAGGATTTAACAATGGGGAGGTCATGGAAAATAATGCCATTGATCATATAATGGGTGCGGCATCGCCGGACGGTTTCAAAAAAGCGTGTACAGCCGCGCATTACTGCCCGGTATGATATAATTGGAGATAAATACAATGAAATTAAAAAATGTGTTGATTGTTGTTAACGACATGGAAAAATCAAAGCAGTTTTATCATGATCTTTTCGGCCTTGATACAGTGCTTGACAATGATGGAAATATGATCCTGACAGAGGGGCTTGTGCTTCAGGACAAGAAGATATGGCAAGATTTTCTCGGCAGAGACATTATTCCGGAAAACAATGCCGGTGAGTTGTATTTTGAAGAAAGTGATATTGAGGCATTTGCCGCAAAGCTGGAAAAATCATATCCGTCCGTCCGATATGTAAATCGGCTGATGACCCATAGCTGGGGACAAAAAGTGATTCGCTTTTATGATCCTGATGGAAATCTGATCGAAGTGGGGACACCGATGTAATGCAGTAATTTCACGGATCGTCCGGAGGTTCTGCAGATGTATCAAGAAAAACAAGTATTATGGTTCACTGAAGCAGAATGACGTGGACATAATAAAGCATTGATCATCGGGAAAAGATATTGTCCGGGGAATAAGATTGATATACAGACAGGAGAAAAATCATGGAATGGGTCGAAAGCATATCTGAAGCTTTGGAGTATATCGAGAAGAACCTTGATGAAGAGCTGACACCGGAAATCATAGCAAAGCAGGTGCGGATTTCGCCTTTTTATTTTCAAAAAGGATTTTCAATGCTTTGCGGTTTCACTGTCGGTGAGTATATCAGACGGCGCAGGCTGGCACAGGCTGCCGGTGAACTGGCAGCGACGGAGGAAAAGGTTATTGATATAGCTTTGAAATACGGATATGATTCTCCTGACAGCTTTACCAAAGCTTTTACCCGCTTCCATGGGGTGACTCCTGCATCTGTGCGCAGGGACGGGGCTCTGATCAAGTCTTTTGCCCCGCTCAGGATATCATTCGAATTGAAAGGCGGTTATATCATGGAATACAAAATCGAGGAGAAGCAGGCGTTCACTATCATTGGCATATCAAAGAAGTTCAGCTATGAGGACGCATTTGAAGAAGTACCGAAGTTATGGAGAGTTTTTATAAACTCAAGAGAGAAACTCGGTCTATGCGGCATGTATGGAATCAATATCGATGAAACAATGGACGGAAAGGAATTTGAGTATATTATTTCAGACCTCTGGGACGGAAAGTCCGAAGTACCTGAAGGAGTTATTACAAAGACTATTCCGGCTTTCACATGGGCGGTGTTCCCCTGCGTTGGACCTATGCCTGTTACAATACAGGCGACGAATAAAAAGATTTTTGCGGAGTGGCTGCCGAACTGCAGAGATTACGACTTCGCGGCAGGATACAATATTGAAATGTATGCCGACCCGTCCGGCTATCCGGAGGGAACTGAGGACGAGAACTATTACTGCGAGGTTTGGATCCCGGTAAAGAAAAAGCAGAACAGGGAAAGCCTGTAGATGATCTGCAGGATCATTTAATAATATATTTTAAGGAGAAGCTGTTTGAAAAATAATAACACCTTGGAGATTGCTGCATAGCCGGGAGGTTAGCGCAATTTCACCTGACCTCCCATATTGATGATCAGCAATTTTCAGGAGGGAAAAAACAATGAATAAAATTGATTACACAATACGTTTAGAAAAGCCGGAAGATCACAGGGAAACAGAGAACTTGATACGCGAAGCTTTTTGGAATATCTACAAACCGGGATGCCTTGAGCATTTTGTGCTGCACTGTTACAGGGACAGAGATGATTTTGTACCTGAGCTGGATTTTGTAATGGAAAAAGACGGTAAAATCATTGGGCAGATCATGTATGTGCATGCGGCGATAGAAGCAGATGACGGACGAGAGATAGCAATAATGACATTTGGACCGATAGGCATTGCCCCGGAGTTCAAACGTCAGGGTTACGGCAAAGCTCTGCTGGATCATTCGCTGGAAGAGGCAAAGAAACTGGGAGCAGGCGCTATTTGCATGGAAGGCAATATCGACTTCTACGGCAAGTCCGGTTTTGTCGTTGCCAGCACCAAAGGCATTCATTACTATGCTGAGCCAAAAGATGCGGAGGTTCCGTACTTCCTGCTTAAGGAACTGGAGCCGGGATTTCTGGATGGAATTACCGGGACATATCATACGCCGGAAGGCTATTATGTTGATGAGGAAGAAGCAGAGAAGTTCGATGAGACTTTTCCCAAGAAGGAAAAGCTGATACTGCCGGGACAGTTATTCTAAACACTATACAGGGCGCTTCGGCGCCCTGTTATGATATAATCATTTCATTGAAAACTTACGGAGATGCTATGGAACATAAATCAATCGAATCAGAAAACGGAGACACACATTATTGGATCGCACATAATGAAAATGCGTCTGCAAAATGTATCGTATTTACACATGGTTTAACAGCAGATCATTCCATGTTTGAAAAACAAGTCGTTCATTTTGCTGAGAAAAACACAGTGGTTGTATGGGATGTTCCGCTGCATGGATTATCAAGGCCGTACAGAGATTTTTCATACAGGCAGACGGCAATAGAACTTCACAGTATTCTGCAAAGAGAAAACATCGCCAAAGCCATTTTAGTCGGAATGTCCATGGGCGGTTATCCCAGTCAGATGTTCGCCGATATGTTCCCTGAAATGGTTGAGGGATTTGTAGGGCTGGATACTACGCCATTTGGGGGAAATTATTATTCCGGATCGGATTTGTGGTGGTTAATGAAGGTTGAACCGATGGCAAAATTACTGCCAGATATCGCATTAAGAAAAATAATGGCAAAATCCGTTTCCAAAACAGAGTATTCATATAACAAAATGATAGAGATGCTCAGGCCGTTGACAAAGGCGCAGATAATAGAGCAAATGGGGATCGCTTATGGAATGTTCGCGAGCGAGAACAGAGATGTAGATTTTTCGTTTCCTGTTTTAATATTACTCGGTGACAGTGATAAAACAGGGAAAGTCCGGGAATACTGTAAAGCATGGTCTGAAAACACGGGGTACCCGCTTCATATCATAAAAAATGCGGCTCACTTTTCCAATGGTGATAATGCTGAGCAGGTCAATGCTGAGATCGAAGAGTTTATGCAGAAGCTTGAAAGAATAGAATATTGAAAAAAACCGACAGGACGGTATAATGTATTTGTACATTATATTTCGTAATTCATGAAATATGAATGAATGTGAGGGAATCATGCCTAATGAAAAAGTGCGTCAGGAAAATATCCGGAATGTTATACGCCAGGCTATGAAGCTTTTTGTGGCAAACGGAATTGAAAACACATCAATGGAAATGATAGCAAGAGAGTCCGGTCTGACTCTTCGTTCTGTCCAGAATTATTTCCATACGAAAAATGATTTGTATACAGCTGTACTGAAGAACGGGTACACTATCGAACTTAATGAAATACGATCGTATTTTGCGTCAGAACATTATATGAGTAAAAGCGGGGCTGAGCAGGTCATCGATATTATTTCTACGACCCTGAACAAGGCGGTCGAGTATTCTGATATTGTGTTCTGCACAGCGCAAATGCAGCATGTTGTAACCAGGGCTTCAAACAATTGTGATGACCCTCAGCTGACTGATAACTGGAGATATATTATGGAGCATGTACAGAATGCATTCGATAAAGGAGTGCAGGACGGATCCGTTGGACAGACGACAAATAAAGAAATCGTCGACGTGAAAACCATTATGCTGGGACTGCTGGGGATTCGTGAACAGATAGCATATGCAATGTGCAACAAGACTATGCGTGAAATTTTTGATCCGGAAACGGCTGTCAGGAAATATATCAGACAGATGGAATTGATTTTTCAGGTAAAATAGCATGTTAAGAGCACAGGCAGACAGGCTTCGATTGCCGGGCCTGTTGATCCGGAAAAGTTATATAAAAAAACTATTGATGATAATTAATAGTACCTGCAGAGATCAAGAGTACTTTTATGGAAGGGCAGGATGATGAAAGAAGAAGGAACGGCCGAAGGAAGAAATATTATCACCGCTGGGGAAAGACTTGTATTAGAAAAGCTTCCTGTACCATTTTGCATGTTTTATCTCCGCGGAGGCACGTGCAGTCTTCTTGCGGTTTCAGACGGGTTCTGCAATGCATATAAAACGGCAAGAGATAATTTGCTTGATTCAGACGATGGTCTGCTTAAACATATCCACCCTGATGACTACAAGAATTTTTATACTGATGTTGAAAATGCATGCATGGATCCCGGCGGACGTTACGAAGCAACGTACCGTGTAAAAGCGGCTCGGAAGGATGCATATAAATGGCTGTCCGGAAGAGGCAATGTTCAAAGATGCGATGACGGTGCATTCCTTCTTTATGTTTTTTTCTCCGATGTAAATGACAAGACTGAATTGTCGCTTGAAAAAGAAAAGGAAAGCAATCGCAATGAGATACTCCTTTCACAAATCATGGCGAACACAAAAACAGCGATATTCTGGAAAGATGCTGACAGGCGATTCCGCGGAGTAAACAAAGCATTTCTTGATTATTATGACTTTAAAGATGAGAGCGCTGTCATAGGTAAAAATGATGAGGAAATAGGATGGCATACAGATCCCGATCCGTTTAAAAACGATGAGATGCGGGTGATCCGCGAAGGAATAAGTACAGACAGAGTTATCGGAAAATGCATTGCCCGCGGGCAGGAAAGGAATATTGCCGCCAGTAAAAGCCCCCTTATTATAGGTGGAAAGACAGCAGGACTTGTCGGAAGCTTTGAAGATGTGACAAAAGAAGTCCGACTGGAAAAGGAAATAAAAGAACTGAATATAGAACTCAGCAGGCGGCTCAGGGAGCATCAGCTGCTGATGGACACATCAGGTGTCTGCATCATAAAGATAGACCTGCATGATTATACTATTGCAGAATATAACGATGCCATGTGCTATATGATAGGCCTTACAAGAGAGGAATATGAAGCACAGTTCCACCACGATATGACGGACTTCTTTACGGGGGAGTACAAAAAAGAATTTGACGAATTCAGAAATACTGTGAAAGAGGCGCTGGAAAAAGGAGAGAAACACTTCCTGATCAATTTACAGATACCGACACCAAATGGCGGGAGATGGATAGGCGGGACTGCCACATTTTCCGAAGCAGACAATTGCACCGGTAAACCGCGTTATTTGTATGCTGTTTACCGGGATACGACGGATATTATTGAGGCTCAGAAAAAGCGTGAACTGGCGGAAGCGGAGATAGAAAACGCCGCGCAGATCCGATCGGATTTTGACAGGATGCGGCAGATGATCGATAGTGTACCGGCAGGACTGGGTGCTGTGCGCATAATAAACGGCACTATCGATGATACGATCCAGGTCAACAAATATTTTTTCGACTGGATCAATGTTTCAGCAAGTGAAAATATGACTCTGGCAACAACGGATTTTTTGGAATGTGTCTACACGGGAGATCGTGAAAGGATACAGCAAGATTTCAGATCATTCTTTGCCGGAAAAGGCAATAAATTTAATGAATATCGATTCCGGGCACGCGGTGACGGATTCATATGGGTAAGGGTACGCGGGTCCTTGGTCAGGAATTCTTCTGCCGATGGGATCGCTTATTTCGTATTTTCCAGCATCAACGATCAGAAAATTGCCGAAGCGCGCCTGATAAGAAGTCAGGAAAACTATAAAAGAACTGTTGATGCGCTGAATATCGGTATGTGGACATATTATATCAGAGAGCGGCGGATCGTCATGGGTGACAATGCAGCGACAAAGGCCATCTGCAAAAAAAACGGCTGGCCTGATGTGTTCGAGAATGCACCGGAAAGCACTTTGCCGTATATAGACGAAGATGACCGGGGAAAATATATGGATATGTTCAGAGAAATCGATGCCGGTCATGATGTCTCCTGTGAAGTATGGTACGAGCATATACCGGGAGTTGAACCTCAGTGTGAGCGTGAATCTTATCATGTAGTTTTTGATGAGGAGGGGGCTCCTGCCAAGGCCTACGGCATAGGCATGAATGTGACAGCTGCACGTAAGGCAGAACAGCGGCATGAACGCGAAATAGAATACCTGCACAATAACAGCGATGAAAGTCTGGTAGCGAAAGGCCACTATGACCTGACAAATAATATCGTTCTCGAGTACGATAACAGGATATCCGGCAAGATCATCTATGATTTTGATGCTGGCATCACTTACGATAAGGCATATGAAGGTTTTGTGGAAAAAGCCTGCAGCGAGGAAGACAGACTAAAGATAGCTGAAACTCTGAAAAGAGAGAATCTAATCAGACGTTATCATCAGGGAGAGATGCAGACCACTCTGCAATATCAGAGGCTGGCGGAAGGTCAGGATCCTATATGGATATCGATGACCATACATATTTATATGGAACCCGTAAGCGGCAATCTCGAATTGTTTTCTTATGCGTATGATATTACCGAACGTATGATAACGGAAACGATAATGAATGTTGTTTCGCAAAAAAAGTTTGATTATATCGGGGTAATGGATTTTCAGTCTCAGATGCTGGAGCTATATGCAAAATCTCCGGATGTAAAGATACTTCCTGTGAGAGGTAAAATCGCATACAAAAAATGCAAAGAGTATGTCAGGGAACATTACGAGATTTTAGATGACGATCAATATTTATATGATAATACCAATCTGACAATAATAGAAAAACACATGTCCGAAAAAGGATATCATACATTTACATACCGCAGAAGAAACGGGAACAGGACGGAATGCAAGCAAATAGATTATTTATGGCTGAATTCCGCACTCAGACTTGCTATTGTTATACGAACCGATGTGACAGTTGCTTTTGAACGCGAACAGGAACAGCTGCTGCGGATCGAGAACGCAAAGCTCAGCGCAGAGCAGGCCAATGAAGCAAAATCTTCATTTCTGTCCAGCATGAGCCATGATCTGCGGACTCCGCTTAATGGCGTTCTCGGTTTCACCAGGTTTGCATTAGATGAAACTGATGCCTCCAAAAAACAATATTATCTTGAAAAAATAGAGACGTCCGGCAAATTGCTTCTGGATCTTGTAAACGATACACTTGAACTTTCGAGAGTAGAAAGCGGCAAAGCCGAACTGGATATGGAGGCCGTACCTGCTGTGGAAATAGTGCCGGCTATTGTATCGGCGCTGATCCCGGAAGCAGATGCAAGAGGCATAAGCGTGCGGTCTGATTTTTCACAACTTGAAGGGAAAATGTTCTGGTGCGATAAACTTAAAATGCAGAGAATCGCCCTTAATCTTATTTCAAATTCAATTAAATATACACCGGCAGGAGGACGGATAATAATATCTATGATACAGGGACCGTCTGATAACCTGAAATGCCGGTGGTCATTACGCGTGGAAGATACAGGTATAGGAATGAGCAGAGAATTCATGCAGAAAATGTATGAACCGTTTGCACAGGAAAAACGTTCCGAAACTGTAAAGACTCCCGGCACAGGACTGGGACTTGCAATCGTGAAACGTTATGTTGACCTTATGGGAGGCAGACTGGAAGTAGAAAGTGAACTGCATAAAGGGACGAAATGGATCGTGTCTCTGCCTATAGAAGAGGTCTCATTTGGAGAAGAACAGAAACAGAGCGAAAATACATCTGTACAGCTATTTTCTGACAAGCGTGCTTTGCTGTGCGAGGATAATGAAATGAACACCGAAATTGCGGTAATGCTGCTGCGCGAGAAAGGCTTTAATGTCGAGACCGCGGAGAATGGAAAACTGGGCGTCGATATGTTTGCCGGATCTGAGCTGAACTACTACGATGTCATTCTGATGGATATTAGAATGCCGATAATGAACGGATATGAGGCAGTAAAAGCAATAAGAAAACTGGATCGCAGGGATGGAGAGACCATACCTGTTATTGCTATGACGGCCGATGCTTTTAGTGAAAGTGTCCGCGAGGCTAAAGAAGCAGGCATGAACGGTTATATCACAAAACCTCTGAACCCGGAAGCTATGTTCCGAACGATTGCGGAGAATCTGAGGTAGAAATTAAAATATGCATCCGGAGGATGCTTACAAAAAATACAGTAATGGCGGAAAAAGCCGGAGTGTTCAGTCATGCGTTCTTTTTGTACCTGAATGCCGGCACAGGGCATCAAAGGTCTCTTCACTGATGTCGTGCTCTATTTTGCAGGCATCTATCCGGGCAATTTCCGGGTCAACACCGATGTGGACGAAGAATTCAGTCAGCAGTCTGTGCCGCTCATAGATCTTGGATGCGATTGCCATCCCGGAATCAGTCAGCGTGATGAGCCCGCCGCTTTCCATGGTAATGTAACCGTTCTCACGCAGCCTTTTTGTTGCATATGAAACGCTCGGCTTGGTAACACCAAGCTGACCTGCTATGTCTATGGATCGAATATAGCCGTGTGCCTCTTTTAATATCAGCATGGCCTCCAGATAGTCTTCTGTTGATTTATGAATTTCCATAATGTACATCTCCTGCCGATAAATCTACTCATAGGTTAACACACACTAACCATATTTACAAGATTTTCTAAATAGGGGTTGACAAGAATGGTTAGAGGTATTAAACTATTTACGGTTAGAGGACTCTAACCAAAAATTATGGCATATAGTTAGTTGCAACTAACTTACGGGAGGAGGATCTGATGATGCCGATAACAATGGCTAAATCCGGAGACAATGTAGTGATCAGAAAGATTACAGGGAGCGACAAGGTACGACAACATCTGGCAGAGCTGGGGTTTGTGGTAGACGGCAGAGTGACTGTTGTTAACGAGATCGCTGGGAACCTGATACTGCAGGTAAAGGACAGCAGAATAGCTCTTGATAAGAGCATGGCAAACAGGATAATGATATGAGGAGGAGCAGCATGAGTACGTTAAAGGATGCAAAAGTAGGAGCAACTGTGATGATAAAAAAGATCACGGGAAGCGGACCCACTAAAAGAAGGATAATGGATATGGGCATGACAAAGGGCGCCGAGGTGCTTATAAGGAAAGTGGCACCGTTGGGCGATCCGATAGAACTGAATGTAAGGGGATACGAGTTGTCCGTAAGAAAAGCGGATGCTGAGCTGATAGAAATAGAATAGAGATATTCATATTTTTTTGCCATAAGTTAGTCAAGACTAACTAAATAAAGAAAGGAGCAGTTAGCTGATGGAAATCAAAATAGCACTTGCAGGAAATCCGAACTGCGGCAAGACGACCCTGTTCAATGACTTGACGGGAAGCGCGCAGTATGTAGGAAACTGGCCAGGTGTAACAGTTGAAAAAAAAGATGGCAGGATGAAGAGCCATAAGGATGTCGTGATACAGGATCTGCCCGGGATATATTCGCTTTCGCCATATACACTGGAAGAAGTCGTAACGAGGAATTATCTAGTCAATGAAAAACCTGATGCAATAATCGACATAATCGACGGAACGAATATAGAGAGGAACCTTTATCTGACGACCCAGATACTGGAGCTTAATATTCCTGTAGTGATTGCATTGAACATGATGGATCTGGTAAGGAAGAATGGAGACGACATAGATATAAAAAAGCTGAGCGACAAGCTGGGGTGCAGGATAGTCCCGATAAGTGCGCTGAAAGGGGAAGGAGGACAGACTCTGGCAGCTGAGGCTATTAATGCCGCAAAAAACAAAAGGCTTGCCGAGCCGCCGCATGTATTCAAGGGCAGTGTAGAACATGCGATAGCGCATATCGAGGAAGCCATAGAACATGAAGTAAGCAGAGATAATCTGCGGTGGTATGCTGTAAAACTCTTTGAACGTGACGAAAAGGTTATTGAGGATCTGGCATTCAATGATTCTCTGATGAGGCATATCGAAATGCATATAAAAGACTGCGAAAAGGAAATGGATGACGACTCAGAAAGCATCATCACAAACCAAAGGTATGCATATATCAAGAATGTGGTCGACATGTCAGTTATCAAGAAAAAGGCAAGAGGCGCCCTTTCAGTATCGGATAAGATAGATAAAATAGTCACTAACAGGATCCTGGCGTTGCCTATCTTTGCAGTCATCATGTTCCTTGTTTACTACATATCAGTGACGACTCTGGGCACAGTAGTTACTGACTGGACAAATGATACTCTCTTTGGAGCATGGATACAGCCGGCAGTCCAGCATGGACTTGAGGCAGTCGGCGCCTCAGGCTGGCTGATATCTATGATAGTAGACGGGATAATCGGCGGACTAGCGGCACCTATCGGGTTCGCTCCACAGATGGCTTTGGTATTCTTCTTCCTGTCCATATTGGAAGACTGCGGATACATGGCAAGGGTCGCATTCATAATGGACCGTATCTTCCGCAGGTTCGGACTTTCGGGGAAGAGCTTCATCCCGTTCCTGATTTCTTCAGGATGCGGAGTTCCTGCAATCATGGCCAGCCGTACGATAGAAAATGAAAAGGACCGCCGGATGACTATGATAACCACTACATTCATTCCGTGCGGAGCCAAGCTGCCGGTAATAGCTGTAATAGCGGGATTCATCATGGGCGGCGCCTGGTGGGCGGCACCGATGATGTACTTTGCAGGAATAATACTGGTGATAATATCCTGCATAATATTAAAAAAAACAAAGATGTTCGCCGGAAAGCCTGCGCCGTTCGTCATGGAACTTCCACAGTATCACATACCTTCGGGCAGAGGCGTTATGATACACGTATGGGAAAGGGTCTGGGCATTCCTGAAAAAGGCAGGAACTATCCTGTTCCTCTGCTGCGTGGTAATGTGGTTCCTGGGAAGTTTTGGGATCCGCAACGGAGCATTTGGACTTGTCGATTCGGAGAACTGTTTCCTGTCTGACATAGGAAATGCTATAGCCTGGATATTCGTTCCGCTGGGATTTGGAACATGGCAGGCAGTAGCTTCATCGCTTAGCGGATTTGTTGCCAAGGAAGGCATTGTATCGACTATGGGAGTGCTTGCAGGGCTTGGCGATGCAGGCGCTTATACAAGCTCAATGTATAATGCATTTGCAGCATTTTTTCCGACCGGCATCGCGGCTGTATCGTTCCTGTTTTTCAATCTGTTTGATTCGCCGTGCCTGGCTGCTATTTCGACCATGGCAAAGGAAATGGGATCCAGGAAGTTCTTCTGGTTCGCGATACTGTTCCAGAACGTGATGTCATACTGCATAGCCCTGATGGTTTATCAGATAGGAGGACTGGCAATAGGCTCTGTAGCTTTTGGACCTGCCACAGTTGTGGCATTCATATTGCTGGCCGGATTGATATATCTTCTCGTCAGACCGGACAGCAGCAAGACTGTGCAGCTTGAGGCCCATGAAGGAGCAGCTGCATAATGAAGACAGATCTTGAACTTCAGACGGCAGATATATTTCTTCTCACCGCGCTTGCCATTCTGATGATCATTGCAGTGAGGATAGTGATAGGATTTTTCGGAGATAAGAAAAAATAGGACTTTGTTCAAAAGGAGGTAAAAATGGCTACGATAATGATAAGCATATTGATCGCGGTACTGGCTGCGGCGGTGATCATACATATGGTCAAACAAAAAAAATCAGGCAGATCCTCATGCGGGTGCGGCTGTGGTTCCTGTCCTCCTGGGGGGAAGTGCCATGAAAGAAAGTAATGAAGAAGGCACATTAAATCTGACAGAAGCTCATTTAAATTATATATTATCGATCTATGAGATATCAAAGATCACAGCAGATGTTTCGTCATGCAGTATTGCAAAGGCGCTGGGAGTATCAAAGCCGTCGGTATCAGCGATGCTTTCGGCTTTGATGTCCAGGCATCTGCTGGTGAAAGAACGGTACGGTAAGGTATATCTCACGGATGACGGATACGTAATAGCGATGAGACTTGAACGGAACATAAAAGTATTGGAAGAAAAGATACCTCTTATGGAAATATCATTTACAGATGATGAAATCAGAAAACTGGCCAGGGTGATAGCAGTGACACTTTCCGGAGAAGATTTTTCCGGAGATAGAGAAGGTATTGATCATATATGTTGGGCGCCTGGGCGCCCTTTTTCTGATTAGGAAATAGCAGATGCGATGAAGTCAGGTGAGTAGTTAAAACCTGTATACTGTACATGAAATCGCACATATATGCGTGGGCGTGGCTGAAACATGATATAATTTATGCAGTAATAATATGCGCTATTAATGAAGCCTGCAGTTTCGAAAAGTTTTAATTATGCGGTGAACTAAAAGACAAGCTGAATTCAGGAAGGGGTATTATTATGAAATCAGCGAAAGCGATGAGAGTATTGACACTGGCCGGAACTGTGCTATTGTTCCTGCCGATCGGATTCATGCTTCTGACTTCTGCGGTCGGCAGTATAACACGAAAACAGTTTCTGATGGATTATATGATCCCATCCGAATTATTCCTGATAATTTTTGCAGGAGCAGTAATGTTGACTGTCGCATCTTTCAGGACCGGCTGCCGCAAAAAACAGTCAGTATTTTTGCTGGTAATAATGTGCGCGGCATTATTTGCCAGTCAGGCTGTTGCGGTGCTGACGGGGCTCGCTTCCGGCAGAACGGCAGCAGAAGGCTTACCGCTTTATACGGTGCTGACCCTGATGGCGCTTTACAATATCGCCGCAGCCGCTGATATCATCAATGGCATCTGCATGTACAAAAGTGAACAATCAAAAAACCGGTCTGAAGAATAAAATAATTTGATTTGGTGGAATTAAACGCTTATATAAATATAATAAAAAAATTAAATATATAATCAAAAAATATTGCACACTTTGGAAATAATGATATAATTAGTACGTATAAAGTAAATACTTACACTTATAGCTGAAGCATTTACGCAATGGCTGGATTATGCCATTTAATATTATTTGGGGTGTGATATATCATGATGGGGAAGAGATCGAATTCTTTTGCTAATAATGTGCTTATATTCTTATTAGCGTTCAGTATGATTCTGTGTCAGATACCGGTCGATGCTTTTGCTGAAAGCGGAACACTGGTGTTGAAAATGAACGATGCGGATATGACATTGTCTGCAGCAGGAGATTTCAGCGTAGCAAAAAAAGTTAAATACGGTGATTCTATGGTACTCACACTGGAACCTTCAAGCGGATATTCCGGCGATGCAGAATTTTTGTATGTTGCAGGAGATAGTATTCCGGATGGTTCTACTTCCTGGGAAATATGGACTTCGGATAAACATCCTACAGAACCGGGCAATTACTATCTGGGTTATCAGGCCAGCGTCAACAATGAAACCGTCTTTAAAGCAGACAGCACGTACGGATTCACTATTGAAAAGGCTCAGTTGGCCGCGCCTGCCGGTGCAGCATGGAGCGGAGGCAGCAAAGCTGAGTGGAGTGCTGTTACAAAGTCAGCATCCGGCACGGATCTTGACAGCGGCGCTGTCAGTGGATATCAGGTCAAACTTTCTAAAGACGGAAAAGAGAGCAAGACCGTCACTACGACCGAAACATCATATGATTTTACAGATGACATAAAAGCAGCGTCGGGTGATTATACATTTACAGTCGCTGCAGTTTCAGGCGCAGCTGCACATTATACAGATTCAGAATCGTCGGCATCAAGCGGTACGACCAAGTCTGTCGCGATTACGGTCAGTAAAGATAACGGCATCACATCAGTGTCGCCGGAGTCGGCCATCCTTATCAGCGGCAACACTACATACAATAGTGAGACATTTGCGGCTGTCGTCAAATCAGGCAGGACATTCGGTTCATGGTCATCAAGTGATGCCGGACTGACAATCGCTGATCCTGCTAATGAATCTACAAAGGTTTCGGTACCGGCGGATTATTCGGGTGAAGATGCCGTCACTCTGTCTGTATCCACTGTGGATAAAACTGCACCGACAATAAAATCGTTCACAGCCGGAACGGGAGATAAATACGGATACCTTCAGGGTACAGCCGGGGACTCGGGCGGAGGGATTGCCGCCTATGCATTTTCCACGAAAGCGGACAAAGGTGATCTTCTGGAGAGTGACTGGACCGTCCTCGGTACTGCCGAAGAAAATGCCAGCTGCGAGCAGAAGGTCTCAGCTGCGGGCAAGTACTACTTCTATGTTAAGGACAGCTCCGGCAATATTACCGGGAGCAGCGATCCGATCCAGGCGACAGAAGTAATATATCATGATTATTACAGTGACAACAACAAGACGGACAAGACAGACTACATGGTCGGAAGCGGAGCACTTACGCTTGCCGATATTTCAGGGGCAAGGTACGGCTACGATTTCGGCGGCTGGTATAAGAGCTCTGATTTTTCGGGAAGTGATGTGACTGAAATAAGTACGCAGAGTGACTCTGCGGTCAATGTCTATGCCAAATGGACCAGGGAGGTCGTGAAGATTTCCGCACAGCCGCAGGGTGTGGAAACTACTTATGACGGAAAGAATCATGAACTCAGTGTCTCTGTCGCCAATGCCACAGGTGTCATTTCTTATCAGTGGTTCAAAGACGGAACAAAAATCGAAGGAGCCACAAGTGCAAATTATAATGTAAAGAATGTATCGGACAGCGGCAGCTACAAAGTCAGAGTAACGGTGACGTTAGACAGTACGGATGTAATAAAAGACAGCGATGAGGCAGTTGTAGCTATCGGCAGAAAGGATCTGACCATAACGGCGGCAGATAAAACTGCTGTTTTCGGCGACCCGGCACCGGATTATTCATTTACTGCTTCGGGGTTTGCGGACTCCGAGGATACAGGCGTACTGACAGCGGGAACGTATGACTGCAGCTATACTCAGGGAAGCCATGCCGGGCAATATGCAATAACGCCCAGGGATTTTTCGGCTGCCAATTATCAGATAAGCTATGTGCCAGGAACATTGAATGTTTCTGCCAAAGCAATAACGGGTCTGGATATTTCGCTTGAGAAATCGAGCTGCACTTATACAGGCGGGGGAATAGAGCCTGCAGTTATTGTCAAGGACGGCGGGACAGATGTCGACAGCAAGAATTATACCGTCAGTTATACAGACAATGTGAACCAGGGCACAGCCAAAGCAACTGTCACATTCCAAAACGATTATACAGGAGAGAAAACTCTTGAGTTCACGATCGTCAAGGCGGACTTCAGTGCTGAGGCAAGCATTGCTGACTGGACTTATGGAGATACAGCTCCGGATCCGAGTATCACCAATAATCCGGGTTCGGGTAAAGTTACTTATTATTATGCGTCTTCGGAGACCGGTGAAGGCACAACAACCAAACCTTCTGATGCGGGTACTTATTATATTTATGCAGTAATAGCCGCCACCGGCAACTATAATGAATATACGACACCAAGAAAATCTTTCACGATCAAAAAGAGGTCTATTACTTTTACTGCGTCGACCGCAGTATGGCCATATGACGGTACGTCACATTCCAGCAGTGACTATGCTCAGTCGGGCGACACTGCGGGCAGCGACGGATTCCAGAGAATATGGGTCGAAGGCACTATTACTGACGCCGGGACCACTGCCAATAAGGTCAGGTATACTCTTACTTCTTCAACTAATGCAAACAATTACGATATCAATTGCATTGACGGAACATTGACAGTTACCGCTGATGCGCTTTCAACTCCGGATGAATGCAGCTGGAGCAGCAGCAGCGCGGGAACGGCAGCCTGGATAGGTATTGTCAGGACCGGACTGATCGTATCATATAATGTGCAGCTTTACAGAGTGGGAACAGAAACTGCGATTGCTGAAGCGGATACTACTGATGACAGCTATGATTTCTCTAAAGCAATAAAAGATGACTGCACGGCGCAGGGTCAGACCGGGCAGTATTACTTCAAGGTGAAGGCCGTTCCTTATGGAGGCGTCAACCTGGCCAATTACACATCAAGCGCAGATTCAGATGCTTCGCTGTATATCAATACGATAAAACTTACCACAGGCAAAACACCGGGCATTGCAAGTCTGACCGGTGTTGCGGAAGGAACGTCATATCTTATCCGGGGCGAGACTGTGGATATTTCCGCGGCTCTTGACACGGGTTATTCATTTGCCGATCCTGTCTGGACATGCAGCGGCGCGATATCTGTTGCTGATCCGTCTAAATCGGCAACAACTATTACTGCTTCATCTTTGCTGACGTCATCGGCGGAAGCAACGCTGAATGCGTATTCCAGCGATGATCTGCCGGTGATCGGAAGCTTTGAGGCAGCATACGCAGAAGACGGAAGTGTCACGTTATCATTGAATGCATCTGATTCGAAAGCGGTCACAGCATGGGCGATCACGAACAGCAGTGATACGCCTGCGGATACTGAATGGCGTTCTGTGGCCGGTTCGCAGACCGGTATCACAGAATCAATGACTATAAATGCCAAGGGCACATATTACGCGTGGGTGAAAGACGGCACGAATGTCGTGGGCGGCGATAAATATAAGATAGCTATATATAAGATAGATTTTGACGGCAACGGCGGCACGGGAACCATGAGCAGCCTTCTGAAGATCCAGAATAAAGCGCTGACATTGCCTGCCAATACTTATGCAAAAGAAGGATATATATTCCAGACATGGAAAGGCAGCACCGGGTCATATGGAGACGGTAAATCATATGCGGCGAACAGCGATGACACGTTGTCTGCACAGTGGTCAAATCAGAGATTCAACTATAATGTCGAATACTATTACATGGATACAGACGGCAGTTATCTGACTGCTCCTTCGGAAACAAAAACGTTTGAAGGATCATACGGCGATGTAATATCCAGCGACAGTGAGACAATATCACAGAGCAAGGCGGGTATGAGTCTCGACACATCCAGACCCGATTCAATAACGCTGACCGGAAGCGGAAAGGTTTTAAAGGTTTATTATCAGAGAAATAAATACACCATAACCTATTCTTATACAAAGCCGGGAGATGCAGCTGCGACTTCGCAAAGCGTGGATTTTTATTATAACCAGAGCGTGACGGAAGTAGATAAGCCTTCAGTTGAAGGATATACTTTCGTTGGCTGGGAATATGATGATTTCGGGACAAAGCCTGCAACGATGCCTCTGAGAAATATCAAAGCATCAGGAAGTTTCACTGCGAATGAAGCGAAATATAATATCAATTACTATGAAAAGAATCTTACCGGTGACGATTATACTCTTGTTGATTCTGCAACTGAAACCAGATCTGCCAGGCATGACGACAAGATCACATTTGCCAATAATGATGCGAACTGCAAGGCTTTCGAAGGGTTTTCCGTGGAAGGCATCACTGTCTCATCGGGAGCAGCGGGGGGAAGCGCACCGAGCGGAATGCAGACATCTGTCACCGCGACGATATCAGCGATCGCAGGCCAGACGACAAACATCAATTATTACTACACCAGAAACAGCTATAAGCTGACATTAAATGTCTATAAGGACAACAGAGTAACAAACATTTACTCACACCCGTCCGAAGTGCTTTACGGAACGCCGATCAACGCATCGGAATATGCGAATTACGGTCAGTCCGACTGGACAAAAAACCGTACTGATATGAAAGATTACGTACTGGCAAGCTATGCGGACTGGAGTACCGGCAGCGCGCCGGCAACCATGCCTGCAGCTGACATTACTGTATCGAGAGATTATGAAAAGAACCTGGGTTCATTCCTTGTGGAAGTGTATTATGAGCAGGGAAGCACCGGCCATTATGTAAAGCAGAGTACACTGGCTTATTATGCTGCCAAGGACTCAAATGTTACAGTGGGGAACAGCAGCAGCGACACGGTCAATTTTGAGGATTTTAAAAACTACATTTCTGATTTTTCGCAATATGAATATGACAGCGGAAACGCAAATAATGTGACAAGCGGCACGGTCGCGAGCGACGGTTCCACGACGCTGAAGGTATATTTCAAAGGTAAGCAAACCAGTACAACTGTAAACTATTACTACCGCAGCGGAACAGAGAGCATCCTTATGGGTTCTGTTGTGATAACCGGCAATGTCGGCATGAATTATACTTACGACCCTGCGCTGCTGTTCAAATCAGTCAGCGGTACGCCGGCTCCGGTCGAGGGGACGTATACAAGCGGCAATAAGACGATAAACGGTGTATCGGCGGAGAGCTATGATTTTCTGAGTAATAATTATGTCATATATGCCAGCGGATATTATTACAACGGAGAAGGTAACTGGCCGGGCGGAGGGTACATATATACTGCTGATGGGCTGACAACCAAAACAGCCACATTTGGCTACGGTGAAACTGCTCTGGGCAAAGATTATGCCAATCGTATGAATATTTATTATACTCCGGTCCCGCATGAAACTCAGTATTATCTGAATGTAGTGCATACACCATATAGTTACCTTACCAAAGCTCCGGCCGGAGATAAAAATCTGCCGCTGACTGTCGTGTATGGCGGAACGACATACAAAATACGTGTGACCAATGAATCGAATATATATCAAGCAGCCTGGGAGAACGATACTACGCGTAATTATTCCGGCTATCCGGGCGGAACGGTACTGAACGGAAAATGGAAGGTCGCGGATCCGAAAACTTTAAGAACCGGCTGGAATGAAGTAAACATCGACGGTCAGACATATTACACAAATGATAACGACGACGGAGATTATATTTATCTGGCAGATACGAGCAATCAGTTCTATGAAGGACATTACGTTTCATATAATTTCCTGGATGCTAAAAGTAATCCGAATAAACTGGGTTACAGTACAGTGGAAGATTATCTGGCAAATTATAAATCTTCACATAACGATGATGCGGATGCCGACCTTGCCTATATATATAACGGAAATTATTATGGCTTCATGAGTGACAACGGAACCTACACGTTCACCTACAGATACAAGACAAAATACAGCCTGACTTACTACCTTTCGGGTCAGTATAAAACTGTTGATTATGCGCAAGGCACTGAGGTGACGCCGGAGACGGATTCCAGTATATTCAGCGCCAAGGACGGCTGCACGATCGCCTGGTACACTGACAGTGCGTTTACAACACCGGCAACTAAGTTTACTATTTCTTCCGATACTATGCTTTACGGCAGATATGAAAGAAATACCGTTACTTATCATAAGTATGCATACTATCAGCTTGGCGATCCGATCAATATTGGCGGTATATCAACATCGTATATTACAAAGGACAATATTGGATCCTTATCGTCGGATATTACCAGCGAATCAACCTCTGAGACTATAAGTTTCACTGATGGTGTTGGAAAGGTATCCAATAAAACTGTCAGTACTACGAAATATTATTATAAAGGCAGTCTGGTAATGACAGATGTTGAAAGCCCGGTCCTCACATATACAGAAGTATCGATAGATCCTGCCGATGCAAAATATGTTGTATCCGGATACAATTACGAGGAGACCAACGCGAACAATGTTCTCAACCAGACAATTATCACTGACGGGACAAGTCTGAGTATATACTATGCGAGAAATGTGCACTCGGTCGTTAAAACTACGGATGCGGCAAAAGCCAGTACTGCTGTAACTAATTACTATAGATTCGGGCATACAGTATCGGTTGACGCACCGAAGAAAAGCGGCTATCAATTCAAGAACTGGACCTGGAAAATCAAAGATGCATCTACGGGCACATGGTCTGAATGGACAGAGGCCCCGACGCTTGCCGCGGACGGCAGCGGATCATTTACGATGCCTGACGCAGCGCTGGAAATGACTGCGGTCTGGGAACCGGCAGATTTTGATGCGACGGTTACTCATTATTTCCAGAACAGGGATAAAACATACGGTAAAGATACACTTAAGGAATTCGCCAAATATAGCCAGAGCTTCGGCACGGTTTCAGTAGACGGAACAGATACAAATGCATGCGAGTTCAGTAATAACGGCAAGGTAGTCGGTATCGCTGTGCCGGAAACACTGAAGACCGGCGGGGACGCTTCTAAGCTGTCGGATTACGACAAGGTCACATATTATGAATACAACGGGTCGGAGAGTAAACCTTCTGTAAATTCAAAAGATGCATTTGCAGTTGTTCTAAAGCAGGGATGCACTTCTGAAAAAGTTGTCAGGGGCGACGCATACCGGCTGACGGGACTGAGCGCATTTACCTATGACTATACTATTTTTGAATATAATAATAACACTGCGACTCTCAGCGGGAATGATACATTTACATCGGCCTATGGCATGAGTCTCGCGTATTACTATACAAGGAACAGTTACAATATTAATGCAGTTTCCAAAGTATCTGACGGAGGATCTGAAAGCGGAGCAACTATTACCGGTACAGGCAGTTATCTTTACAGAAACGACGCAGCTCTCAGAGCTGTTGTGCCGGACGGTTATACTTTTAAAGGCTGGTACAAAGCGGAGGATGTGCTGGAAGGTTATGATGCTTCAGATAATACAAAGACACTGGACAGCTATAAACTCAAAGCTGATATTTCCGGCGTGTCAAAAGTTTCTGAGGCTGTAAGTTATACTGTAAAGGTCGATGATACAAGCAATTATGTGGCAGTAGTAGATCCTGTTGTGCCTTCAGCTCAGGATAATACGATCACTATAAGCGGAGGGAATTCATATAAATACGGATATGCCAAGAGCGACGTAACAGCGCTGAATGCCAATGTGACAACAGGCACTTATGATTTTGTCTCTTCATATCAATGGTATGAAGGAGATACAGCGATAGAAGGCGCAACGACATCTGCATATCTGATACCGACCGGCAAGGCTTCGGGATCATACAATTACAAGTGCAGGGCAGTAGTAGAAAACAAATACAGCGGCAGGAAAATCGAAATCACTTCAGAGCCTTATCCTGTCACAGTAGGCACTGCTGATATCACCTGTCATGAAACCGATTATAACGGCATTTATGACGGGCAGGCGCACGGCATAGAAATTGCAGTAGATAAAACCAATGCTGCGGATCTCGGCTATACAATATATTACAGCACCGAAAAGGAACTGACGGCGGACAATTACCTGACGGATGGAAAAACTGAAGCTCCTGAATTCACTGATGTCAAACTGACAGACGGTGCAGCGGCCGGCCGCACAGTGTATTACTATATCCACAGCAGCACTAAGGATTATCAGGACGCGAACGGAAGCGGCACTGTCATGATCAGTCCAAAGACCGTAACTTTGAAAGCCGGCGGCACTTTTACAAAAACATATGACGGCAGCAAGAGTATAACAGGCACCGAACTGACAAGCCTGGAGAAGGGCAGCTATTACACATTCAGCGGCCTGGCAGCGGCAGATGCGGCGAAAGGTTATATCATCAGCTGTTCCGCAGAATATAATGACAAGGATGTAAAGGATGCCAATTCAATAACGCTTGCAAATATCAAGGTGACGGACGCGGAGGGAAATGTAAATAATAACTACATCTTCAGCAGCGGTTATACTCTGAAGATCCCGGGCACTGTCACGCCGAAGGAACTGGCGATAAAATGGGGCAGTAATGCCTTTGAATATAACGGTACCGCGCAGATACCGACAGTAAGTCTGGCAGAAGGGTCCGAACCTGTGACAGGTGAGAATGTTACGGTAAAGGCTCAGGGCGCACAGACTAATGCGGGAACATACATTGCAAACGCTTCCTTTGCTGCCGATGACAGTTATGATGTTAACAATTACCGGATAAGCGGCGACAGCACATGCAGCTTTACTATTGCCAGGAAAACCCTGACCATAACTCCGAAAAGCAGTGAGGTGACTTATGACGGACAGGATCATAAGATCACGGATTTTGATGTTGCCGGACTGGCAGCGGGGCAGACGTGCACGGCGGAAACAGACAAGACTGACAATAAAGATGCAGGAATGTATACTATTACTGCAAGAAACGGAAAATTGTTCTCCGGCGGCAAGGATGTTACAGATAACTATAATATCGTATACGGTTCGGCAGATCTGGTTATAAACCGGAAGACTGTCACATTCTCGGGCATCACGGCAAATAATAAGGTCTATGACGGCAGTACGGCGGCTGAGCTTGATGTCAGCGGTTTGAAATTTGAGGGAATAGCTGACGGAGATGACCTTAGTCTGTCCGGGTTAAAGGGAACATTTGATACTGCGAACAGCGGTGAAGGCAAGACCGTGACGATTTCAGGTGCAGTCCTGGCCGGAACGTCAGCGGGCAATTATACGCTGGCAGATACAGGAAATCAGACGACAGCCGCGGCTTCGATCAGCAAAGCTGAACTGACAGTAACGGCGGCGGCTGTAAATACTACCTATGGAGACGATGCGGCATTCACATCTGAGATCACAGGTTTTGTAAATGACGAAAACAAAACAACAGCCAATGTTTCCGGCAGTGTGATTTACCGGATAAAGAAGGACAGCGGCGGAGCGGCGGCATATGATAAAACATCTACTGCCGCAGGCACATATGATATTGTACTTGACCTTTCGGAGCTGCAGGCCGGCAATTATACCTTCAAGGCCGGCGATACCGCACAGCTCAATGTAGCACAGAGGGAGATAACTGTCGCAGCGGCCGACGGCGTGAATATTACAAAGACGTATGACGGCACTACCTCGGCAGCTGTCCCATCTGCTGACTATGCATTTGCCAATGTCGTGAACAGCGATAAAATCGCTCTGACATACACCGCGGCATATAACAGCGCCAATGTGGCTGAAGCGAACAAGGTCATTATGTCGGGTCTCAGCATAGACAATGCAAACTATAAACTTATTACGTCGACATTTGATATCAGAGGTTCCGTCAGCAAGGCGGCTTTGACGGTGACGGCTGACAGTAAATCTATCACTTACGGCGGCAGTGCGCCGACTTATACGGCGACATATTCCGGACTCGTGAACAAAGAAACTTCGGCTGTCATTTCAGGGACGCCGGCGTTTGCGTGCGCATATGATACAGCATCTGCGGAACACAGAGGAGCGGGCAAATATACCATTACACCTTCAGGCCTGGACAGCGCCAACTACGCGATAACATATGCCGACGGCATCCTGACTGTGAATAAGGCGAAAATAACGGTGACGGCTGACAGTAAATCGATCACGTATGGTGATGCTTTACCGGTTTATACAGGTCAGTACAGCGGATTCAGGTATGCAGAAGATACAGAATCAGTAATTACGGGGACTCCTGTATATACGTGTGCGGCTGATGTTGCCAGTGCGGCGGGGACTTATGATATTACAGTAAATGTAAGCGGCCTGAGCGCGGACAATTATGATTTCACCGGCGCCAAAGGAACATTGACGATCAGTCTGCATAAGATCAATATTTCCGGGATCACTGTCAGTGATAAGACATACGACGGGACAACGAATGTTGCGGCATCGCAGATAGGTACAGGCAATGTCGATTACGACGGGATCCTGGATGCAGATAAAGCAAATGAAGGCATTAACGTAACCAATGCCAGATATGACAGCAAGGATGCAGGCAGCAGGACAGTAAACTTTACGGTGGGACTGAATGACTACCTTAAGGCAAGATATACGATCGGCACGGCGCAAAGCAGCGCGGATTCAAATATAACTTCAAAAGGCCTGACTATTACGGCAGACAACAAGACGATCTCATATGGCAGTGCAGCTCCGACTTATACATATAAGACTGACGGTTTTGTGACGGGTGAAAATGTTTCCGCTTTAAGCGGCGGCATAAAATATGACTGCAGTTATAAGCAGAATGACCCTGTAAATACGTATGATATTATTCCGGGAGGATTTACAAGTTCGAATTATGCCATTACTTATAACAAAGGCGTTTTGACTGTAGAAAAGACACATCTGCAGACGCCGGCAGTTTCCTGGAGCACCACATCACCGGGAACTGTGATCTGGACTAAGCCGGCACAGATAGGCAATGTGGCAGTCAGCGGATACAAATTAGAGCTTTACAAGGATGATGGAACAGCACCTGTTTATACCGATGCTGCACTGGGAGCAGATGCGGTCAGTAAGGATCTGCTCGAAACGATAAGAAGCAGCGGCGCCGGAAAATATTATGTAACTGTTACGGCGATCGCGTCAGATACAGATAACGCATCGAAAGCAAATGTTGCAGACAGCGCGGCGGGAAAGAGCGGCTACAAATATGCGGCGGCGGTTTCGATAGACTATGCTGCAGATACTGTTTCGCAGAAAGGCAAATCGAGTATATCGATCAAGGATAGTTCCGCGGCAAGTTATGTAGTAGTTGCAGGTGAACAGAGCATACCTCTGGCGGCAACTCTGATAAATGAAACGGGCTACAGCGTATCGTCATGGACAGCCGATAATGCAAGTCTGACTTTCAGCAATCAGACGCAGTCAGGAACTTCTGTTGCAGCGAGTGCAAATATGAGTTATTCATTAAGTTCGACTGCGGTGAACATCACGCTGACGCTGAAAGCAACGGCGGCTACTTTATCGGCATCCGCAAGCGCAAATAAGACGTCTGTCGATTACGGATACCAGGCAGCAGATGCACCCGTATTGACGGCGGCAGCATCGGCTGTATCAGATAACGTTGATTCGGATAAATACGACTACACTTATCAGTGGTATAGCAAAAAAGGACCTACGGGGAAATGGACAATTATCAGCGGAGCTGAGTCGTCTCAGTATACTATGCCGACAGGATTCAAGGCTGCTCAGGCGTATTACATGTATCAGTGCGAAATCACTGCCGCACGTAAAGACAACGGTGAGAAGAAGACGGGATTTACGAACATGCTGGCATTGTCGGTCAATCGTATAGAATTCAAGGATGCAACGGTCACAATGGGTGACTGGGAATACGGTCAGGCCAGGAAATCGCCTTCGACAACGATCCAGCCGGACGGAATAGTACCGGTGATCACTTACAGCAGTGACGGCGGCACGACATGGTCGGGCACGATACCGAAGGATGTGGGAAATTATAAAGTACGCGCTGATTACGCGGAAAGTGTAAACTACAAAGAAAAGATTGTTGAGGATACCTTTGCTATCACTGCGGCCAAGCTGGCAGCGCCTGCCAATCTCAGGACTGTGGCATCGGATACGGCGCCTTACGGCAAGGCATCATGGTCAGCAGTCACCGGCCCGAAAGAGAACAGCGGTATCAACAGCGATTCCAGTATAAGTGTAAAATATGAAGTTTCACTGTTCAGAGATACTGAAAAACTTACCACGATCACTACAGATGGTACAAGTTATGACTTTACTTCATATTATACCCAGACAGGCACCTATACATTTTCCGTGAAAGCGCTGGCGACATGCAGCAACAATAACGTAAACAACTGCGCGGACAGCGACACTGCGACCGGCGGTGACTTTGTCATTTCCAAGAACATGGCGGGCGGAACTTATGAAAAGACCTACGACGGCAAAGCAATAACGCTGACAGCAGATTCAACGGACGGTGCTCAATATCAGTGGCTCTGTAATAACACAGAAATAAGCGGCGCTACAGATAAGACTTATGACGCAACATATGTCGAGCAGAATGGAACCTATGTATGCAGGATAACTGCAGGAGGCAGTATTTACTATTCACCGAATCACGTAGTCAATATTTCGCCGCTGGCAGTTACGATAACGGCCAGCAGCGATTCAAAGACATACGACGGGACCGCGCTGACAAACGGCACGTTCACATCTGCCACACTGGCGGACGGAGACAGCGCAGCATGTACTATGACTTCTGCTTCGACAATAACCAATGTTGGCAGTGTAAATAATACTATCGGCTCCGTGACAATCAAAGATGATACAGATAAAACTGTTTATACTGACGGCGGAACAAACAATAACTATACTGTTACAAAAGCAGCCGGGACACTGACGGTAAGTGCCAAAGGGATAGGTGATCTGAATGCTTACGCGAGCGACATCACTGTGGCTGCGATCGCGGATCAGACATATACAGGATCGGCGATAACGCCCGTTCTTGTAGTTAAGTATGGAAATGATATCACTCTGGTGAACGGCACGGACTATACATTATCGTACAGCACGAACGTCAATGTCGGCACAGTGACGATCACTATCACAGGAAAAGGCAATTACAGCGGCAGCATCACGAAGACATTCCAGATCGTCCAGAGGAAGATAACAGTGACATCGGCTGCAGCGAGCAAGACCTACGACGGGACACCGCTGACGACGAGCGGGACAGGCAGTCTGACTGTAACGACCGGAAGCCTCGGTAGCGGCGATGCGCTGAACAGCGTAAACTTCACGGGGACGCAGACGGATACCGGTTCAAGCGACAACAAATTCGATACGCTCACGATATACAAGGGGACTGAAAATGTAACGGGCAACTATGATATCATTTCGGCTTACGGAAAGCTGACAGTGACGAAGAAGAGCCTGGGAGGCGGCGAAGTATCCGTGGCGGATATCGCGGATCAGACATACACGGGAGCGGAGATAAAGCCGGTACCGACAGTCACATATGCGCCGAGCGGCAAGACAGCACTGACAGTTTCCGCTGACGATTATGATGTAACATACAGCGGTAACATCAATAAGGGAACAGCAATGATAACGATCACTGCCAAAGACGCGAGCACGAACTTCAGCGGCAGCATCACGAAGACATTCCAGATCGTGCCGAGAGCAATAACAGTGACATCGAAGAATGAAAGCAAGACATACGATGGGACACCGCTGACGACCAGTGGGGTGGCAAGCCTGACGGTAACGACGGGAAGCCTCGGGAGCGGCGATGCGCTGAACAGCGTGACGTTCACGGGAACGCAGACAGCAGCCGGATCGAGCGACAACACGTTCGATATTCTTACGATATACAAGGGGACTGAAAATGTAACGGACAACTATACCATCACCCCGGCCTACGGGACACTGACAGTAAGCGCAAGGAGCATCGAAGAGTCAGGAGGATATGCAAAAGACATCACTGTGGCAGATATCGCAGATCAGACATATACAGGGGCAGCGATAACGCCTCAGCCTGTCGTGACATGCACGGGACTTAAGTCCGCAGCGAGCACGACCCTGGTGAAAGACACGGACTACACGGTATCGTACAGCGCGAACGTCAATGTCGGCACAGTGACGATCACTATCACAGGAAAAGGCAATTACAGCGGCAGCATCACGAAGACATTCAAGATCGTAAACGCCGATATGACAGTGACAGCGAACGACTACAGCGGGACATATGACGGATCGGCACACGGCATCAGTGTAAGCGCAAGCGCGCCTTCGAGCACTGCGACGGTATATTACGGGACCGAAAAGATCGATTCAACGAATTATCTGGACACGGCCAAAAGTTCAACTGTGAACCCGACATATACCAATGCCGGGACATATACGGTCTACTACTATATAACAGCCGATAATTACAATGCGGTGAAGGGGAGCAAAATCGTAACGATCAGCAGGAAGACGATCGGAGACGGCAGCGCGACACCGGCGGCAGATATTACTGCAGCAGCGGATCTCGGCGACAAGGAATACACGGGGTCGGCATTCACGCCTGCACCGACAGTAAATTACAGCGCGCTTCCGGGAACGGACAAGGCACTGAAGGCAGGGACCGACTATACTGTATCATATGCAGACAACACCAATACCGGCACAGCGACGATGACGATAACCGGACAAGGCAATTACAGCGGCAGCATCGTGAAGACATTCCAGATCGTCAGGAAGAGCATAGGCGGCGGGACATCTGAAGCTGCATCCGGGATAACGGTCAATATGGATCTCAGTGACAAGACATACAGCGGATCGGCATTCACACCGGCAGCGGAAGTTAAATACGGAGAGACAGTGCTGAAGGAAGGAACAGACTATACTGTATCTTATGAGAACAATACCGATGTCGGAACGGCGACGGTAACGATCACGGGAATAGGCAAGTACAGCGGCAGCATCGTGAAGACATTCAAGATCGTCAAGGCCGGCATGACAGTGACAGCTGAAAATTACAGCGGAACATATGACGGCAAGGCACATGGCATCAGTGTGAGCGCAAACGCGCCTGCGAGTACTGCCGTGATATACTATTCGGCATCCGAGCTGACAGCTGAAAATTACAACAAAGACGGCAGCACGGTGAACCCGACATATATCAATATTGGAACATATAAAGTCTACTACTACATTACAGCCGACAATTACAATGCAGAGAAGGGAAGTAAAACCGTAACGATCAGCAGGAAAGCGATAGGAGACGGAAGCGCGACACCTTTGACAGATATTGCTGCAACAGCAGATCTCAGCGACAAGTCATTTACAGGGTCGGCATTCACACCGGAACCGACAGTTAAGTTTGGAGATACAACGCTGACAAGCGGCACGGACTACACTGTATCTTATAATAACAACACCGGTGTCGGCACAGCGACGATGACGATCACAGGACAAGGCAATTACAGCGGAACGATCGTCTGGACATTCAGGATCGTCAAGGCAAAGATGACCGTCAGCGCGGACGGATACAGCGGTATATACGACGGCAAAACACACGGTATCAGCGTTAGTGCAAGCGCGCCGGCGAGCACCGCAGTGATATACTATTCGACATCTGAACTGACAGCTGCAAATTACAGCACATCAGGCAGCACAACAAAGCCGGTATTTACAGATGCCGGGACATATACGGTCTATTACTGCGCGGCGGCTGACGACTACGATGCAGTAACAGGGAGCAGGACCGTGGCGATCAGCAGGCGGCCGATCGGAAACGGAAGCGCGGCACCGGCGGCAGATATTACTGCGACAGCGGATCTCAGCGACCGGGCATATACGGGATCGGCATTCACGCCGGCACCGGCAGTGAGCTGCAGCGTACTTCCGGGGACGGACAAGACGCTGAAGGCGGGGACGGACTATATGACGACCTATGAGCACAATACGAACGCGGGCACAGCGACGATGACGATCACAGGACAAGGCAATTACAGCGGAACGATCGTAATGACATTCAATATTACCGCCAAAAGCATCGGCAGCGGCACGGCCGAGAATTACATAACTGTATCCGACATTGCGGATCAGACTTACCAGCCGGCAGGCTGCGAGCCAAAACCTGTGGTCAAATGCACCGGACTTTCGGGCGGCGACAGAACGCTCGTGGCAGGGAAAGACTATACGCTGTCATATGAGCAAAACAAAGCCGTGGGAACGGCAACGGTAACTATTACGGGAATCGGCGACTTCAGCGGAACGATAACAAAAACATTCCGGATCATAGCCGCAGAGCCTGACTACAAGGTGAACGATTATACAGGGACCTACGATGGAAGCGAGCATTCAGGACAGGTTGTCAAACCGTCAGATGATACAGTGGTTTACTATTCAACTGAACCGCTGGACGAGAATAATTATCTGAATGCCAGCCAGAGCGTTCCTGAGTTCAAGAATGCGGGCGACTACACGATTTACTATTACGTCACGAGACCGAACTACAATGCAAAGAGAGGTTCTTTCAAGGTCAAGATAGATAAAATGCAGCCGACAATAAGTGCCGATCCGGGAAGCTTTGTATATGACGGTAAGCCGCACAGAATAGATGCAACGACAAACGGCGACGGTGCAATATCATACAGCAATAATGATCAGATCAAAGCCGGCAGCTATGATGTCATCATCAGTACGGCGGAAACTGACAATAATAATGCGGCTGAGATTACTGCTAAACTGACTATCACAAAGAGAGGCATAACTTTGACAGCGGACAGCGGCAGCAGGAAATATAACGGCAGTGCGCTGACTGCAGACGGTTATAAAATATCCTCGGGATCGCTGGCAGGCGGGGACAAGATCGCCAGCGTCAGGATAAGCGGCAGTCAGGTCAAGGCGGGCACGTCCGACAATACCATCAGCAATGCGGTGATCCGCAGCAGTAATGGTGAGGATGTGACTTCATGCTACGACATCGTTTATGTAAACGGCTCGCTCGAAGTAATAAAAGCTGCTTCCGCAAGCGTTCACAAGAGAGGCGGAGAAGGAACTGCTGACAACGGCATTACTGCAGTAAGCACCAATAATGATTCCCGCAGAACTATATCGAAAACGAAGGATAAAACCGATAACAGCGGCGCTGAAGATGGCGGTACAAATAACGGTACAATAAAGAAGAATGCGAATAATGCGGATAGCAGCAGCAATATGGCTCTGTTCAATATACTCGCACTGGTACTGCTGATCATATCGGCGCTTTACAGCCTGCTGAGAAGGAAAAACAGCATGCTTAATAAGATTTTAAACACTGGCATCGCTGTTGCCGGGATAATCCTGACAATACTTACATTCCATGCAGGCACCTTAGTATTTGTCAATAAGATAAGCATAGAATTTGCGATACTGCTGGCGGCAGCCGTTGTAGTAACAGCTGCGGGACTGCACCATAAAAATGAGGAGTAAAATAACAGAAAATTAATTTCGGTCAGGCTGTCAGACGGCAGCCTGATTTTTTATGACCAGGCGCAGACGCAACTAAATATAACATTGATTTGCAAAATATGTAAAGTTTGATTGGTTGCCGCAATGCAAAAAATGGTTACAATAGTAAGTGATCAATGGTCCTGGTGTCTGGAGGTTAGATATGTTAAAGGATAATCTGATAATGCTGAGGAATCTCAAAGGAATGTCCCAGGAAGATATTGCCGATGTGATCGGAATATCGAGACAGGCTTACGCCAGGTGGGAAAAGGGTGATACCGTGCCTGATGTGGAGAAATGCGCGGCCCTGGCCGATTATTACGGAGTGTCCATAGACAGTCTGTGGAATCACGACACAAAAAAGAAAGGCCTGAAGATCGCACCGGCGCCGAAGGGTAAATATATTTTCGGCGTAGTATCTGTGAGCGAACGCGGGCAGATCGTTATCCCGAAAGAAGCCAGAGAAGTATTCGGACTTCAGCCGGGGAGCAGGCTCATTGTCCTCGGAGATGAGGATGAAGGGATCGCGCTGATGAAAGCTGAAGATTTTGAAGAACGTGCACGTCTGATGGCAGAGAGAATGGCTTTCGATGCATCAAAGGAGTAAGCAATGAAAAAAGTACTTGAAGTGCAGGGGATAGGCAAAAGCTACCCTTTGTTCCAGCTGAAAAATATTTCATTTGACGTTGAATATGGGGAAGTAATGGGTCTGGTCGGCAGAAACGGCGCCGGAAAGACTACGGTGCTCAAGTCTATTCTGGATCTGGCGCATCCCGATGCGGGCAGTGTGAAGATCATGGGCAGGGAATTCACCGGCCATGAGAATCAGATCAGGCAGCAGATCGGATATGCGGCAGGCGGCATGGGCTATTATAAAAGGAAAAAAGTCAGGGACATCATAGCTGTGACGCGGACTTTTTATGATAACTGGGATGATGATGAATGTGCACATTATATGCAGGCTTTTAATATTGACGGCAGCAAAAAGATCATGGAGCTGTCTGAGGGGATGAAAGTCAAATTTTATCTGACCATGGCTTTGTCGCATCATGCGGAACTTTTGATACTGGATGAGCCGACCAGCGGACTGGATCCGGTTTCAAGGGATGAACTGACTGTGATTTTCAGAAAGCTGGCGGAAAAGGGAACAGCGATTTTGTTTTCGACACATATTACCAGCGACCTGGAGAAATGCGCTGATTCCATTACTTATATCAAAGCGGGAGAACTGGAATCTTCCGGCAAAAGGGACGATTTTGTCAGGGGCTATGCGGCTGAGATGGGGACGGTGCCGACGCTGGATGATATCATGGTTTACATTGAGAGGAAAGGAGCGGAGCTATGATAACGAAACTTCTGTCCAAGGAAATGAAGCTGACGGCCAGTCCTCTGAGCTATATTTTCATAGCCTTTGCGGCCATGACGATGATACCGGGATATCCGATATTATGCGGCGCGTTTTTTGTCTGCCTGGGGCTCTTTTATACATACCAGCAGGCAAGGGAGTGCGATGACCTCATATATACTGTTCTTCTGCCGGTGCGAAAACGGGATATTGCCGCAGCGAAATTTCTGTTTGCTGTGATCATTGAACTGATAAGCTTTGCTGTCTGCGCGGTGCTGACCGCTGTCAGAATGACTGCATTAAGTGAGGCGGCTGTTTACATCAGGAATCCTATGATGAATGCCAATACAGCTTATCCGGGGTTTGTACTGCTGGTGTTTGCAATGTTCAATATTTTCTTCCTCGGCGGGTTTTTCAGGACCGCATATAAAATAGGGGGACCTTTCATCGCCTTCTGCGCAGCATCTTTCATCATCATATTTATCGGTGAAACGATCCATCATGTGCCGGGGCTGGAATACATGAACAGAACTGCGGGCACTGATGCGGCGCAGCTGATGATCCTGATCCTGGGCACTGTTGTCTTCGCGGCCGGAACAATATTATCATACAGGATCTCCGCCGGAAGATTGGAAAAGATAGATTTCTAGACATGGATTTTGTTCACCGGTGTTAAATGATGTGTATGTATTCCATCAGCTCTTTTTCCATTTCAATTCTGTGATGCCCGGTGTATATGCCGGGTATGCCGCCGGTGTGGATCATGATCACGTTTTCGCCCGGCCTGATAATGCCGCTTTTGGCCATCTGCACGATGCCGTTGAACGTTTTTCCGGTGTAGCACGGATCGAGGATTATTGCCTCCCTGCGGCCCATATAGTAGATCGCCTCGCGGACTTCCCTGACCGGGTTGTTGTAGGCGCCGAAGTCATAGTCGCTCGTGCAGTCAAAGTCGCCCGGCTCAGCCGTTATGCCGAGGCAGTAATAATCTTTCACCCTGTCGAAATACTCTTTGGCAAATTTCTGCAGTCCGCCCGGTTTCGGGCTGATGCCGATACCTGTGACGCGGAGCGGAAGCTTTTCATTCCAGACGCCGACCTGCAGACCCATATATGTGCCCATGCTGCCGACTGTCGTAACGATGCGGACGTCTTTCAGTCCGAGGCCGTTTATCTGCTCGTTCATTTCTACTGCGCAGTCATAGTATCCGAGAATGCCGAGTTCGTTGGAACCGCCCAAAGGGATGAAGTATACTTTTTCACCTCTGGATTCCCATTCTTCTTTGACTTTGGCGGCGCCTTCGCTCATTTGCTCACTTTCGGTTTTGGTCGGATCCGGTTTGAACAGATATACCGGGCAGCCCATGATGCCGTCGAGCAGAAGATTCGCTGACATTTCACCGGGATAAGGATCGACCGCCACTATTGCCGCTTTCATGCCGTATTTAGCCGCGACTGCGCCCGTCAGTCTGCCGTGGTTGGTCTGCGCACCGCCGACAGTCAGCAGCATGGTCGCGCCCTTGTTCCTGGCGTCTTTGACAAAGTACTCGAGCTTGCGGAGCTTGTTGCCGCCAGTGCCGAAATTTGTCAGATCGTCACGTTTCAGATAAAAGTTGATCCCCAGGTCTTCCGATATGCCGCTGAGCCTCTGAAGAGGTGTCGGCGTGTTGAGGAAGCTGATTTTTTCATATCCTAATGTCATTTTTATATCTCCTTTTATGCGACAGGTGTTACGAGCATTATAACATGAAAGTGCCGGGTATCATATGAACGTGTGATATAATTATGTCAGCAAAGGAGACTCATCATGAATAAAGGTAAAATTATAGGGATCGTGCTTTTGACCGGAGTTCTGGGACTTACGGTTTTCCATATCGTCCATTATGCGCTTTTCTGCAGATACAGAGGAGTGCCTGATAAGAGCCACTGCAGTGTATGCAGACATGCGCGCGTCTGCAGTAAAACTCATAAGGCGGACGTCAGATAAGTCACTAAAGCATAGATCTGATTTTCTTTTCAGCGAATCCGTACATTTCATTCTCATAAAACGGGTATTTTGTATTTCTGGTGCGCATGACCGCAATAGGTATCAGGAACAATATGCAGGCACCGGCTATGGCGCCTATGAGCCCGAGCGCGTATGTGCCGGCTCCGGCAAGGTCACGTACTGCCACATAATGGATATAATATATCCCTATCGGCCACTGAAGAAATACTGTCGCACCCAGTCCGGGGTTATAAATGCTCTTCAGCCTGATATTCATCATAATGCCGTGGGCGATGATCTGCAGCATTCCCAGCATTACCTGGGCAAGGCCGAGCCAGATCATTTTCGGCAGGAAGATCGGAATGATATAGAAAGCGTAAGTGAGGAAAGTATTGCTGATCCAGCACTGGTTCGCATTGAAAGGGTAACGGTCAGGCGCCTGTTTTTCTCTGCACATAACGATGTTGGACATGGACGGGAAACCGCCGGGCCATGAATATTCCTCGCACTGATGGATCAGCATAGCCATGAAGCTGGCCAGAAGGATGGTCTGGATTCTGCTCAGAGAATCTCCGCCGAAAATATAGAAAAAGGATAAGGCGGCAAAAAGTATGCCTCCGATATGGTACCAGTTATGGCGCAGATAATTTGTCATGATATTTACCTCCACAATTTATTATTATCTTTCATTGAGTTTAAGTATGTTCGTGTTTGACTTTTTTTTATGCCCTGATTATAATAGACGATAGTCTAATAAACAATAAGCGGTTATTTTAATACGTCGTTTAAGCGACACTTTTTTAAAATCGTCCAATAAAACCATCAGTGCGAAGGGAATCCTCATGGCCAAGAATGACAGTGATCTGCGTGTTGTGCGCACGAAAATGAATATAAAGAATGCATTTATGGAACTGATCAGGAGAAAGCCGGTGGAAAAAATCACTGTTACCGAACTGGCAAAAGCGGCAATGATAAATAAAGGCACATTTTACCTGCATTATCAGGACATTCCGGCGCTGTATAAAGAGGTTATTCTGGAGCAGACGGGCAAGGGCCTGGAAAAAGTTGACTTCAGTCTGGTGATAAAGGAACCGGAGAAATTTCTTATACACTTTTCAGAAGTCTTTTCTGAGATGAAGATAAAAGAAAAGTTCCCGGAGATAGGGCCGACTGCATTCAACAGCCAGCTGCCGCTGATGATGAGCAGTGAATTCAGGAATCGGATGTATGCAGGCAATGAGCTGGAACGTACGAGTGAAAACGATCTGAAGCTGGATTGCATTTATTCATGCCTGTTTTGTGTGACACTGCAGCATAATGACAGCCGTCCGGAAACAGCGGTCAGGGTTTTTGCGGATATAGTCAGAGCACTGTTTGAGGAATAATAAAAATGTTTGTAGAATTGAAATACGGCAATACGAATACCTGGTTTTTCCGTGACGCCGGTTTACTGCTCGATACCGATATGGCCGGCACCCTGCCTGCATTTTATAAAGAAATCAAAAAAAATAGTGTATATGTAAGCGATATCCATTATGTTCTGGCGACTCATTATCATCCTGACCATATAGGACTTGTCAGCGAACTGATGCGGTCCGGCACTAAATTACTGCTGGCTGAACATCAGAAGGAATTTGTGCATTTTGCCGACAAAATCTTTTCCCGGCAGCCGGGTTTAAAATATCATCCTATTAACGAAGATGAAGCTATAATATTTTCCTGTGATGAAAGCAGACATTTGCTTGCAGGTCTCGGAATCGAGGGAGAAATCGTTCCTGTGTACAGTCACAGTCAAGACGGCATTGTACTGTTGCTGGATGACGGCTGCTGTTTTGCCGGCGACCTGGCGCCGCGGGAATACATTGACGGATATCCTGACAACGATCTGCTGCAGGATGACTGGAAGAGGATCACTGCGTTCGAACCGCGCCGCATTTATTATAGTCATATACAGGCATCGGACTGCGTTTCCAGAGAGTGAATACCTGAATATAACAGTGTGCCGGTCAGGTCTATGATATCATCGATCGCCATTTCTTTCCCGGATGTGACCCATTCTCTGTAAATATCTAAAGTATTGTTGACAAGAAAAGTATTGATGATCGTCTGTTCGATTGGGGAAAAACTGGCGTAAGGATCGAATCGTTCCCGGTTGTGTTTTAATGTTGCTCTGAACAGCTGGCTGCAGTATATCTGATATTCGGGACTGCAGAGAAGCTGCTCAACGTATTTGCCCTGAGATGAAAAATATCTGAAGAAAGCATTTGTCAGGTCTGCAATGTCGGCAGGGACTTCAAGTTTGGCGATCTCCTCATAATATCCGCCGGCAACTATCTGCAGCATTTCATTATAGAGATCTTCTATAGATGTGTAATGAAGATAAAATGTTTTCCTGTTTATTCTGGCACGTTCCGACAGCTCTTTGACGGTGATTTTATCAGGCGGCATTTCACATATCATGTTCCTGAATGCTTCCTGAATAGCTTCTATGGTTTTCTGAACACGCAGATCAGGTGATTTTTTTTGATTCACAGGATGTTCCTCCGGGCAACAGATTTTGATAACTGTGGCATATTTCTCATTTACGGCTGCTGTGACCATTGAATATCAACAACATTGACACTATAATACACTTTGAAGAAATAAGCAACACGTGAGGTGAGCATCTGAAAATGCAGGATAAACTCTGGACAAGAAAATTTTTATCGATATCAGTGACCAGTTTCCTGATATATCTGGTATTTTACAGCATGCTGGTAATAATAACATTGTTTGCAATGAATGACCTGCATGCTTCTTCGAGCCATGCGGGACTTGCCGCGGGCATTTTTCTTGTTGCAGCGCTGCTGGCGAGGATATATACCGGACACCATATAAACAAGGCCGGCGAGCGCAGAACCATGATCAGCGGTCTGATCTTGTTCCTCGCTGTTCAGATCACGTATTTTTTTGCCGTTGATATATGGGTATTTGCCGCGATCCGATTTTTACACGGATTTGCATTTGGCATCTGCACCACTGCGATAACAACACTGGCGGCAAAGACCGTGCCGGAATCACGCCGAAGTGAAGGCATGGGATATTTTATGCTGAGCATTACTTTTGCCTCGGCCGCTGGACCGTTCGCGGGGCTTATGATATACCGCCGCTTCGGGTTTGCAGTACTGACAGCATTCTGCATAGTGTCAATAGCCTGCAGTTTGATGATCGCCCTGACCATACATCTTCCCGGCGACTGTGAAAAAGCCAAAACATTACAGCACGAAAACCGCGGTCTGAAATCATATTTTGAAGTCAAGGCGCTTCCGATCGCCTTGATAAGCCTGGTAATATATTTCTGCTATTCCGGCGTCATAAGTTTTTTCTCCACATATATGAAAGAAATAGATCTGATGGATGCGGGAAATTATTTTTTTATTGTTTATTCGGCAGCTATAATTGTATCGAGACCGTGGCTGGGCAAAATCGCTGACGCCAAAGGTTTTGTCAGGGTAATGTATCCTTCGCTGCTGCTGTTCGCGGCAGGAATGGTGCTTCTCAGCATGACTGCAGACGCGGCGATTTTGTTCGCTTCGGCAGTACTGCTCGGAGTTGGTTTTGGAACTTTTGCGGCTATGGCTCAGGTCATTGCTATTCAAAAAGTCACTGCTGAACGGATAAGCGTGGCAATATCGACAGTCCTGGCAATATCCGAACTCGGGACAGGTTTCGGGCCGTATTTTATCGGGGTAATACTCTTGTTCGCCGGGTACCGTACTATGTATATGCTTCTGGCGGGCGTGGCGGCTGTTTGTATCGCTGCATATTTTCTGTGCAGCAGGCGTGATCTGGTATAGTTTGATAAGTTTTAAGCAACCTTTTTGATAATGCAGTTACATAACTCACTGATCCGGCAAAAGAGACCATTGTTTTCATATTTGTCCGGAATATAATTCGTGCATAAGAAATAAGTAACTAAAGTGAAAAAGGAGGCAATATCATGCAGACATATGTAACGCTTAATGACGGTAATAAAATACCGCAGTTCGGACTCGGGGTGTATATGGTGCCGGAAGGGGCTGCGACGAGGGAGGCGTGTCTCAGTGCATTGAAAACAGGCGTACGCCATATTGACACAGCGCATGCGTATCAGAATGAAAGAAGCGTCGGGGAAGCTGTGAGGGAGAGCGGAATACCAAGAGAAGAAATCTGGATAACAAGTAAACTCTGGCCAAGCGAATATGGCGAGGGTAAAACAGCTGAAGCTATTGATAAAATGCTGGGAAGATCAGGTACGGAATATATCGACCTTCTGCTTCTTCATCAGCAGTTCGGAGATTACATCGGGGCATGGAGAGACATGGAAAAAGCCGTTTCTGACGGCAAAGTAAAATCGATCGGGATCAGCAATTTTGAATCAGAAAGACTGGAGGAAATCTGTGAAGCGGCTATGATCAAGCCGTCGGTCCTGCAGGTGGAATGCCATCCGTATTACCAGCAGGCAGCACTGAAGAAAAGACTCGCCGGGTACGGCACGAAGATAGAAGCATGGTATCCGCTCGGTCATGGCGATGCCGGACTGATAGAAGAGCCGCTGTTCACTGATCTGGCGAAAAAGTATGGGAAATCCAATGTGCAGATCATTTTAAGATGGCATATCCAGGAGGGAACTATAGTATTTCCAAAGACGACAAATCCTGAGCATTTGAAAGCGAATTTTGATATTTTTGATTTTGAACTTTCGGACGGGGAAATAAAAAAGATACGTTCACTGGACAGAGGCATACGCTTTTTTAATATGACACTGGAAGAACAGGAAAGGATGCTGGGCGGCTTCAGACCTGCAGACTAAGGTGAGGATATGGAAATATTTGAAAAGCTGAAAAGCGGAGAACCCGTGGACATGTTCGCCGATGAGTATCTTCCGGCAATAGAAGAACTGCAGCGTGCAGATAAAGCTTTGTTCCGACTGAATCACACCGAACCGCAGACAGCGGAGCAGAAGCAGGCATTCGCTGATCTCTTTGGCGGCGAATACCCGGAGAAAGTTACTATCATGACGCCTGTACAGATAGATTTCCCGCAGCAGATGACATTCGAGGGAAGCGCTTTTTTCAACCACAGCTTCACGGCAATGTCGATCGGCGGGATCACCGTGGGCGATGGCGTTCAGATCGGCCCGCATGTTACGATCGTGACAGATAACCACGACTTTGAAAATCGAAATATCCTGAAATGCAGGGGAGTAAGGATAGGCAGTAATGTCTGGATAGGAGCGGGCGCAGCGATAATGCCGGGCGTGACGATAGGAGATAATGCAGTAATAGCAGGTGGTTCGGTCGTGACCCGGAATGTAGAGGCCAATACCATAGCAGGAGGCAATCCGGCAAAACTATTGAAGAAGCTTAGGGAGAAAATTTAGGCGGGAGATATCAGCCTGGGCAGTAATGTACGTTGCCGGGCAGAAAGCAAGCTGATAAAATGTAACCACAGTTACATAAATCAAAAAGAGAATGAAATGGAGGATGCTATGCTGCTGACCGGACACGAGGATTTAAGAGTAAAAAGAACGATAGAATCGATCAGGAAGTCTTTTGAAGAACTGATATGCGAAAAAGATTATGAAAAAATCACTGTCAGGGAACTATGCGACAGGGCGATGATAAACAAGAAGACATTCTATAACTACTATCCGTCCATTGATGATCTTCTGGCCGAGATGCAGATGCAGTTTTCCTCGGAATATATTAAAAGAGTGCAGGGCTTCCGTTATCCGGAGGAACTGGACAAAGTCAACAGAGAATTCTTTGTTTATTCTGAAGAGCAGGGTCTTGCTTATCAGAAAATCACCTGCAGCGGAAGCTACAGCACGATCAGACAGGAAATGATCGACAATGTTGTGGACTCGACTTGGGGGAAATCCAAGAAGTTTACAGACCTTGATCAATATAAGCGTAATATTTTGCTGAACTATATCAATACTGTCAGTGTTGGAATCTACAGGCAGTGGGCGGCTGACGGCAAAAAGATACCGCTGGAAGATATTATCGAAATTTCGAACAGGCTGATCTGCAGCGGAATAGACGGTTTCTTTAAGTAACAGGAGAAAGAAAATGGTAAAGACAGCAATAAAATATTATGCGAGAATAGTGAGAATTACTGGAACGGGAGCATTCGCAATCTCGAAAAGAGCAATACCTGAAGAGCAGCCGAGATGATACAGCGCCAGGTCGGCAGAGATATCTTTGTGATGTCCATCAGGGAAAATCCTGTCGAAAATCCGGAGCGGCATCTGCGGGAACGTTAAAAGAGCATTTGTTAATTCGCATTGCTTGCAGCAACGCTGTATCATTACTAATATGAAAGCAGAAAAGGAGGCAAGTACTATGTTTAGTGATAATCTAAAAACGCTTCGCCGGCAAAAAGGGATGTCCCAGGAGATCCTGGCTCAGCGTCTCAATGTTGTCAGACAGACTATTTCAAAATGGGAGAAGGGCCTTTCTGTTCCGGATGCAGAGATGCTGACAAGGATCGCCGAACTATTTGAGGTGTCCGTAAGTGACCTGCTCGGCATGGCGATAAAAGACGAGACAGAAGTCAATGAAGTGGCCGCCCAGCTGGCAGTGCTGAATGAACATCTGGCCGATAAGCGCAGACGCAGCCATAAATTGCATAAAGGGATTCTGATCGTCGTTGTTGCTGTTGTGATCCTTATTCCGACGCTGATGATTATTTTTACGAAAATGTAAGGCATCAGTTTATACTGTAAGGAGTATTTTTCTATTAATAAGCCATTGAAAAATAATATGGATTCTTGATATGCTCAGAAGCTCTGCATCCTGCTGATCACAGCGGGCCGCAGAGCTTTTGCCTGTTTGAGCGATCAATGGTTTTTGCGCAGACTGAATTACATCCTGACACATTATTTGATAATAAAAAATTGATTGACACCGGAATTGGCAAAGTATATAATCCAACGCTGGAGGTGAAAGCAATGGAAGACAGTTGTGGCCGAAGTCACATACGAAAAATGAATAATTTGTATCACAGCACGGGGCTGCAGCGTTTCCGCTTTTATCGGTAAGGAGGCAAGTTTGTCCCGGGCAGAAAAGGGGACAGACTATGCTCAAAATTTATAAAACTATTGGAGGCAGTCTCACAAGACTGGACTCTCTGGAAGAAAAAAATCTCTGGATCGATGTTACTGACCCTGACGAGGCGGAATTGCAGATGCTCTGCAGCCGTTATGATCTGGACATCGACTTATTGAAAGCATCATTAGATGAAGAAGAAAGACCGCGAATAGAAGCATATGACGATCAGGTACTGATCCTGATCAGTATGCCGAATTCGTCTGCCAATAAGTCGCCTATCATTTATAACACTATCCCGCTGGGGATCGTGATCACGGAACAGGTGATCATCACTGTGGCATTAAAAGAAAGCATGCTCATCGATCAGTTCCTGAAAACGAGGGCCGTGCCTGTAACGCAGAAACGTACACGCTTCGTACTTCAGCTGCTTTACAACAATGCCAGACTGTTCCTCAGCCGGCTGAAGGAAATCGATAAGAAATCCACGGAAATCGAGCAGTATCTGCATAAATCGTCCAAGAACGAAGAGCTTATCAATATGCTGAATCTGGAAAAAAGTCTGGTGTATTTTACAACTGCACTGCGCTCGAATGAAAATGTACTGGAAAAACTGCTGAGGACTTATTTAAGGACAGTTCACGATGAAGAAAGCGAGACAACAGTCAGGATACTGAAAAAGTATGAGGAAGATGAGGACCTGCTTGAAGACGTTATCACCGAAAATAAGCAGGCGATCGATATGGCGGACATCTACACAAATATCCTGAGCGGCACCATGGATGCTTTCGCGTCAGTCATATCCAATAACCTGAACATCGTAATGAAATTCCTGGCCATTATCACCATTGTGATGGCGATACCGACGATCATTACCAGCTTCTTCGGCATGAATGTTGCGCTGCCTTTCCAGACCTGGCATTACGCATATGTCGGGATAATTTTCTTAACTGTCGTACTAATGGTCATGGGCGTATTGTTTATCACCAAGAAAAAAATGTACTAGACACACGCATAACTGCGTTATCAGACAGGGACGCTTCGGCGCCCCTTTTTGGTACGTAAAAAACATATTGACATTCGTCTATATGAGTATCATAATAACACATAGACAAACGTCAATATGACAAAATGAAGGAGAGAGCAAATGAAAATAGAAGAAGTGACTGCGATCTGCAGAGCACTGGGCGACAGCAACAGGCTGCAGATAGTACAAATGCTGACGCAGGGCGAGAAATGCGCCTGCAATATTCTGGATGCTTTTGAGATAACACAGCCCACAATGTCGCACCATATGAAGATACTTTGCGAATGCGGACTGGTAAAGTGCAGGAAAGAAGGCAAATGGTGTCATTACTCCATTGACTGTGCCAGATTCAGGGAGTTCAAGCAGTTCATCACAGATGTATCATGCTGCGATAACGCTGAAACATGCAGTAGTGAGGAGTGTGGCTGCAGATGATCTGGGATTTTATTCAGAATCAGATCCTGGGCATGAAATGGCTCAACGGACTGATCGGCACTATACTGACTTCTGCCGGCTTGGATATAGATGGAAGATGGGGCGGCAGCATACAGTTTTTTATTTATGATGTGATCAAAATAACATTCCTGCTGTGCTTCCTGATATTCCTCATTTCATATATCCAGAGCTATTTCCCGCCTGAAAGAAGCAAGAAAATAATGGGCAGATTCCACGGCATAGGCGCCAATACCACAGGTGCGCTGCTCGGAACGGTGACCCCGTTCTGTTCCTGCTCGTCCATCCCGATTTTTATGGGTTTCACGAGTGCAGGTCTGCCGCTTGGCGTAACTTTTTCGTTTCTGATATCATCGCCGATGGTGGATCTCGGAAGTCTGGTGCTGCTCATGAGCATATTCGGCGTCAAAATAGCAGTTGCCTATGTGATACTGGGGCTCGTAGTTGCAGTAATAGGCGGTTCCGTCATCGAACGGATGCGCATGGAGGAGCATGTCGCCGACTTTGTTAAAAATGCAGGTGTTGTCGATGTGGATGCTCCGGAACTTACACACAGGGACAGAGCGGTTTACGCGAAAGATCAGGTCGTCTCAACCTTCAGGAAGGTTTTTCCGTACATTCTTGTCGGCGTCGGCATTGGTGCGGTGATCCACAACTGGATCCCGGAGAGCTTTGTTGAAGAGGCGCTCGGGAGCGGGAACCCGTTTGGGGTAGTAATGGCGACATTGATAGGTATTCCGATGTATGCGGATATATTCGGCAGTATCCCTATTGCAGAAGCTCTGCTGTATAAGGGCGCTCAGCTGGGAACGGTGCTGTCGTTCATGATGGCAGTGACGACGCTGAGTCTGCCGTCGATGATCATGCTGAGCAAAGCGGTCAAGCCGAAGCTGCTGGGACTATTCATACTGATATGCACGATCGGGATAATCCTTGTCGGATATTTCTTCAATGCATTCCAGTATCTGTTTATCTAGGAGAGACTATGCAGAAATTAAAAGCAGCATATATATGCGTACATAATTCATGCCGCAGTCAGATGGCTGAGGCCATAACCAGGGAACTGGCATCGGATGCAATACAATGCTGGTCAGGCGGGACGGAGATCAAAGATCACATAGATAAAGGCGCTGTTAATATCATAAAAAAATTCTATGGTGTAGATATGGAGCAGCTGCAATATCCGAAACTGCTGGCCGATATCCCGGAGGTGGATATTGTTATTACTATGGGCTGCAATGTAACATGTCCTTCACTGCCGGCTGCGGCCCATGCAGACTGGGGCCTTGATGACCCGACAGGAGGCACGGAAAAGGAATATGAAAGAATTGCAAAAATTATAGAAGAAAAGGTAATGGACCTGAGAGAAGCTGCATTGAACAGGGCGGAATAAATAATGGAGAATCAAACAATTTATAATAAATAGGAGGTAAAAATATGTCGTTATTTAAGAAAAAAGAAAAAAGCGAAGAAGCTTCGTGCTGCTGCGGAGGAAACTGCACATCGGAAGATATGGAAAAGGCAGAAGCAGTAAAGGGCGAAGGAGCACGCATCAAAATACTCGGCAGCGGCTGTGCCAAATGTCAGGCGCTTGAGGCTGCGGCAAAAGATGCGTTGTCGGAAATGGGTCAGGATATTCCTATCGATCATGTGACCGATTTTGCTCAGATCGCTGCCTATGGTGTTATGACAACGCCGGCACTGGTAGTAGATGAGAAAGTGGTTTCATTCGGCAAAGTGCTGAAGAAAGACGAAGTAAAGACAATATTCAGCAAAGTACTGTAACGGAGGCAAAAAAATGGCGGACAGATGGTATCCTGTAATAGATTACACATTATGCATCGAATGCGGTGCATGCACTAATAAATGTAAACATGGTGTTTATGACCCTGAGAAGCTGCCGACTCCGGTAGTGGCTGATCCAAAAGCGTGTATCGATCATTGTCGCGGGTGCGGTAATTTATGTCCGGCGGGAGCTATTTCTTATGTGGGCGATGACGGCGGTGAGCATGCCGGAGACTGTTCATGCGGATGTTCCTGTTAACACAATTGAATATTTCGCTGCATTATACTGGACGCTTCGGCGTCCTTTTGCCTGTCCGGTAAGGAACGCGGAACCGAAAGTTAATGGTCTTGATTTTCTTTACCAATGATTTGCAGCGTATTACTTTTGTTATAATGGTTTAAACGAATAAACCATTAACAGGAGGAAAGTAAATATGGACGTTATAAAAGACCGTCACAGTGTACGTCAGTACAGTGATAAAAAAATTGAAAAAGAAAAAAGAGATGCGCTTATGACCGCTGTCGCGCAATGTAATGCTGGATCGGGACTGCACATTCAGATATTGTTTGATGAACCTAAATGTTTCAGCGGCATGAAGGCACATTACGGGAAATTTTCAGGTGTAAAAAATTACATCGCCCTGGTCGGCAGGAAAAGTCCGGGATTAGAAGAAAAAGCCGGGTACTGCGGTGAACAGATCGTTCTCAAAGCTCAGGAACTGGGATTGAATACATGCTGGGTCGCTGTGACTCACGGGAAAAGCGCAGCTGAGATAAGAAGCGATGAAAAGCAGGTATGCCTGATCGCGCTGGGATACGGCGAGAATCAGGGCGTACCGCATACATCCCGTCCTCTGGCGGAAGTATGCAATTGTGCAGAACACATGCCGGAATGGTTCGCACGGGGGATCGAAGCCGCGCTTCTGGCGCCGACATCCATGAATCAGCAGAAATTCTATTTTGAACTGGACGGCGATACCGTCAGGGCGAGAAGAAAAGGAAACGGATTTTATACAAAACTGGATCTCGGCATCGTAAAATATCATTTTGATGCGGCATCCGGCCATAAGGCGGTGTAGTATATATGCATACAAGAGATGATATCGAAAAACTGGCAAAGGAGTTTGGAAAATGTCAGAAGATACTGCTGGCGCTCGGAGATGAGAACAGGCAGCATCTCATACTGGAAATGATGAAGATGGGCGACTGCACAGGTGTGCGCGTTATGGACATTACTGAGAAAACACACCTGTCGAGACCGGCGGTTTCGCACCACCTGCAGATCCTGAAGGATGCCGGGATATTGAAGATGCGTCGGGAAGGCACGAAGAACTATTACTACTTCGACCCGGATCAGAAGAGCTTCGATGATCTGATACAGGTGCTGGCCGAGGCCAGAAAGATCACCTCGGAACTGCCTGACCGGAGCGCAGCTGATGATTAAGATACATATTCTTGACTGCGGCAGTACTTTTGTCGATGAAGCGCTTCCTTTGTCGAACAGATCGAAGAATCCGCTGGCGTTTTCGGGCCTGGGGCGGAAGAAAAATCATCAGATCGAAGTGCCCGTTACAGCATATCTTATAGAACATCCGCAGGCTCTGATACTGGTGGATACCGGCTGGGATGCGGCAGTAAGGAAGGATGCGCGCAGGTACGAAGGATTTGTAAATTATCATGCGTCACCAGGCGTGCTTCCGGAAGGGAAAGCGGTGACCGAGCATCTGGCGCGGTATGGTTACAGGGCGGCGGATATCGATTACTGTATCCTGACGCATATGGATATCGATCATGCGGGAGGCATCGGCATGGTCAAAGATGCGAAGTGTATAATGGCCGGCAGAGCTGAACTTGAGGCGGCAGCGAAGTCAAACCCGCGTTATCTGAAAAGGCTCTGGCGCGGTATTGATATCAAAGCCTTTCCGGACGAGGAATATGATCTGCTGAATGACGGCAGCGTGAAACTGATACCATTGCCCGGGCATTCGGCCGGTATGACGGGAGTCAGAGCGGAGGGCAGCGGAGGCTTTTGCGTGATAGCCGGCGACTGCGGTTATGCACGCGAATCATATGAAAAACTTGTGCTGCCGGGGATCGCCCGGGACCGTAAACAGGCGGAAGCTTCTCTGAGGCGCCTGCAGGCATACAGCAGGGACGAAAGATGCATTGCTGTATTGATGACGCATGATCCGGAGTATAAAACAGGGGAGATAATACTTTAAAAGGGGGCAATAATAATGGACAGAAAAGATAAACAGGCGGCATTTCTCGGCGCGGCAGGTGCGGTTACGGCCGGCCGTTTTCTGTATAAAAAATACCTGACAGGAAAGACGGAAAGGATCGACGGCAGCGGACAGACAGCTCTGATAACAGGGGCTTCCGGAGGTATCGGGAAAGAATTGGCAGTTGTTTTTGCGGAGCACCGCTTCGATCTGATACTGGTGGCGAGAAACGCCGAAAAACTCGAAGCGCTTAAACAGGAGCTGGAAACCAAATTTGATATCAGCGTCACCGTAATAGCCGGGGATCTGTCGGACGAAAACTCCGCCATGGACATATACGATGAGGTGTGTGAAAAGGGAATAATTGTCGATCAGCTGGTCAATAATGCAGGCGCGGGGAAACAGGCTGCGGTCATGGAGGCTGATCCGCAGGTTATGAGAGATCTTATTCATCTTGATATCACCAGTCTGACAATGCTGTGCCGTCTGTTTGGCCACGATATGAAAGAACGCGGCGCAGGGAAGATACTGAATGTATCTTCTCTGGGGGCATTTATCCCGGATCCGTATTTCAACGTATACGGCCCCGCAAAAGCCTATGAGTTGTTTCTGACTGAAGCAATGTACGGCGAACTGCGCGGCACGGGCGTTACTGTATCGGCGCTCTGCCCGGGACCGACAAAAACTAACTGGGCGGCAAATGCCGGCAAGGCCGATGCGAAGACAGCTAAAGATCCGAAGATAGTGGCTGAAGAAGGATTTAAGGGCATGCAGGCCGGACAGCTGATAATCATTCCGGACGCAGATTACAAGGCGCTGCGCTATATCATGCGGCCGCTTCCGGCAAAATTGCAGGCCGGGATCATTGCGGAATGGCAGAAGTCTTTAATTAGATCAGGCAGGAGGAAATGATCATGAAACATAAAGTAAAAGTAACGGTGATCGGCAAAAAACTTTTTACGGAATTACAGCAGCAGTACTGCGCTGATCCGGAGTCGGGAGAGTGTCCGTGCTATAATGTAGGTGATGAGTATATTTTCGAGAGAGACGGAGACAGGGATGATTTCTGGCATATGGGACTGGGCACGCTGGTAAAGACGGATGCGGATCCTGATACAGTCGCGGGCGGTCCGAAGATGCCGCATTGTTCGGAGGCCTGGGATGCGATAAGCAGATACATCTACACAGGGCTGCAGGGAGGTTCGATCATGCAAGGCTGGATGAATGATGACCGGGTGATGATCTGCTGCTGTTCGGACGGTACCAGACCTGTGATATTCAAAGTCGAGAGGATAGATTACTGATAAACGGGGGAGAATATGATAGATACCGAGGCCATATTCAGATACAAAAAACCGAATGAAGCTAAGCTGCTGGAATATGGCTTTAGATATGACGGCGCAGTTTTCCGCCTGGAAATACCCGTCATGCGGAAACAGTTCATGCTGGATATATGTATAAGCCAAAGCGGCGCTGTGCAATATAAAGTTATGGAAACCGAACTGGCAGAGGAATATACTCTCGTCAATGTGAGCAGTGCGCAGGGCGGCTTTGTGGGCGATGTGCGGGAGGCATGCGGGAAAGCATTAACGGATGTGGCGGCAAAATGTTTTGATACGGAGATCCTGAAGGCGGAGCAGACAAACAGAGCCCTGCGGTTTATCAGCGATACTTTTGACGTAAAACCGGAGTTCCTCTGGAAAAAATACCCGGGTTATGCTGCTTTCAGAAGGCAGGATAATGAAAAGTGGTTTGCCATAATCATGACCGTTGACAGAAGCAGGCTCGGACTGCCGGGACAGGGAAATGCGGAAATAATAGATATGAAAGCAGATCCGGATACGGTGGAGGAGCTGCTGAAACGTAAAGATTATTATCCCGCTTATCACATGAACAAGAAGCACTGGTTTACTGTCTGCCTCGACGGCAGTCTGACAGACAAAGAACTTTTTGCACTGATCGCTTCAAGCTTTGCTGACGCCGCCTGAGCTGCAGCAGTATTATTCTGCGGCAAAACGTTTAATGAGCGACCCGGTGAAAAGATCGGCGATAGGGGTGAATATCTGATATTTTTTCCAGACGATGAATATTTTATTTGTCAGGCGCGGACTGAGCGGAACAAAACAAAGTTCGCTGTCGGCGCCGCATTCTATTAAATGCTCAAATGCCAGCAATACGCCGAGTCCTTCCCGGGCGAAGACGGAACCGTTATAGGCCAGGTTTGTATATCCGGCGAAACGGAGTTCATCGACTTTTTCGCCGCACCAGCGCGGCAGGTCCGCTTTCAGCGACTGCTCTGAGATGATCAGGTCCTCACCATTCAGGTCGGAGACAGTTACTGAGTGTCTGGCCGCCAGCGGATGATCCCGGCGTACGACGATGCCCCATGTGTCTTCTCCGGGGATCTCGAGATAATTGTATCTTTCAAGATGCGGAGGCTCCACTATTACTGCCAGATCCAGGATGCCGTGATCCAGACGTTCAAGGACCTGCTCCGTGCCGCCGCTGGTAATGTGAAAGCGCAGCAGCGGATAGTCACGGCGAAAATCGCTGATAGCGTGAGCCAGATGTTTGATCAGGTACGACTCGGCGCAGCCGATGCGGATGTCGCCTCCTCTGATTATGTTCATTTCCCGGAATTCCGCTGCGGTTTTATCTACCATATTGAGGATATCTTCCGCGCGTTTTCTCAGCACCATGCCCTCGTCAGTGAGGGATACGCTGCGGCTGTGGCGGGTAAAAAGTTTTTTCCCCAGTTCATTTTCCAGGTTCTTGATCTGCATGGAAAGCGTGGACTGCGAAATATGCAGCGTATCGGCTGCGGCAGTTATACTGCCTTCTCTGGCTATTTCCAGAAAGTTTCTGAGCACATATATCTCCATTGTATTTCTCCGTTCTGCCCTGGTTTTTCTTTCAGTATAGCATGATATGATATCAAAATATATAATAACATGAAATCAATATTCAATATTTGTAATTTCACTGCCGCGCATGTATCATAAAATAAGCAAGGTAAACGGAGGATGAAATGGCGGAAGCACACGACAGAAATAAAATATTTCGTGAAATACTTGATGATGCCGGGATCTGCGGAGAGCTTTCCGAGCAATGTATGTGCTGCTTTGAATCGCGTGATACAGAACAGCTTCTCCGGTGCTTATCTGTCCGCCGCAATAAGATCCTCGAAGACATCCACCGCGGTCAGAAACAGATAGACTGCCTGGATTTTCTGGCATACAAAATAAGAAATGAAAATGAATAACGGGGGCGGAAAGATATGAAAAAAGAAGTTCTGGAAATGACAAAGGAATGGGATAAGGTTTTCCCGAAAAGCGACAAGGCGGATCACAGCAAGGTCACATTTATCAACAGATATGGCATTACTCTGGCTGCCGACATGTACACGCCGAAAAATGCGGCCGGGAAACTGCCGGCAATAGCGGTCTGCGGGCCGTTCGGAGCTGTCAAGGAACAGTCGTCCGGTCTTTATGCCCAGATCATGGCGGAGCGCGGATTTATGGCAGTCGCTTTTGATCCCTCGTTCACGGGAGAAAGCGGCGGTCTGCCGAGACGAGTGGCATCACCTGACATCAACACAGAAGATTTTTCGGCTGCGGTCGATTTCCTGTCCGTGCAGGACAATGTCGATCCGGAGAAAATCGGCATCATCGGGATCTGCGGATGGGGCGGCATGGCGCTCAGCGCCGCAGCAATGGATACAAGAATAAAGGCAACGGTGACGTCGACGATGTACGATATGACAAGAGTCATGGCAAACGGATATTTTGATGCGGATGATACGCCGGAAAAGAGGTATGATAATCGTGCGGCATTAAATGCACAAAGAACAGAGGATTACAGAAACGGCACATATCTGAAGGCAGGGGGCGTAGTTGATCCGCTTCCGGATGATGCGCCGCAGTTCGTAAAGGAATACCATGACTATTACAAGACACCGCGCGGATATCACGAACGTTCGGGCAATTCGACGGACGGATGGAACATGACCACACCGCTGTCGTTTGTGAATATGCCATTACTGCAGTACAGCAGTGAGATCAGGAGCGCCGTTCTGATGATCCACGGCGAGAAGGCACATTCATGTTACTTCAGCAAAGATGCATTCAGGAAGCTGGAGGGTGACAACAAGGAGCTGGTGATTATTCCGGGTGCTGTCCATGTGGATCTTTATGATAATCTCGATGTGATACCATTTGATAAGATCGAAGAATTTTTTAAAACATATTTAAGATAGAGCAGAGATGACACGGAGGAGAGTAATGAAAAAAGTATTAGTGATTTCAACAAGTCTGCGCGGCGACAGTAATTCTGACCTGCTGGCGGATGAATTTATCCAAGGCGCTGAAGCAGCCGGCAACGAGACCGAAAAAATATCTCTGACGGATAAGAATATTGCCTTCTGCCGGGGATGTCTGGCCTGTCAGGAGCTTGGCCGCTGCGTGATCGATGATGATGCGATATGGATAGCCGAAAAAATGGAAGAGGCCGATGTGATCGTGTACGCAACGCCGATATATTATTATGAGATGAGCGGGCAGATGAAAACGCTGATAGACCGCTGCAACAGTCTTTTCCCGAAAGATTACAGGTTCCGTGATATATATCTGCTGACAGCATCTGCTGTAAATGATGAGAGCGCCGCTGACGGAGCCCGGAATGGTCTGGAGGGCTGGATCGCCTGCTTCCCAAAGGCCCATCTGGCGGGAAAAGTCCATGCCGGCGGGGTAGAGGCGCCGGGTGAGGCGGCCGGTCATCCTGCCCTGAAAAAAGTCTTTGAAATGGGGAAAAACGTTTAGGTCTGATGGTAAAAGACATTTGTGCCGGAGCGTCTGTAAAACAGTTTTTTTATATGGTATAATCAGCGCATCAGTATGTTAAAAATCGTTATTGATGGAGGATGGCAATGAGGATTTTCAACAGCAGGGCGGCAGTCATAAAAAATCTTGCATCGATCATATCGATAATATTATGTTTCGCATATATTTTCCTGAACTGGAATGGGATCCCGGCCAGAGTGCCGGGACATTTTGATGCAGCCGGAAACATCACGAGCTGGAGCGGGAAAGGCACGGTCTGGATTCTGCCGCTGATCATGCTGGCCCTTTTTGTATTGATGACGGCCGCAGGGAAATTCCCGTCGATGCTGAATACCGGGGTGAAAATCACGGAAGAAAACAAAGAACGTTTATATCCTATACTAAAAGGCATGGCAGACACTATCAAGCTGATCATTTGTCTGATGTTTACAACGATCAGTATCTCCATTACCGCCGCGTCTGCGCTGCCTGTATGGTTCCTGGCAGTATCTGTTGCAGTAATATTCGGCTCGACGGCGGTATATTGTATTATGCTGCGCAAAGCACGGTGAAAATGAGGTCCCTGAAGAATGAAGAACGATAATATGTTTATGCCGGCTCCGCCGGTCGAATACGGGAAAGAAGATAAATTTTATTATACGATTTCGGACAGTTGTGTAATGTGCGGCAGGTGCATTGCCGAATGCCCGGTGAATGCGGTCATTGAGTGCGGCGGTGCAGTGCGGATAGATACGGAAACCTGCATCGACTGCGGGATCTGTTCTGCGGTTTGTCCGGCCGGAGCGGCGCAGCGTGTGCCTTTTGTCAGAGAAAGTATAGCTGCAGATGAAATAGACATTGAAAAATGCTTTTTCAATGCCGGCTGTGCGCTGAACTTATATAAACCTGATACGGCGTCGGGGATGCTGGATTTCCTGCGTGAAAATTTCGGAGATGTCAGACCGCATAATATATGCTGCAGGCATGATCCTGAATTGCCTGCAGGCGCGGTGATCATCAATAACTGTGCCGGCTGCGACAGACGATTCCGCTCGCTTTACAGCGGCATCGATACTATTTCTTTCTGGGAAGTCGCCGACAGTATTGAAGGTATTCGCCTGCCCGACTATGGCGGCATAATAATGTCTGTTCATGATTCATGCGGTTATCGTCATAAACCTCAGGTGCATAAGGCTGTCAGAAGCCTGCTGAAGAAAATGAATATTGAAATCATCGAGGCGGAATTTCATGGAACGGAGTCCGTCTGCTGCGGGGATAACTGCTTTGGACATGTTTCTAATGCAGAGGTCAGTGCGCGGATCGCTATGCGTGCTGCCGGTTTCCCGTGTGATAATGTTGTCGTGTACTGTATAGGATGCGAAAGAGCCATGGGTGAGGCCGGAAAAATTCCGTACTATCTGCCGGATCTGCTTCTGGGGAAAAGCGGGCGGCATAATACCGACAGTCTCGTTGAATATCATGATAAACTCGATCTTTATATTGAATCTCACTGACGAGAGGCGTATTATTTATAGAGTTAAAGCACAAAAGACCGGGGGAGTATATCATGGACGAAATAGGCGGATTTTTAGGGTGGGTCACTGTAGTTTGTTATCTGGTATCAATATGCACATTCATAGTCAAGCGGATCAATCAATTCCTGATATCAGGTCTGCCGCGTGAATCAAAAGTCAGGCAGTACTTTTCGATCTTTATGAAATATATCATCAAATATCATATGTATTTCGGCGTTGGAGCGGGGGCCTTTGCTGTAATACATTATTTCGTTCAGACATCGTCGGGTCATGATTCACTGACAGGGACGATACTGGCGGCTTCCATGGTTATTACCGTGCTCCTCGGGGCCGTGATAAAAATGATAAAGGGAGCGGGGAAAAAGAAAATACTGCCGCTTCACCGCACTGTCGTTGTTTTTGTACTGGTAATGGGGATACTGCATCTGGTGATGCATTGATAACGGAAAAACATATGACTGTCTCACCGGGAGCATGATCCCCGCAGAGACAGTTTTTTTATGCAAAAAAAAGTTTGCCGGATTCTGTTGCAGAGGCAACGCACATTTCGCAGACTGACAAGAATGATACGCTGACCGGTGTCCTCTATGCGGAGCGGAAAAGGCAAAATCCTCGAAAAGTATGCTATAATAATGTTTGTTGGTTTTAATTGATAAGCATTGAAAAATGCAGGAATATATTGCAGGGAGAAATGATGCTGAACGATAATTTGAAACTGGAGAAGTCTGCGGGTGCAGATCACGGGCAGATGGCCGGTCAGTCGAAGCACAAGAAAAAGCTGAATTACCTGATCAATGTGTTCGCGCAGGACTATTTTGTGGTGCTTCTGGCGGATTTCACGGCAGACAGCGTGGAGATCGCGCGGATCTCGGAGCCTGTCGTGCCGCTTCTGGCTCAGACGCTTTCCCGTTCGAATACATATGATGCTTTTCTCGATTTTTACTGCGGTCAGTACATAGTTGAACAGGAACACGCGGAATTCATGAGAGCACTCGATCGTGAGACGATCCGGTCCAGGCTCAGAAGCAGCGGATCATACAGCATTGCTTCTCATCATATGTATCAGGAGCGGAACTGTCCGGCGGAAATAACGCTGATCGATGTCAGTGATGAGCAGAACGGCAGCGAATGCATTATCGCGGCGCGCTTCATCGAAGATATCGTCCGTCAGCAGACGGCTCTGAAAAAGCAGGATGATATGGTGAAAACTCTGGTGCAGGATTACAATGCGATCTATCATATCGATCTGGACAAAGATGCATTCATGATCCTGCAGGCGCACAATGTGGTCAATGAAGACCTGTACGATTACACCTACAGGAATATGCCGTTTCAGACCGCAATGAAAAAATTTGTTGATGAGATGGTTCGCGAAGAGGACCGCGAGATCATGCTGCGGCTCTCTTCCTGCGATTATATGAAGGAGCGGCTTAAGAAGGAAAGCGGATATTCATATCGGTACCAGGTCACTCCGATGAGAGGAATGCAGTACTTTGAAATGCGTATCGTTCGCACCAGGACGGCAGAAAACGGCAATTACGCCATCATGACGGTAAGAAATGTCGATGAAACAGCCAGAGAAGAACTGCGCATACAGCGTGAAATAGAGAGAGCGAACGGGGAGCTGAAAAAAGCTCTGGAGGCGGCGGAGCGCGCAAATGAGTCCAAGTCGGATTTTATTGCGAACGTCAGCCATGATATGCGTACTCCTCTGAATGCGGTCCTTGGTTATGACAGGCTTGCGCTGGAAACTGACTCGGATGAAATCAGAACAGATTATCTGCAGAAGATAGGTTCCGCCGGCGAGACGCTTCTTTCGCTGATCAACGATATTCTTGATCTGCAGAAAATAGAAAACGGTGTGACGACACTCCATCTCTCGCCGGTCCCTTTCAGGGCAGTCATTGACGGGATACTGACGGATGTAAGACCGCTGATGGATGCAAAAAAAATACATTTTACTCTGGATGATTCCGGAGCATCGTCCGCAGCCGTCGAGGCCGATGCTGTGCGCGTTGAGGAAATCTTCATCAACCTTCTCAGCAATGCGGTGAAATTCACGCCGGAAGGCGGAAAAGTGATGATGTCAGTGGAATGCCTGCAGGAAACGGCAAAAGAAATTTCCATAAAGTTTGTCATCAAAGACAGCGGGGTCGGTATTTCCAGTGAATTCATATCCAAGATATATGAACCGTTTACGCAGGAACGCAGCGAGGAGACTGCCGGCATCAGCGGCTCGGGGCTCGGGCTTTCAATCGTGAAAAGACTCGTAGATCTGATGAACGGCAGCATCAGGGCTGAGAGCAGACTCGGTGAAGGCACAGAATTTACGGTATATCTGACATTCAGAAAAGCTGCTGAAAGTGCCGGACAGCATCAGGCCGAAGAGGAAAGCAATTTTGTTCTTGAAGGCGGCAAGATCCTTTTGTGTGAGGATAATGAGATGAACCGGGAAATCGCGACCGCTATTCTGGAAAAAGCCGGCATGTCGGTGATCCCGGCGGTGAACGGCAGAGAAGGCGTTGAAAAATTCCTGCGATCCGGGATCGGTGATATTTCAGCGGTACTTATGGATATCCGCATGCCGGTGATGGACGGATATGAAGCTTCCAAAGCGATACGCACTGCCGGCCGTCCTGATTCGCGCCGCATACCGATCATAGCTTTATCGGCAGATGCGTATAATGATGATATCATAAAGGTTCACGAGTGCGGGATGACCAGTCACCTTTCCAAACCGGTCGATCCCGGACGCCTTTTACAGACACTGCAGAAAGACATAGTGAAAGCTGAACAGGAGGGTGCTGATATCGGATGAAGAGCAAACAGACATATGCAATATTGCTGGCTGTCCTGGCAGCAGTCTTTTATTCAGTGAGCATACCTGTTTCCAAGGTGCTGCTGGGTTTTGCAGGACCGACGATGCTGGCGGCATTCCTGTATCTGGGAGCGGGCGCGGGCATAGGCAGCCTTTTTCTGCTGCGGAGAAAACCGGGAGACCGGACGGATCGTCTAAGCCGATCAGATCTTCCATATACGATCGGCATGATAGTGCTGGATATTATGGCGCCGATACTTCTGATGAACGGTGTGGAGAGGACGACCGCGGCCAATGTTTCGCTGCTCAACAACTTCGAGATAGCAGCTACTGCGCTTATAGCGTTTCTTGTTTTTCATGAGGAAATATCAAAGCGGATGTGGGCGGCTCTGGTTCTGATAATCTTATCGAGCGCGGCCTTATCATTTGAAGGCGCGTCGAGTCTGAAATTTTCAGCGGGATCGCTTATGGTGCTCGGCGCCGCCGTCTGCTGGGGGCTTGAGAACAACTGCACAAGAATGATTTCTTCCAGAAGCACATATGAGATCGTGATCCTGAAAGGCATATTCTCCGGCACGGGTTCACTGATCATTGCGCTGGCGGTCGGAGAGACGCTGCCTTCACCGCTGATCATTGCTGCTGCGCTGGTGCTGGGATTTATTTCATACGGACTGAGCATCTTCGCTTACATACGCGCGCAGAATATTATCGGAGCGGCGAAGACGAGCGCGTTTTATGCCGCGGCGCCTTTTATCGGCGCTCTGTTCTCGCTGGTTTTTCTGCACGAAGGGCTGTCGCAGATGTTTGTCATCGGCCTGGTCATCATGACCGCCGGCTCGGCGCTGGCAGTAACAGATACTTTGAAGTACAGACATTGTCATATGCACAGTCATACAGTCTATCACCTGCACAACGGATCGCTGCAGAAAGAAATAATAACACACGAGCATGAACATCCGCATATCGGACCGGGCATTGCTCACAGGCACATACATACAGGAATATAATGGAGGCACAGCATGAAAGTAATCGATCTGACACATACTATAAGGGAAGATATGCCGGTATATCCGGGCACGGAGCCGCCGAAGCTGGAAGCGGCGAATACCTATGATAAAGACGGTTTTAAAGAGACCAGGATAACAATGTTTTCGCATACGGGTACTCATATGGATCCGCCGGCGCATTTGTATAAGGGCAGGACAGCCCTGGATGAATTCCCGCCGGATCAGTTTATCGGCAAGGCCGTCGTCATCGACTGCAGGACATTGAAGAACGGAGAAGCCATTACTTTAAAACAGCTTGAGCCGTATGGAGATGAGATCAGTGCCGCGGATTTTCTGCTCTTTGAGCTGGGATGGGACAAACTGTGGGGCACCGAAGAATATTTCGGTGATTATCCGTGTCTCGATGATGATGTCATGGATCTGATCATGGGCGGAGATTATAAAGGCATCGGCTTTGATGTCATCGGACTCGATCCGATCGCCGATCTTGAACTCACGAGGCACAACAGACTTTTTGCCGGGAATGAAATCGTCAATATTGAAAATCTGAAAAATCTTGACCGGTGCGGCAGCGGCCTGTTCTGGTTCAGCTGTTTTCCGCTGAAAGTGGAAAACTCTGACGGGTCACCGATAAGAGCAGTAGCATGGTTTGAATAAATCAAAGTATTACGGACGCCGGACAGGCGTCCTTTTTGTTTGTACTTTTATCCGCAGGTCCGGGGGAGGGCGGCGTTTTGTGAGGGAGATAAAGGGGTATACAGTTCCATCAGAGTACTGAAAAGGAGTAATATTATGACTGAATATAGAAAAATTAAAAAAATAACAAAAGGAAAGGCAGCTGTCGACGGAGCAGGTGTCCATCTGGTACGCGTGATAGGATATAATGATGTAAAGGATTATGATCCGTTCCTGATGCTCGATGCTTTCGATTCTGAAGATCCTGATGATTATACTGCGGGATTCCCCTGGCATCCGCACAGAGGCATAGAAACAGTTACTTATCTGATAAAGGGAGATATCGAGCACGGCGATAATCTCGGCAACAGCGGAAGCATAAAGGACGGGGAATGCCAGTGGATGACGGCCGGATCGGGAATAATTCATCAGGAGATGCCTCAGCCGTCGGAACATATGCTCGGGGCGCAGCTCTGGATCAATCTTCCGGCCAAAGATAAAATGACAGAGCCTAAATACGGCGACATCAAAAGTGCTGATGTTCCGGTCGTTTCTGAAGAGGGGACGAAAGTCCATGTGATAGCCGGCAGATACCTGGAGAAAAGCGGAGCTTTCAGGGGCAGCTTTGTCGATGCTTCATATCTTGATGTGGAGATGGAACCGGGCAGTTCCTGGAACTATGAAAGCGAAGCCGGATCGACATTGTTTGTATATGTAGTGACCGGCAGCGCTGCTTTTGAGCCTGACGGAGAAGTCAGGGAGGCGAAGCAGGCTCTGCTATTCGGAGAAGGCAGAAGCATAGGTGTCAAAGCCGGCAGCAGCGGCGTCAGATTTCTGCTTCTGGCCGCGCAGCCGCTTCACGAACCTGTTTCCTGGGGAGGCCCGATAGTAATGAATACCGAAGATGAACTGAGCGAGGCGTTCAGAGAACTTGACGACGGTACATTTATCAGATAGACCGTCCGTTTGCGATGTCATACATTCGAATATGTGACCTTGACGTTTATGCCTTCGAGGCGTCCGAGTTTGCCTGAGAGCGTACTGATCTCATTCTGGGGCGCGTCGAGGACGATGCCAATGATATTTATGCCGCGCTTCCTGTAAGGGATGCCGATCCTGCCGATAATATACTGACCGTATTCGTGGAGGAATTTATTCACCTGCTCCACGTCTCCGTTTTGATTGACTATTATGCCGAGAATGGCAACTCTTGTTTCTTCCATTGGGTCCTCCTAATATTTTTTCTTTTGCGCAAAAGGAACATTGTTTTTCATGATATCATTTATCCCGATCTCACGCTGTGTGCAAAGCAGATCCTGCAGGATATCTGTGAAGCCGGCGCCGATAAATACCGGCATGCGGCTCCTGTACATCCTTCCTGAATACGCTTCATGCGGGATGTCCGCGAATTTCACCCCGCGGCTGCGCCATCCGCGCGGCATTATCCGGCGGTAAACAGGATCCGCTATTACGGCAGAAGCCTGTGAGAGACAGTCTTCTATATCTTCCTCCTCGTGCGTCATGACATCGCCGGGATGCAGCAGTCCGCATGAGCGTTCGCCGGGGCATATCACATGGACGTCTTTCAGGCCGAGATCGTTCTCCAGACATTCTCTGACGGAAGCGGCGAAAACGACTTCGCCGATGATCCATACGCCTCCGTCCGCATGATGCTCCGCGCTGAACGATGAGGTGTCGTCACGGTCCGATCTGCTGCAGTCATCAGGGCCGGAAACAGCCTGCCTGATACTATCGGCAAGTTTCCCGGAAGCATATTTTCCTGCCGGCAGTCCTGTGACATAAGGCATGCCGTATTTTTCACGAAGCACCAGAGCGCCGTCTTCGGCGAGCGAAGAACAGAGCAGATTGACGTCCGCTTTTCCGGCGGCGGCGATCTCGTCCAGGCTGCAGCCCATCGTCATGCAGCAGTTGACGGTGATCCCGCTGTCTTCGAGGTATGAGCGCAGCGCTTCAACATTGCCCACTATCGAGAAATCGAGTGGCGTCACGCCCAGAAGATTCACGGACAGTTTATTACTGCCGCGTCCGGGACGTTCGTCGGGGCAGAAACGTTTCAGGAGCTCTCCGTAGACCATATTGCCGCCGGAGACATATGTGTCCATCGCATTAGTCGTAAAGCCGAAGGAAGGTATCCCCGTCCTGCGTTCTATCACGCGCGCGAGTCCTTTCATATCGGTGCTCATAAAGAGCGGTATCAGGGCGGCTGTGACTGCGATGAATGGGGGATGCGTTTCCGCGGCGGTCACGCATATGTCGCTGATGAGCTTGTCGTCGTTGCCGAGGATGACGTCGTTTTCCTTGAGGCCGGAAATGTATATCATGCTGTCAGTAGTATACCAGCGCGGCTCATCATGAGTATTGTATGTTGAATTGCAGCCGGACGCGTCATGCATGACGACCAGTCCGCCGAGTTCGTACAGCACCGAATTGATGCCGAAGAGGTCGGCCGAATACGTCGAAAGCACTCTTACCACCTGTTTCATGCTGAACACCCCCATCCTTTTACCTGAATGACGGCTTCAGTATCTTTTTCGTTTTCAAAGGCGTCGGTCATGGCGCCGGCAAGCCAGGCGATCCCGTCAAATCCGTACCGGCCGTTGTTTTCGATCATGTTCACGAAATGCTTCGTGCCGGTGAAGTAGGCTGCTTTCGGACCGATCGCCAGCAGGTGTCCTCCGTATTTTCCCGCTTCATTTCTGCCGTAGAATCTGGCGCGGAAGTTGGCTGTCGACCGGAACGGAATGTCAGGGAAGTTTTCCCGGAACCATTCCAGACTGCCGGCTTCATCCGGAGTTATCGCGTCACCGTATAATCCGGTAACATTGAAACCGTGTTCGAGCAGCAGACGGGCCATGCTGATATACCGCGGCGATGATACATAATCTATCGCTACAGGAGTATCTCCTATAACAGCTTTTGCGTCCGCGAGCGCTTTTTCCGCCCGGCTGCGGGCGGCAGCGTGGTCGGGATGTTCGAGCCCCAGGGTATCAGCCAGTTTATCGACATCGCGTTCTATCTCGCTGTAGTCCCAGGTATACGGCAGGTAAATAAAAGGCTGACCGATGCGTTCCTCCAGACATTCACACGACCATTCCGCGACGGGCAGAGAATATATGTTGAGACAGCTTTCGCCCATTTGTTTGTATTCGCTGTATTCATAGCAGTTCGCCAGATCGCGGACGGTATAGCCGTTTCTGATCAGCAGAGCAAGGTGATCGCCGGTGTGCGATACGGCCTGATTGCTGCCGATCATATTCACTGACCGTGGATTTACCGGCAGCCTGTCGATGCAGGAATACATCGAGCGGCGCATGTCTTCTTCCGGAGTGTGCTCGTTTTCTTTCATCGTCGGCGTCATCCGGCAGCTCATGAAATCGATGTCCGGGAACCGCGCGCTGAGTTCGTCGTAGATGTATTCAATGTCGGTCGCGAGGAAGTAATGTATGCACCCCGTGAAAGGCAGTACACACGACGGACGTTTGTCGAGTTTGTTGATTATATCGGTGACTCCTTCGATGAAAAGCTCCTCCATGTCTCCGCTGAGGATGTCTTTTTCCTCAATGAGTACCATGGAAAAACGGTCCATGCCTTCATATTCGGCCGCCGAAAGCACGACGCCTCTGAGACACGACGACGCTCCGATATATATCATATAGGCGCCGGGTATTATCATCGGCGTATGCGCAATAGTCCAGCTTCCGCGTGAAGGACAGGAATATTCCAGTTCCGCGGGAAACGGAATAAGGTCCTGTATTTCTCCTATTTTTATTTCCGACTTCGACATATCGGGATGATGCAGGTCTGTAAGCATATCTGATCTCCTCTGTTTCTTTCGTTTGTTTTTAATCTGCCAGCAGTGATTTCGCGAGCGTCTCATACTGTCTGATCATCGGATCTCCCGGGAATGCCTCGCACACGGTAAGGCCCTCGTCCGAAGCTTTCTTGACACTCTCGCTGTATTCTATGGTCCCGACGATCGGGCATTCAAGGTCTGCCGAAAGTCCGGCAAGCTTCCTGTCTTCGTCGCTGACGTTCCGTTTGTTTGCTATTATTCCGGAAAGTCCGTTATGTCCGCGTCTCCTGAAATTATCGAGTGCCAGCCCGAGATTCATGGCTGCATATATCGACATCTGCTCGCCTGACGAGATCACAAAAACTTTGTCCGCGTAGTTCTTCCGCAGAGGCATCGAGAAACCGCCGCAGACGACATCGCCGAGCACGTCGTAGAAAACGACATCGGGATGGAGCACCCGGGCGAATTCTTTCTGAGTCAGAAGGTCAAGAGCTTTGGCTACACCCCGTCCGGCGCAGCCGATACCGGGCGTAGGCCCGCCGGCTTCCACGCAGATAACGCCGTTGTACCCGATGACATACATGTCTTCCAGTTCGATGTCCTTGATCTTCCGGCGGTAGGTGTCGAGGACCGGGACCAGTCCGGAGCCGTGCCGCAGGCTCGCCGTGGAGTCCGACTTCGGGTCGCAGCCTATCTGCATTACTGTAAGTCCTGCTCCCGCAAGCACCGCAGACATATTGGAGACGGTTGTCGATTTGCCGATGCCGCCTTTGCCGTATATTGCTATTCTCTTCATGTGGATTATCTCCCGATAAAATAAAAACTTCACCTTCAAAGTCGGTGAAGCCAGCTTGTCCGCCGCCGGCATAATAATGCATCGTGCCCGCGCGGATCATCCGACCGTTACTTCTGACTCTGAGCGTATCATTGTCGATTCAGTGTGGTCCTTTATGTATCAACTGCTTACATTTTATCAATATCGGGCGATTTGTCAATGAGCGTTGACTTCACAGGCCTCAGCGTGTTAAAATCCAATTGACAAGAGCGACCTGACCACAAGGTTTACCGAGTGGAAAGATGAGCGGATCATAGCGGAGGCGTCAGCGTCCCCGATACGATAAGTGACTTCTTTCCCCCGGAAAGAAGTTTTTTGTTTTGTAATGATAATCATATCGAACATCAAGGAGAACTCAGATGATAAAAGTAGCTATATACGGCAAAGGCGGAATAGGAAAATCGACAGTGACAGCCAATCTTGCAGCTGCGCTGGCGGTGCGCGGCAAAAAAGTCATCCAGATAGGATGCGATCCGAAAGCTGATTCCACGATCAATCTTCTCGGGGGCAGGCTGCTGGAGCCTGTAATGAACTATCTGAGGGAGCATGACAGCGAACCGGGACTGGATGATATAGTCAGGCAGGGCTTCGGAGGCGTGTACTGCATAGAGACGGGCGGACCGACGCCGGGCATCGGCTGCGCCGGCAGAGGCATAATCGCAACATTCAACCTGCTGGACGATCTGAAGATCTTCGATAAATACGAGCCTGATGCAGTCCTCTACGACGTCCTCGGAGATGTCGTCTGCGGAGGCTTCGCGGCGCCGATAAGAGAAGGCTACGCCGAGGACATACTGATAGTGACCTCCGGCGAAAAGATGGCGCTTTATGCAGCCAATAACATCAAAACGGCGGTGGACAATTTCGCTGACAGAGGCTATGCAAAAGTCAGAGGCATTGTTTTCAATCACAGAAATGTCGAGAACGAAGAAGAAAAAGTAAACGCATTTGCGAAAGAAGCGGGCATCCCGGTCATCGGCGAGATCCCGCGGAGCCGCGAGATCATAGATTTCGAAGACCGCGGAATGACAGTCATCGAGGGCGACCCGGACTCGGAGATCAGCGCGAGATTCTTCGGACTGGCGGACATGCTGCTGGCAGAACACGGAGAATAGATATGGCGAAAGAAGCATTTTACATTACTGCAGAAAAGCTGGCTGAACTCGGGCCGGATAAAGTACCGCCTCAGATGATCAGCGGTGAGCATCTCATATACAGTTCGCCTGCGACTCTGTCGTACAATTCGCCGGGCGCGCAGGGATTCGGCGTCAAGAGGGCGGGACTCGTGATACCGGAATCGGTGATGCTGCTGGTGTCTCCGGCCTGCTGCGGGCGCAACACCACGATACTGGCAGACGAGGGCGGCTACAGCGACAGGATGTTTTTTCTGCAGATGGATGAAACAGACCTGATCACAGGCGATCATCTCACAAATATCCCGCAGGCAGTAATGGAGATCTGCGATGTGTGCGCGGAACGGCCGAAGGTGGTCGTCATCTGCATCACGTGTGTCGATGCGCTTCTGGGGACGGATCTTGAGAGAGTCTGCCGGCGCGCGGAGGAAGCTGCGGGCGTGAAGGTAGTGCCGTCTTACATGTATGCGCTGACGAGGGAAGGCAAGAATCCGCCGATGGTCGCGATCAGAGAGACGATCTATTCGCTTCTCAGTCCGCTCGAAAAGAGAAACGATATGGTCAACCTGATCGGTCATTTTGCGCCGCTGGAGGACGATACAGATCTGTATGAGTTCCTAAGGCAGATCGGCATCAGGAAGACGAACGAAGTTTCCAGGTGCACGACGCTCGATGAGTTCAGAGAAATGGGCGCGGCGAATTTCAATCTGATACTGAATCCGGAAGCGCGCAAGGCCGCAGTAATGATGGAAAAAACTCTGGGTATGCCTTTTGCGGAACTGACCAGGGTGTATGAACCCGACAGGATCAGGAAACAGTATGAGCTGTTCGGCGCAGCTCTGGGCGCGGGGTTCGATCTTGATGAATATTACGGCAGGGCAGAGGCGGCCGGGGCAATGCTGCAGAAGAAGTGCGGCGGCGCTTCATTCGCGATCGGGCAGGTCGTGAACGGAAATCCGGTGGAAATGGCACTGGCGCTGACGAAGCTCGGACTGGATGTAAAAGAAGTATTCGCGAACATCGGTGCGGAGGATTTCCCGTATATACGCGAGCTGGCGGAACTCGTTCCGGAGCTGAAGCTGTATTCCACGCTTTCGCCGACGATGATGAATTACCGCTGCGGCGGTGATGTGGATATTTCGATCGGCATCGATGCCTCGTTTTATTATCCGCAGTCGGTCAATATCAGATGGAACAGCGAGATACAGCCGTTCGGATATATGGGTTTTGTGCATTTTGCCGAAGCGGTGGAAAGGGGCATCGGATGAAAGGACTGAGAAAATACATTTCGCCGTTCACACCTGATCAGTCGGGTGCGGTCTCCGTGCTCTACGGCTGCGGCGGCATGCTGATAATAATGGACGCGGGCGGCTGTGTCGGCAATATATGCGGTTTTGACGAACCGAGATGGCTGGACAGCAGGAGCGCCGTTTTCAGCGCGGGGCTCAGAGATCTCGACGCGATACTGGGAAGAGACGATCTTCTGATAAAGAAAACCAGAGAAGCGCTGGCGGATGTGGATGCGGTATTCGTCGGACTGATAGGCACGCCTGTGCCGTCGGTCATCGCGACTGATTACAGGGCGCTGAAGAGGCTGATGGAAAAGGATTACGGCATTCCCGTGATACCTGTGGAAACGAACGGCATGGAGCTTTATGACAGGGGACAGGACAAGGCGTACAGACAGCTCTTCGCCGAGTTTGCCGGGAACGGCGGCGCCGGCGAGGAGGAATGCGGCGGGGAAGTGTGCGATATCGGCATTATCGGAGCGACGCCTCTCGATACACCGGCGAAGGACAGTCCGGAGCATCTCAGAGCTCTCTGCGGCGGCCGCGCGGTATGCTACGGCGCGGGAGACGGCATCAGGGATGTGATGAATGCGCATGCAGCAAAAAAGAATCTCGTGGTATCTCCGTCGGGGCTCGGCATTGCGCGGATGATGAAAGAGGAGGCAGGAATTCCGTATGAGACCGGATATCCTGTGGAGGAAGCGTATTGCGAAAAGTTCCTCGCCCGGCTGGAACAGTGCAGCCCGCGTAAAGTCCTGGTGATACATCAGCAGATCTTCGCGGACGGGATACGGCAAAAAGCCGCAGAGCTGCCGGGCGTGAATGAAGCGGATACCGCGACCTGGTTCATGCTCGATAAAGAAATAATGAAGAGCGGCGACGCGAAGCTGCGCGAGGAAGACGATCTTATGGAACTCGTGACGGAACGCGGCTATGATACAGTGATCGGCGATCCGCTTTTCAGAAGAGCATTGCCGGGCTGGAAGGGAAATTATTTTTCCCTGCCGCACTTTGCTGTATCGGGATCTCTCCATGCGGCGGAAAACGAGGAGGATTACTGGCGGAATGCCGGAGAACTGATATGAAAAGCGGTGTGAAGAAAAGACTGCATATTAAGGTGTACGGGATCGTGCAGGGCGTCGGCTTCCGGCCTTTCGTCAGCAGGATCGCCATGCGGTGCGGGATCTACGGGAGCGTCTGCAACAAAGGCTCCTATGTGGAGATCTTCGCGCAGGCTCCTGAGAGCGGCCTGACCGCGTTTCTTGATGCGCTGGAGAATGAGGCGCCTCCGAGATCTGTGATACTGAAAGTAAAGAAAGCGGAGCTCGGGACGGTCGAAGAGACGGAATGCGGCGACGGCACAGATGCGAACAACGGCAGGTTCAACATTATCGAAAGTTCGAAAGAGGACGGCCCTGTATTTGTCTCGCCGGATATCGCCACCTGTCCGGACTGCGAGCGCGAGCTATTTAATCCGCAAAACAGGAGGTACCTGCATCCTTTCATCAACTGCACGGCCTGCGGTCCGAGACTGACGATACTCGATTCGATGCCGTATGACAGAGAAAGAACGAGCATGGGTGAATTCACGATGTGCCCTGAATGTGAATATGAGTATACGCATGCGTCCACGAGACGATATCATGCCCAGCCTGTCTGCTGCAATGACTGCGGACCTGAGCTCTATATCATCGGCAGGGAAGAGCGCGGAAACGAGGCTCTGATATATACGAGGAAAATTATAAGAGAGGGCGGCATCGCCGCGGTGAAGGGTATCGGCGGATTCCATCTCTGCTGCGACGCGCTGAACGCGGATGCGGTGAAGAGGCTGAGAGAGCTGAAGCACAGACCTGTCAAGCCTTTCGCTGTAATGATGAAGGATATGGATACGGTGCGCAGAGAGTGTATTACGGAAGAGGGACAGGACCGTATCCTCACGGGCCCGCAGAAACCGATCATCCTCCTGCAGAAAAAAGATGCCGGCACTCTGGTCTGCGGCGGGACCGCGCCGGGCAATCCCCGTCTCGGAGTAATGCTTCCGTACGCGCCGGTGCAGATGCTGCTGTTCGGGTATCCCGACGGCGAAACGATAAGCGACTGCTTCGTGATGACGAGCGGAAATCCGTCAGGTGCCCCGATATGCATGGACGATGAAGAAGCCGTGCATTACTTATCGCCGATGTGCGATGCGATACTGTCGAACCCGAGGAAGATCAGGATCAGAGCGGACGATTCGGTAATGTCGTATTACAGAGACCTGCCGTATATGATCCGGCGGTCCAGGGGATACGCGCCGCTGCCGCAGATAATGCCGGAAAGCAGCGGACATTCGGTGCTCGGCATCGGCGGCGAGCTCAAAAATACCTTCTGCTATGCCAGAGACGATATGTACTATCCTTCGCCCTACATCGGGGACATGGCGGATCTTCGGAGCATGCGCGCGCTGGAGGCGGCGGAGGTCAGACTGGGAAGACTTCTGGAAATTGATCCCGAGATCATCGCGTGTGATATGCATCCCGGATATAATACGACTTCAGAGGCGAAAAAACTGGCCTCTGAGAAGAGTATCCCCTGCATTGAAGTCCAGCACCATCATGCGCATATCGCGTCGTGCATGGCCGAAAACGGCTTCGCTGACGATGTGATCGGAGTGTCGTTCGACGGTACAGGATACGGCAGTGACGGTACGATATGGGGCGGCGAATTCATAAAGGCTGATCTGAAATCATTTGAACGTCTCGGGTCGATCGAGCCTTTCACTCATGCGGGCGGAGATCTGGCTTCGAAAGAGGGCTGGAGAATAGCGGTATCACTGCTTCTGGACGCGTACGAAGACAGAGACGAGGCGCTGTCTGTGATAGACAGACTCGGACTGGCGAGCGGCAATGATGTTAAGGCGCAGCTGTTTATGCTGGGGAACGGTGTCAATACGACAAGATCGACCAGCGCCGGCAGGCTGTTCGATGCTGTCAGCGCTGTCCTCGGAGTCCGGATGAGTTCATCGTTTGAAAGCGAGGCTTCGATGGCTCTCGAGTTCGCCGCCGGATCATTTGCCGGAAGCGTGCCGCAATGCAGTATCAAAATGTTCGCGGAGGATACCGCGGACGAGCTATTCCGGCTCAATACGACCGGGCTTGCGAGGTATATAGCCGAAGCCAGGCTCGGCGGTATGAGAATTGAGGAAGCTGCCGCGCTTTTCCATGCGGAGCTCGCGGCGATGATCACTGCAGGATGCGATAAATGCGCGGAAAAAACAGGCTTAAAGACCGTTGCTCTCAGCGGAGGGGTTTTCCAGAATATTTTACTGCTGAAGCTTTGCGATGAAAGCCTGGAGAAGAAAGGATACAGGGTGCTGAAGCATTCGCTTATACCGGCCAATGACGGAGGCATATCCCTCGGCCAGGCGGTTGTGGCGATGGCATCTTTCAAATAAAACACTGATATTGGATCTGATAACAGGAGGCGGAAATATGTGTGTAGGATTAAAAGTAAAAGTTGCGGATATCGAGAACGGCATGGCTGTAGTCGATGCGTCCGGCGTGAAGAGAACGATTTCAGCGGAGCTGATCGAAGATCTGGCGCCGGGGGATTATGTGATGGTCCATGCGGGAATAGCGATCGCAAAAATAGACGGCGATGAAAACACCGAGGCTGATGAAGTAATGGAGGCTGTAAATGGCAATTAGTGAGAGTGTGGCCCGGGCGAAGAAAATCGTTGAAGAGTACAGCGGACCGAAGGTGAGGATCATGGAGGTGTGCGGGACGCATACGCATGAGATATTCAGACTGGGCATAAGGAGCATCCTGCCGGATAACATCGAACTCATTTCAGGACCCGGATGCCCTGTCTGTGTGACGCCGATCGGGTATATCGATGAGGCACTGACACTTGCGCTGGATAAAGAGGCGGTCATCTGCACATTCGGAGATCTGGTCAGAGTGCCGGGTACGGATATGAGCATGGCGGACGCGAGAGCGCAGGGCGCCGATATACGAATAGTATATTCACCGCTTGATGCACTTGATATTGCAGAACGGGAGCCTGACAGGGAAATCGTTTTTCTTTCTGTGGGATTCGAGACAACGACGCCGGGGAGCTGCATTGCGGTACGCAACGCCGGACAGCGCGGGACAAATAACTTCTCGATCCTTACAGCGAACAAGACGATGTACAATGCATATCTCGCGCTCAAAGGGAGCGCGGACGCATTTATATATCCCGGACATGTAAGCACGATGACGGGTATGCAGTGTTACCGCGATCTGGTGAAAGAAGGAATTTCCGGGGCAGTGACAGGGTTCACGGCATCGGAAATCATTACTGCGCTCGCGGTGATAATTACAAGACTGGGCGAAGGGAAGCCCTTTGCCGAAAATTGTTACACGCGTGTCGTAACGGAGGAAGGCAGCAAAGCGTCACGCAGGCTCGTATCGGAAATTATGACGCCGTGTGATTCGGAATGGAGGGGGCTCGGCGTGATCCCGGGATCAGGGATGAAGCTCCGCGGAGAATATGCCGCATATGATTCACGCCGGAAATTCGGCATTGGAGAAATAAAAGGAAAAGCAAACGAAGCATGTCACTGCGGAGAAGTGCTGCGCGGCAGATGCAAACCGTATGACTGTCCGCTGTTCGGACAGTCATGTACACCGGAACATCCTGTCGGAGCCTGCATGGTATCGGGCGAAGGTGCATGTTCGGCATTTTACAAATATGGAGGCGACTCATGGAAAAGACAATAACACTTGCACACGGCGCGGGCGGAAAGCAGACATCTGACCTTATTGGCGGCATATTCAAAAAATATTTTGACAGTCCGTATCTTACTGAAGATGACGCGGCAGTCCTGACACCGCCGGCGGGAAGGATGGCAATGTCTACCGACGGATTCATCGTATCGCCGGCAGAATTTCCGGGCGGCAATATCGGCAAGCTCAGCATATGCGGTACTGTAAACGATCTGGCCTGCATGGGTGCGAAGCCTCTGTACATTTCCTGCGCATTCGTGATAGAAGAAGGCTTTCCGGCGGACAGGCTCGAGATGATCACGGCATCAATGGCTGCAGCTGCATCAGAAGTCGGAGCGCATATGGTTTCCGGCGACACCAAGGTCGCGGGGAAGGGCCAGGTGGATGGAGTATTTATAACAACGACGGGAGTCGGTGAAGTAATGGCAGGAACCGAGCTGGGAGGAGCCTGCGCCAGAGCGGGCGATGCCGTTATCGTGACGGGAGACATAGGCTGTCACGGATGCACCATCCTTCTGGAAAGGGACCGCTATGGAATGGAGGCGTCTGTAACAAGCGACTGCGCACCGCTCTGGGAACCGGTACGGCGTGTCCTGGAAGAAACGAAGGATGTCCATGTGATCCGCGATGCCACACGCGGCGGTGTCGGTACAGTGCTGTATGAGATCGCGGAACAGAGCAATGTGGGAATCAGGCTCAATGCGGATAGTATTCCGGTGAGCGGAGATGTCGCCGGGGTCTGCGGTATGCTCGGACTTGAGCCGCTGTATCTCGCGTGTGAAGGAAGACTGGTGATCTTTGCTCCGAAAACGGAAGCGGACACTATTGTTGAAACACTGAGATCATGTAAATATACCGAGGGGGCAGCCGTGATCGGCGAGGTCACGGCGGATATGGAAGGCCGTGTGACCATGGTTACGGAAATCGGTACAGAAGCACTCCTGCCGCAGCCGACAGGCGAGCTTCTGCCGAGGATATGCTAGCGGCGTCTGCCGGGGATATTTCCAGAGCGAATGCTGCCGGGAGTATGCAGGTCGCTGCTGCTGCCGAAGATGAGAATTCAAAAAAGGTACCAATTCCGGGGGAAAAGTCATATTGGTACCGTAAACAATGGGCTGCAGCGATTGAATTTATGCTCAATGTGTAAATACAAGCAAATATGTTTAATGTTAGTTGCGGCTAACCGCTGCAGCCCATTGAACAAGGTACCAGATCAGGGAAAAACACCGAAATGGTACCTTTTTTGATTATACTGTTTTGCCGTGATCTGCAGCGTGAGAAAGATACCGGTCAAGCCATAGTATTTCCGGAGAAAGGCAGCGGTTATATTTTATTCCATATGAAAAAAAGCCGCGCACCGTGAGGATTTTTCTCCCCGCCGGCGCGCGGCTTTTCTGTAGTATTTATATTAGATCAATAGATCAGTCTTCATTTTCATGAGGGTACGAAGTGTGGAATTCAGGTATGAGATTCCAGGCGGCAGCATCCGTATGCAGCAGTTTGTGCGCCATTTCGGACATCGGTTCGCCGAGATACTCTTTATATGTCATCTGTACAGTTGGGTTCTCATGTGAGAATCTGATCGGCTGAGTGCTGTCGATGTTATAAAGTTCTCCTCCTCTGATGGCAGCCATCTCGGTACAGTCATGGATCGGCTGTCCGCCGCCTCCGGAACATCCGCCCGGACAAGCCATGATTTCGACAAAATCGTATTTTACTTCTCCGGAATCGATAGCCCGGAGAAGCTTTCTTGCATTGCCGAGACCGTTCGCTACTGCAACACGCAGCTGTGCGCCGGCAACCGTGAAGGTTGCTTCTCTCCAGCCTTTCATGCCTCTGACATTTTTGAAAGCATCTGCAGGCGGGTTCTCACCTGTGATCAGGAAGTATGCCGAACGGAGAGCAGCCTCCATTACCCCTCCTGTTGCGCCGAAGATGACGCCGGCGCCTGTGCCTTCACCGAAGAAGTTGTCGAACTCCATATCCTTCATATTTTCGACATTGAGACCGTCAGCCATGATCAGATTGTCAAGCTCACGTGTTGTGATCACAACATCTACATCTTTGAAGCCGGAGTCGTTGATCTCTTCAACATCACATTCATATTTTTTCGCTGTGCAGGGCATGATCGAGACAGCAAAGATTTTCTCCGGATCGATACCGAGTTTTTCAGCCATATATGTTTTTCCGAGAGCGCCGAACATCTGCTGCGGCGACTTGGCCGTTGACAGGTTCGGAACATAGGAAGGAAATTCGCTTTTGATAAAGCGCATCCAGCCGGGACAGCATGATGTGAACATAGGCCAGTTATAATCTTCTTTATGCGCCAGCCTCTCGATGAGTTCGCTGCCTTCCTCCATAATAGTCATATCCGCGCTGTAAACAGTATCGAAAACATAGTCAAAGCCTATCTGCTTAAGTGCGGCTACAAGTTTCCCTGTTGTCTGTTCTACTCTCTGGATACCTACTTTTTCACCCCAGGCAACGCGTACTGCAGGAGCAAACTGCACCATAACCACTTTTTCCGGATCGGCCAGAGCGTCGAGTACTATGTCTGTGTCATTTCTTTCTCTCAGAGCGCCGACAGGGCAGTGCGTTATGCACTGTCCGCAGAGAGAACAGTTGGACTTGGATATGGCAAGTCCGTCGCGGACGCCTACATTGGTTCTCTGGGCGGAGCCTGTCATCTCCCAGACATGCATGCCCTGGATCTCATCGCATACCTGCACGCAGCGCATACATTTGATGCATTTAGAAGCATTGCGTATGAGCGGGAAATCTTTCGGCCAGTTGAAAGTCTCCCTTATATCCTTGAACATAGGGTCGGCTATGCCTATATCTCTGGCAATATTCTGCAGCGCGCAGTTTCCGCTTCTTGTGCAGATGGCGCAGGTACATTCATGTTCCGAGAGGATCAGGTTGAGATTGATCTTGCGCGCCTGACGGGCCTTAGGCGAGTTCGTATGAACTACCATGCCTTCCTCAACCGCGGTATTGCAGGATGCAACAAGTTTTTCCATTCCCTCGAGTTCAACCGCGCAGAGTCTGCATGCGCCGATATCATTAATTCCCGGCCAGTAGCAGAGATGCGGTATGTCGATACCGACTTTGTGAGCCGCCTGGAGGATCGTCGTGTCTTCAGGCACTTTGACCGTCATATTGTTTATTGTTAAATTTACCATTTCGCTTTTCTACCTCCCCTGAATGCACCGAGACTGTTTCTGTCGCAGCGCAGGCATCTTCCTGCCTCCTGAATAGCTTCTTCCAGTAATAGTCCGTTTTCAAATCCGTCGAAGTCTCTGTTTCTTTCATCAGGATATCTCGATGTGAGTTCGGATCTTCCGCAAGGTGTTTTGTCTTCGAGATCTGTGTCAGGTATTTCCACATCACAGGTTATTTCATGGTTGTAGCCGAGGTAGTTATCTATATTAGCAGCGGCGACCTTGCCCTGTGCGATAGCATTGATGGCCGATGACGGACCGGTAACGCTGTCGCCGCCGGCAAATACGCCGTCCATGCCGATCACTCGCATTGAAGCATCGGTATTCAATTTGTTCCACAGGACAGATACACCGGCTTTTTCAAATACTTCGAAGTCGATTTCCTGACCGATGGCGCCGATGATTATATCGCAGGGCACTACCTGCTCGTTCTTCTGAGCCGGGTATGATTTAGGCCTGCCGGATGCGTCATATTCGCCGACTTTCTGCGGCTTGATGATGAGCGCTTTGACATTGCCGTCTTTATCTGCTTCAATGCGCAGCGGTGTCCTGAGTTCAAAAAGTCTGCAGCCTTCTGCGATGGCTCCTTCGATTTCTTCAGGCAGTGCTGTCATGTCAACTTTCCGCCTTCTGTATACTATGTCAACGTGGGAAGCACCGAGCCGCATTGCCGTACGGGCCACGTCCATGGCAACATTACCGCCGCCTACTACAGCAACTCGTTTGCCCTCGTAATCAGGAAGATGGGCATCGCCTATTTCGCGGAGAAGATCTACTGCCGAATATACACCGTTGCTCTCTTCGCCTTCGATCCCGATCATTTTATAGTTGTGCGCGCCGATAGCCACGTAGACAGCATCGTATTTGTCTATCAGGCCTTTGATACTCTTTTCATCAGCGACTCCTGAATTCAGTTTGACCTCGACTCCGGCCGACAGGATGGCTTCGATGTCCCATTCAAGTCTCTTTCTTGGAAGTCTGTAACTCGGGATGCCGTAACGAAGCATGCCGCCAAGCTGTTCTCTCTGTTCGAAGACTGTAGGTTTATGCCCCATGAGTGCCAGGTAATATGCTGCAGTAAGTCCGCTCGGACCGCCGCCAACGATGGCAACGCGTTTGCCTGTATTGTCCATCAGCCTGGGAACAGGAACTGTTTCCGAGCAGTTGTCCACGGCGAACATCTTCAGACCTCTGATGTTGATCGGGGCATCGATCATGTTTCTCCGGCAGTGCTTTTCACAAGGATGCTCGCAGATCAGAGCGCATACCGTAGGGAACGGATTATCCTTGCGGATAAGTTTTACGGCATCGTCGTATCTGCCTGCCTTGATCAGAGCGACATAGCCCGGAATATCGACCTCTGCAGGGCACTTTGCCACGCAAGGGATCGAATGACGTCTGTCTCTCAGATTATCAGAGCAGCGGTTTCTGCTGATATGGGAAACATAATCTTCCCGGAAACTTTTCAGACCTTTCAGGACCAGATTGGCCGATTCGGCGCCGATCGCGCAGTCGGAGGAATATTTGATGGATTCCGCCAGTTTCTGCAGACGTATCAGGTCGTCCATGCTGCTCTCAACACTGAGATTTAAAATATCATCGATGATATTGATCATCTGACCTACACCGACCCTGCAGGGAACACATTTTCCGCAGGACTGAGCCTCGCACAGTTTCAGAAAAGATCCGGTCATGTCTACCGGACACTGTTCCGGCGGACTGGCAATGATCCGTCTCTGAAGATCTTTGTAAAGGCCTTCGACCTGTTTCTGGGCCTGATCCTTCTTTTTGAACTCTAATCTACTCACTTTTCAACCTCTTTTCGTTTATGTATGATTATTAAAGCTATGAAATACTATTTTGTAAAGTTCATAATATGAACATATCGTTTGCATTATGAACCCAATTACGGCAGTATTATGCCGTAATGGAGGCCTCGTGTCAATATCCGAGGTCCCGAAAACTACAGAAAAGATGTGGTATGCGGCACTGCCGCTACACTTCTTTTTAATATTCCGTTAACGTATGCGATGAATACCCCGTAGTTGAGAAATGGTACGCCCTGAGCGACAGATACCTGCATGCGGCGTAAGATTTCGCGCTCGTTCAGCATGCAGCCGCCACAGTGGATCACAAGTCTGTATTTTGACAGGTCGGTCGGGAATTCCCGTCCGCTGCATGTTTCAATAGTGACATCGTGTCCGCTGTGAGTTTTGAGCCAGCCGGGAATCTTGACCGTGCCAATGTCACGGCACTGCCTGTGGTGTGTGCAGCCTTCGGCTATCAGCACTTTGTCTCCGTCTTTCAGAGTTTCTATCATTGATACACCGCTGAGCGCAGTGTCAAGGAAGCCCTTGTACCGGGCCATAAGAATAGAAAATGATGTAAGCGGAACGTTTTCCGGAACTATCTCTGCGACCTGACTGAAAGCCTGACTGTCGGTAATGACCAGTGCAGGTGCTTCCTTCAGAGCAGCCAGAGCAGCTGCAAGTTCGGTTTCGCGGGAAACGGTGATAAGAGCACCGGCTTCGAGTGCATCGCGTATTACCTGCTGCTGAGGCAGAATGATTCGTCCTTTCGGAGCCGACTCATCAATTGGTATTACGAGCACTATCTGATCGCCGGACGAGAGCAGGTCGGCTACAAGATGATGCTCCGGCTTTGCGTCCTTGTCCGCAAGTGCGCTTATGCGTTCCTTCAGGGCATCTACTCCCTCGCCGGTCAGCGCGCTGACATAGATGGAATTGCCGGCAGGAATGGTGTCGGCAGGATTTAATTTATCTGATTTATTACAGGCGATAATATAAGGGATCTTTCGCGCCTCGAACATTTCCGCCAGTTCGCGGTCTTCGCCGGTCAGACCGGCGGAAGCATCGATGACGAGTACGGCGATATCAGTTTTGCCGAGGATCTCCATGGTCTTTTCGACACGCAGCCCTCCGAGCTCGCCGACATCGTCGGATCCCGGTGTGTCGATGATCATGACCGGTCCCAGCGGCAGAAGTTCCATTGCTTTATATACCGGATCTGTTGTCGTCCCTTTTTCCGGTGATACCACCGCAAGACTCTGTCCGGTAACCCGGTTGACGAGACTCGATTTGCCGGCGTTTCGTCTGCCGAAAAAACCGATATGTATCCGCTCGCCGGATGGTGTTTCATTTAGACCCATATTGTTCTCCTGTCTTTTTCCCCTTTTGATGTATCTTCTTAATATCTTCTGCCTGCACGGGGATGATCCCCTCTTGAAACGACGATGCTGTATCCTATCGACATCATTCTGCGTTCAAGACATCCGCGGCATTCCGCAGCTTCTTCTCCTGTACAGATCTTGTTATCGTATAATTCATATTTTTTCCGCACCGATACCGGTGACAGATTCGGCATGATCACGTTTGCTCCTGCGAGGATCCCGCGCTCGCGGCCGTCGGGCAGAATAGTACCGAGAGCCGTTGTTGCCGGTATCAGAGCATCCGGCATCATAAGTCTCAGCGCGCTGAGGCAGAACAGAGTATCTTCCGCCGTTCCCGCGCTTTCCCGGGCAAACGGCGTGTCGTGATGCGGCACAAAAGGGCCTATCCCTATCATTTCCGGCTGCAGCTCTTCAATGAAAAGCATATCCTCCGCCAGACATTCGGAATTCTGACCGGGTGAACCGACCATGAAGCCTGTGCCGGTCTGATAACCGATATCCTTCAGATCACGCAGGCAGCGCAGACGGTTTTCCAGCGAGAGACTCGCAGGATGCAGGCTGCGGTAATGCGCAGGATCTGCTGTTTCGTGACGCAGAAGAAAGCGCTCGGCACCGGCATCGAAAAACTTCTGATAGATATCACGGCTGCGTTCGCCTACCGACAGGGTGACAGCGCAGTCCGGCCACCCGGATCTGATCGACCTGACGGTGTCGGTGATCCATTCATCACCGGTCATATTTCCGAAAGGGCCCGGATCTTCTCCTCCCTGCAGAACAAAAGTACGGAAACCGAGATCATATCCCTGACGGCAGCATTCCAGTATCTGATCTTTCGTCAGGCGGTAACGTTCCGCATTTTTATTGCTGCTCCGGAGGCCGCAGTAATAGCAGTCATTCCGGCAGAAGCTGGTGAACTCGATCAGACCTCTCGTGTAGACATCATGACCGAAATGTTCGACGCTTATTTCGCGGGCTGTCATTCCGATATAATCATCGATATCACGATTCCCCTGATCTTTTTTCCTGCCGTCAAAGAGACTGATCCACTCATCTTTATCAAGATGCTGTGTGCTTTTCAGCTTTTCTGTCAGTTCGACAAGGATATTTTCCTCATTCATATTATTCCTCTGCGCCGTTTCCTCCGGACGCGACAAAAACAGCTTTTGCTGATACGCCATGAAGGCTGTCGATCTTTTCTTCCAGATCTTTTACAACTTCAGCGGGTCCGTCGAGAGCGATGCTGATGAGCGATATTTGCCGCTCGCGGTACGGCAGCCCCATGCGGCCGATAATAAAGCTGCTGTATTCGTGCAATATTGAATTAAGATCTGCGACACTGCCGCTGTCTTCGACGACGATGGAAATCATCGCTGCTGTATTTTCCATATTGACCTCCGAATATACATCATGATCCATAAAAAATAATAATCCCCGGCATGGAAATGCACGGGGAGTGTGATTGTATTAACTTCTCTGATAAAATCCGGGCATCTGCTGCACGCAAAAAAACTTCACGACATAGATGCTGTCTTCTCCCTGTAAACATATCCGCCTTTTGATTGTTAATTACTTAACGCCTCGTTAATATCTTAACAGTATGTATACAATACGTCAAGACTTTAGTGAAGAAAAGTACGGTTGTTTTAATGTTTTTTATAATGTAGAATCAGAATATACAGAAAATTGTGAGGGAGGGATGACATTGAATATTACTAAAAAGGTATGTATTATAGCCATGGCAGTAATGGTGGCTGCGGCGTTCATGCCGTCGGTGGCTTCAGGAGGGACTGCGCGGGCTGCTTCGGACGTAATGATTTCGGGTACTCAGTTTGAAAATGCGGAGTCTGTCGGGACAGACGACGTGCACTCCTTCGGAGATTACAACGGCGGTGATGTTACGGCCGCCGCATATAAATTTACTGCACCGCAAAGCGGAAAATATCTGATCAATACGGCGGTTTATAAAGGCGCGTTCCGGACGATCTGGTATACGACCGGCAGAGATGCGGCCGGCAGACAGATCGCAATAAAGGATCAGGAACAGAAGATCCTGTCTCTGAGCAAAGGGAAGAACTATTACTTTTTCTTTGACAGTTCTATTTCAGACAAGACGGGATATGTGGTGTTCAATATCAGTCTGCTCGAGAGCCGCGGCGTAAAATTCGTCAGCAGCAAAAACAAAATCACGATACCGAGCGGCAAGGCAGTGAAATTTGCCTTCAGGCCGGCTGCCACAGGGTACTACAAATTCGTGGGGACCAGCAGCGACAAGCCGGGATATTTCTCACTGTACCAGACTGAAGTGAAATCCACGGCAGATGGGGCATATGGCCTTTATAATGACCTTCAGCATGAAGCAATAGTTAAAAAGAACAGCAAAATGACGATTCAGATACACGGAGAGAGATATTATGCCGGTATGCTGAAGCTGAAAAAAGGCGTTACCTATTATTACAAGGCTGTATCGGGCATGAAGCTCAGCAATTTTTATATCCGGAAGTATTCACCGCTGCAGATAAAGATAAGCGTCAGCGGGTGCAGCGCGCTGATGGCCAATGATTATGAGAGTTATATGTATGATATGCAGGAACCTGCAAAATTCGCCTCGCTTTATACGACCATACATAAAAAGGAAGCTCTGGAAATGGCCTATTTCCCTGAAAGCGGAAAAACGCTGAAAAATATTCTCGTCAACGGCACTGCGGCAGATTATACTGCCGGTGATGCTGAAATGGTCGGCTTCTATGAGGCGGAAGGCGGGATCGTTGACGATGCGACATTTATCGACGGGAAAGATGTAGTGCCCGATTCGTTTGTCGCCAAACGTCCGGATCTGCTGAAATATCTGACCAGAACTGAAGTCAGCGGCGAGGTGCAGTATTATTACACCAAAGACTCACTGGCTGAAGCAGACGGCGCTTCAACGTATAAAACCAGAGCATCGTACAAATACTTAAAAATCAAAGCGCCGGCCGGCGGCTGGAAAACAGGCAGCAGGCTAAGACTGATCTGCGAATAGTCAGCGATCTCAATTTCGTTGCCGTTACAACGTACATTTATATATTAAGATGTTACGATAAGGGAAACGAAGGGAGCTGATCGATATGGAAAAGAAAGATAGGATGCAGGATGTGTATGTGCTGAGCGCATATGAGACTTCGGCGGAACGTTTCTTTGAAACGCTGCTGGAACACGGGACGGAACTTTTGCTGGATGTACGCAGAAAGAATACGAATCAGCTCTGCGGTTTTACCAGGCAGAGGGATCTCGAATATCTGACGGGGAAGATCGCGGGGGCGAAATATGTTCATGATCTGCGATTTGCGCCTGAACCGTATCTGCTGGAGGACTATCTGAAGCACCGGTCCGGATGGGATAAGTTCCGTGCGGGGTACTGTGCACAGATGGGGAAGATCGATGCGGCCGGACTGTTCGGACAGGAATACGGGGCATACAGGTCGGTCTGTATACTCGGAGCCGGCACCGTAAAAAGAATGAGCCACAGTGAGATACTGGTAAAGATGATAAACGGATAGTGAAGGACTGTCCGGCTAATATATTAAAACCGGAAAGGATATAAAAATGGTCAGAAAAGCAAATGTAATCACAATGGAAGCCCTTCAGGGCGGCAGGGGATCTGCGGAGATACATATGATCGTACCGAAAGAGGAGCTTTATAACAGCGCCGGCATGTATGCAAAAGTTGTTCTTCAGCCCGGTTCCTCAGTTGGCTGGCATACGCATACAGGAGAAACAGAGCCTTACTATATTCTGGAAGGAGAAGGAATATTTATTGATGATGACGGTTCCAGGACACCGGTGTCGGCCGGCGATGTCTGTACCATCATTCCGGGACAGAGTCATTCGATCGAAAATGTTTCGGATACAGAGCCCCTTTCTTTTATGGCTTTGATCTATTACGATTTAAGGTAGAAATTGTTGGATAAACCAAATAATCATATAAAATATGTTGCTATGCAACATATTTTATATTATAATCAAAATCAGCAATAAAATATCAAAAGGGGACTTATAGAAGGAGAGACTTTAATGATCACAGGAGCAGAAGCGATGGTGAAATGCCTGGAAGCCGAGGGGATAACAAAGATATTCGGCTACCCGGGAGTCGCCATCGCACCATTTTATGATGGCTTATACAGTTCAAAAAAAATAGAACACATTTTAGTGAGGCGTGAAGATGCGGCCGGACATGCGGCAAGCGGATATGCAAGGATATCGCGGAAACCGGCCGTATGCTGTACGACATCGGGCCCGGGAGCTACGAATCTTCTGACAGCGCTCGCTACAGCATATTCCGACAGCATTCCGATGATAGCGATCACGGGACAGGTCGCAAGCGATCTCCTGGGAAGAGATGTTTTCCAGGAAGCCGATATAACAGGGGCGGCTGAATCGTTTGTGAAGTACAGCTATCTCGTAAAAGATGCAAATGACATTCCGCGAATATTCAAAGAGGCATTCTTCATCGCCTCCACCGGAAGAAAGGGACCGGTGCTGATCGATGTGCCTGTAGATATACAGCAGCAGAAGCTGAAAAACAAATTCGAATATCCGGCGCAGGTGGATATAAGAGGATATAAGCCGAAAACAAAACCTAACGGTCAGCAGATGAAGAAAGTCATTACTGCCATAAAACGTTCAAGGCGGCCGCTGGTATGCGTAGGCGGAGGAGTAATACTCGGCAATGCGGAAAAAGCCGTCAGGACCTTCTGCAAAACTTTTAGTATTCCGGTCGTTTCGACGATGATGGGAGTGGGTGCAATACAGAGCAGCGATCCGCTTTATTTCGGCATGCTCGGCAACAACGGCAAGCCATATGCGAACCTGGCGGTGGAAAGATCGGATCTGCTGATCATCGTGGGCGCGAGACTTGCGGACCGCGCGATACCGCGTCCGAAATATATCGAACAGGCTGTTTCGGTCATACACATCGACATCGATTCGGCTGAAATCGGCAAAAATCTGGGACCGATGATCCCGCTGGTGGGCGATGCAAAAAACGTATTCACCGAACTGGCCAAGCAGGATATTGCGGTCGATACGAGCGACTGGCTCAATGCGCTGGCTGAGATCAGAAAAAGCATCGTGGACCACAGAGTGTTCAGCGATGAACTTATCGATCCGAACGAACTGGTGAGCAGGCTGTCCGGACGAATGGAAGACGACGCGATATATGTCGCTGACGTAGGGCAGAACCAGCTCTGGTCGGCAGACAATTATGTGATGAAAAACGGCAGATTCATGACGACAGGCGGCATGGGAACGATGGGATATTCAATACCCGCTGCGATGGGTGCAAAGATGGCTGCGCCGAACAAACAGGTGGTGGCAGTAATGGGCGACGGCGCGTTCCAGATGTCTATGCAGGAGCTGGCGACCATAAAGAAGAACAATGTGCCTCTGAAGATACTGATCGTACGCAACCGTGTGCTCGGTCTTGTACGGGAATATCAGCTGACGAAATTCAGAAAGCGCTACATTGGCGTCGATATCGACGGATATCCGAATTTCGACGGCATAGCGAAGGCATATGACATGCCGTATTTCGAAGTGACGGAAATGAAAAAACTCGACAGTGTTCTTGCTGAATTTATCGCGTGCGATGAAGCCTGCATCATGGTGGCTGAAGTGCACGGAGAAGATGTTACAAAGTAGGGAGGTGACAGATCATGAGAGGTATTTTTTCAGTATTAGTAGAAAATAAAGCGGGAGTTCTTTCCCAGATATCGGGTCTGTTCGCCAGAAGAGGATTCAATATCGACAGTCTGGCTGTCGGTGAAACAGAGAATCCGGAAATCTCGAATATGACAATAGTGTCTACGGGAGACGAAAGGACCGTGGATCAGGTCGAGAAAAACCTGAACAAAAAACTCGATGTAATAAAAGTCCGCCGGCTGGAGGAAAGTGAAAGCATCTGTCTTGAGATGCTGCTGATAAAAGTCGCGTACACATCGAAAACCAGACGCGATATAATGGATATCTGTGCGGTCAACGGCGCGAATATTATATACATGTCAGCTAAAAATATGATCATAGAGCTGCATGAGACATCGGACAAAATCGTGAACTTCATTGACTTCATGAGAAGCTTCGGCATTCAGGAGGTCCAGAGAACTGGAACTGTCGCGGTCACAAAAGGCTAAAAAAGATTGTTTTATGCGGATGCGCACGGCCGGCGTATGATAAGGTTATGGAACATGTAATTTGTCTGAAAATACAAAAATAGCCATATTTTATTGGATTGTATGTTGACAACATACAAATAACGCGCTAGTATAACCATATAAGAAATCAAACCGTTGATGCGGAGATAAAAACAGGAGATGGATTCACAGAGATCCCGCGATGATGAGAATCGGGAAATACCAGCTTGTTAAATGGACCGCTGAGGGTGCAGTCAAAGGCGTGCGCGCCGAGTATTCTGCAACGTGAGGATATACGTAAGTTATCAGGGATATGATAGTATCCTGCAGAGAGCACGGAGGACATAAGTCCGGCCGTGAACCAAGGTGGTACCGCGGATCATTGAAACAGATTCGTCCTTGACATATTTTGTCGGGGACGATTTTTTATTGCCCCGTATGTTTGGAGGCAGAAATGATTTATCCGGAACTGGAAAAAGTAAGAGAACTCGCGGGAGGCGGCGAGTACAAAAGAATACCGGTAAGCACGGAGATATATTCCGACAGCAGAACGCCGATAGAAGTTCTGCGCATAATAAAGCGCATTACAAAGCATTGCTACATTCTCGAGAGCGTGGAGGACAGAACGAACTGGGGGCGCTACACGTTCCTCGGATACGACCCGACGCTGGAGATCACCTGCAGGCACGGGCATCTGAAGATGCATTGCTGCGGCACGGAGTTCAGCGAAGACACGAATGATCCTGCAAAGTACATCAGAAAAATACTGGCAGACAACAAGAGCCCGAAAATCGCAGGTCTGCCGCCGTTCACAGGCGGTCTGGTCGGATATTTCTCCTATGAATATCTGGGCTATTCAGAACCGTCGCTCGATCTCGAAGCTGAGGACGAGGAAAAGTTCAACGATGTCGATCTGATGCTGTTTGAAAACGTCATAGCGTTCGACAACTACCGGCAGAAAATAGTGCTGATCGCCAACATCAGAGTCGATGATCCGAACGAACTTTCGAACGAATACGAAAAAGGCATCATGAGACTGCGCAATATGGCCTCGCTGATCAGAGACGGAGAGCCGGCCGAAAGCGAGCCGCTGCAGCTCAAGACGCCGTTCCGCGAAATGTTTTCCCGGGAACAGTACTGCGCGATGGTTGAAAAGGGCAAGAACTTTATCAGAGAGGGAGACATCTTCCAGGTGGTACTTTCGAACAGGCTGGAGGCGGAATACGAAGGAAGCCTGATAGATGCCTACAGAGTACTGAGGACCGTGAATCCGTCACCGTATATGTTCTACTTTTCCGGGCAGGATGTCGAGATGACAGGCGCTTCGCCGGAGACACTGGTGAAACTGAAGGACGGAGAGCTGAGAACATTCCCGCTGGCCGGCACCAGGCCGAGAGGGAGCACAGAGGAAGAGGATGAGGCGCTGGAAAAAGACCTCCTCAGCGACGGGAAAGAACTGGCCGAACACAACATGCTCGTTGATCTCGGACGTAATGATATCGGCAAGATCGCGAAAATAGGCTCAGTCGAAGTTGAATCGTTCCACAAGATAGAAAAGTTTTCCCATGTCATGCACATCGGCTCGACAGTCAGAGGAAAGCTGGCAGAGGGCAAAGACGCACTGAACGTGATCGACGCGATACTCCCGGCAGGAACGCTTTCGGGGGCGCCGAAGATCAGAGCCTGTGAAATCATCAAAGAGCTTGAAGGCTGCAAGCGCGGGATATACGGAGGAGCGGTCGGTTACATAGACCTGGCCGGCAATCTCGATACCTGCATAGGCATAAGGCTGGCCTTTGCGAAGAACGGCAAGCTGTTCGTGAGATCCGGAGCCGGCATCGTATACGACAGCGAGCCGAAGAAGGAATACCTTGAATGCCGGAACAAAGCGCAGGCAGTGATCGACGCAATAGAAACGGCGGAAGGAGGTATCGACTGATGATACTTCTCATAGATAATTATGACAGCTTCTCATATAATCTGTTCCAGCTCGTGGGGAGTATGACGGATGATGTGAAAGTTATAAGAAACGATGCGATGACCGCTGAGGAAATCGCCGGGATGGGAGCCGGTGCGATCATAATCTCGCCGGGTCCGGGGCGTCCGAAAGACGCGGGCGTGTGTGAGGAAGTAATAAAGAAGCTCGGACCGGAGGTCCCGATCCTCGGTGTGTGTCTCGGGCATCAGGCTATATGCGAAGCATACGGCGGCGCGATAACATATGCGAAAGAAGTAATGCACGGCAAACAGTCGGTGATAAACATCAATCCGATGTGTCCGCTTTTCAAAGGAATGGAAGGGCGGATAACGGTCGGCAGATACCATTCGCTGGCGGCGGCCAAAGGCGCGCTGGGACCGGATCTGATGATCACGGCGACGGCGGACGACGGAGAAATAATGGCTGTCAGACATAAAAAATATCAGGTATACGGACTGCAGTTCCACCCTGAATCAATACTTACGCCGGACGGCGGACAGATAGTACAGAATTTTTTGGAGGCAATAAAATGATCAGAGAAGCAATTATAGAATTAACAAAAGGCGGAAATCTTTCATATGAAACAGCGGGTGCGGTAATGGACGAGATCATGAGCGGCAGCGCGAGCGATATACAGATGAGTTCATATCTCACGGCGCTGGCGATGAAGGGAGAGACGATCGACGAAATAACAGCGTCAGCCAGGCAGATGCGCGCACACGGGATCAAACTTCTGGATGAAGAGGATGCGCTGGAAATAGTAGGAACGGGCGGCGACGGCTCGAACTCTTTCAACATTTCCACGACAGCGGCGATGATCGCCGCGGCGGCAGGCGTACATGTGGCGAAGCACGGCAATCGCGCGGCGTCGAGCAGAAGCGGAGCGGCGGACTGCCTGGAAGCTTTGGGAGTGAATATTACTGTATCGCCGGAGAAAAGCAAAGAGCTCCTGAACGATATCGGCATATGCTTCCTGTTCGCGCAGAACTATCATTTCGCGATGAAGTATGTGGCTCCGACGAGAAAAGAACTGGGTATCAGGACTATCTTCAACGTACTCGGGCCTCTGTCGAATCCGGCCGGCGCGAAGTCGGAAGTAATGGGTGTTTACGATGAATCGCTCGTGGAGCCTCTGGCGAAAGTAATGTATAATCTGGGCGTCAGGAGCGCCATGGTCGTTTACGGACAGGACAAGCTGGATGAAATCTCGATGAGCGCGCCGACGACAGTGTGTGAAATCAGAAACGGTGAAATGAAGTCGTACGAAATAAAGCCGGAGGATTTCGGCCTGACGAGATGCGCGAAGGAAGATCTCACAGGCGGAACGCCGGAAGACAACGCCAGGATCACCAGAGAAATACTGGCGGGAGAAAAGGGCCCGAAGAGGGACGCCGCAGTAATAAACGCGGGCGCTGCGATCTATGTCGGCGGGAAAGCGGACACTATGGCCGAAGGCATAGCCACGGCGCAGGAGATGATAGACAGCGGAGCCGCGAAGGCGAAGCTGGAGGAATTTGTAACTAAATCGAACGAGAACGAGGAAAAGAAAGCAAGCTGATATGGAAACCATACTTGAGCAGCTCGCGCAGTCCGCGAGAGAAAGAGTACAGAAAAACAAAGAACTGAAACCGCCGGCAGAAATCAGAGCGGAAGCTGAAGCGGCAGCGCAGTCGGAAGCCGATGAAGGCATAGACCGCGCGGGGCTCCTGCCGTTTGAAAGGGCGCTGGCGCAGGACGGGATCTCGTTCATCTGCGAAGTTAAAAAAGCTTCGCCGTCAAAAGGACTGATCGCCGGGGACTTCGACTATATGAGAATAGCCCGGGAATACGAAGAGGCAGGTGCTGCGGCCATATCGGTCCTGACGGAACCGGCGCGCTTCTGCGGAAGCGATGAATATCTGCGCCGCATCGCCGGAGAAGCAACTATCCCGGTGCTGAGAAAAGATTTTACGGTCGACAGTTATATGATATACGAGGCAAAAGTTCTCGGAGCATCGGCAGTACTGCTTATTTGTGCTATACTTACAGAAACCGAACTGGCGGAATATCTGGAGATATGCAGGCGTCTGAATCTGGCGGCTCTGGTGGAAGCTCATACAGAGACTGAGATCAGCATGGCTCTGCGCGCAGGCGCAGGGATCATCGGCGTCAATAACCGCGATCTGAAGACATTTACGGTGGACACAGGAAGAAGTATCGCACTGAGAAAACTCGTACCGGACGATATTCTGTTCATTTCCGAAAGCGGCATCCGGGACGCGGAGCAGATAAAGACACTGGCTGATAATAAAGTCGATGCCGTTCTTATAGGGGAAACACTTATGAGAGCATCTGATAAAAAGAAAATGCTCGGTGAATTGTCGGGTAAGATCGGAGATGAGATGCCGTGACGAAAGTGAAGATATGCGGCCTGATGAGGACTGCGGATGCTGAGGCCGTGAATGAGGCGGAGGCGGACTTCGCGGGATTCGTATTTGCCGGGTCGAGAAGGAAAATATCTCATGACACAGCTGCGGAGCTGCGCAGTGTGCTGGATCCGGCGATACCGGCGGTCGGGGTCTTCGTTGATGCCGACGAAAGAGAAATCGCAGAGCTGGCTGAAGCGGGCACGATACAGATGGTGCAGCTTCACGGTAATGAAGATGAAGCATATATCAGGCGCGTAAAGAAAGAGACCGGGCTGCCGGTAATAAAGGCATTACTGCTGGGAGAAACACCGGATGAAGACAGTCTGCGGACCATGATCGCCGGAGCGTGCGCGGGCGCGGCGGATTATCTTCTTTTCGACACGGGCAGGGGCACCGGCATGACATTCAGGTGGCGGACACTGGCGGGGCTGCGGGACATGATCGAAAAACCGTATTTCGCCGCAGGCGGGCTGACCCCGGACAATGTCGGAGAAGCTGCGGCGGTATTACTGCCGTACGCGGCGGATGTCAGCGGCGGAGTGGAAAACGCAGACGGATATAAAGATGAAAATATGATCAGAGAATTTGTAAGGAGGGCAAAAAGTGAGTAAAGGAAGATTCGGCATACACGGCGGACAGTATATTTCTGAGACGCTGATGAATACGCTGATAGAGCTGGAAGAGGCTTATGACAAGTGTAAAAACGATCCGGAGTTCCAGAGTGAACTGACGGATCTGATGGTCAATTATGCGGGGCGGCCGTCGCTGCTGTATTATGCGGAGAAGATGACCGCGGATCTCGGCGGTCCGAAGATCTATCTGAAGAGGGAAGATCTTAATCATACGGGCGCACACAAAATAAACAATGTTCTGGGGCAGTGTCTCCTGGCCAAGAAGATGGGCAAGACCAGAGTGATCGCGGAAACCGGAGCGGGACAGCACGGCGTGGCGACGGCGACGGTAGCGGCGCTGATGGGCATGGAGTGCGAGGTGTACATGGGACGCGTCGATACCGAGAGGCAGGCGCTGAATGTTTACAGGATGAGACTGCTGGGCGCGAAGGTGCATGCGGTCGATTCCGGCACGGCTACGCTGAAGGATGCGGTAAATGCAGCAATGCGCGAATGGTCGTCGCGTGTGTCGGATACGCATTACGTGATCGGGTCGGTCATGGGCCCTCATCCGTTCCCTGTGATGGTGCGGGACTTCCAGAGTGTCATCGGCAAAGAGTCGAAGCGTCAGATACTGGAGGCAGAGGGAAAGCTGCCGGCCGCGGTGATCGCGTGTGTAGGCGGCGGCTCGAATGCCATGGGTTCGTTCTATGATTATATCGAAGACAGCGAAGTTGCGCTCATCGGCTGCGAGGCTGCGGGACGCGGAGCTGATACGGAGTTCAATGCCGCGACTATGACGAACGGCGAGCTCGGTATTTTCCACGGAATGAAATCATATTTCTGCCAGGACGAATGCGGGCAGATCGCGCCGGTGTACAGTATTTCCGCCGGGCTGGATTATCCGGGGATCGGTCCTGAGCATGCTTACCTTCATGATATCGGACGTGCGGAATATGTGCCGGTCACAGATGAAGAGGCTGTGCAGGCCTTCGAGTACACCTCACGCACGGAGGGAATTATTCCGGCCATCGAAAGTTCGCATGCTGTTGCGTATATCATGAAGAATGCGGACAGATTCAGTAAGGACGACAGCGTCATCATTACTTTGTCGGGAAGAGGCGACAAGGATGTAGCTGCTATCGCCAGATACAGAGGGGAGGATCTCCATGACTAAAATAGCAAATGCTTTTAAGAATAAAAAAGCTTTTATAGGTTTTCTGACGGCGGGCGATCCGTCGGCGGACAAGACGGTCGAGTATATCCTGGCGATGGAAAGAGCCGGCTGCGATCTGATCGAAATAGGCATACCGTTTTCGGATCCGACCGCGGAAGGCCCTGTGATCCAGGAAGCGAATATCCGTGCGCTGTCGGCCGGGATCAAGACGGACGGCGTGTTCGATATTGTAAGGCGCGTGCGTGAAAAAACCGCTGTGCCGCTGGTGTTTCTGACTTACATGAACCCGGTGTTCCATTACGGCTATGAAGAGTTTTTCGCGAAATGCGAAGAGCTGGGAGTCGACGGAATAATATCGCCGGAGCTTCCTTATGAGGAGCGCGGGGAGATGCTTCCTTTCGCGGCGAAGCACAATGTCGACATGATCACCATGGTCGCGCCGACATCCGAGGAGCGCATCAAAATGATCGCCGGAGAGGCGACAGGATTCGTTTACATAGTGTCGTCTATGGGAGTGACCGGAGTGCGCTCAGACATTACTACAGACATCGGTGCGATAGTCGAACATGTGCGCGCTGTCACGGATACACCTGCCGCGATCGGTTTCGGTATAAGCACTCCCGAGCAGGCTGCGGAAATGGCCGGCATAGCGGACGGGGTGATCGTCGGCTCGGCAATCGTGAAGATAATCGAAAAATACGGCAGCGAGGCCGCGCCGGAACTGGAAAAATATGTGAGATCGATGAAAGCCGCTGTTGCCTCGGCAGATGAGGATTGAAGATGAACTGCCGCATACGCACCGCATCGCCTGACGATGCCGCGGAGATCCTGAAAATATATGCGCCTTACGTCGAGGAAACGGCCATAACTTTTGAATACGATGTGCCGTCGGTTTCCGAATTCCGCGGGAGGATAGAAAATACGCTGCGGAAGTATCCTTATCTGCTGGCGGAAAGCGAAGGAGAAATAATCGGCTATGCGTATACCGGCGCCTTCGTGGGCAGACAGGCCTACGACTGGTCTGCGGAAACGACGGTTTACGTGCAGAAGGACAGGAAAAAAACGGGTGTCGGCGGGTGCCTGTACCGGGCGCTGGAAAGCGTTTCCGCAGCGCAGAATATCCTCAATCTGAATGCGTGTATCGGCTGCCCGGAAGTGGAAGATGAGTATCTGACAAAAAACAGCGTTGAATTTCATGCTCATTTTGGTTATTCTGTGATTGGAGAATTTCATAAATGCGGTTACAAATTCGGGCGCTGGTATAACATGGTCTGGATGGAGAAGATGATCGGTGAACATAAAGCCGATCCTCAGCCCGTCATTCCGTTTGCCATACTCCCGCCGGATGTGCTGAGTGCATTGGGAATATCCTGAAAAATATAATGGCTCAATGAGCGGGAGGATAATATGAATAAAAAAAGAATTTTGGCGATCGCGACGGCGCTGGTAATGACCGTTTCGACTGCAGCAATGATGATGCCTTCGCAGGCAAACGCCATGGCGGTCAAGTCGTCGGTCAGCAGCAAAGCTGTTACAGCTTCATCGCTGGCAAAACCGAAAGTGACTATCCACGCGGTCAGTGCGACGAAAATAAAAGTCAGCTGGAAAAAAGTCAAGGGCGTGGATAAGTACGGAATCTACAGGTATTCAACGACAGATGTTAACAACATTACGTCGCTGCATAGTTATAAGCTGGTCAAGAAAGCCGGCTCGAAAACGACTAGCTGGACGAATAAAAACCTTACTGAAGGAAAATTCTATGCGTATACCGTGGTTGCTTACAAAGGCTACAGCTACCAGCGAAGCAGCGCAGTATTTGCGCAGGCAACATCCGATATGTATTTCATCAGGTCAGTACCAACGACTACCGACGGCAGTCAGATCAGTGCGCTGAAAATAAAGATAACCAACCTCAGCTGCAAGTCTGTTAAAATGAACGCCAATCTCAGCGGTATGTTTTACCCTGATTTGAATGCTTCGGCATATATCTTGGCATCGATCCCGGCCGATAAAATCATAAAACCGGGAGCAACGGCGACTGTCACCTATCAGCTGGCTTCACCGGCGTCATATGATTATTCGAAGATGGGCTTCAAGTTCAGCTGCACCTATAACAATATACCTCTGATAGGTATAATAAGCGAAGGCACAAACGGATATATAAATCAGAATCAGTAATGAAAGGTAAGAACAATGTTAGGCAATTTTTCATACTGCAATCCGACAAAACTGTATTTTGGAAAAGGCTCTGTAAAACATCTTGCGGATGAGCTGAAAAAATACGGCGATAATGTCGTGCTGATCTACGGGGGCGGGTCGATCAAAAAGAATGGCATTTATGATGACGTTGTCCGCATCCTCAGCGATGCCGGCAAAAATGTCGCCGAGATAGAAGGCGTAATGCCTAATCCCACGATGAAGAAAGTATATGCAGGCATTGAGACTGCAAGAAAACATAAGGCCGATCTGCTGCTGGCAGTCGGAGGCGGCTCAGTTTGCGATTACGCCAAGGCTGTTTCCGTATCGGTGAACTGCCGGGAAGATCCGTGGGAAAGGTATTTCATGAGATTCGAAGAGCCGGACTGCGAAACTTTGCCTGTAGGATGCGTTCTGACTATGGTGGGCACAGGCTCCGAAATGAATGCGGGCGCAGTAATAACCAATACCGACAGGAAGCTGAAGATCTGCAAGGAATTCAAAGACGAAAAGATCATGCCGAGGTTTTCCATACTGGATCCGCAATACACGCTGACGCTGCCTAAATACCAGATGGTGGCAGGCATATACGACATTTTCAATCATATATGCGAACAGTATTTTTCCGGCAGCGATGACAACACCAGCGACTACATCAGCGAGGGCCTTATGAGATCGGTGATCACATCCGGCCGCGCCGCCGTTATTGATCCTCAGGATTATGAGGCGAGGAGCAATCTGATGTGGACAGCTACCTGGGCGCTCAACACCCTGATCGACCGCGGAAAAACGACTGACTGGATGGTGCACATGCTCGGACATGCCGCAGCCGCAGTCACGAATGCGACGCACGGCATGACGCTCGCTGCGGTATCGCTTCCTTATTACCGCCGCATTATGCCTTACGGACTGCAGAAATTCGTGCGGTTCGCCGTAAACGTCTGGGGCATCGACGCGTCCGGCAAAACGGATGAACAGACTGCCGGCGAAGGGCTGGAGGCGATGGAAAGCTGGATGAAGGAGATCGGTTTAGTAATGGATCTGACTGATCTTGGAGCATCGGAGGACATGATCGACGACATTGTCAGCGGCACTCTGATCATGAAGGGCGGATATAAAGTCCTGGAAAAGGACGAAATCAGAAATATTATCGAAGAATCGATGTAAATTTAACAGAGACCGCATCCGGACTTCCGGAACGGCCTCTGTTTTTTCTGTTATGACGGAAATACGACTGTGAGCATCATCTTGAAATCCTCTTTCGCATATACCGCATGAGGAATGCCTGCCGGCATGATAATGGTTTCGCCTGTGCTGACTTCATGCTCGATGCCGCCGACAGTGAATATGCCTGTTCCTTCGAGAACGAGTACCATGGCATCGCCCGTCGAATCATGGGTACTTATTTCCTCATCTTTGGAAAAGGCAAACAGCGTCAGACTGACTGCACCGTTCTGGGCGAGTGTCTTGCTGACGATCTGGCCGGGCTGGGCAGTTACTTCAGCCGCTAATGCAAGAACTTTTTCATGCTCAATATTTTTTATAATCATTTTTTCACCTGCTTTTCTATTTCAGCCGTGCTGCTTTTGGCAGTAATGCTGCTGCTTCTCTTCGATGGCGCCGACCGGGCATCCGTCTTTTGCTTCGGACGCCGAGCTTTCCAGTGAAGCATCTGCCGGCGCTTCGGACGCTTTTGCGACACCCTCATCCGTCATTTCAAACACTTCTGGACATGTTCCTGCGCAAAGGCCGCAGCCGATGCAGTTTTCATTTACATAGTATTTCATGAGAGTCTCCTTTCCTTCTTTGTCCGGCTTTTCCGGACCGTTGACGGTATCCGGTCTGCCCGGAACCTTTTTACGATTTCAGTATATGCCGGCGGCGGCAAGCTTTCCGTTGCATATGCAACGAAAATGTAAAATTGCCCGGTAATGTGATAAAAACATATGTTACAGAAGTAAAAAAGTTGCGAGAAGGCTGATATTTCGAAAACGGGGGAAGAAAAGAAATTAATGCTGAAATATTCCACGATTTTGCATATAACGCTGTTTCCGGCATCGCGGTCCGGGAAACCAAAGCATAGTCCGGACGACTATGCCCGGACAGAGACGGACTTGACAGGACGCATTATGAAAAGGGACGGAGTCTATGGACTTGCGGAAGCATGTGCCGGCAGATTCGGAAGAACGGCTAACGGAAGCCTGAATTACGCATAAGAAATGCAGCACAAATGTAAAATCACCCGAGGTTTACAAGTTGTTTCGTAATATGGTATAATAACTCTTTGACAGCGGCTGTAAGGCTTGCTTTTTCAAAGCCTGCGGGCGTTATGTAATACAGTACGGAGAATCAGAGATGTCGGAAGATAACAGACAACAGCAGAAAAACACCTTCGAGGTCAAATATACACCGACGAAAGCGCTTTACGAGCATTTCTACAAGAGATGCGCTATGAAGATCAACAAGATCGTCGGCATTGTTCTTATCGTTGTCGGGATTGCGATGCTGGCAGTTGCTTTTTTAAGTGACAGCGGACTTCTGCACCAGGGACCGGATACGAAACAGAAGCTTTTGTATATTATTCTGGCGGCTGCCGAAGTTTGTGTCGGAGTGTTTCTTACGAAGACATATAAGATCATGGGCAGTGTCGCCATGAACAATATGGTGAAAGATTTCGGCGAAGCACCGGCGACAGACATTCTGATCAAAGACCGGATATATATCAGGAGAGGCGAAAAAAAGCCGTACGCCTATGATTACGGCGACATAATGCTGTTCGTGGAAACAGATCTGATATTCGCTCTCATGATCACCAAGCAAATCGGAGTTATACTTCCGAAGGACAGTTTTACAGACGGAGGACCTTCGGAGTTTGCGGAGTTTTTTAAACAAAAATGTGTCAGGACCTGCGGTTTCAGGCGGGGATAAGGAAAGGAAAAGTTATGGAAGACATACAGATCAGGGGGCTTTTCGATGAGCCGGAAAAGTATGATGGAAAAGAGATCAGAGTCAGAGGATGGATCAGAACTAACAGAGGGTCGAATAAGTTCGGATTTATCGAACTGAATGACGGGTCGAATTTTACATCTCTCCAGATCGTTTATGAAGCAGAAAAGATATCTGATTTCGATGAAATTTCAAAGGCGCCTATTTCAGCGGCACTCGATGTTACGGGAATGTTTATTCTCACTCCCGATGCAAAGCAGCCTTTCGAAATGCATGCGTCGGAGGTTATTATAGAGGCGGATTCAGACAGTGATTATCCGCTGCAGAAGAAAAGGCATTCTCTGGAATATCTCAGAGAGATCGCTCATCTCCGCCCGAGGAGCAATCTGTTCTCCGCAGTTTTCAGAGTCAGATCGATCGCGGCATATGCAGTGCACAAGTTTTTCCAGGATCAGAATTACGTATATGTACATACGCCGATCCTGACAGGTTCGGATGCAGAAGGTGCGGGAGAGATGTTCCACGTTACCAATTTCGACCTGGCGGATATTCCGAAAAATGCGGACGGTACCGTAGATTACAGCCAGGACTTCTTCGGGAAAGAGACAAACCTCACGGTCAGCGGACAGCTCGAGGCAGAAATATTCGCTTCGGCCTTCAGGAATGTCTACACGTTCGGACCGACTTTCAGAGCTGAGAATTCGAACACGATGAGACATGCTTCTGAATTCTGGATGATCGAGCCGGAGATGTCGTTCATGGACCTTGCAGACATGATGGACGTTGCTGAAGCTATGATCAAATACATCATTACTTATACCATGGAGCACGCTCCTCAGGAGATCGCTTTCCTGAACCAGTTCGTTGACAAGAATCTTGTCGGGAGACTGACGCACGTTGCAGAAACTCCTTTCAGGCGAGTTACATATACTGAAGCTGTAGATATTCTGATCAAGGCTGACAAGAAGTTTGAGTACCCGGTAGAGTGGGGCATCGATCTTCAGACGGAGCATGAGAGATATCTCACGGAGCAGGTATTCAAAGCGCCTATCTTCGTAACTGATTATCCGAAGGAAATCAAGGCGTTCTACATGCGTCTGAACGACGACCGGAAGACAGTGGCAGCATGCGACTGCCTGGTGCCGGGGATCGGCGAGATCATCGGCGGCTCGCAGAGAGAGGAGAGGCTCGACGTTCTTGAATCGAGGATCGACGAGCTCGGCATGGACAAGTCGAGCTACTGGTGGTACCTCGAGCTCAGAAAGTACGGCGGCGTCAAGCATTCCGGATATGGTCTCGGATTCGAGCGTATGGTCATGTATCTGACCGGCGTGGAAAACATCAGAGACGTCCTCCCGTTCCCGAGAACACCGAAGAACGCGGAATTCTAGGAAGGACCTGCAGCGGATGCCGGACTCGAATGCCGGATGTGAATTTCGGGGCTGATGCAGATCTGCAGAAAATGAATATACTTTGAAAATGAAACGGCCCGGCAGGGGAACGGTGAAACGCCGCAGCAAAAACTGCCGGGCCGTTTTCTGCTGTTAGAGAGATGCTGCCGGGCTTTTCCGGGCATAAGAAAAGCCATCCGGTTTAAAGTGAGTTAAACTTCAAACCAAACAGCTTTCTTACCAATATTATAGCACGGTTTTTTGCCTCGTCAATCCACAAAATACAAGTTTTTTGAACAATTCCCTTAGCTTGAATGGTATTACAAGCATTGCAATCAGATGCTCCGCGGACGGATTCAGATGACCCTCGTATATATTGTATATGTGAACAAGCGGCTATACAATTTATATAGCCGGGTCTACATTTGAAAATCTGCCGGGATGTGCCTGACGGATCATCAATGCCGGCGCAGGGGTACGCTGCAGCATGATATTCAATGTGGCAGAGCATCTCTGAAAAAAGCCGTTTGCCGCAGTTTCGCAATGAATCTATTTTACGGAGAGTGAAGCGGAGCAGCAAATCAGATCGCATCCGGTTCCTGATCTGAGGTACAAGCCGGAGCTTTCGGATATTGCAGCCCGGGCCGGCACTTCAAGATGCAGCAAAACAGGAGCCGGGCTGCGGCTCCTGTTTTGTCTGGTATCGTCAGATTTCGAACTGAAATCCTTGTAATCCCTGTATGTATTAGGCGTTGCACTTGATCTTGAGTTCTTCCCATCTCTGGTCAACGTCTGCCTGCATCTTCTCCAGATACTTTTCATTGCCCGGCTTGAACAGGTGGGCGAATCTGCCCTGCGGTCTCAGGAAGTCTTCGATAGGAAGCTTCTTCTTAGGCTCGTAGTTCAGGGTCCACTTCTCGCCGTTCTCTACTTCGAACAGAGGCCAGAAGCAGGTGTCTACAGCAAGCTGTGTGATCTTGATGATGTCAGGAGTATTGTATCTCCAGCCTCTCGGGCACGGCGCCAGTATGTTCAGGAAGCATGCTCCCTTTGTATAGATGGCTTTCTCCGCTTTCACATGCAGGTCCTTCATGTTCTGTACGAATGTTGTCTGTGCTACGTACGGTACATGGTGCGCTGCGATGACCGCCGCGAGGTCTTTTCTGTTCTGAGGTTTGCCCATCGACTCTGTCCCCGCAGGCGTAGTCGTCGTGTCTGCGAACTCAGGTGTAGCGGACGATCTCTGGATGCCCGTGTTCATGTAGGCTTCGTTGTCGTAGCATACATATACCATGTCGTGGTTCCTCTCCATTGCTCCGGAAAGAGACTGGAAGCCGATATCGTATGTGCCGCCGTCTCCGCCGAAGGCGATGAACTTGAAGTTTTCCTTGATCTTGCCCGTCTTCTTAAGTACGTTGTAAGCAGCTTCCACGCCCGAGCATGTCGCCGCCGCGTTCTGGAACGTATTGTGGATGTAGGAATCCTCCCATGCTGTGTAAGGATACATGAATGTCGATACTTCGAGACATCCGGTAGCATTCGAGATGACCGCCCTGTCTTCGTCATGCAGTGCTCTCAGCACGTTCCTGACTGCGATAGGAGCGCCGCATCCGGCGCACATCCTGTGGCCCGGAGCGAGACGTTCCGGCTTGTTCATCATTTCCTTGAAATTGTAATCTGCCATTGCTTTCTCCCTCCTAACCTCTGACTGACAGGTAACGGTATGTCTTGCCGATCTTTCCTGTCTCGTCAGCTTTCTGCATATCTTTGAATACGGACGAAAGGCTCTTGACTGTGACGTCTCTGCCGCCGAGTCCGTAGCAGTAGTTCAGTACCTTGATCTTCGCGAGATCTGCATCGTACAGCGCTGTCTTGATGTCTGCTCCTATCGGGCCCGACTGTGTGTTGTAGCTCTCTGTCCTGTCCATGCAGGCTACGACTTTGCATCCCGAAAGTGCCTTTGCCAGCTCTGCTCCCGGGAACGGTCTGAACATCCTGATCTTGATCAGGCCTGCCTTTACGCCTTTGGCGCGCAGTTCGTCGACTGCATCCTTGCCTGTTCCTGCCGCGGATCCCATGACGACCATTGCGTAATCCGCATCGTCCATCTTGTATTCCTCGAACCAGGAGAAGCCTCTTCCGGAGAGTTTCTTGTATTCAGCTGCGACTTCCTTAACGACTTTCTTCGCGTTCTTGAAGGCCTCAGCCTGGGCTCTCTTTGCTTCGAAGTAGAATTCCGTTACCGAGTAAGGTCCTACCGCGAATGATGTGCCCGGATTCAGCAGTGCTCTTTCCGGCTTGTATGTCCCTACGAACTTACTGACTTCCTTGTCTTCCAGGAGCTCGATGTTCTGTACACCGTGCGAGATGATGAATCCGTCCTGGCAGACCATTACAGGGAGCTGCACGTCCGGGTGCTCGCCGATCCTGAAGGCCTGGATGTAGTTGTCATATGCTTCCTGGCTGTCTTCTGCGTAGAGCTGTATCCAGCCGGAATCTCTGGCGCCCATGCCGTCTGAGTGGTCGCAGTTGATGTTGATAGGTCCCGACAGCGCTCTGTTCACGAGTGCCAGTACGATAGGCAGCCTGTTCGATGCTGCTACATAAAGCAGTTCCCACATGAAAGCGAATCCTGCCGATGATGTCGCCGTTATTGTTCTTGCTCCTGCTGCTTCCGAGCCTATGCAGGCGCTCATGGCGCTGTGCTCCGATTCTACAGGGATGAATTCCGTGTCGACCTGTCCGTTGGCAACGTACGATGAGAAGTACTGCGGAAGCTCTGTCGATGGTGTGATCGGAAATGCCGGCATGACATCAGGGTTCACCTGACGCATAGCTACTGCTACGGCTTCATTTCCGGATAATCTGTCTTTCTTAGCCATTGCTTACTCTCCCTCCTTCATTTCGATCGCCCCGAACGGGCAGTTTGCCGCGCATATGCCGCAGCCCTTGCAGTGGTCATAGTCAAAGTCGAGTCTTTTCCCGTCAACTACAGGGATGCTGCTGTCAGGGCATACAGGTGCGCAGAGCAGGCACTGTTTGCACTTGTCTGCGATGAAGATCGGTTTTGCCACTCTCCAGTCGCCTGTGTTGAACAGCTTCGATGTGCCGTTCCCGGTGATGGTGCAGCCCGGTGTCATATCCTGCCACTTTTCGTCCAGAGTATGCATCGCGATGTTGTCTTTTTTATTCTTCATTTATTTCACCTCCTGGAACGCCATTTCGAGTGCTTTCATGTTGCCCTCGATGACCTGCGGCTTGTGTGCGAATTTATGTTTGTAGGATGCCTTCATCTCGTCCATGAACTTATCCTGCTCCATGACTCCGCTGACTTTTACGATAGCTGCGAGCATAGGAGAATTAGGGAAATATCTTCCGAGTGTTTCCATGGAGATCTTCCTGGCATCGACTGTATATACTTTTCCTGTATATCCGTGAAGTTTTTCTCTGAGTTCTTCACCTGCCTTTGGCGAGTTGATAACGATGGCACCCTCAGGATTCAGACCTGCAGCGCAGTCGACTGTGTCGAGAAGCGTTTCGTCAACGACTACTACGTAGTCAGGCTGATAGATGTTCGAGTGGACTCTGATAGGGTCTGTGCTGATGCGGTTGTAGGCTGTGATCGGAGCGCCCATTCTTTCAGGACCGTACTCCGGGAAACCCTGGACCTGCATTCCGGTGTTGAATGCAACATCAGCCAGCAGCAGTGATGCTGTTTTGGCACCCTGACCGCCGCGTCCGTGCCATCTGATTTCAATTAACTGTTTCATTTTATATTCCTCCGAAATCTATTCTGCTTAAATCTGGGCAAATCCGTCTTCAAGATCTGCAATAATGTCTTCCGGATTTTCAAGTCCGCACGAAAGTCTGATAAGGCCTTCCTGTATGCCGGCATCTTTTAACTCTTCAGCGCTGTATGCTGAATGTGTCATCGATGCAGGATGTTCGATCAAGGTCTCGGCATCACCGAGTGATACTGCCAGTGTGCACATCTTCAGTGAATTGCAGAGCTTTTCTCCGGCTTCTCTTGTCGCCACTTCAAACGAAACCATACCGCCGTATGCATACATCTGCTTCGCTGCAATATCGTGTCCCGGGAAGCTTTCAAGACCCGGATAGTTTACTTTTGTTACCTTCGGGTTGCTTTCAAGATACTGAGCCACTTTCATTCCGTTTTCACAATGTCTCTGCATCCTGACTTCCAGCGTCTTAAGTCCTCTGAGTATCAGAAATGCCTCGAAAGGTCCAAGCACTGAACCGGTCATATCTTTCACTCCGAACATTGCTACTTTCTGAATGAATTCCGAATCGCCGATAACGAATCCGGCGATTACATCTCCGTGTCCGTTAAGATACTTTGTGGCAGAATGTACTACGACATCAGCTCCGAGAGAAAGCGGTCTCTGGCAGTAAGGCGAAGAGAATGTATTGTCGCATACCACCTTGATATCCTTCTTGAAATTATGCGCAGTATCTGCAACAGCACGGATATCAGCTATTTTCATATTAGGATTGGCTGGTGTCTCAAGATATACCATACAGGTATTATCTGTCAGCGCGGCCTTCAGCTGTTCAATGTCAGATGTATCGATGAACTCTACCTCAACGCCGTAATGCGTTACGCCTTCAGACAGTAACGCAAACGTGCATCCGTAAAGAGTCTTGTCCGCTACGATCTTCTGTCCCGCTCCTGCGATCGACCATATGCATGACGAGATCGCGCCCATGCCGGAAGAAGCAGCCTGGCATGCTTCGCCGCCTTCAAGCGCTGCGACTTTATCCTGGAGAATTTTCAGTGTAGGATTGCCGAGACGTGTATAAATAAAACCGTCTTCTTTGCCTGCAAAACGCGCCGCGCCCTGAGCACAATTGTCGAACACGAACGTCGATGTCTGATAGATAGGCGTTGTCAACGCCCCGAACTGTGTTTCCTTTACATTGCCTTCATGAATTGCTCTTGTCCCAAATCCTTTTTCGTTACTCATAATTTCCTCCTTTGAGTTTTAAAGATAGTTTGCCTTGCATCATTCAATTCTTTTACTGATTCGATAATATCACCGCGGCTGTTTTCTGAATAATTCATTAAAATTAACACTGCTACAAGTAAAATTTATAATGCCCGCTATAATTGTCTGCCCCGCATTTGACAAAACGATTCAGAAGGCAATAATATAAATCATGGGAGGAAACTGTTATGACACTGATGCAGATGGAATATGTTATTGCTTTATATAAAGAAGGATCTATGAATAAAGCCGCCAAAAAATTCTTCATTTCTCAGTCAGCTCTTTCGAGCACACTTAAAAATCTTGAAGAAGAACTGGGAACGACTCTCTTCGAACGAAGCAACCAGGGACTGACTCCTACAGCTGACGGAGCATATCTCATTTCACAGATCTCGCCGATCGTTGAATACTCCCGCAACATCGAACAGCGTTTCGCGCAGAAAAAATATTCTGACGGATTGAAGTTGTCTGTCTCATGCCAGAGATATCCTTTCTGTCTGCAGGCATTCATTAATTTTCTGCATGCCAACGATGCTTCAGTAGAAAAACTCCGCTTCAAGGAATGCGACCTCGGTGAAGTGATACAGGATGTATATAACCAGACTTCCGACATCGGGATCATTTTTATCTCCGACAACACAAATGAATACATGCAGAAGCAGCTTACCTCATACGGAATACATTTTGAACTGCTGAAAGCTATCCGACCGAAAGTTTTTATGCGCAAAGGGCATCCGCTGTCCGGCAAAAAGATCATCAGCACAGATGACCTCTATGATTATCCCATGGTTGCCTACGAGAACGGCGATAGTACAGTGTACAATTTTTCTGAAGAATGCCTCTGTGCCAACGCCTATGATTTTGACCGGCTGATCCTGATTTCGGACAGAGCGTCTTTTTATCCGCTCCTGGCCGAGACCGACGCCGTATCCACCGGCACCGGAATAATGCCCGAGACATACGCGGATGACCGGATCATCGCCTTGCCGCTGTCAGATCAGAATGAATTAATGAATATAGGTTATATCTATCTGAACGGGATCTCGCTTCCGGCGACAACCGACGAATATATCGATATTCTGAAAAACATCATGGAGTGCTATTCCTGAACTGCAGATTATTGTAATTAATTATCTATGTCGCTGAGCAGGCTGATCAGACCGGAGGCCCTGTCTTTATACAGGGTTGACGGCAGTATCATGGATTATAAAGAATATTATGGAATGCAAGCAGCTCTTTGCTGTCGTTATGATACGAATGGGTGCGGTCCGCCCTGAAGCGAATGCTCTCATTTCTGCCCACCCTGAATGCTCTGTCCTCAATCTTTATTTCAAGTGCTCCGCTGAAAACCGTAATGAATTCCACTGTACCGCGCAGATGCGGATCTGACTGCCATCCATATCCAGGTTCAGCTTCGATATAATAGATACTGAAATGCCTGTTTTCATCATCGGGAAACAAAGAATAATTTTTGATAGCTCCGCTGCCTTCAAGTATAGGATCGATATCAGTAAGCTTCACGATCTCATATGGTTCTTTGGGATTCGCCGTAAGTGCGTTGAATGTCACATTCATACCATTGGCGATTTTCCAGAGAGTGGAGAGAGATGGATTGCCGACACCCCGCTCGATCTGCGCCAGCATAGATTTGCTGACACCGCTGTATCTTGCAAGTTCGTCCAGACTGAGATCTTTCTCCTGCCGGATTTGTTTTACATTTTTTGAAACTATCAAATTGATATTATCCATACTGAAAATTCTCCTTGACAATATATTGCACAAGTCATAGTATTATATTGCATTATATTATAGCACATATATTACACTTTGTCAGGAGGTCAATAATATGAAATACAATTTCGACAAAATGATAGACCGCACTCAAGCGATTTCAGTCAAATGGTCACCGGAGCAGAGGCAGCAGATGTTCGGGGAGTCTGATATAATTCCAATGGGTATCGCGGATATGGATTACTCGGTTTCTCCTGCTATTGCCAATGCTGTCCAAAAACGCGCGTCGCATGAAAGCTACGGATACAGCTACGCTTCCGCTGAATATCTTCAGGCCTGCGTCAATTGGCAGAAACGCCGCAACGAATGGGATATCGACCCGGACTGGATAATCTATACGCCGGGAGTCAATATGGCGTTGGTCTGCGCGATAGAAATGTACTCAGAACCAGGTGATAATGTCATCGTCCAGTCCCCTGTCTACTATCCGTATTACGACTACGTAAGCAACAGAAAACGTAACATCGTACTCAATCCTCTTGTCAATAATGACGGCCACTATGAGATCAACTTCAATGAACTGGAAATGCTTGCCGGACAGTCTGAAACAAAAGTCATGCTTCTCTGCAGCCCGCACAACCCTGTCGGCCGGGCATGGACCAGTGAAGAACTCACGAAAATCGGCAGGATCTGCATAGATAACAACGTCATGATTGCAGTAGATGAGATCCATTCTGATTTAATTTATTCTCCGCATAAGCATATTCCGTTCGCAGCAGTTTCGGAAGAATTTGCACAACACTGCATCATATGCACTTCCCCTTCCAAAACATTCAATCTGGCCGGACTGCTCGTATCTGACATTATTATCCCTAATGATGAAATACGTGCAGCTTTCAGGCTGAAAATGGAGCCTTACTACCTATGGCCGGGCTGCTTCGGTTCCGCGGCACAGATCGCGGCATACAACGAAAGTGAAGACTGGCTGGATGAACTTATGATATATCTGAAAGGCAATGCCGAATACCTGGCCGACTTTCTTGCCGAACGCATGCCTGCAGTGAAATTCACGATCCCCGAAGCCACATTCCTGGCGTGGCTTGATTTTCGCGCATATGGTCTCAGTAATGAAACTCTCCGCAATATAATGATACACAAAGCACATGTGGCCACGGATGACGGCCCGATGTTCGGCCCGAACGGCGAAGGCGACGGATTCCAGCGGCTCAATTTTGCCTGTTCACGCGCACGTCTTACAGAAGCACTCGAACGAATTGCCGATGCATTCGAAGGAAGTGTCTGTTAATAATCATAACACACTAAAAATCCTCAGCGCTGAACTGCAGTGCTGAGGATTTAATTTTAATTACCTTCTTATACTGTTCAATCAAAAATCCCTCTTCATCTGCTGCATATAGAACGACTTGTTGTCTACTGCGCGCATGGTCGCCAGGATACCGTCCAGATGATCGTATTCATGCTGGAGAAGCTCTGAATAATCGCCTTCAAGCTCCATCTCGTGCGGCAGGAAATCTTCGTCCAGATACTTTATGACCGCGCGCCTGTATCTCTCCACTTTTACCGTAAGGCCCGGGAACGACATGCAGTCATCCATGAGCACGTAACGCTCCTCATCAGGAAAAGACAGTTCCGGATCAATAAATACATATGGCTTTTTGTCATACATGTACAGCATCCTTTTCTTCACGCCTATCTGCGGCAGCGCGACCGCCCTGCCGGCTCCATATTCTTCTCTGTACGCCATGAGCGTATCGTGCAGATCTCTCACCCACACTTTTACATCTTCCGCCTCATCTTTGGTTATAGGCTCGCTGACCTCATAAAGCTGCGGATTTCCCAGTTTCAGTATCTCCTTCACCATTTTCTTCTTCCCTTTCTTTCTTTTTATCTGCCGGCAGCTGAACGGTTATTATGGCCGCAAACATGAGCACACAGCCGATCAGTTCCCTTCCTGTCATATGTTCGCCGAGGAACAATGCCCCCGCTATTACTGATATTACTGCCTCCGAGGACAATATGAGCGAAGCGGATACCGAGTCCGTGTCTCTCTGCCCAAACACCTGCAGAGTATAAGCCGCGCCCGATGACAGCACTCCCGTGTACAGGAACTGCGGTATGCACTGCCTGATCTCACTCAGCTGCGGATCTTCGAATATGAGCATCAGCGGAATGGACAGAGCCACACATACGGTAAATTCCAGTACAACAAGCATTATCGGATTCAGCTTTTCAGCATAATGATCTACCGTGATTATCTGTACAGCATAGGCAAACGCCGATCCGATCATCAGCAGATCTCCGAAGCCTATCGAGAAATCGCCTTTCACGCACAGAAGATACAGCCCCGCTGCACCGGCCATTACTCCGGTCCACACCGAAGCTTTGATTTTCTTATGCATCAGCAGCCCGGCCAGCGGTATGATCACTATATACAGGGCAGAAATAAATCCTGCTTTCCCGGCTGTCGTATACACGAGTCCTATCTGCTGCAGCGTCGTTCCCCCGAACATTCCGATCCCGCAGATAAGCGCGGCAATGATAAGATGGTGTTTGGATTCCTGTTTTTCATCCGTCAGACCGGCACGCCTGCCGCCATCCTGCGCATGTCCGAGTCCGATGAACGGCAGAAGCACTACTGCGCCGATAAGCATCCTGATGCAGTTGAAAGTGACCGGGCCGACGTGCTGCATTCCGGTCTTCTGGAAGATCAGCGCCGTGCCCCATATAAATGCTGTTGCCAGCAATATCAGATTGCCGCGTACTTTTCTGTTCATCGATTATACCTGTTTCATTTTACTTTCCCCGAAATATATATATAATATATCTCATAACCAGTTATTTGAAAAATGGCAAAATGTCATTTTACGATGACGTTTTGTCATATCACTTCAGGAGGCAGTAATGGATGTTCTAAAATGCGAGGCGTTTATACAATGCGCGGATACCGGAAGCTTCACGGCTGCCGGGGAGATCCTCGGCTATTCTCAGTCGGGCATCACCCGCATGGTACGTTCTCTCGAGGATGAACTCGGGTGTACGCTTCTGGTCCGTGACCGGCGCGGGACGCACCCCACAGCAGACGGTGAGAAGCTTCTCCCGATAATGCGTGACCTTTGCCGTTCACAGGATCGTCTTATCCAGGCGTCCGCAGATATAAACGGCCTGACCGTAGGCGAACTCAGAATGGGTGTATATTTCAGCATAGCTGCCTCCTGGCTTCCGCAGGTCATACATATTTTCAAAATCGAATATCCCAATATTCATATCGATATCGATGAGGAACTTCCCCAGGAACTTTCCAGGATGCTGGATGGGCACAGCGTTGATTTCTGCCTCATGAGCCGCGACGATTCCCTCCCCTGCCAATGGATACCGCTCAAGGAAGACCGGATGGTCGTGTGGCTGCCACCTGATCATCCGTATGCGCAGAAAAAGAAATTTCCCCTCGAAAAAATCAACGGAGCATCCTTTATCGGTTCCGGACTGGGCGGCAATACCGACTGTGAGAAACTGATCGCTCAGGAGCACTTGTCTCCGGACATACAATACTCCACGAAAGACGCCAATTCTTTGTTTGCCATGGTCGAAGCCGGTCTGGGCATTACTATAAACAACGAACTCACATCGGCGCATTACAGCGGCAATGTCGCCGTGCTGCCGCTCGATCCCCCGCATAATATAATGCTGAGCGCGGCGATACCCAATGGACAGCCCCTGTCCCCGGCAGCCGAAAAGTTCATTGAATATCTGAAGCACTATGTGCATACATTGTGACCGGGCAGTTGTCTTTACGGACAGCGCAGGATAAAGATTTATCTCTGGTCAGTCGGTTATTGCCGGATACGATAAGATTGTTAACAAAGGAGACATTATGATAAAAACAGAACAGTTTGTTATGGCCTATAAGGTTGAACAGGACCGGCTGCGCGCCATGATGCCGGAAGGTTTTGAATCGCTGAGGCCGGTACTCAGGATCAACGCCGAGATCTGCGGCGGCAGGATCTATCTGGAATTCAATACACCAGTCGCCGCATACGGTAAAAGCGGATGGCTCAACATCGATAACTGGAGCAGCAGTGAAACGGAAATCTCTTATATTCGTGACGGCAGTAATGTTCGCTTTGATACGCTGTTTATCGAAATAACGTTTACAGGCATCGGTATAGAGGGAGGCTGTCCTGCCGAGAAAGACAACTGCGGATGCTGGTTTATGAAAGACGGTGTGTACGAACTTGTACATCCTGAAAAAATCGACGCCAGAAAAGAATTCTGCGACTGCAGCTTCCAGTGGAAATTTCAGGAGGGAGATGCGCATGGTGTCAGCATCGGCGGAAAAACACTACCCGCAGCGACAACCGGTCCGAGCAGGACATATGATAAGATTCCTCTCACAGCAGAAACTGCCGCGCATATAAAATGCGAACAGATGCTGGGACAGTACAAGGTTATTTTTTAGCCGGGCTGTCAAATTATCAGCGCTAATTATTGCACCACCATATCAGCAGTATTATTCCCGCAATTATCGCGATCTGTTTTACAGCTGCCAGCAGTTCATCCTTTCGCTTTTTTTTCAGATAACTGCTGTTGTCGTTCTGCCTGACCACAGCCTTTGCAGCTTTGCCGCAATCACTGCCGTAAATCCTTGCCCCGGCATCCTGCGCATCGTAAGCTGTCTGCAAAAATCTCTGCCACCGATGAGTCCGTTCAGCATTCATCAGCAGCTGATGCCTTAATTCCTTGTCTTTGAGTTTGAACACTCCCGCACTGCCGTCCCTGTACGTCACGCACCTGTACATATTGTCATAAAAATCATTCTTCCCCAAAGGGACTATTACTGCATACTCCGTGTTTTTTTTATCCTGCAAGATCAGCTTCCGGCACTTGATAATATTGATGCTCCCCGCCTGTTCGTCGTCCTGGGCCGGATCATAAAGAATGTAACGCAGCTTCTTTTCCTCGTGCAGGATGCAGGCATCCCTGACCAGATACTGTTTGCCGTACTCTATCGTGACCGCGTTGAACTTCATCGCTATATACTGCAGGCGCCGTTTCAGTTCCTCTTCCGTCCTGTATGCGTATAATGTCACTGCATCTTCGGATTCCTTCGCATAAAGAGCGTCTATCGCCTTAAGTGCGTCCGCCGATACCAGCCCCTGCTTCAGATCATGGATGTTGAAATACTTTGCCATCAGGGCCGCGTCTGTCAGGGAGCATACGATGTCGTCTTCGGCGAACACCTGCGCCCCCCGATTCTTTCTGTTCTCTTCTGCGAGCTTCTCGATTTTAGCATTCTGTGCGCGCCGCACCTCACTGATATCTTCGGTCTTGTAATAGAAGAGCGACATATCGAGAAAGCTCTCGTAGCAGATCGTCGCATTGCCGTATTTATACCTGGCTATCATGTAGCAGCTGCTCCCGCTTAAAAACCTCTCATCTGTGTTGTGGTTTTCTTCCTGCCTCGTAATTTCACCGAAGTCGCATCTTTGAAAGCGGTCGATGAAATCCATCAGTCTGTCCCCGAATTTTGCGTTACGTGCGAGATTTGCCTCGATACGATCCGATACGTATACGTCCTGCAGGCTGAACAGAAAACACCCCGCATAGCCCAGGATATGCTCCGGATGCTTCGTCCCGTAGCCCGCGCTCGTTATATCGTGCATCTCCTTCACATCCGGCTTCTCATCCACATAAAATAATTTCATATGTTTTTCCTTTCGTACTGCATCCCGAAAAGAGTTGCCGGCTGAACTGAATGATCTCTGTGAACTGCAGCTCGTGAGATTTCTGTATGCGGCCTGCGCGCCGTATCAAAGATACGGGCAGGACATAAAAATGCCCATCGTTTCGACGGGCATTGAAATCATTATCTTCTCCCATCGATCAAGCTTTAGCACCTTGGCTTCTGCCGGGTTGCTGTGCGGTCACAGAGCTTGTCTCTCGCGCACTCTTTATGGAATGACTATTAAGTTATTACTCTTATACTATATCACTTAATACGAAATAGTATGTACAATTATTTTATTTTCTGATCTGGCGGAGGGGAAAGCACTCGCACTGTATCATTTTAAACATACATTGAAATATATGTCATCATGTCATCTTAGAATGATATCTATCAGCTGTTCTTTATCAAGTCCGTATATCCAATCATCTACTTGGATACCTGACAACGCATCCAAAAGATTGCTTCTTTCAGCTTTACAGCCTGTTATTCTGTCTGTTAGTTCTTGTGGATCTCCATTGCCAAAATAATCACCGTGAAATTCGATAGCTGTAATGATTCCATGATCAACATTCATCGCTGCCTGGATCTCGCCGCAGCCTTCGATCCGACGTTCCTTCTCTATAGCGTATTTTGGACTTTCCCCAAAGTTCCATTCCCAGGTCTCATATCTGTTTTTTGCCAGATCATTGATTGCAGCTTCATCTTTATCTGAAAAGACATATTCAGTCATCCTGAATTCTTTAAACATATAGCTGCGCAAAACTGATTTAAAATCTTCGACGGTGTATTCACTGTCAGCATAAGGCTTTATGTTTGTCACATGACTCCTGACTGATTTTACACCTTTAGATTCAATTTTATCTTTGGATACTTTCAGTGCTTTCGATACAATATCAAGATCACTGTCGAACATAAGAGTACCGTGATGCATGACGCGTCCCATCTTCATATACTGCGAATTCCCGGAAAACTTTTTCCCGTCTATCATCATGTCATTGCGCCCGCTTATATCTGCTTTCACGCCGATTTTTAAAAGGGCAGCTATTACAGGTCTGCAGAATTCTGCGAAATCGAATGTCGATACATTGCTGTCATCCACAATGAACGTGAAATTCACATTGCCGAGGTCATGATAAACAGCACCACCGCCCGAAAGTCTTCTGGCCACATGAATTTTGTTATCTTCCGCAAATCCGATATTTACCTCTCTGAAAGCATTTTGATTTTTCCCGATCACTATTGTGTTGTCGTTTTGCCATAGTATAAAATAATTATTTGTTTTTGGCAGGCAGTCGAATACATATTGTTCAGCTGCCAGATTATGATACGGATCCGTGCTTCCCGTCTCGATGTAATAAAAATCTTTAGCCATAGTTGCGTTCCCCCATCTATACTTACCACCATCTCACATTGTAGAGTTGACAATGTGATTCATTATTATTTCAGAAACCTCAGGTTCATTGAATTCGGTAAGCCAGTGTCCCGCATCCAGTTCATAGAAATTATAATATCCGTCCATATATTTATGACTTTGCTCAATACCGGCTTTGCCTATGGCAAGATCCTTATTCCCCCATATGAATGCTGTCGGGGTATCAATGTTTCCGTAAGTTATATTCTCATCCACCATCATTATTCCGCGATACCAGTTTATTACTGCTGTTCTTGCCTTCGGCTGTGAGAAAATACGCATATAGTCTTCTATAGCTTCTGGTCTGAACCCAGTCCACAACTTGCGAAGTATTGCATAATCGTCTTCTGCAAGAAACGCTTCAGGAACATCAGGCTGCATAAAATGTCCGACATACGAACCTTTTTCTTTCTGAACCGGATCGTTTGCCATGGCCCACTTATATGCAGGCCAGTACGGCACGGATAATGCGGTCCAGGATTTGATTTTCTCCGGATGCATCGCAACTACATTCCATCCCAGGGCAGCGCCTATATCATGACCCACCAAATGAAACTGCTTGCCGCCGCCAATATAATCTGCAAATGCAAGCACATCTTCTGTCAAAGGTCTGAATGCGTAATTTTCATATCCTTCAGGCCTGGCCCCATCAGAATAGCCGCGCTGATCAGGAGCAATACACCTGTATCCAAGTCCGGCCATTTTTTCCATCGTTCTTTCCCAGATGATAGAACTCTCCGGAAATCCATGCAGAAAGACTACGGAAGCCCCATCATTATCAGATCCTGCTATTCTGCACAGAAACTCCATATCATTTATAGGTATGACCTTTTTCTCAATCATCTTACGTTCTCCTTTTGAATCGATGTTATTTTCATGTTTAATAATTAATTGCCCGACCATCTGCTGCAGCATGCATTGCTTCCAGAAGAACTTCTGAAATCGTTGGATGCGGATGAACAATATGCGTAAATTCATTTGCTGTTGCTCCCAGCTTCATTGCAGCAGCAGCTTCAGCGATCATATCAGTCGCATGGATGCAGTAAAGATGAACGCCAAGTATATCTCCGTATTTTTCATCTATGATCACTTTGACCATTCCCCGTTCGTTTCCGGCAGCCTTGGCCTTCCCGTTTGCCACAAGAGGGAACCTGCCGACTTTGACATCTCCGTATTTTTCTTTTGCCTGTTCTTCTGTAAGCCCTACAGAAGCTATCTCCGGTTCAATATATATGGCGCTCGGTATCTTTGAATAATCCATGACCGAATCCTGCCCGCAGATTGTTTCAACTGCAGTAATGCCTTCCATCGATGCTGTATGAGCCAGCATTGACTTCCCGTTGACATCCCCGATAGCATATATGTGCGGAACAGACGTATGCATGCTGTTGTCCGTAACGATAGCACCTCTTTCGGTTTGGATGCCAAGTTTTTCAGTATCGATCCCATCTAATCGGGCACCTCTTCCTACAGCCATAAGCACTTTTTTAGTTTCAACGGCATGTTCTTCACCATCTTTTTCAAAAATGACCGCGTCATCTGTTATTTCCGTCACTCTGGCGCTCGTATATATCACTATTCCCATATCTTCGAGCTGTTTTGTCACAAGATCAGTAATCTCTTTGTCTACCATGTTGATGATGCGGTCAAGGAATTCGACGATAGTTACCTTAGTCCCGATGCTGGCAAGAAAATATGCAAATTCGATGCCGATAACTCCGCCTCCTATAACTGTGAACTCTTCCGGGATACTGTCTATATCAAGCATTTCCGTGCTCGTGATCACATCCATTTTGTCGCTGATCTTAATAGGAAGGCTTTTGCTTTCCGAACCTGTCGCAATGATAATATCCTCTGCCGTGATTTTTTTATCACCCGTAATAACTGTGTGAGCATCTTCCAATGTTCCTTGTCCACTCTCGACTGCTACTCCATTGCTCTTCATCAATATTCCTACTCCGCCTACTAACTGCGAGACAACTTTGTTTTTTCGTTTCTGTACTTTTCCCATATCGAGAGAAGCTTCTGCTGCATCACATCCTACTACTCCGAATTTCTTGGAATCCTTCACTGCTGATAATGCCTCCGCACTCATTAGAAGTGTTTTTGTAGGAATGCAGCCCACATTGAGACAAGTTCCGCCAAGTTTATCCTTTTCGATAATAACTGTTTTCTTCCCCATTTGTGCAGCTTTTATTGCGGCTTCATATCCGCCGGGTCCGCCGCCTATGACTGCTATATCATAATCAAATTTATTATCCGACATCTTTTCCTTGTATGATGTATTTAAGTCCAAATACATCAATACGCTCCTTTCCATTAAACTTTGATATAATCAATATTAACACTGTGGACTTTTTATTTTTTCTTATGGCTTTGACTATTTTAAGGAGTGTATTGCCACAGTTTTATCTAAATCATTTATAGTTGGATAAGTCTTTGAACTTTTATGTCACGCAAGTTTATGATGATAAAACCAGGTGGATAAACACAGTGATTTTACTTAAAGGAGTTGATCTTATGATCTATGTCGGCATCGATATTGCCAAACTTAACCATTTTGCTTCTGTTATGGATTCTGATGGAGAAGTTCTCGCTGAACCATTTATGTTCACCAACGATTTCTCCGGATTCCAGAAGCTGCTCGACTGCATCAGCAGTTTCCCAAGAGATGAACTTTACATCGGTATGGAATCTACTGCTCACTATGCAGAAAATCTTACCAGCTTTTTATTTACCAGAGATTTTAATGTGTGTATCATTAATCCGATCCAGACATCTGCTCTCAGAAAGTCTAACATCCGTAAAACCAAGACTGATTCTGTTGATACATACCTTATCATCAAAGCATTATCTATGAATCATTTCAGACTTTACACACAGAGAGATTATGATTCACTTCAATTAAAAAACCTCTGCCGCTTCCGCCAAAAACTTATGAAGGCAAGGACAAGGGTCAAAATTCAGCTTGTTACTTATGTGGATCTGCTGTTCCCTGAACTCCAGTATTTCTTTAAATCCGGAATACACGGTAAAGCATGTTACGCCCTTCTTAAAGAAGAACCTAATCCCGACAAGATTGCGTCGATGCATCTCACGCGGTTATCAAACCTGCTAAACAAGACCTCTAAGGGCCACTTTGGTAAGCAACATGCAATTGCTTTAAAAGAGCTTGCTGCACAATCTGTCGGTATTAAAAATGATACTCTATCTTTACAGATTTTGCAATCCATTAATCAAATCGAATTATTTGATTCTCAGCTTAATGAAGTCGAAGGATCTATCAATGAGATCATGGATAAGCTTGACTCGGTCATTAAAACGATCCCTGGCATCGGCAGCCTGAATGGCGCCATGATAATCGGCGAGATCGGCGATATCAGCCGTTTTGAAAAGCCCTGCCAGCTTCTTGCATATGCCGGCCTCGATCCATCTGTTTACCAGTCAGGAAACTTTTCAGCATCCAGGACAAGGATGTCCAAGAGAGGCTCCAGAATACTCCGATACGCTCTCATCAATGCTGCATGGCAGGCAACATTGAACAACAGGACTTTCAGGGATTACTATGATTTAAAGATCTCACAGGGCCGCCGTCATTACAATGCTCTTGGTCATGTTGCAAACAAACTTGTCCGTGTCATTCACAAGATGATGACTGATAATGTTGAATTCGATCTAGACTAGTCCTACCTGTCAACTATATTCAATTTTCAAAAGCACCTAATCGATGCTTTATTTCCTATACACTTTTTTACGTCAAAACTATTTTGTTTTTCTTCGAATTTTCTATTGACTATTCATAGTTGGTCTCCTTACATTACTTCTGCATAAAAAAGCCTTTGTCGGCGGCTGCCGACATTGCTTTCTGTATGTTTACCACTACCGGCCCATCCGATGACAGCTTCACTGCGATTCTTTGCCCGGCTTTTATTCTGGTATTTCGTTCACCGTCGACTGCGACAAGATACGGCCGGCTCTCCGGTACAATCACGTCACCGACGTTTATTACATTACGCCGTTTAATACCTACCGGACATATTATCCCCGGTGCGATAGCCGCCATTACAGCTGGACTGTCCTTATCGACTTCTATGTACATGCCCCGGTCATCTGCAGGCATTATGGTTTCATACTGACCTGCAATTGCACTGATGCCAATATTATACGGTGCACATTCCGTCACGAATAACTGTCTTATATCGTCAGAATTCCACATTGCCCGCGCACCTATCTGTCCGTCTTCCATAAACACCATGTCGATCAGTGCCATGTCAGCCAACTCACCGTCCACAATAAGTTCTATCCTTTTTCTGTGTTCCAAAACGCCGGTTTCATTATCAGCTATACCATTTGCAACAACGCCCGCTGCCAGACCTGCGATTGTACCTTCTATCATGCTGGGAAATACATTGTTTGTTCCACTCGATACAGGAATGATCGGCGTATCACCGCATCCTTTCGCAACTGCCCGATTTGTTCCGTCACCGCCAAGGGTGATAATGCATTTCACTCCCAGTTCCAGCAACATGGCACCGGCTTTTGTGGAATCTTCCTCTTCTTCAAGGTAAATAAAATCGAGAGGAATGAATTCCATCTCACCAATAGCTCCTGCATGTTCACTGAAAATACCGTTTATTGCCTGCGGAATAATGTTATAATACTCGGGCATATAATATATCTTTCGAATGCCGCAAGCGTGCAGTGCCATACATATTCTCCTTATGATGTTCACCTTTTCCTGATTATCGTATGGCGAACTGTACGTCACTATTCTTCTTATATCTTTGCCTGATGCGGGATTCGCAATGATTCCGACTGCATTTTCATTCATTTTTGCCTCCTGTCTGTTTTTTCATGTTTGATAATTAGTACAATGTGAGTTATTATATCTATATATTGATAGGAGTCCCAAATGCTGAATTCAGATGAATATGAACGCATAAATCGATTACTGGTCTCCATACAGGACCATGGCCACGATTCATATATCGATCACATGTTGGATACTTTGCAGGAATATTTTCCGCATTATATCTTTTCTTTTTTCACGCCTTATCACAGGGATTTTTTCATCGATAAAGAATATAATACATATAATGAATATCGTAAAAGCGTGTTCTTTTATCCTTTACGAACCATCAGTAAAATTTCTGTTATTAATGCCGATAATATAAGGAGATATCAGAATATTTTTCTATACAGTGATCCGGAGCAGCCTGCCAATCTGCCTGAATCATTGATTGACAGAATCGTCCTTACCAGATCTGATATCGAGAATGTTACCGACACGATGGATGATGGTATCTACCGCTTCATGGAAACGATCGGCGTCAAGCACAAAGCATCTATATATCTGAAACACTTCGATACATATATAGGCGGATTAGGTGTGATGCGCAGCGATAAAGAAGGTCCGTTCACCGATGATGATATACATGTGTTAGAACTTCTTGGCAGAAGCATTTCCGCACAGTATTATGAATATCTGCAATCTGTCTATAATGTGTCGATTACTAACGCGTATCGGTCATATATCAATCATCATTCTGTGGGATGTGCTATTTTCTCTGAAAATCTAAGCATCATTGAAGCGAATTCTTCAGCCTATTCTTATGCCGAAGAAATAGTAAAAGCAACAAATGCGGAGCATGCCGTCAATGCGGCAAATTATTTGCCTAACCTGCTGAGTCTTATAACGCATAGTATGACAGGCAACAGCATTGAGAATACATCTGACGCTATTTTTGCGTCTGCAGATTATGAATATCGCTGTTCCATAATTTCCTGCCTCATGAACTCAATGGATTTAAAATCACTGTACACCTTATATTGTCTTCGTATCGAACGATCAAGCAGAGGTACATTTACAATACCCGGATATGTTATCAACAAATATGACTTAACGAAAAGGGAGAGCGAGATCGCCAGTCTCCTTGTCAAGGGACTGAGTACGGATCAGATAGCTCATACCCTTTTCATCAGCCATAATACTGCGAGAAATCACATATCTAATATCTACAGGAAATTCGGTGTATCCAGCCGTGTGGATCTGATATTAAAACTCAAATCCGAATGATCCTGCTATTTCATGATATCCTGTGCAGCTTTCAAAATACTGTCTTTGCTCGGGAACAGATACCATTCTGCCGGTCCATACGGAATGACAGCATCTGCACCGCATAATCTCACTATAGGTTTTTTCATGTACGACATGCATTCTTCATATATCGTTGACGCAAATTCAGCACCATAACCGCCTGTTCTGCAGTCTTCATGAACAATCATTACGCGTCCTGTTTTCTTTGCCGATTCACAAAGCAATTCTTTATCAAACGGTTTGATCGTACGAGGGTCTATTACTTCTACACTGATTCCTTCTTTTTCGAGTTGAGGAACCACAGCCATTGTAAAGGCAAGCATAAGCTGGCTTGCGATAATTGTAAGATCCTTCCCTTCTTTTACGATTTTCCCTTTTCCCAATGGAATAATATAGTCATCATCAGGCACCTCTCCGGTAGTCTGATAAAGTGCTTTATGTTCGCAGAACAGCACAGGATTATTATCTCGGATCGCACTCTTCAGCAGTCCTTTTGCATCAGCAGGTGTTGATGGAGATACTATTTTTAGCCCCGGTACATTCATGAACCAGCCTTCGATACTCTGTGAATGGTGACACCCGATACCTCCGCCTACTCCCTGAGCACCTCTTATTACCATAGGTGCATTCAGTATTCCGCCTGTGAAGGTATGCATTTTCGCAGCCTGATTTACAATACTGTCATATGCAAACGTCATCATATCCACAAACATTATTTCTATTACAGGACGGCGTCCCATTACGCACTGCCCCAGTGACATAGAGGTATATCCCTGTTCACTGATTGGTGCGTCGATCACTCTCTCATTGCCATACTTCCCAAGAAGCCCGGCTGTTACCTGCCAGGATCCGCCCATGCGAGCTACATCTTCTCCTATGACGAATACGTTTTCGTCACGTTTCATTTCTTCATCTATAGCTTCATTTAAAGCTTTTATCATCAGTTTTTCAGACACGTTTATCCCTCCTTACTAATCCGCATACGCTTTTATTTGGTTAAGAACGATATCCGGCGTATTGGCAGGCTGCGTTGCAGCATATTCAAATGCGTCGTTGATGATATCCATTTGTTCTTTTTCAACTGCCGCCAGTTCTTTTTCCGTTGCTATGCCGTTATCCAGGATATGATTGCGATGCGTAAGAAGCGGATCATGTTTCTCCTGTGCCTCCTTGAGTTCTGCAGGATCGCGATATGTCGCAGGATCTCCTACAAAATGGCCCCTCCAGCGATACGTTCTGAACTCGCTTATTGTCGGCTCACCCTTGCGTGCCTTTTCAATAGCTTCTCTCATTACTTCACGTACGAGACAAATATCATCTCCTGAATATGATGCACCCGGGATACCGAATCCTTTGCCTCTGTCTGCAAGGTCCACTGTTCCTATCACATCGGACACTTTTGTCGATATTGCATAATTATTACGCTCTATATACCAGGCTACCGGCAGTTTCCATGCAGAAATCATATTAAGCAGTTCACTTACAACTCCTTCCTGCATAGTACCGTCACCGCACCCGATAACAACACAACCATCGATCTTTTTAGCTTTGTAAGCCTGTGCTATTCCTGTTGCTATCGACTGAGTTTCACCAAGCATACCATTGGAAGGTCCAACCTTCTTTTCCGGCACTAACAAATGCGCATAGCTTGCGAATCCATGGTTAGGGCCGTTCTGCTTTGCAGTCATCTCGCACGTGAATTCACGTACACCGCAGCGCAGCGCATACGTAGGATGACTCCTAAAATGAGGAGCATACCAGTCATTTGGACCAAGTTCATTGAATACTCCCATTTGAATTGCTTCCTGTCCTATCGAAAGATGATAGAATCCCGGCAGCTTTCCTGAGGTGAAAACTTCCTCGATTTTCATTTCATAATGTCTGGCAAAGTATAACTGCCCGTACATTTTCAAATATTCCTTTTTATCGAATTGCAGCATAAGAACCTCCTTTTCTTATTCAATTGATTTGTTTAACGTAATACTCCGATATATTTCTCTGGATCCTGCAAAATATTGACGAATTTTGTCATAAAGCGAGCATGAGGAACACCATCAATAATTGCATGGTCCGCAGTGACACAAAGATACAGCATATCGCGAACAACTATCGAACCGCTTTCATCTACCACGGGCTCTTTTCTGATCTTTGCAAAGCCGATCAGTGCGCCTTGCGGTATATTGAGTATTGGAGTGAATGTATCTACGTTGTACATTCCCATACTGGAAAGTGTTATAGTACCGCCGCTCATATCTTCCATCGTAATGGTATTGTCGATCACCTTTGCTGAAAGCCTGCGTATTTCCGCCGCGATCTCCGGCAGTGTTTTATCCTGAATATTTTTTATGACCGGCACCATGACTATGTCAGCCTTGTTCGTTACGGCGATTCCCATATTGATCGAGGAATATACATATATTTTGTTGTCGACTCTGGAGCAGTTCATGATCGGCTCCTGTTTGATCGCTTCTGTTACAAGCTTGGCAAATATCTCAGTATACGTATATTTGACGCCTTCTTCTTTCAGGCGTGTTCGTAATCCAACGACTTTCGTGACATCGGCTTTTACGGTTCCCGTGACCTGAGGGGAACGAGCAAGGCTTTCATTCATGTGTTTCAAAATCACTTTCCTTGCTCCCGATACCGGAAGTACTTTCTCTATCACTTTGCCGTCTTCAGTAATTTCTTTGTCGCTCATAGTAATTCCCTCCATGTTATCGGCTGACAATATTATCGATCAGGAAAGTCTCATGATCGGATCGCCGACTTTTGCCTCATCGCCTTCTTCAAGAAGCAATTCCTCAACTTTTCCTGATTCAAGACTCTCTAACGTATTGACCAGTTTTTCGGACGATATCTCTGCAATAGGATCTCCCTTATTGATTACATCTCCGACTTTGACCAGCCATTTTGTTACTTCCCCTGATTCCATAGTTGCGCCATATTTAGGCATACATATTTCTTTCATGGTTTTCTCCTTTCATAGTCTGTTTTTATTTGAATATTAGCAATTTTTAACCGATCAGTATATCGGCGCGATGTACTATATTTGTAGTACAGTCGGTATCGCCATACCGGTATTTGATTCTGCAGAGAAGATGCAGGATATAAACATATGCATCCTCTCTGCAAAGCTATTATGAGTGGCTACTTATTTGGATATAATCCGGACGGTGTTTCAGCCAGATTAATCATGATATTCTTTGTCTGGGTATAATGTTCCATTATCACTTTATGTGTTTCACGGCCGTACCCTGATTCTTTATATCCTCCGAATGGTGCTCCTGCCGGTATCGCATTATATGTGTTGACCCACATGCGTCCGGTTTCAACTCCCCTTGCTATACGCAGGGCTCTATTGATATCTTTGGTCCATACAGCTCCTGCCAGTCCGTATCTGCTGTCGTTGGCCATTCTTATGACTTCATCTTCATCTTTAAATTTGATTACTACCGCCACCGGCCCGAAAATTTCTTCCTGAGCAACTTTCATATCATTCGTAACATCCGCAAGCAGCGTAGGCTCCATATAGCAGCCTTTGCCTAATTCACCCTCCGTTATACGTTTGCCGCCTGTCACCACGCGTGCTCCTTCTTTAACTCCTGTTTCGATACACGCCAGTATTTTTTTCAGCTGTCCTTCGGATACCTGTGCGCCCATCTGCGTAGTCATTTCCCAAGGGAGACCCACTTTGACTTTTGAGAATGCTTTCCCGGCTTCTTCAACAAATTTATCGTAAATATCCTCATGTACGAATACACGTGAACCTGCACAGCAGACCTGCCCCTGATTGAACAAAATACCCAGCTGGACTCCGTCTATCGCCATATCCCAATTGCAGTCCGGGAAGAAAATATTTGCAGATTTGCCTCCTAATTCAAGAGTTGCCGGTATTAGTTTCCCTGCAGCTGCATCGGCAACACTGTGTCCCACTTCCGTGGAACCTGTGAATGCAAGCTTCCTTATATCAGGATGATCCAGCAGATACTGTCCTGATCTCGATCCTTTGCCTGTGACTACATTGAATACTCCAGGCGGCAGGATGTCTTTCACAAGATCTGCAAACGCGAGTATCGACAACGATGTCGAACTCGACGGCTTAAATACCGTACAACAGCCCGAAGCCAGTACAGGTGCGAGTTTCCAGGCTCCCATGAGAAATGGGAAATTCCACGGTACGATCTGTCCGACTACACCGATAGGCTCTCTTAAAACAATGCTCATTTTGGTTTTATCCAGCATTACAGATGAGCCTTCTTCCGTACGAACGGCGCCTGCAAAATAGCGGAAGTGATCTGCTGCAGCAGGTATATCCGCACCCATTGTCTCGCGGATCGGCTTGCCATTATCCATACTTTCGATCATGGCCAGCATCTGCTTGTTTTCATCAATGACATCAGCTATTTTCATTAATATAGCCTGTCTTTCTGCAGGCGGAACATCTTTCCATGTTGCAAATGCTTTCCAGGCAGCTTTTACGGCCGCATCAACATCTTCTTCTGTCGCCTCTGCACATTCTGCCAGAAATCTCCCGTCAGCAGGCGAATACGATTTGAAGTTTCCGCCGTCAGAAGCGTCTTTCCATTCGCCGCCGATAAATAATTTGTAAGAATCTTTTCCAGGATAGTCCATTTTGTCCTCACTTTCGATTTACTTGTATTAAAATTAGTTACCTTTGTCCTCTGTTTTACGGATGCATCAGTATCTTGAGTTTTGCAGGATCGTCAAGTTCAATAGCCTTGTTTATATCTTCAAAAACAAACTTATGAGATACGAGGTCTTTCGTATTGATTTTTCCTTCTGCCATCATCTGAAGCACTTTAGGCCATGTATCATACGAATGTCCGAAAGAGCACTGTATATCCAGACCCATCATTACGGCTAATAGAAATGCTCTGTGCGTAGACCCTGCATCGTTTGTAATAGCTATTTCCACAATTTTGCCATGAACTTTCGACATCATTACTGCCTGATCGAAGCACATATCGTCTCCTGTACATTCGAATACATAGCTGACGCCCTGTCCTTTAGTCAGTCTGCGCACCTCTTCGACAACATGCGCCTGATCATTTGCAAATACATAATCAGCTCCATATTTTTTAGCAAGGTCGAGTCTGTTTTGGAATTTTGAAACATCAACACATACACATTCCGCTCCGCATGCTTTGGCAAACTGAAGAACCAGTAAACCTATAGGACCGCAGCCCATAATCACGCATACTTCGCTCGGTTTAATATTGCAGAGTTCCAGTACTGCATGTGCTGCAACGCAGGCAGGTTCTACCTGGGCTCCTTCTTCAAAAGAAATATTGTCAGGCAAAGCGAATACCATGCCTTCTTCAATAACAAAATATTCAGCCATTGCACCATCGCATTCATATCCTGCATTATGACTGTGTTTGCAAAGTCCCGGATGGCCAGATACACAAGCCTCGCAGCGTCCGCAATATCCTGTTATCACGTTTGAGGTGACTCTATCACCCACATTAAACTTTTCCACTCCTTCTCCGATTTCAACGATTGTCCCGCTCAATTCATGACCGAAAGTAAATGGTATCGGCAGAGGTGCTGTCGGGGTTTCGAAGTCTCCAAAGATATGAGAATCCGAACCGCAAATCCCGCAGTATTCAACTTTAATTTTTACGCACCCTTTTCTAATTTTCGGTTCGTCTATTTCAACACACTCGACATGGCCTGCCCCATGATCGGTTTTTCTTACTGCACGCATAGTATTCCTCCTATTCTTTAAATTGATAGTTTGACAGCAGCGTATCCGCTCCTTTCTTTTATTGCGGCGGATATTATAGATTTGCTTTATTTAGTCGCAATAATAACAATTTTTTCAATATTCTCATATTGTTTGCCAGTACTATTTTTCTAGTACTTTTTGCTTGATCAGGCTTTAAAATAAACCAAGTCCAGGTGTTTGTTTTCCGTGACGACGATGATGGGAAGAACACATTTAAAATAATTTCTGCAGTCTGTTTTCCCGTTCCTTTTTCTTTGTCAGGCGAAATTAGCAAAAATCCCGGCGGCCTAAACCGTCGGGATTTAATACACTTTGCCGCGGGGAAAGCACTCGCACTGCGCTGTATCATTTTGCCTCGCGTCCTCCGCCGTTTCCCGCGCAAAATGTTCAGTCTTCGTCACCTGCTTCGCCGGTTCGAATCCAGCCGGGAAATCTATGCAATCAAAAACCCTCAGCAGAAACTGCTGAGGGTATTGATTGCATGGTTGCGGGGAAAGGATTCGAACCAATGACCTCCGGGTTATGAGCCCGACGAGCTACCAACTGCTCCACCCCGCGATATCATCGCGTGTAAAAACCTATACGCTATTCAGTTATGGTGCCGAAGACCGGGGTCGAACCGGTACGATCGGTAAGGATCGCGGGATTTTAAGTCCCGTGCGTCTGCCAATTCCGCCACTCCGGCATGTACGATTCGGTCTCGAACCGGAAAAATACTCATCGGTGGCATAACTACACGCCACCGATGTTATGATCTTGGCTCCAAGGGTGGGGCTCGAACCCACAGCCTATCGGTTAACAGCCGAGTGCTCCACCATTGAGCTACCTTGGAATGTCGACCGTTTTCAAATCAACGGCAGTATTTATTATACAAAAGAAGGAGCATATTGTCAACTATCTTTCGCTATCTTTCGTTAATCATCTGCCTTAATATTTTCCTCGACCAAAGCGATTTTTTTCATGTACTTTATATAATTTTCCGTATCACCTGACCGCTCATACAGGCTGCACAGCTCGCGCATGGTTTCAATGTGCGAGGCATTGAGCTGGAGCACCCTTTTAAAACGTTCCGCCGCCTCAGCTTCATGGCCTGTCCGGGAATAAGCAACGCCGAGATAATAGTGCAGCGGCCACCACTTGTCAAAATTCGTTCCGACAAATGTCGCGAGCATTTCAATCCCGCCGGCAAAACGGCCGGCTATTACTTCATTACAGCCGCGCTCTATCAGAACAGGATCGCGCAGTTCATGCACGCGGTCTCTGATCTCATCTTTGTCCTTGCCTGCAGGAGCGATCTTCAGGTACTCCTTCCAGGTCAGATCCGCCTTTATATAAAGTCCCATATTTACATAGGCGTATCCCAGGTAATAATATGCCGGTGCGAATTTCGGATGCACCTGTGTCAGCAGCTCGAAATAATCCATCGACTCTGCCTTGAATCGCCCGACAGTCTCGCTGTCCTCCGCTTCAGCTGCTTCAAGATAAATATTTCTGCAGACACGCGCATATCCGTACATCGCATCCTGCATGCCAGGCTGAAGGCACAGCGCCGCCCTGTAATATATGCAGGCATCGTCGAAATGCCCGCCTTCCGCCGCCTCGGCCGCCGTCCTGACAAGATCGTACTGATACTTATCTGCAAAAAGTCTGTTGATGCATTCAGCATATTTATCCGCAAATCTGAAATGAGGATCACACCCCATAACAAAACTCATATCATTCGCCAGCCCTTTCGGTGCGATGCCGGCTCCGTTTTTGAATTTCCCGAGGTCATCACTGCCGAGCGGGACCGGGACACCTGTCATGATGTCGCCGATCTTTGAACGCGTCAGATACTCTTCAGAAAGTTCGACGAATGCATATTTGTCGAGATATTTTCTGAAGTGCTCCGCAACTCTGTCCTCTCTGTATTTTATATCGGCCTCTTCCTTGGGCCTTGTGACTTCTGCCATATACCGTCCCCTGTGATCATAACAAACGGAAGCGCTCGTCCTTCAGCATGCCGCTGTCGCTGAGCGCCGTCCTCAGCTTTTCCATCATTTCCTCCCTGTCGTCAGGCAGATCGCCGCGCAGAGAAAGATAATTCGACGCGTGATTGCTGCGGAACACGCATTTTTTTGTGACATTCGTATTTTTAAGAAGCAGTAATGTCTCCGCAACTACTTCCTCGGGCTGCAGCAGTCTGAACTTCCCCGACATAACGTCATCGCGCATCGGTGCGCCAGGTTCGAGCAGTAATGTCAGAAGTCCGACATACGTCGGCTGCATCGCACTGATGGCTTTGCCGGTCATTACTGCATGCTCCTCCCACATCTCTCTGCCGCCCAGGCCGGATATGAACGTGACGGACGACTTGATGCCGGACTCCTCGATCTTCTGCACTGCTTCAATGTTCTGAGCGTTTGTCACGCCCTTGTCTATCATTTCCAGCACTTGATCGCTACCCGATTCCGCACCCAGATAAACCATGCCGATGCCGGCATCGCGCAGCTGTTCCAGTTCTGCCGGCGTCTTCATGAGGACGTCGCGTGTCGAACCGTAGGTGCTGACCTGTTCGCATTCCGGGAACAGCTCCTTTATCCTGCTGAGTACTGTCATCAGTTTATCATTCGCCAGACAGAGCGCGTCGCCGTCACAGAGGAAGATTTTTTTAACATAACTGTAGTTCGCTCTCGCCCAGTCAAGATCTGCGAGAACATCTTCCTGCGGGCGCAGTCTGAACTGCTTCGCTTTATACATGCTGCAGAACGTACATCTGTTGTGCGAACATCCGACCGTCACCTGCAGAAGCAGACTGTATGCTTCGCTCGGCGGTCTGTAAATATCTCCAATATACTGCATGCTACATCCTTTCAGGCGCTTCCATACCCAGCAGCGCGAGGCAGTTTCTTATTGCTGTCCTGGCAGCTGCGACCATCGCTATCTTTGCCGTTTTTTCGTCTTCGTCGTCAACGAGTATGTATTCGTCGTGATAGAACTTATTGAAAGCCTGTGCGATATCCACTGTATGCCTGGTGACTATCGAAGGCTCATATTTCCCGGCTGCTTCTATTACTACCTCAGGCAGTCTGTATATCAGCTTGGCAAGTTCATATGCCGAATCACCCGCGATGTATTCTGTATGAAGAGACTCTGCACCCATGGCTTTCGCTACAGCCGCTTCGCCGGCTTTCCTCAAAATGCTGGAAGCTCTGGCGTATGTATACTGCACGTACGGTCCTGTCTCGCCGTCGAAATTCAGGACCTTATCCCATTTGAACACGTAGTCCTTTATCCTGTTGTTTGAAAGTTCCTGGAATATTACTGCGCCGATGCCGACCTTGCGTGCCGTGTCATCGATATTATCTGTAACAACGTTCTTTTCCTTTATTATTTCCTTCGTCTTTTCTACCGACTGTCTGAGTACGTCCTCCAGGAAAACCACTCTCCCTTGACGTGTAGAAAGAGTTACTACTTCGCCGTTTTCTTCCATGCTGACCATGCCGAAAGGAACGTGTACGCAGTCCTTTGCCCATTCATATCCCATGAGTTCAACAATTTTGAACCACTGCTGGAAATGAAGATTCTGCTGCGAGGCCACTACGTAGATGCACTTGTCGAAATCGTAAGTTTCTTTTCTGTACAGAGCGGCTGCTATATCTCTTGTAATATACAATGACGATCCGTCAGACTTTGTTATCAGCGCCGGTGTGAGTCCATACGGCTCAAGGTCTACTATCTCCGCGCCCTGTGACTCTTCCAGCAGGCCTTTGTCTTTCAGTTCCTGCACTACAGCAGGCATTTTATCCGAATAGAAACTTTCTCCGGCATATGAATCAAATTCTATGCCGAGAAGATCGTAAACTTTATGGAACTCCTTGAGTGACTCCTCGCGGAACCATTTCCAGATTTCGACCTCAGCGGCTTCCCCGTGCTCGAGTTTTGTGAATGTATCACGTGCTTCCTGTTCGAGAGCAGGATCTTTTTCCGCTTCTTCGTGGAATTTTGTATAGTATGAGAGCAACGTCTTTATCGGCTCGCGCCTGACATCCTCTTCGTTGCCCCAGTGTCTGTAGGCAGTGATCATCTTGCCGAACTGAGTCCCGTAATCGCCGAGATGATTTATTCTGACAGTATTATATCCCAGACTCGCATATATCTTATACAGAGCATTTCCGATGACTGTACTTCTGATATGTCCTATGTGAAACGGCTTGGCGATATTCGGCGAACTGTATTCTACGATGACAGTCCTGCCGCTGCCCAGATCACTTTTCGCATAATCGTCTCCTCTGTCTTCGACTTCTCTGATAAGCTCCCCGATAAATGCCTCGCGTGATATGAAAATATTCACATAGGCGTTAATGTTCTCGACTTTGGCAAAGTTCCCGTTTCCTGATATTTTTTCAGCGATCTCGGCCGCTATAAGCGGCGGCGCCTTATGATATTCTTTTGCCAGTCTGAAGCACGGGAAAGCATAGTCTCCCATCTTTTCATCCGCAGGCACTTCAATAAGAGCCTCTATATCTTCCTTTGTCAGGCCTGATGCGGCATCTTTGATTATTTCCGCTATCCTGCTCTTGTAATCAATCATCTACTCTCTCCTTCTCCGTAATGATCCTTATTCCATGGTCCAGGAGTATCTTGGCAAATACCCCGTCGCCGATTACAGTCGTGTGCGAGAATGTCCCGTCATAGATCGTTCCGCATCCGCATGAAGGGCTGTTTGCTTTCAGTATGGCTCCTTCTATCTTTTCCTCCCGGACAAGTGCTTCATCCAGAATCACTTTGTACGCACTCTCCGCGCCTGCCCTGAAGGCATCTGTCATATCCTCGCCGTCGGCATTATATACTCTTCCTTTTCGTATCTCGCACGGATCTCTCGGTGACAGAAGTCCGGCAAGAGTTTCCGGACACACCGCGCAGATGCTGTGCGTGGAAGCGAATTCCTTCACCCATGCTGTCTCGTTGCTGCCTCCGTCATATTTGCATTTTGTACCAAGCAGACATGCACTGATTATATACATAATAACACCTTCTTTACTTTTTCATTGTCACGATGGTCACACCGTCACCGCCTTCATTGTATCCCCCCTTGCGGAAACTTTCAACGCGCCGGCTTTTTTTCAGAAGATCATGTATTCCTTTTTTGAGAATTCCCTCTCCTCTGCCGTGTATTATCGTGACTGTCTCGACTCCTGCCATAAATACATCATCGAGATATTTTTCCACATTTACCAGCGCCTCATCGAGGTTCTGTCCTCTGACATCCACCTGTATCGGCACTGATTTTGCTTTTATTCTGTACATGTTTCCATAACTTGCGGAAGCATGCCGCTTTCTTGCTTCTTTTCCTTCCAGTATCAGCTTCAGATCTCCGGTATCCACTCTGACCTTTAGCGGCCCGACCTGAACGCTGACCTTCCCGCGGTCGTCAGGCAGGGAAATTATCTCACCGTTCTCGTTCAGCGTCATGACCTTAACTCTGTCGCCTATCTTGATATCTTCAACGCTCACAGGGTTGTCATTAACTTCTTTTATGAATTTTTCGCGATACCTCCCGGCGGCATCTTTGATCTTTTTCCTGTCTGCATCAAACTTCTTGTTCCGTTCTCCGAGGCTTTCTATTTTCGAAAGTTCCCTCAGATCTTCCTGGACCTCTTTCGATACCTCCCTGGCTTCAGAAATGATCTCACGCGCCTGTCTCTTGGCATCGTTCAGGATATTCTCCTGCTTTTCCTCGAGCGCGCGCTGTTTCTTTTTCCACTCCTCCTGCTCTTTTTTCATGGATATGTTCAGCCTTATAGCTTCGTCGCGTCCTTCCTCCGCCAGCTTCCTGTCCTTGTCAATGGAAGCGATGACATCTTCGAATGCGATATCTCCGGTATCCATCAGCATCTTCGAACGGTCTATCAGTTCTCCCGGAAGCCCGAGCTTCTGGGATATTTCAAACGCATTCGATTTGCCCGGCAGTCCTATGGAAAGCTTGTACGTCGGTGACAGCGTATCAACATCGAATTCCATCGAGGCATTTTCCACACCGTCTTCGGTAAGCGCATACTTTTTTAGTTCCGTGTAATGCGTAGTCGCCAGAACAGTTGCACCCTTTTTTCTGAGGTCCTCCAATATCGATATCGCCAGCGCGGCGCCTTCTGCAGGATCTGTTCCCGCCCCGAGCTCATCCAGCAGGGTCAGAGTCCCCGGTCTTGCTTTCTCGACGATTTCAACAATGTTCGTCATGTGCGAACTGAATGTCGAAAGGCTCTGTTCTATACTCTGCTCATCACCGATATCTGCAAATACATCATCAAATACAGGTATCCGGCTTCCTGATGAAGCGGGAATGTGCAGGCCGGTCTGCGCCATCATGCACAGAAGTCCGACAGTCTTCAGCGTGACAGTCTTGCCGCCGGTATTCGGCCCGGTTATGATGAGTGAAGTAAATTCTTTCCCGCATCGCACATCTATAGGCACCACCTTTTTCTGATCTATCAGCGGATGCCTGGCCAGTTTCAGATCGAGCTCTCCTTTTTCCGATACCTCCGGCATTTCCGCCTGCTGCACAGACGCCAGTTTTCCTTTCGCCATTATCAGATCCAGCTGTACGAGAAGTTCCTGATTGTTTTTCAGGCTAGCGTAATGTTCAGATACTCTTGACGACAGATCAGCAAGTATGCGGTCGATCTCTTTTTTCTCCGCGATCTCCAGTTCCCGCAGTTCATTATTCAGATTTACGATCGCCTGAGGTTCTATGAATACTGTTGCTCCGGTCTGCGACTGGTCGTGCACTATTCCCGGGAACTTGGCTTTATGTTCCGCTTTGACCGGAATAACATACCTGCCGTCCCTCATCGTGACTATCGAATCCTGCAGCATCGGCCTGTTGGCTTCGCTGTTCACAATGTGGTCCATCCTGACTTTAATGGCTTCATTCTGTCTCTGTATCGAGCGCCGTATAGTGCGCAGTTCGCTGCTGGCATTGTCCGCCATTTCATCTTCCGAAATAATACAGCGGTCGATATCCTCCTCCAGGTCTTTGAATACTGCCACGACCTCAGTGATGCTCTCAAGAATCGGAAGTTCCGGCACATCGCCCTTCATATAGACGGTAACGCTCCTCGCAACAGAAAGATTATACAATATGCGGAGCAGCTGTCCCATGTTAAGAGAACCGCCTTTTTTAGTCAGCTCGAGAAAGTCTCCGATGTCGTAGAAATTTCCCAGAGGAAGCGGTCCTTTATGCGTGATCAGACATACGGCTTCGGCAGTTTCATCAAGCGTGTCTCTGACAATACGAATGTCATTAGAAGGCTGAAGCTCGGAGATGATTTTTTTTGTCATCTCTGAGCCTGCCTGATCACTTAGCATGTTGATTATTTTGTCGTATTCGAGAACTCTAATGGCTTTCGCGTTCATTTCTCTCCCATTCCATTTCGTTCTTCATCTTTTCGAGTTCACTCTTAAGCTGAATATTCTCCATCTGGATATCGAAATAATTGTTCTCCAGATCTTTAAACTTCTTTTCCGAGGCAGCAACTGCTTCCTTCGATCCTTTTTCGATCTCGGCTTTCATCTCCTGCTCTCTGCGTATGAGCTCCCCGATTTCCTTATCCTTGCCGTTGACCTGTCCGAGCAGCTGATCTTTCTGCTTTCTGATTTCTTCGATCTCCGCTCTTGTCTGTTCTCTCAGATCGCTGAGAGTCTTCTGGCTCTCTTCCTTCTGATCGATGTAATTGGTCTTGGCCTCTTCCCAGAGCTGTGTGTACTTCTGATTATCGTCCTCCAGCTTCACATTGCGCCGCTCCAGGTCTTCTATGCGTGCCTGCAGGTCAAAGTACTCTTCGGCTATATTCACAGCAGCCAGCACGGCGATGGAAGACATGGCTCCCATCGCACAGCTGTCTGATATCTCCGTCATTTTATCATCGACATGAGCGGCCAGCTTTATGATGTCTTCACGCGGCTTGTCTCCCGCTACTGTATACTCCTTGCCGTAAATCGTGACCGTGACTTTGTTTCCCATAGGTGATTCCTCCTATTCCTCTCTCAGGACAGCGTTGAAATCTTTTTCGAGTTCTTCCAGGACTTTTTCGTGAACAGCATTCGTTTCCTCATCTGTCAGAGTTTTGTTCAGATCTCTGTATGTGAGTGTGAACGCCGCGCTCTTCTTGCCCTCGTCGACCTGTTCGCCTCTGTATATGTCGAACAGTTTTACACTTTCAAGCAGTTTCCCGCCGGCCTTTCTGATTGCCTTTTCTATCGTTCCGACAGCTATGTCATCATCCAGAACGACAGCTATGTCTCTGGATGTCGACGGATAGATCGGCAGCGGATGATAACTCACTTCTGTGTCCGCCATCATCTGTACAAGATTGAACATGATCTCGCATATGTATACTCTCCCGCTGATGCCGTAATTAGCGGCAACATCAGGATGCACTTCTCCCATTATGCCTATTTCACACGGCTGGTTCATAGCGCTGTCTGCCATCATTCTGATCATGTCGGACATCATGTCAATGTCTTCTGTGTCTATATCTTCAGCCTTTTTGGACTGGAGCTTATCGGACATTTCCCTGATACGGTCTGCTGTCTGCGCATCATTTCCGGATCCTTCCCCGGCAATGATCCTCGCGCATCTTCCCGGATGATACACCCCGTATTCGGTTTCTGCTTCAAACGTCAGATTGCCGATCCCGAACTCTTCGAGGAGAGCTTCAACTACACCTTTAAGTGTGAAGAAATCCGCTCCGTCGCCGTACATGCCGATACATATCGAATACGGCTCGTCCGGAAGATCTTTCTCTCCGGTTTCTTTCGGTATGAAAGTTTTTCCGACTTCATAGCATCTGACGGATTCCACTGATCTCGCGTAGTTTCTTCCGAGCACATCCATCATGTTAGGTGTCAGAAGTGTTCTCATTACCGAAGTCTCATCTCCGAGAGGATTCTTTATTTCCACAAAATTTCTTTCCCAGGAATCTTCAGGGATCCGGATCTTGTCAGGACCTGCAGGATCCACGAATGAATATGTCTGTATCTCGTTGAATCCCATCGAGCAGAGGGTGTCACGCGCGAGATTCCTCATCTGACGGTCTTTCGGCGTTTCGGCCGGTGTGCTGTTTTTCGGCAGAGTCATAGGAATGCGGTCGAATCCGTACATCCTGCCGACTTCTTCCACATAATCTTCTTCAATGCTCAGATCGTTCCTGATCGTCGGAGATGTGCAGACCATTACGTCGCCTTCACCTTCAACTTCGATTTCCAGCGATCTGAGATAGCTTTCCATATCTGATCTCGGTATGTCTGTTCCGAGCACTTTATTGACGCGGCTGACTCTTACATCTGTTTTTACAGGCTGCTTCACATTAGGATATACATCCACTGCGCCTTCACATACAGTACCGATCCCGAGAATTTCTACCAGTCTGCAGAACCTGTCGGCAGCATCCCGGCACTGATTAGGGTCGAGACTCTTTTCGAATCTGATGGCAGCTTCTGTTCTGAGGCCGAGCTTCTTGCCGGTATGTCTGATATTTTCTCCGTTGAACGTAGCAGACTCGACCAGAATGGTTGTTGTATCGTTCTGGATCTCCGACTGCAGTCCGCCCATGACGCCAGCAATGGCGGAACCTTTTTTCCCGTCTTTTATCAGCAGCATCGTGCTGTCGAGCGTTCTTTCCTGTCCGTCGAGCGTCGTGAACTTTTCTCCGTTCCGGGCTCTTTCGACCACGATCTTATTATCCTCGATCGTTCTCAGATCGAATGCGTGCATAGGCTGACCGTATTCGAGCATGACGAAATTCGTAAGATCAACTATGTTGTTTATTGGTCTCATGCCTCCGAGCATCAGTCTCTTCTGTATCCACCACGGGCTCTCCCCGATCTTTACGTCTTTGATTATTCTTGCGCAGTATCTCGGACACAGATCAGGATCCTTTATTTCGATGCTGATATGATCAGAGCTCTTCTCGCTGTCCTCGTGCTCTATCTTTGTGTCCGGATAGTGCAGTTCTTCTCCGAACGTGGCCGCTGATTCTCTGGCCATGCCTACCATGCAGAGACAGTCCGGTCTGATCGGCGTGATCTCGAAATCAACAACATCCTGTTTCAGGCCGAGCGCCTCTTCAAGATCGTCTCCCGCTTTGAGGCCGGCATCTTCCGGAAGTATCCAGATGCCTTCGCGGCTCGAATACGGTGCGACTTTATCATCATACCCGAGCTCTGTGCATGAAAGCATTACTGCATTCGACATTATGCCGCGCATCTCATGCGATTCGATATGAACCGGCTCGCCGGTATCCGGCTGGCCGTGCATTGGTCCCGGAACAGTACCGCCCGCCAGAACAACAGGAACGGTCAGTCCTTCGGATATTCCTTTTACGATGTTAGGCGCTCCCGTTATAACTGTAACCGGTTCTCCGCTGCCGACATCCACTTTGCATACGACAAGATGATCCGCCTGCGGATGCCTGTCAATGCTGATTATTTTCCCTGCTACGACTTTTTCCATAGTTTTGTTGTAGAAGTTTATGACCTCGAGGTTCGAGCCGGACATTGTCATCCTGTCTGCGAACTCCTGGGTCGATTTATCCATTTTTGTATAATCGTTGAGCCATTCTACTGGTACTAACATTTTCTTTCCTCCTATTTGAACTGATCGATGAAACGCATATCATTTTCGTAAAGCAGACGAATGTCGTCGATGCCGTACTTGAGCATAGCAACTCTCTCTATGCCCATGCCGAAAGCGAACGCGGTATACTTTTCCGTGTCCACATTTCCGACTTTAAGTACGTTAGGATGCGTTTCGCCGCAGCCGAGTATTTCTATCCAGCCGCTGCCTTTGCATACGTTGCAGCCTTTGCCTCCGCACTTGAAGCAGCTCACGTCCACTTCCGCACTCGGCTCTGTAAACGGGAAATAGTGAGGTCTGAACTTTGTCTTCGTGTCCGATCCGAACATCTGCTTGGCAAATTCGTCAAGTGTTCCCTTGAGATCTGCAAGCGTTATGCCCTCGTCTACTACCATGCCCTCTACCTGATGGAACATCGGCGAATGCGTGGCATCCGGTGTATCTCTTCTGAAGCATCTTCCCGGTACTACGATTTTGAACGGTATGTCCTTTGTAAGCAGCGCTCTTGTCTCGCACGGAGATGTCTGTGTTCTGAGAAGTATGTCGTCAGACACATAAAATGTATCGGTAATGTCTCTGCTCGGGTGGTCGTCAGGTGTATTAAGCGAATCGAAGTTGTAGAAAACTGTTTCAACTTCCGGTCCTTCGTACACCGAGAATCCCATCGACTGGAATATTCTTACGATTTCGTCTTCAACTATCGCGAGCGGGTGTTTCGTGCCGATGCGTATGTTTTTGCCCGGTTCCGTAACATCGATCTTCTCCAGCTTGAACTGCGCGGCTTTTTCAGCCTGTCTGACCTGTTCGAGTTTTTCATTGATCATATTCTCGACTTTTGACTTGGCGATATTCGCCGCCTTGCCGAGCTCTTTTCTCTCTTCAGGCGAAAGTTTGCCCATCTGTTTAAGAACGCTTGTGATCTCGCCTTTTTTACCGAGATATCTGATTCTTATATCATTCGTTTCAGCCTGTGTTCTGGCCTCTGCGAGTCTGGCTTTCGCTTCTTCCATGATTTTGCTTAAATCGTTATCCATTTTTCTTTACCTTTCCTATAGATTGATACATGAGTACTCCGGCTGCAACCGCCGCATTCAGCGAATCGACTTCACCGCTCATCGGTATCTTTATATTCAAACAGGTACGTCTCTTGAAATCTTCCGACATCCCGTTTCCTTCATTTCCTATGACCAGAGCAATATTCTCGCTGAGATCTTCCTCGTAGTAATATTTCTCCGCGTCGAGGCTTGTTCCGACGATCTTCTTTTCTCCCCGCACAAGCAGAGCCGCTGCCGTTTCCGGAGTGTCCGCCGCATAGACAGGAATCCTGAACAGCGATCCCATAGCGCTCCGCACTACTTTTGGTGAATAAACATCACCCGTGCCCCTGACTGTGAGCACCCCGCTGTAACCTGCCGCATCTGCAGTCCTGATGATCGTTCCAATATTGCCGGGGTCCTGCAGACCGTCAAGAACCACCACATTGCCGCGGCCCTCGGCGATCCTCCCGAGAAAAACTTCTTCTGTCATTTCCGGTTTTCTTACTATAGCCATGATCCCCTGGCTTGTTTCTGTCTGGGCAACCTTCGAAAAAAGCTTGCCCATAATAAAGGCTGTGTCCACTCCCGGAAAATCCGTCTGTTTGTGGTAATCTTCGCGCACGATGATATTCTCCGCCTGTCCGGCCTTGAACGCTTCATCGACCAGCTTCGAACCTTCGACGAGATACATGCCGAACTTGTCCCGGTATTTTTTCATGCCGAGCTTCACACATGTCTTGTATATTCTGTTCTGATCAGATGTTATCATCTCCATCGCAGTGATCATTTCCCCTTTTTAAAACAAAAGCCGGCTGCAAAAACCGGCTTTTCAAATCTTTTGTTTAAGCACCAAGCCGCTATACCGTTATGTCTTATTTCAAAAACGACGGTATGTCAAACTTGGATGACGAATTGCTTCCATCCATGTGATTCAGAACATCAGAAAGCGTCTGATCTTTCGTATGTCCCTGATGGTTCGCATCTCCTGCCGCAGCTCCTTCAGCTGTATCCGTCTGACTGTCATCGTCATCCGGATCAGCGAGCCCGTATCCTTTTTTATATTCTCCCGGAGCATTCTCGAATCCTGTTGCCAGGACCGTAACGCTCATTTCGTCCTTCATCTCTTCTTTTATGGCTGCGCCGAATATGATAATGGCATCCTTATCCGCCACGCTCTCGATCTGGTTCGCGGCTTCATTGACATCCATCATGCCGATATCGTATCCGCCCGTGACATTGAGCAGGATAGCCTTGGCACCCGCAACTGTCGTCTCCAGAAGAGGACTTTCGATCGCTTCTGTAACAGCATCCATGACTTTGTTTTCGCCAACGCCGTGACCGATGCCCATGTGAGCTATGCCTCTGTCTCTCATAACTGTCTCCACATCCGCGAAATCGAGGTTTATCAGACCGTCATCACCGATAAGATCAGTAATGCCCTGAACGCCCTGTCTCAGGACTTCATCCGCCATATTGAAGGCTTCTATGAGTGTTGTGTTGGCATCTGCTATCTGCAGCAGTTTATCATTCGGTACAACTACGATAGAATCCACATAATCCTTGAGGAACTTTATGCCGAGATCAGCGTGTTCCTTACGCTTGCGCCCTTCGAACGCAAACGGCTTTGTGACTACCGCCACCGTAAGAATACCTTTATCTTTAGCTATCTTCGCAATGATAGGAGCCGCTCCTGTTCCTGTGCCGCCGCCCATGCCGGCAGTAACGAACACCATTTCGGCGTTCTCTATCTTCGCAGATATATCTTCCATATTTTCTTCGGCCGAACGCTGTCCTACCTCAGGGTTGCCTCCCGCTCCCAGCCCTTTTGTGAGCTTGTCGCCTATCTGAAGTTTGTTTTCCGATTTGCATCCGTTCAAAGCTTGTTTATCCGTATTGACAGCCAGGAATTCTACTCCTTTAAGATCAGCGTCGATCATTCTGTTGACTGCGTTGCAGCCGCCTCCGCCCACGCCGATTACAATAATCTTGGCATTGCTCTCATCATTCACTTCGAATTGTAACATAGACTGCCTTTCCTCCTGAATATATTATTCAAAAAACTTATTTGTATTATATCACAAGAATGTGGTGTTTGCACCGATTTTACTATTTTATCTTGGGACTATACGAAAAATATTTGTCTGCGCCGACTGAGATGGTACCTTTTTTGACCTTCTTTTTGTATAAATCATATAAGACTTTCTCAATGTCGCCGTTCTTTATATGCTTGATTATATTATCCGGAGTCCCGCACAGTTCCAGTTTATCATATATATATGCCTTGACTGTCCTGTCTCCCATAACGATTTTCTTAAAATACAGGTCACGCTTGTCCATAAGTTCCAGCAGCGTCAGCGTATCATCAAGTACCGATTCATGCTGTACCGATATTATTTCACCGGGCTGCGCATTTTTCACTTTCAGACCCTGCAGCATCGTATATTTATGAGGCTTTTTCAGTTTGTCTATGACAAATCCCGTCTTGTCGATTATCGTGTACCGTTTCCCGATCAGAATAGCCGCAATCGGTTTTCTTTCAGTTACTGATATCACGATCTTGTTCGGAAGTTTCATGCTGACATCGACAGTTTTTATATACGTGCTTTTTTTGATGCTGCTTTTTATCCCGCTGCGGTGAATGAGACCGCGTACAAAAATGTTCTCGCCCTGCTTCACTCCCGACATCTTCACGATCCGGCTTGATGAAAAATGCTCCGCGCCCGTGACTTTGACGCTATCAATGCTGAAATATGACGAAAGCAGAAAAGCCGAAACGCCGGCTATAAGTGCTGCGGCAATACAAAATCTGAGGAAGTAATGTTTTTTTCTGTGTTTCTTCCTCGGTCTCTGCGGCGCCTCGTCATGCAGCGGTTCTTCTTCAACCGCCTCCTGACCGTCAGGCTCCTTGTCCTCATCGCCGAAGTAATCATCATATCCGGGACTTTTCGTATAATCGTAACCGTCCATATATCCCGAATAATCTTCAAGATGATCCTCGGCAGAGACATTATAATAGCTTTCTTCTCTGCTTTTTTCCTCGTCTTCCCTGTTGCCCATCTGTCTCCGAATATGCTCTATGAGAGCATGCTGTAATAAATAATATCCGCTGCGTCTGCCGGTGATGTCTTCCTGCTTTGTTCAGCCATCGCCTCGAGCTTCGTGCGGTCGTTTTTAAGGTCATCCACCGCCCGGAAAAGGCTCTCTCCGGACAGATCTTTCTCAGGCAGAATGATCGCGCCGCCCTTGTCAGCTACTGCTTTCGCATTGAAAGTCTGATGATCCCCCGTAACATTCGGTGAAGGTATCAGTATCGACGGCTTCCCGCAGATATTTATTTCCGAAACCGTGAGCGCTCCGCTTCTCGATACAACAATGTCACAGGCCGAAAGATAATATTGCATGTTATTGATGTATTCCATAACATGAATGTTGCTGCTCAGTTCGATGTCCATATCTCCTATTTCCTGCTTTATGAGGTCATAGTAAAATTTTCCCGTTCCGAAAAACACCTGCACGCCGGCAGCGCCGTTGTAATTTTTCACCAGCTCGAGCATCGCTTTGTTTATCCTGCCCGCTCCCTGGCTTCCGCCGAAAGCCAGGACAGTAAAATCATCTTTTGGTATCCCGAGCTCTTCCCTTGCCTGATTCTGTTCCACGGTGAAAAACTCTGACCTTACAGGATTTCCCGTTACGACCAGCTTATCCTGCTTTTTGAAATACTGCGCCGCTTCTTCAAAACCCAGGAATACTTTCTCGCAGCATCCTTCAAGCATTTTGTTCGTCATGCCCGGTATCGCGTTCGATTCATGTATATAGCATGGTATCCCGAGCGTTGCCGCCGCCTTTATGACCGGTGCGCTTACATAGCCGCCGGTGCCGATAACAATATCCGGCTTGAATTCCCGCATGATTTTTATCGCTTTGCTTTTTCCGCCCGTATAATCGTGAAGTGTCTTGAAATTCTTTAACATGTTTTTTCTGTGAAATCCGCTGGCTGTCACAAATTTGATCGGATACCCGTGCTTCGGAACGATATCCTTTTCCAGACCGTGCAGCGTACCTATGAAAAGGATCTCGCTGTCGTGCGTCTTTTCCAGTATCTTATCCGCTATTGCAATTGCAGGATAGATGTGTCCGCCGGTCCCGCCGCCGGTCATAATAACTCTCATTTTACCTCCTGAGCCTCCACTTTCGGTATAGACGTATGTCTTGATATATTCAACAGGATCCCCGCGGAACCCATAAACAGCCACAGCGCGTTTCCGCCGTAGCTCACAAACGGCAATGTTACTCCGGTCGGCGGCATCGACGATGTCACGACCGCAATATTCATCATTACTTGTATCCCTATCATCAGCGTTATGCCCGATGCCAGCAGCATGCCGAATCTGTCCGGCGCATGCATGGCAATGAGAATGCCTCTCCAGATCAGGAAAATATACGCTGTCATCAGCAGGATTATCCCTAAATATCCGAGTTCCTCTCCGATTATCGCCAGTATGAAATCATTCTGCGGTTCCGGCAGATACAGACTCTTCTGTATGCTGTTTCCGAGTCCGACTCCGAACATTCCTCCCGATCCCAGTGCAAACAGCGACTGGACAACCTGATATCCGTTTCCGCTCATCTGTGCAAACGGATCTGTAAAACTGACTACTCTGTTGAGTCTGTACTCGCTTCCCGACATGAATATCAGCATAAGCGAGCCGGCTGCTCCGAGCCCTATAAGACCGCCGAGATACCGCCAGTACAATCCGTCGACAAACATCATCATGACGATGATCCCCACTATCGTTATCGCCGTCGACATGTTCGGCTGTTTCATGATCAGTCCGCCGACCACTCCCGCCAGAAGCAGCATCGGAATTATGCCGTCTTTTATCGAATTCACTCTGCCCGGCTTTTCGCTGAGATAATACGCCACAAATATCACAACACAAATCTTGGCTATTTCACCCGGCATGATCGTTGTGAATCCCAGACTTATCCATCTCTGCGCCCCCTGTATCGTTACACCGAGCGGAGTCAGCACCGCGACCAGCAGCAATACAGCGATGATCATAAATATCTTGGCGGCTTTTCTCAGTTCTCTGTAATCGATCAGCGCCATCAGCAGGAACAGACCCGTCCCCGTAACTGCAAAAAACATATCTTTGATCAGATACGTATACGGTGTTCCGCCGGCATTTATAGCGCTGTAATAACTCGAGCTGAAAACCATTACTATGCCGAATATCACGAGAGCGTACATAATTATTACAAGAACAAAATCTCCCGATCCGAGGTCGGTTTTTTTGAACCTGTACTTCGTCGAACGTCTCTTTGCAGGCCGCGCTTTTTTTTCAGTTTTTACTGTGGTCCGCTTGCGTTTCGGCATTATTTCTCCAGTTTCTTCACGCAGGCTTTGAAATCTTTCCCGCGCTCTTCAAAATTAGGATACATATCCCAGCTTGCGCAGGCGGGCGACAGGAGAACAGTATCCCCCGGCTTTGCGAGCCTGAACGCCTCGTTCACGCAGTCTTCCATATCCTTTACTATTATCGTATGTGTAAACCCCATACGCTCTGCTGTCTCTTTTATTTTTACAGCGGTCTTTCCGAGAAGGACCGCGTACTTGACTTTGCTTCCGAATGCTCCGACGAAGTCATCGTACTTCGATCCCTTGTCGTATCCGCCGGCGATGATAATGACATCGCCCTTGATCGCCTGTATCGCCTTTATGGCCGCATCAGGATTGGTCCCCTTGGAATCGTTGACGAATTTCACTCCGTCTACTTCACCGCATGGTTCGATCCGGTGCTCTACGCCTTTGAACTCCTTTAATGTCTTTGTGATCACCTCTGGTTCCACGCCCGCGAAAAACGCTATCGCCGCAGCGGCGAGCGCATTTTCTAGATTGTGCGATCCCGGTATCTGAAGCTCTTCTGTGCCGCAGAATTCGGTGACCTTTCCGTCTCCGTCCCTGATCACGATCTTATCATTATGTATATATGCTCCGAATTTCAGCTGCTCCAGTCTGCTGAACGGAACTATCGTCGCGTTCGAATTTCTTGCCAGCGCGAAGCAGACTTTATCGTCAAAATTTATCACGACATAATCGCTCTTTTCCTGATTCATGAAAACGTTGGACTTCACCCGGCCGTAATTTTCCATCGTGTGATGTCTGTTCATATGATCCGGAGTCAGATTGAGTATGGCTGAAACAACAGGTCTGAATGTACTGACCGTCTCAAGCTGAAAACTGCTTGTCTCGGTGATCATCCACGTATCATCCGCCGCCTCCATCGCTTTCGATATTACTGCAACTCCTATATTGCCGACGACTTCGGTTTTTCGGCCGGAATTCCTGAATATCTCGCCCACAAGCGTTGTCGTTGTAGTCTTGCCGTTTGTTCCGGTGATCGCAACATATTTTCCGTGACCGCAGCGGAAAGCAATTTCGAGTTCTCCGGCGATCTCGGCTCCGGCTTCTGCCGCTTCCTTGACAAAAGGAAGGTCGGTCGGAACTCCCGGGCTGAGTACCAGCATGTCATAGGCAGAAGTATCCTTCGGTTCTTCGCCGAAAAAGCATTTTACTTTCTTCGACCTGAGATATTCCATAAGTTCAGGATCCACTTTATCTGCCGATTCACTGTCCTGCACAGATACCTTGGCTCCCATGCCCACCAGAGCTTTTGCCGCAGCAATACCGGAACGTCCAAGTCCCACAACCAGTATTTTTTTACCCTTCACAGATTTTGCTTTATCATCTTTCTTAGATTTCTTTAACATAAATATCTCCTATACTACTGCTGCATATCCTATCAGACAGCAGACAAATGTCACGAGCCAGAACATTATGACCACACGGGTTTCCTTCATTCCGCCTTCCTGGAAATGATGGTGCAGCGGTGTCATTCTGAAAATTCTTTTTCCTCCTGTCGCTTTAAAGTAGCAGACCTGAATGATAACAGACACCACCTCAAGGACGTATATCAGCCCTACGACAGGTAGAATAAGTTCCATCTTCATTACTACAGCAGCGACCGTAATGCCGCCGCCGAGCGCAAGTGAGCCTGTGTCTCCCATGAAGACCTTCGCAGGATAATGGTTCAGGACCAGGAAGCCCAGGCACGCTCCAAGCAGCGCCGCGTAAAACTGTCCTGCGTCCGTCACATCGAAAAACGCCTGCGACGCATCCGCAGGGCTTATATTCAGGAAGTTCCAGGCGGCTGAATTTGCCGTTGCCATGGCAATAAGAGCCATAGTAAAACACACTATAGCCGTTGTGCCGGCCGCCAGCCCGTCAAGCCCGTCCGTGAAATTCACGGCATTTACCATTGCCAGGAAGGTGAACACGAGGAACGGTACGAACCATATCCCGAAATCCACATATTCCTTGGCGAACGGAATGAACACCTGCGTTCCTATCCCCGAAAATTTCGCAATATATATCGACAGTGCCAGAGCAATAACGAACTGCAGAGCGAATTTCGGTTTGACCTTCAGCCCTTCATTCTGGTGTTTGACGACTTTCAGGTAGTCATCACAGAACCCCACCAGCGCGAAAAGGAGGAATCCCGCTATAATAACAGCTATGTTGCTGTTGTATATAGAATGATAAATAAACATTGTGAGGATCGCCGCCGCGATGATGGCAAAGCCTCCCATCGACGGAGTTCCCGCTTTCTTGAAATGTGATTCAGGACCCTCTTCTCTTATTTCCTGCCCGGTATGCAGCTTCTTCAGCAGCGGTATCAGAAAATATGTCAGAACAGCGCCCGCGGCCAGTCCTATCAGAGCCATTATACAGATAGTGTTAAAAGTCATATTACTTTTCCACCTCCGTCAGGACCTTCGTGACTTCCTCCAGATGAAGTCCGTGCGATGCTTTGATCAGAACGATGTCCCCTTCTTTTATATGTGCATTTCTGTCTTTTACAAACTCTTCTTTTGTCTCGTAGTAAGAAGCTATGTCACCGGCGCCTTCTGCAATATGTTTTGCCAGCGGTCCAATGGCGATCACTTCATCGACTCCGAGATCGCGTGCAAGTTTTCCCATGCGGAAATGCGCGTCAGATGACATGTCGCCGAGTTCATACATTTCTCCGAGGACTGCAACATGTCTCTTTGCCTTTTGCCCGGCCAGTATCCTGATCGCCGCGCTCATCGATTCCGGATTCGCATTGTACGTATCATCAATGACATCAAATCCTCCAAGGCCTTTTCTTACAGTAAGTCTTCCTGCAGTGAGCTCCATACCCGCGAGTCCCCTCGCCGCCTCTTTCATCGTTATACCGAGCTGTCCTCCGGCAGCGACCGCAAGCGCCGCATTAAGAGCATTATGTCTGCCCATTACAGGCAGTCTGAAATGCTGTGTCTCCCCATCATGGGCCAGGTCGAATTCTATGCCGTCCAGCCCGCATTCTTCATATCCGCTGATAACATAATCATTATCAGCATCTTCTCCCGTCATCACGACCCTGTACGTTCCTTCGGGCACTTCAGCGCCTTCCCAGTAACCGTGTCCGATATTCTCCTTGCGGAGAAAATCCTCGCCTTTGCTTGCTATCAGCACATCTCCGTTCTCGAAAAAATCGACGATTTCCATTTTAGCACGGAAAATGCTGTCACGAGTCCCGTGGAATTCTATGTGTGATACTCCAATATTCGTCATCAATGCTATATGAGGACGGATAAAATCAGCAAGTTCATGTATCTCGCCTCTCGTATACATTCCCATCTCCAGAATGGTCACTTCAGTGTCTGGCGCAAAACCAAGTATCGTCATACAGAGGCCCTGCTCCGTATTAAGATTTCCCAGATTTCTGCCGGTCCTGTACTTTGTCCTGCACACAGCATAGGTCATATCCTTCGTGCTCGTCTTGCCGGTGCTTCCTGTTATCCCGATGCGCATAGAATCGAGCGACATCAGATAGTCCTTCGCCAGCGCTCTCATGGCCGCTGAAGTATCTTCAACTTTTACCGCAGTAATGTCTTTTCTTCCCGCTGCGGCTTTTCTGAATGCATCCTCGTCAGAAATGACCATGAAACGGCCTCCCGACTCTATGACATTCCCGATAAATTCATGCCCGTCGCGATTTTCTCCGGCAAGTGCAAAAAAAAGGCTTTCTTTCCCGGCTTCCCGGGAATCAGCAAAAGCCCTGTCAACGGCCGCCTCTCCGTTTCCGGAAATAACAGTGCCGCCTGTTATTTCCGCTATTTTATCTATAGTATATTTTTTCATTATCAATACTCCTGTCTGCCAAAAATGCACATAATATTATACTACTTTTTGCACTACTTATCATCCGCTAAATTCATATACTGCAAAGAGTTTTTGATCACATATCTTGCGCCAGGCGCGGCGACAACTCCGCCGTGTGACTGGTCAGAAGGCCTGTCAACCAGGAACAGCACCGCTATCTTCGGGTCATCCATCGGCGCCATGCCGACAAAAGAAGCAACTACATCATCGGAATATTTTCCGTTCACCACGACCTGCGCCGTACCGGTTTTTCCTCCGACTTTCACGCCTTTGATCTTGGCCTTTTCGCCGCCTCCCTTATCTACAACGAACTGCATTATTTTTTTCATCTTGCCGGCTGTGTCCTCGGATATCACCTGACGTACTTTTACCGAGTCGTAAGTTTTTACCGTCTTGCCCTTCGAGTCCTTGATGGACTTTACAAGATGCGGCTGCATCATCATACCGTCGTTCCCGATGGCGCTTATCGCCGTCAGAAGCTGTATCGGCGTGACGGATATGCCCTGGCCGTAGCCCTGCGTTGCAAGATTCACCTTGCTGTCTTTTAACTGTGCCTTCGTCATGACAACGCCCTGTCCTTCGCCCGGGAAATCCACTCCGGTTTTTTCCGTGACTCCGAAAAGGCCCATGTAATTATAAAATGTCGATGCGCCTATTCTCATGGCCAGCGTGGCAAATACAGGGTTGCATGAATTCCCTACCGCTTCCTCGAGGTCCTGGTCGCCGTGCGGCTCCCTCCAGCTCCAGCATTTCAGCGTCGTCCCTTCGACATTGATCGACCCGCTGTCATAGAAATGCTCACTCATGTTAGTCTTGTTTTCTTCCAGTGCCATCGATGCTGTCAGGAGTTTGAATGTTGAACCCGGTTCATAAATGTCCTGAATAGGTGTACATCTCCACATTTTCTGGAGATATTTCAGTTTCTGAGTATCGCTGAGACTCTTATATTTTGCTTTTGCCGCAGAGCCGACAGGAGTCCTCGGCTCGTTCGGATCATATCCCGGATAGGAGGAACATGCCAGTATCTCTCCTGTCTTCGGATCCATCACAAGACAGGATACGCGCCTTGCATTTGAACTTTTTCTGATTTTTTTACATGCGGTCTCCGCATACTGCTGTATTACTGCATCAATTGTTGTCTCAACTGTATATCCGTCCTGCGCGCTTTCGTATCTCTGCGTACCGGATGTCACGAGGTTGCCGAGTACGTCCTTGTTGTATACCCATCTGCCGTCTATACCTTTCAGGTATGAATTGTACTCGAGCTCCAGTCCCGCAAGTCCTTCGTTGTCATCAGTTACGCTGCCGAGAAGCTGAGATGCGAAATTCCCCTGAGGATAATATCGCTTTGTCTGCTCTGTTATCTCTATCCCGGCAAGATTCATTTTCCTGACCTTATCCGCCTGAGATGCGCTTGCATATTTAACGATCTTGACCACACTCGATTTGCCGGAAACAGCGTCCATGATATCTTTTGAACTAACGTCAAGAACGCCGCTGAGTTTATCGGCGACTTTCTGCATTTTTTCATTATTTGCTTCTTTTGTTTTTGCCGTCTCGATAGATGACGGTCTTACCCAAATAGAATATTTTATGATGCTTTCCGCAAGGTGAGTCCCGTTGCGGTCATCTATGCATCCGCGTTTGGCCTGTATGACGGCGTCTTCCGTCTGCTGCGCCTCTGCCATGCGTTTATAGTCATCGCCTTTCACGATCTGAATGTAACCCACACGGAAACACAACAACACCATTACCGCCGCAAAAATAATAAAAGCGATGACCAGGCGTTTTTTATTCAGTATTGTAACAGATCTGCGCTGCGCCATTTGCTTTTATGTTCCTTCTTTCTTCATTCTGCATTTCACTAATAGAAAGAGTCAGGCAACCTCACTGGTCCGTTTTTTAGTTGTCTGACTCATTTCTACTATATGAAATTATTTCACAACAAGCTGAGCCTGTTCCGGCTGATCAATCAAACGCTTGTTTTTTCAATAAACCGGCAAAATTATCTTGCGGCTTGTCCGCCGTTGTCAGTTGTACATATTTCTTTCCGCTCGGATATACCATGCCCAGCGATTTCGATGCTTTGACTGCTATAGTACTTGTATTTGTAGCTCCGTCGAGTTTCGTCTGCAGCGTATCCACTTCACTCTGAAGCGCTTCATTTGACGCCTTCAGCTGGTTATTCTGATACGTGACAGATGCTACGAACGCTGAAGATATGACCATCCCTATACAAATAAGGCCGATGACCAGTACAAGCATGATCATTCTTTTTTTGTCCGCCGCCGTGATATCACTGCTCCTGTGCGAGCCTGTCTTCGGCGCGACATCAATGCTGTAATTTCTATTGTAGCTCCGCTGTTGCTGATTCCATTGCTGAGCTGTCATCATAATGGTCAGATCCTTTCCGCTACTCTCAGCTTCGCGCTCCGTGATCTCGGATTATTTTCGAGTTCTTCTTCACCCGGAACGATCGGCTTTCCTGTAACTTTTTTTATATCTGCAACTTTTCCGCACACGCATACCGGAAAATCAGGAGGGCATGTGCACGGATCAGCCCTGTCCCTGAAAATATCTTTTACTATTCTGTCTTCAAGAGAATGGAATGTTATTATGCATAATCTTCCGCCCGGCGACAGGACGTCCAGGAACTCGGATACTGCCCTGCTGAGCTGTCCCAGCTCATCGTTGACTTCTATCCTTATTGCCTGAAATGTTCTCTTGGCGGGATGCGGTCCGTTCCGTCTTGCGGAAGCGGGTATCGCCGCCTTGATGATTTCCACCAGTCTGCCGGTCGTCTCGATCGGAGCCTCTTCTCTCGCATCTACGATGAACTTGCTGATTCTGGAAGCCCATCTCTCTTCTCCGTATTTTTTAATAATATCCGTAAGATCTTTTTCACCGTATGTATTGACGATGTCATATGCGGTAAAAGTATCTTCCCGGCTCATCCTCATGTCCAGAGGCGCATCATGCATATATGAGAATCCTCTCTCCGCGTTGTCCAGCTGGAAGGAAGAAACGCCCAAATCCAGCAAAGCCCCGTCTATATGTTCGATGCCTTGTTCCCGCAGCACACTCTTTATCTCCGAGTAATTTCTCCGGACAAAAATCCTGCTGCACTCGTTTCCTTCGAGTCTTGCTTCAGCCGCTTTCAGAGCGTCATCATCTCTGTCGATCCCGATCAGAGTTCCGTTCTGCCCGAGGTGTTGGCAGATATGAGCTGCATGTCCCCCGCCGCCTATAGTACCGTCGACATATATGCCGTCCGGCCTTATATTCAGATTCTCGATGCACTCATCCAGCAGGACAGAAGTATGTTTAAATTCCATACTGTTCCATTCCTCTTGCGATGTCGTCTGCAGTCAGCTCTTCATGCTCCTGCTCGTCATCCCATACATTTCGGCTCCAGACTTCGATTTTTTCTCCGTCTCCGATAGTCATGAGCTCCTTCGCGATACTTCCGTACTCACGCAGCGCCTGCGGAATGGTCACTCTTCCCTGTCTGTCTATTTCGCATTCTTCCGCGTTCCCGTAGAAATGTCTGACGAAATTACGCGCATTCGGGTCTGCTTTAGGCAGCTGTTTCAACTTTTCCGCAAAATTTTCCCATTCACTGATTGGATAAATATAAAGGCATTTATCTATGCCTTTCGTAATAACGCACTTCAGACCCAGTTCCTCCCTGTATTTGGAAGGCACTATCATCCTGTACTTAGCATCTATTGAGTTTTTATAGCTGCCCATGAACATGAATAATTCCCCCGGATCTTGTAAACCTTGCATTTTTTAACGATTATCTGCTATTTCGCGGATTTTGGTTATCTCCACTTTACTCCACTTCACTCCAAAATTCAATTAAATTTAAGAAAAAATAGGATTTTAAAACCACCGAAACCCCTTTTTTTCGTTGAAAAACACACGTTCTCAGTGAAAACCCAACATGTAGTGTGAATGCCTGTTCAGTATACAGATTGTGGAATTCTAATCAGTAAAAACAATTAGAATTATTAATCAATGAAATAATATGGTCAGGACTTTACCCGGACTTTTTCCGAACTCGTTATTCCTCCTATCCAGTGGGCTGCAGCGGTTGAACTGACGCTCAGACTGCAAAAAGCGACATCTGAGATTTGTTCAAACGCTGTATTCCATTGGTGCGGAGACAGGATATTGTGCGGACCGGAGAATTCGGGATTTCTTTGCCGTGAACAGCTTGAACAGGTACCGGCTTGACTCTCTGCACACATACCTGCACAGGAAAACATAACAGTGTATCCGGTGATGACTTTGCACGAATTTCAGAGTATAATGTTTTAAGTTTATTTCGAAAGGAAAAATCATATGACAGCACCTGATCCAATAGCATTCACATTATTCGGCCTGAGTGTCCGGTGGTACGGAATATTAATGGCCGCAGCCATCCTTACAGGAGGCTTTGTCATGTACAGACGTGCTCCGAAACACGGTATCAGGCAGGATGATGTTATCGATATACTGCTTGTTGCAGTACCATGCGGCATAATCGGCGCCAGATTATATTACGTGTTATTCGAATGGAGCTATTATTCTCAGGATCTGGCCCAGATTTTCAATCTGCGCGGAGGCGGCCTCGCAGTTCACGGAAGTCTCATCGGCGGTTTCCTCGGCGCCTGGCTCGTCTGCCGGCACAAGAAAATCAGTTTCGCAGACGGACTGGATATGACCGTGGCCGGAATCGCGCTTGCACAGGCTATAGGCCGCTGGGGGAATTTCTTCAACGGAGAAGCTCACGGAGGACCGACAGATCTTCCCTGGGGTATAATGGTAGACGGCGTCAGAGTCCATCCGACGTTTCTTTATGAATCGATATGGTGCCTGCTGCTGTTCTTCCTTCTGCTGTACCTTGACAACCACAGAAAATTCATCGGACAGATATTTCTGTCTTACGGCTTCCTCTACTCGCTCGAACGTTTCTTTGTGGAGGGTCTTCGCACAGACAGTCTCATGATCGGACAATTCAGGCAGGCACAGGTATTATCGGCGGCAGTAATGTTGGCGTGTGCCGTGTCTTATGTTATACTACTTAATCGGAAGCCGAACAAAAACAGCGTAAACGCTATGGAGGATAAATCAAAATGAAATTAGGTATTGTTGGTCTGCCGAATGTCGGCAAGAGTACGCTTTTCAACGCCATTACAAAAGCCGGCGCAGAAGCTGCGAATTATCCGTTCTGCACCATTGAGCCGAATGTCGGCATGGTTGCAGTTCCGGACAAGCGCCTTGAAAAACTCTCTGAAATATACAAATCAAAAAAGACAATTTATACTACGATCGAATTCTGCGATATTGCCGGGCTCGTCAAAGGCGCATCCCGGGGCGAAGGACTCGGAAACCAGTTCCTCGGTCACATCAGAAATGTCGATGCAATAGTTCACGTTGTCAGATGCTTCAGAGATGAAAATGTCGTCCATGTCGACGGCCGGATAGATCCTCTCGAAGATATAGAAATCATCAATATGGAACTTATTCTTTCCGACATGGAAGTGCTGGACAAGAGACTGGCAAAGGCGAAAAAAAGTCTGAGAAACGGCGACAAAACACTGAAGAAGGAATATGATGTCATGGAAAAGCTCCGTGCGCACCTTGCTGACGGAAAATCGGCCCGTTCGCTCGAACTCGATGATGATCAGGCCGCTGCAGCCGCTTCGTTTGACCTGCTTTCATATAAACCGGTCATCTATGTTGCCAACGTCTCAGACGATGACGCTGCGGATGCGGCAAACGGATCACTTGCAGCCTCCGGCACGGCTCCGGGCTCAGCAGGAGAAATGATCAGACAGGTCAGTGATTTTGCAGCTACGGAAAACTCCGAAGTGATTGCTCTCTGCGCTCAGCTCGAAGAAGAAATTTCGGAACTCGATGACGATGAAAGAGAGGACTTCCTCCACGATCTCGGGATCGAGGAATCCGGACTTGATAAACTCGTGAAGGCTTCCTATCATCTCCTTGATCTCATTTCTTTCCTGACTACAGGTCCGGATGAATCCAGAGCCTGGACGATCAAAGTCGGAACAAAAGCTCCACAGGCTGCCGGCAAGATCCATACTGATTTTGAAAAGGGCTTTATACGGGCGGAAACAATCAATTATGATACACTTATAAACGATTGCGGAGGTTCTCTGACTGCTGCCAGGGAAAAAGGTCTTCTCAGATCCGAAGGCAAAGAATATATCGTGAAGGACGGTGACATTCTGAATATACTGTTCAACGTGTAAACGATCCTGACATCACAGCAAATAAAAGATCCGCGCAATTTCAACGAATTGCGCGGATCATTTTTTCCTTACTGCAGTATGCGGAAAAATGCCATTATCACTTTCCGGTTCTGAATGACCCCCATGAAGTCGATAGACATGACCAGTCCATAGGTATCGCTATTTTCATCTGTGATTTCCAGTTCCATCGCTGCTGTAGGATGCAGGATATCGAGAGCGCTGCACGCCTTGTAAATTTTATCATTGTCCTCTTCGCGCAGATGGTTTGAAGGCATAACGTCAAGCATCGGTTCTCCGCCTGAAGGTGCGAACATATAATTGAACGCATCGTTTGCGCGCAGCAGTGAACACTTGTTATCGCTGCATTCAAATATTCCGACAGGATAATGAAGCGCATCCATCAGCCTCTCGGTATCAAGGTCGCTCATCCAAACTATTTCACTGATATCTTTGTTGTCCGCCCGCTCAGCCGGAATAATTTTTTTCTCTTCCATAAGGCTGACATATTCCTCGACCGCCATAGGTTTGCCGAAATAATAACCCTGTACGAAATCGCATCCGATCTCTTTCAGGAAATCCACCTGCTGTTCGGTTTCAACGCCTTCTACGATCACAGGCAGATCCAGCCATCCAGCCATCCTGATGACTGAAGCGAGAATCGTACGGCTCCTGCCGGCATCGGCGGCGTCATCTTTTATGAAATTCATATCGATCTTCAATATATCGACAGGTATATCTTTTAAAGTATTAAGCGATGAATACCCGCTTCCGAAATCGTCCATCATAATGGTGAATCCGCTTTTGCGCAGACTGTTCAATAATTCCCTCATAACTTCGGGATTATCCATATATGCGCTTTCTGTCAGCTCCAGATTCAGCAGCGACGGCGGAATGCCGTATTTTTTTACCAGTTCGTTCAGTATCTGGACGCTGTTTGGATTGTACATATCGATACGTGAAATATTGACGGATAACGGCGCCGGATCTCTGCCTTCGTCTATCCACTTTTTCAGAAGGCCGCAGACCTCGCCCCAGATGAAATAATCCAGTTTCGTCACAAAACCGTTTCGCTCGAAAATAGGTATGAATTTGCTCGGAAGAATTACACCTTTTCCCGGATGCTCCCAGCGAACGAGAGCCTCGCCTCCGCACGGCTTCTGGCTCCTGAGTTCATATTTCGGCTGTATCCAGGGAACGAATTCTCCGTTTTCCAGAGCCGCCTTCATATTGTTTACGACATACTGTTCCCATTCCAGTTCTTTGGCCATTGAAGCGTTATAAAGCTCATAATACTTGCTGTATCTTCCCTTGCAGGTTGCCGCGGCCATCGAAGCACGTTCGTACATGGCTTCAACGGATACATCCGGATCATCAATAACATACAAGCCGAAGGCCGGCTTTATGTAATAGTTGGCACCGTAAGACGCAAGCTTTTCTCTTGCTGTCCTCACTATTGTTTTTACAGCTTCTTCACTGTAAGGGAAACATATGCAGAAGATATCTGAATTGATACGTCCGAAGGTGCATATATCAAATCCGTTTCCTGTTTCCCTGACGATATCGGCAGCAAAACAAAGAAGCTTATCTCCTTCGGCTTCGCCCCAGAAAGAATTGATCAAACTGAATTTATCGATGTCAAACCGCATAAATGCAAATTGTTCGTTTTCGCTTTCATTGATCATATGACGTGTCGCGGAATAGAATTTTGATCTGTTGTAAAGTCCTGTCAGAGTGTCATGTTCGGCTATATAGCATATCCTTTCAAACATGCCCATCTGGCTCCGGGCAATCGCATTATTGAGGCGTGTAAGAAGAATGACAGGCTGATACGGCTTCGTGATGAAATCCCATGCACCGCTGTCAAGAACCTGCTGTTCCGCTTCGTTTCCCGTTTCACCCGTGAGAACAATGACCGGAAGATCTTCGAATTCGGTATTGCGAATACGCACCAGAAATTCGTAACCGTCCATAACCGGCATAACAAGATCAAGCAATATCGCATTGACCTTCTTATTCTGCACAGTCAGTATATCAAGCGCAGCGGCCCCGTTTTCCGCCTCGAGCACATTATATTCAACCGACAAAATTTTTTTCAGAATAGCCCTGTTGATCATCTGGTCTTCGACGATCAGGATCGTTTGCTTGTTTTTCACCTTTATTCAGGTCCCTTCCCATTTAAGATAATCCCTATTTAGAACAATATTAACATTATTTTGTAAACAATGCACTATTTTTTTGAATAATCTCAAAGGGTGAGAAACACTTTACCGTAAAGCTGCACGAATTATCTGCGCATGATCCGCAGCAAGCAGGCCGCTGTCCGGGACAACACTGATCTCGATGCTGCCGGAACGCAGGCTGATACCTCCGCTGCTGTCCCTTATGACTTCGAACCACCTTGCGTCAGCCGCATCGTCTCCTGCTTCAGCCGCGGCTTCATTTTTTTCTATGTCAGCGCGGAATGCCTCGGTAATCAGCCAGCCCCGCGGATCACGGCCCGGTTCGCTGAACACACCTACCGGAACAAGCGAAACACCGGTTATCCCGGTCTCCTCTCTCAGTTCTCTTGCCGCTGTACCGTACAAAGGTTCATTTTCTTCCGCAAAACCTCCCGGCAGCGCCCATCTTCCGAGAAACGGATGTCCGCCCCTTTTAATAAGAAGAAGCTCGCATTTTTCTCCGTCATGCGCGACTACGGCAATATCGGCGGTCACTGACGGATGAGGCCACATAGACGAATCATACTGATCCAGAAATTCTTTTTCTGTAAGTCCGTTTTTATCTCTCAGTTCCATCGTTTGATCCCTCCGATCACCTCATAAGCAGTCTGAACAAAAAGCGCTGCCTGTATTTAACTTTCGCATATTCCGTCACCTGCTTGACCATTTTGTAATTTGTGGCCGCGCTGAAAGCTCCGGCGATTTTTATCATCATCAGCACTTTGAGCACTAGTATCTGATCTGCAATATTCTCTGCTGCGGACTGCAGTTCCTCCTCCGCGAGTTCCTCGTTATTGCCTTTCCCGAGATCGATCATTATACCTATCTCATCGCATTTTTCTGAATTGGGTATCTTGTCGAATCCTCCGGAAAGCGCTCCGTTCATCAGAGCGATAATATAACGGCGCTCCTCATTTGAATTGTAGTCGAATCCATAGCTCGCAGCGACCTCATATATCGACTTCAGAATAACCGACAGAAACACCGGTGCGTCCTGCGGCCCCCAGCCGAACAGTCCCATTACTGCACCTTCCACCGAGGTTATCTCCTTGTTGGTCGAAGCCGTTCCTGCCGCCCCTTCGTCTACTCTTTCTATTACGCCGAGACTTATGCCCTTGTCAAGCGCTCCGATATCGATCTCCGCCTTCATCCTTTTCTTCTTGAGCCCGCCTACCTTCTCGATTGCGGGAGTACCCTTAGTAAAAATAAGAATAAATCCTTTTATCAGCGCAGCACGGACTTTTTCGATCACTTTCTTCGGGGCTTTCTCTCGCACCTTTGCGTTCAGCCCTGTATCGTCATCCTTCAGTCTGACTGCCATAAGGCGTTTCTCTTTCTCCTGAGTGATCTGCATCTGATGCAGTAATATTTTTCTCTCGCGTTTTGTGTATCGCGATTTCCGGTCTTCCGTCAGGATGGCGGCAATGTCCTCAGTGCTTTTGTATTGTTTTATCTCGATTTCATTCTTCCTGAACAATCCCACTTGCAATACCTTCTTTCATTATGCTGACAGCTGCGCTCGTTCCGATACGCGATGCTCCTGCCTCTATCATCTTTTCGGCAGCGGCAAGATCTCTGATGCCTCCCGACGCCTTTACCTTTGCTTCATCGCCGACGGTTTCCTTCATCAGCCTCACCTTGTCGGCTTCTGCGCCTCCCGCTGAAAAACCTGTCGAAGTCTTGACGAAATCGGCACCGGCATCGACTGCGATCGTGCAGGCTTTTTTGATTTCTTCATCCGTCAGGAGGCAGGTTTCCAATATTACCTTGAGGATCGCATCATGTTCATACACGATACCCGCAACAGCTGCTATATCGTCGCTTACATCATCGAACCGCCCGTCCCTCAGCGCTCCTATGCTGATCACCATGTCTATTTCCGATGCACCCGCAGAACAGGCCATGTCCGCTTCGAATGCCTTGGCATCTGTGCACATCGCGCCGAGAGGGAATCCGACGACGCAGCATACATTTACATCGCAGTCTGTCAGCTGCTGCGCTGCGTACTCCGCATAACACGAATTAACGCATACCGAGGCAAAATCATATTCACGCGCTTCTGCACACAACTTTTTTATATCCGCTTCCGTAGCCTCAGGCTTGAGAAGCGTATGGTCAAAATACTTGGCAAATTTCATTATCATCCTCCTGTTTCCATCTACTCTATCATTTGAGATGCTTTATTTCAATATCAGACCGCATCAGTACAGCAAAGATCACAACGCCGGCAGCGGTGAATACGATCAGTATGGCAGCAAGTGTCCGTATGTCCCCGAAAAATCTGAATCCTGAAATTATCATTCCGATGCACCCCAGCATTGTATTCGAGAAATTGATCAGGGAAGACGCTGAACCCGTATCGCCTTCCTGCTGTTCAAGAAGTATCGCCGTACTGAGAGGTCTCATCATGCTTATGAATACTGAGCACAGCGCAAACGAGACAAAGAACATCCACGGACTCAGCGACCCGAAAAAGAAGAGCAGCACACTGCCTGCTGTTACCGCCCCGAAACCGAGTCTGTTCATATTTCGCGGAGGCATCTTCCCCATCAGTCTGATATAAAGCAGCGGACCGCACAAGGAGAATCCGGCGTTCGCTGCAAAGAAAAGACTGTAAGCCTGCGCGCTCAGTCCGAAATCATTCTGATAGATAAACGAACAGAGACTGAGATATGACATAAAAGGTGCATTAAGAAGCGCAGCACTCAGAAGATACGGAGCGAATGACTTATTGTTAAGCACGAAAAACAATCTTCCGATGCTGCCTCCCAGCGAACCATTGAATCGTTTTTCCGCAGGTATCGTTTCCTGCGTGAGCAGAGCCGCTATTGTACATAAAAGACCTACCGCTATAAGTACGGCGAATGTCGTCCTCCAGGTCGCAACTTTCAGTATGAGCCCGCCGGCAACCGGGGCCAGCATAGGCCCTATTGCCGAAAATGTCTGTACTATGCCTATCATCCTGCCTCTTATGCCTTCGCTGAAAATATCTTTTATCAGAGCTGTTGAAACAGAAACCATTGCCCCGGCGCCGATCCCCTGGACAACCCTGAAAATGATCAGCATCCATATGCCTGAAGAAAAAAAACATCCGGCACTTCCTGCCATATATGTGACCGCGCCGAAGATCAGCAGCGGACGTCTTCCGTATTTATCGCTGACTGGTCCGAAGATCAGCATGCCCATCGAAAAGAAAAAGAAAAATGCCAGCAGAGTCAGATCCATCATGGCCGCTGTCGTTCCGAACGATTTTACAAGCGACGGAAACGCAGGCAGGTACATATCTGTTGAAAAAGGGCCAAACATATTCATGACAACAATGAATGCTATCATGCCCCTCCGTCCCAGATATTTCTGTTCGATCATCATATTATTTGTGCTGTTTTTACCGTTTGTCTTTTTAATCATATCGATATTATATCACCCGTCTCCGATAATAAAACAGGGAAACCCCGAAGGATCTCCCTGCTGATCAATGCTGTTATTAGAAACACTTGCTCCAGCCGCAGCTCTTGCAGACATTGCATCCGCCTTCAAAAACAAGCGGCTCGCCGCATTCAGGGCAGATTGTTTTATCTACTCCTATGTTTGTAACGGCTTTAGGTTTTGGCGCCTTTTTCTTGGCCTTGGCCGCCGCTCTCTTAGCAGCTTCTCCGTCCTTGAATCCGAGCTGTTCCTGTATTTCATTGTACATATCGAGCAGTGCGTATCCGACCGCCATCGGACAGCATGCGCCTTTGCTCGTATCTTTCTGTGTCGCTCTTCTGACTGTGTATGACGGACATGATCCGCACGAATTGAGCTGATCGATGATGGTATAAATATCGATCCCGCCTCTGGCGCATATCGATATCATTCGCGAAAGGCCCACCATGAACTGGTTGCATCCGCCTGTCGAACCTTTTGACAGATATGTTTCGAGAAGCACTCCCGTATTAGGGTCGAACAGCGCTATGCAGTGGAGACTGCCGCATCCTGTGACAAGCTTCCTCTTCTTGCCAATGACATCGTCTGTCACGAGAACGATCTGTCCTCTTTCCAGCCCTTCGCCCGCAGTCGAAGGCTTGGTATCTTCTGTAGTCAGAATGCCGGTGCGCCTGCAGCCGTCTCTGAAAAGAGTTATTCCCTTCAGGCCCTTGCTGAAGGCATATTCATAAAGATTTTCCGTCTCTTCCACCGTGAAATGATTGTCGACATTTACTGTCGAACTGATCGATGCGTCAACGTGTGACTGCCATACGCTCTGCATATCGACTCTCTGATGGTAATTCAGCACCCCTGCCGTCACGAAAAACTCCGGGAGTTCCGAATCCGACGCAAGCTTATGCGCTTTCATATAATTCTCAACAATTTTTGTATATACTTTATAATAAACATCTGTCCCGTGCAGAGACTCTGTCTTGCGTTCATAGTAATTCGCAAATATCGGTTCGATACCTCCCGATATGCCGAGCATCGTCGAAATAGTGCCGGTCGGTGCGATCGTCATGATCTGCGAGTTTCTCAGACCGTACTTTTTTACGAGTTCCTTTGTCTGCTCAGTCGTATTGGCAGTAAAGAACGGCGTAGTCGTTATCTCATCAATATTGCACTTAGGGAAAGCTCCTTTTTCCTTTGCGAGCATAGCAGATGTTGCGATCGCGGTATCGACCATGCTGAATCCGATCCTGTCGCAGACCTCCAGAGCCGTGTCGTCACCATAGGTGATGCCGAGCTTTATCAGCATGTCGGCCAGGCCCATGATCCCGAGTCCTATCTGTCTCCAGTCATTTACACTTTCTCTCTGCTCCGGCAGCGGATGCAGAGGCATGCCCTCTTCAAGAACTTCATTCAGTCCGCGGACGCATATACCGACAGCTTCTTTAAAGCCCTCGAAATCAAATTTTGCATTCGGAGTGAAAGGATCAAGCACGAATTCCGCAAGATTCATGCTGCCGAGCAGGCATGATCCGCCTGCCGGAAGAGGTTCTTCCGCGCAGGGATTGACTCCGGCATAGGAAAAACCCTTCGTGTTGCTGAGAAGGTTCCAGTTCTTCACACGATCCCAGAACAGAGCTCCAGGCTCAGCATAATCCCAGTTCGTTTCGGCCATATGGTGAAAAAGCTCTCTTGCATCAACAATATTTTCAATCACTTCTCCGGTCGTGGATCTTTGGTAATGCAGCCTGAACTTTGAATTAGTCCTGACCGCCTCCATGAATTCATCAGATATGCGGACAGAAATATTGGCCTTTGTGACTTTATCGAGATCTGTTTTCAAATCTATGAACTCTTCCAGATCCGGATGCGAGCAGTCGATGGAAATCATCAGCGCACCTCTTCTGCCGTTCTGTCCGATAAGCTCCGTGACCATGGAATAAAGCTGCATGAATGATACTGCGCCGCTTGTCTCTCTGGCAGCGTTGTTTATTTTCGCTCCCCTGGGAGACAGTCCTGAAATATCTACTCCGCATCCTCCGCCGTAGCTGTATGTACGCGCAAGTTTTTTTGCGCATTCAAAAATACTCTCTATGTTGTCTTCCGGAGGCTGAACAACGTAACAGTTTGAAAGTGTGACTTTTCTTCCTTCATACTCCAGTGCTCTGTTCGAAAGGATCCTTCCGCCGAAGAGAAATTTCTTTTCCTTTATCATGCGGCCTACCTCATTGTTGCCGCCGCTAACTCTTTCCACCCACTGATCAAAAGTCTCTTCACCGTCTCTGTATTTACGGTTCCATATGTCTATTCCAAGCTGATTATCTTTACCCAGCCACTCTTCTATGTTCATATTCCCTCCTCCTGCCAACAACAATATATGGTGTACGCGTTATTATATTACAACAATATATCGCACTCCGCAAGGATTTTTTTTTGATTTGCCAATGTTTTTTGAAGCCCGCGCAGACTGCTGCGGTTTATGATATTATTTCATCCGGTCCGTCGCCTGCAGCCACAGCACAGAACTCGTCAAAGTGTTCAATGAACAGATCGACTATATCCGGATCAAACTGCCTGCCGCGTTCGGAAACGATGATATCGTACGCTGTCTTAAATGAATACGCATCTTTATAGGAGCGGCTGCTAACAAGAGCATCGAATACATCTGCAAGTGCAGTCATACGTGCTTCAATATGTATTTCTTCACCCGCAAGACCTTCGTTATATCCTGTTCCGTCCCATCTTTCATGATGCTCAAGGGCAATTATCCTCGCATATTCCATGATCCTTCCCGGTGCATTTGCAATCAGCTTTTCGCCGTCCTGAGTATGACGCTTCATGATCTCATACTCTTCCGGTGAAAGGCCCGCCGGTTTTTCAAGTATCTCGTTCGGCACCATGAGCTTGCCGATATCATGCAGCATAGCAGCAGTACAGAGGTAAGACAGCTCATTCCCCGCATACCCCAGGTCACTTGCAAGTATCCTGACATATTCGGCCACGCGTTTTACATGCGCTCCCGTCTGCCCCGATTTCTCCTCTGTAATACTGGCGAGTGAAACGAGCACCTCCTCCTGGCTCTTTCTTATCGCCAGACCTCTCCTGTCATTCTCGCGGATGAGACTTTCTATATTACCGGCCATGGCATTGACGCTTTTCCCTATATCACCGATCTCATCATTCGGCAGATCATTCAGCCTTGTATCGAAATTACCTTCGGAAATCTCTTGTATGGACTGTGATATCCTCGAAATAACTCTGGAAGTCCCTCTTGAAGAGAAAAAGATTATTATCAGCGTAAACATAAGCCAGCCCAGCATCATCGGCACCGACCACATATTGAAGAAACTGTCATTGACATTTTTGGACTGTATGAATACACAGAGATACCCTGCTGTTTTCCCGCTGCTGTCGAATATTCCCGCGCAGGAAATAATTTTATTATCGGACTCTTTAGTCACATACCTGTTTTTATAGGTGATTTCCCCGGTCAGATCATCAAAGGTGCTGTTTGAACCGAGCAGTTCCCCGAAGCCTCTGTTGGATGCAATATAGTATGATTTATCATTGTTTTTGTCAGGCACCATTACAACTGCAGCTGTATCCGAACTCACCTGATACATATGAAAATCCCTGATGATCGTGTTCGTTATTCTGCGGTAATTCTTTGAATTGAAGAACGAGCTGTCCGCAGCTTTTTCCAGATCCGCCGGATCTATGTTCCCCGATGCGACTCTTACGAGTTCCTGCTGCGTCTCTTTAGACTGCGACCTGAATGTATCATACTCATTGCTCACGACAAAATACATGCTTCCTGCAAAGACGACAGCAATAATTATATTTGTCATCATCAGTTTCCAGAAAATCTTTTTCCCGCGTACAAATGTCAGGAACAGCGCCAGAAACAGCAGAAATACAAAATCCAGTATCATAAACGGGATCGCGATCTTTGCCGATAACATCACCAGCTTCGTTCCGGCCGCACGCACGAACGACACCCTGGCATATGAAGGGAGTTTTTTAAGTTTACCGCCGTCGATGTACCACGGCTGACCGTTGGAAATGCCGCATATGCCTTTTCCACATGCAGACAGTTCCGATGCGCTGTCAGAAAACAATCCTGTTTCGCCTCTGACCTCCGGGATTTTCAGGCTTCCGTCTTTGATCTGAAATACATTTCCTCCCCAGTAGTCCAGCACATATACAGCATCCCCCGAAGTGCGGATATAAAACGGTCTGAAACCGGACTCATCGGAAATAGAGAATTTTTCATAATAAAGTACTTGCTCTCTTCCGTTGATCCGGCCCTTCCCGATCTCGCCTGTAGACTTTACATAGTAATACACTCCGTCCGCATGATAATCAATGTCCTGATAGAGATACGGCGACGAGTAGTGCAGTTCTCCCACTTTCACGGTTTTGCCGTTCACAGCGTTTATTTTGAATATCTCGGCAACGTTCTTTTTGTATCCTGTAAAATAGATATAACCGTTCTCATATCTCAGAGGCGAAGTGTGTCCGTAAATTTCTTTTCCGTTATCGGTATAGTCTATCGTGTACAGCACAGTACGCTTCTTCCCGTTCATACTGTACCTGCATATCTCATCGCTTACCATCAGATCTCCGCCCTGCTTTGTATTGGAAAGATACGCGTAAATGTTATTGTCATCGTCTGTGGTTATTCCCGAAATCAGCTGGCTCTTTTTAACGACCTTCCGGTATTTCAGATTGCCTTTTCTGTCCGTGCAGGTTATCGCCTGGGCATTATCGTTTATTACTGAATCGCCGTTCGCCAGTATAACGGTTTCCAGCGCATATGAACATGATATCTTATGTCCGGAGACACTTATATCCCCGGTGCTGTTGACAAAGACCGCAGCAAAAAATGCGGCCGCGAATAACACCGCCGCTGCCAGTACTACAGATTTATGCATAAGGAATCTCTCTATGACTTCTCTGCTCCAATGCCTCATTTAGTACTGCCCTCTCTCTTCAGCTATATTAACATATTATCACATTCGCATAACATAAAGAATATAAAAACTGCGCATCGGTAATAAAATTTTCCGATGCGCAGTTATATTTACGTGATTATTTTACTCTGCCTGTGCAGCTACTTCTGCAGCAAAATCGTCCTGTCTCTTTTCGATGCCTTCGCCGACTTCATAACGAATATACGAAGCGACCTTCATGTCTTTGCCGATGGCTTTGCCCGAATTTGCAACATACTCTTCGATCGTCACATCATTATCCTTTACGAACTTCTGATCAACGAGGCAGACCTCTTTGAGTTCTTTCTTGATCTTGCCTTCAACGATCCTGTCAGCCATCTCAGGTTTCTTGCCTTCGTTCAGGACTTCCTGCTTCAGGATTTCCTTTTCGTGATCAAGATACGCCTGGTCGACCTGACTCTCGTCAAGGAACTCAGGTTTCATCGAAGCTACCTGCATAGCTACGTCTTTGCCGACTGTTGCCGCTTCTTCTGCAGAAGCTTCTGTTCTTATCCCCACGAGCACTGCGATCTTGCCCTGGTTATGGAGATATCCCGAATAAACAACTCCCTCTTCAGCGACTTTCTCGAATCTTCTGATGTTCATGTTCTCGCCGATCTTGGAGATCTTCTGTGTGAGAGTTTCATCAACTGTTCCGTCCGGTCCGAAGTCCAGAGCTTTGAATGCATCCATATCTGCCGCATCGTTATCAAGAGCGAGCTTCGCCAGTCCTTCCACGAAATCGATGAATTCCTGGTTCTTGGCCACGAAGTCAGTTTCTGAATTGACTTCAACTGCGGCTGCCGATTTTCCGTCCGCTGCAATAGCAAATTTAGCCAGTCCTTCTGCGGCGATCCTGCCCTCTTTTTTCTTGACCTTGGAAAGTCCTTTTTCTCTCAGGACCTCGATAGCCTTATCTATATCTGCATCAGCCTCTTCAAGAGCTTTTTTGCAGTCCATCATACCTGCGCCTGTTATTTCGCGCAGTTCTTTAACCTGCTGTGCTGTAATAGCCATAGTGCATTTCCTCCTATTATATCCGAATTAAGCTTCCTCTTCTGTTGCGGCCTCTACCGGCGCCGCTGCTTCTTCTGCTGCTTCAGCATCAGCCGCTGCTGCTTCTTCCGATACCTCTTCAGGAGCCTCGTCATATGCTTCGCCCTGATTAGCTTCGATGACTGCATCAGCCATTGAACCCGCGATCAGCTTGACTGCTCTGATAGCATCATCGTTTGCCGGAATAATGTAATCCACGTCGTCAGGATCGCAGTTTGTATCTACGATGCCGATAACAGGGATCCCGAGGATCCTTGCTTCTTTAACAGCGATTCTTTCTTTCTTAGGGTCAACTACGAACATAGCTGCCGGCATTCCGTGCATGTCCTTGATGCCGCCGAGGAACTTTTCCAGTTTCTCAGCTTCACGGCGAAGCGAAAGGACTTCCTTCTTTGAAAGCTTCTCAAATGTGCCGTCTTCAGCCATCATGCTGATATCGTTCAGTCTCTTGATTCTCTTTGAAATAGTCTTGTAGTTTGTGAGCATGCCGCCGAGCCATCTCTGGTTGACATAGAACTGTCCGCATCTCTTCGCTTCATCTGCGATCGCCGCCTGAGCCTGCTTCTTCGTCCCTACGAAAAGGATAGGTCTGCCGCTTGCAGCGACATCCTTCATGAATGCATAAGCCTGGTCGATAAGTTTTACTGTCTTCTGAAGATCGATAATGTAGATACCGTTTCTCTCGGTAAAGATGTACGGAGCCATCTTAGGGTTCCATCTTCTTGTCTGATGTCCAAAATGGACGCCTGCTTCCAACAACTGTTTCATTGAAACTACTGCCATATTCTTTTTCCTCCTGGTTTTTTACCTTCCACCGATGCTTTTGATCACGGGAACCGATGAAACGGCACCACCCATGACAGGCCCGGTGTGTGAATTTGAACTGTCGGCGCCCAAATGCGGGCACCGACAAATATAATACTATATAACTGTTGATTTTGCAAGGTTTTTTTAGCTATTCGTTCCTCACCCAGTCTCTGAAAGCTTTCCGGAGCGCTCGCATCTGATTGACACCTGCAGTCATAGTCATTCCGCCTTCAAACAACACCGTTTCACCGCTGATTTTTTTGATCCCGGCAAAATTTACCAGGCAATAAGAATGGCAGAGATAAAATGCCGGGTACCGTCCGAACCTGCTCAGTTCCTCTGCAAGATCGCACATTTTCCCGCGGGCCTTCAGGCATTTGTTTTCTCCGTCTTCAAGGTAATACAATTCGATTTTCTTGTTGTTCTGCATGCAGTACAGAATATGTTCCGGGCAGATCCTGTGTATATCACTGCCTGCTCCGACAAACAGGTACAGTCTGTTCCCGACCGGAGAAAGCCTGCACCTCCGCTGTTTTGCCATTTCACTCACATCGATATCTCCTCAAATATTCCGATATAACAAAAAATTGCGTATGCACATATGTGTACGCGCAATTTTTTTGATTTTCAAATGCTACTCTGCCCTTTTATAGGTTATGTAGTCTTCATCGATTTCATTTGCCGCGACCGAAACAGGCTTTTCCGGATCTCCGTCCTCGGTCAGAATAGGTTTTCCGTCAATGATGTCTCTCGCTCTTTTAGCTGCAAGTATTACCAGCGTATATCTGCTGTCAGCTTTTTTTCTGATCTCATTGATCGATGGATATAGCATCATTTTAAATTTCCTCCTTATACTTATCGATCATATCATAGATATTCTCCGTTACTTTTGAATGTTCCGCAGTAATGATCGCAATCACATTCTCTGCGGCTTCGTCCAGGTCTTCGTTGACCACACAGTAATCGTACTTGTCCAGATATGATATTTCCTTCAGTGCTTCACCGAGCCGGAGTTCTATCACACTTTCACTTTCAGTGCCGCGTCCGGTTATCCGTTTTCTGAGTTCCGCCATAGACGGCGGCAGAATAAAGATAAATATACCTTCCGGATAAGCTTTCTTGATGTTCATGGCACCCTGAATGTCTATTTCCAGAATCACATCCCTTCCTGCTTTGAGTTTCTCCATTACATTTGCCCTCGGCGTTCCGTAATAGTTTTTGAATACTCTTGCATGCTCAAGGAATCCGTTCTCCTCGATTTTCTTTTTGAACTCTTCAGTCGTCACGAAAAAGTAATTTTCACCATCGACCTCGCCTTCTCTCGGCGGTCTCGTTGTCATGGATATGGAATACTCCACATCATCCTTCTTTTTCTCAATGACCTTTTTGCAAATACTGCCCTTGCCGACACCCGAAGGTCCCGAAATGACAAGCAGACGACCTCTATGCATATGCACCCGGCTCCTTTCAATCCAAGATATTATATCATTATTCGCACAACAGTTCAAGCGCACCTATTCTATTGTCTGCTTACTCGTCAAAGATCGATACGATCTCACCGCTGAGTATCCGGTTTACATTCCTTACCGCACAGAAATTGCCGCACATACTGCAAGTATCTTCTTTTTCAGGTACGGATGACGCCCTGTATCTTCTGGCCTTTTCAGGATCTATCGCCAGCTCGAACATCTTGTCCCAGTCAAGATTTCTCCTGGCCTCGCTCATCTCATCGTCGCGCCTGCGCGATCCCGGTATTCCTCTGGCAATATCTCCCGCATGCGCCGCGATCTTCGCCGCGGTGATTCCTTCTTTAACGTCATCCACATCCGGCAGTTTGAGGTGTTCGGCCGGCGTAACATAGCAGAGAAACGACGCCCCGCAGGCTGCAGCAACAGCCCCGCCAATGGCCGCAGTAATATGATCATATCCCGGTGCGATGTCGGTCACTATAGGTCCCAGCACATAGAACGGCGCGCCGTGGCATATCGTTTTTTCAATTTCCATATTAGGCCCGATCTGCGTCAGCGGCATATGTCCCGGTCCTTCGATCATGACCTGAACATCCTTGTCCCAGGCACGCTCCGTAAGTCTTCCGAGTGTAATGAGTTCCTGGATCTGTGTCTGATCCGTTCCGTCCGCCAGGCATCCCGGTCTGCATGCATCTCCGAGGCTCAGTGTAATGTCGTATTTACGGCATATTTCCAGCAGTTCGTCAAAATGCTCATAATAAGGATTCTCGTTCCCTGTCATTTCCATCCAGGCGAAAATTATCGACCCTCCGCGTGACACGATATTCATCTTTCTTTTTGCTTTCATAAACTTTGCCGCATTTTCTCTGTTCATTCCGCAATGTATCGTCATGAAATCCACACCGTCCTCGGCATGCATCCTCACGATATCCATCCACTCATTTGAGGTGATTTCTTTTAACGGCTTATTGTAATACACAACCGCGTCATATATAGGTACCGTACCTATTACCGCCGGACATTTCTCCGTCAGCATCCTTCTGAATTTTCTCGTATCGCCGTATGAACTTAGATCCATGATAGCTTCAGCACCCATATCGACCGCGCTCTGTACTTTTTCCATTTCCATATCCAGGTCCGCCGAATCACGCGATGTCCCCAGATTTACATTTATCTTGGTCCTGAGACTGCTGCCGATACCATTCGGCGAAATAGCAGTGTGCAGTCTGTTGCACGGAATGACCGTCTTTCCTTCCGCGACCGAACGCATTAGAACATCTGCACCGATTCCTTCCTTTTCAGCCACGATCTTCATCTGGTCCGTCACTATTCCTTTTTTTGCTGCTTCCATTTGAGTTGAATACTGCATCATGCACCTTTCTTTCCGGAGCAATATAAAAGCGGAGAGTAACCTGACGGCAGTCTCCGCAAAAATGCATATGTGCAAATACTTCACTCCCTACGCCGGCATTATCCGAATCAGGTTATTAGGATCGAAGTTTGATTACTTCCTCTCAGCCTGCTATACAAGCTCCCCTGTCAATACTTATTATTATATATTCAAGTTAAACACTAAAACGCGCTCTTGTCAATGCTGCCTGAGTTTACTCAATATTCTGTACCTGCTCGCGGATCTTTTCCACCTCCGCCTTGATCTCCAGCATATATTTCGTAATGTCCAGATCATTTGCCTTTGCTCCTATAGTATTTGCCTCTCTGTTCATCTCCTGCACAAGGAAATCGAGCTTCTTGCCTGTCGTTCCGCCGGAGGCGAGAATACTGTGGAGCTGTGAAATATGACTTCCCAGCCTTACGAGTTCTTCGGTAATACTTGCTTTATCCGCAAATATCGCAGCTTCGAGCAGTATCCTGTCTTCAGGCACATCTATCGTACCGTCGACAAGCTCAGCTATCCTCGTCCTGAGATTGTCTGCATATTCTTTTCCGAGCTGCGGAGCTCTCTCTTTGATTTTCCCAACATAACCGCTGACGAGATCTGCTCTCATATCCAGATCTTCCGCAAGTTTCTGTCCTTCGACAGTCCTCATTTTATCATGCATATCCAGCGCCGCGCGCAGCGCTTTCTCAATAGCCTCCGAAATCTCAGCCTCGTCCTCTATGCTCGGGATCGATTTAATGACATCGGGCATCCCGGCAATAAGCTCGAGAGATACTTCTCCGTACAGTCCGTACTTTTCCTTCAGCTTCTGCAGATTGTTGATATACTGCTCGGCAGCCGGTTCATTGAGCCTTATCTCCATATCGTCCTCAGTAATATTTTCGACCATGATGCTGATCTCTGTCTTGCCTCTGCTGATATACTCCTTGGCGATATTCTTGACCATATCCTCTGCAAATGAATAGCGTCTCGGCATCTTCACATAGATATCGCTGTAACGATGATTAACTGATTTCACCTCTACCGTGAAATTGCGTTTTCCGTCAGAGTACTCGCCTCTGCCGAATCCTGTCATACTTTTTATCATACAATTTTCTCCTTTATATCAATAATTTATGATAATATATTGATTATATCACAAAGACCACAAAGGAAGGGAATGATTTCCATGGCATTTGACGGAATCGCCGTCCGGGCGCTTGCCCGCGAACTAAATACGATCCTCGCAGGAGGACGTGTGGAAAAAATATACCAGCCCGAAAAAGACGAGCTGATATTTTCCGTACGCACCGGAAGCGGGAAAGTACGTTTCTACGCATCTTCAAACAACTCACACGCAGGAATATTCATTACTGCGGATGAATATGACAACCCGGTAAATCCTCCGGGCTTCTGCATGCTGCTGAGAAAACATCTGCAGGGCGGACGCATAGTGTCCGTCATCCAGAAAGATATCGAGCGGATAATCGAAGTTGAATTTGACACACGCGATGAGCTCGGATACAGCGTAAGCCGGAAACTCATCGTTGAGATCATGGGCAAATACAGCAACATCGTCCTCGTCGACATGAAAGATTCAAAAATAATCGACAGTATCAAAAGAATATCATTCGACATGGACCGTGTACGCCAGATCCTGCCCGGACAGATCTACGAATATCCGCCGGAGCAGAAAAAAATTCCTTATACCGAAGTCAGTCTCAGAGACATAGAAGCATGCTGTCTGGCCTCAGAAACCGGAGGCCTTCCTCTCGCAGATATCCTGCTCGCAGACATAATGGGGATTTCCCCGCTGATCGCCAGGACCCTCGCAGGAGCAGATGATTCCTGTGCAGATGATGTATACGGACGTCTCCGCGCGATGGACGCTGCAGTAATGTCCGGCCGTCTCGACTGCGCTGTATATGCTGACGACGACGGCACCCCGAAAGATTTTCACGTTGTCGGGATCCCTGAATATGAAAAAGAATATACCCGAATACCTTTCGAAACTGTGAGCAGCGCAGCAGAGTATTACTACCGGAACCGCAGTGCATCCAGCCGTGTAAAGCAGAAAGCATCGGCCATGACCGCGGCTGTCGGCAAAGCTCTGAAAAAGCAGCGGCTCAAAAAACAGCGGCTTTCCGAAGATCTTCTGAAAGCTGAAAACTCTGATAAGTACAGACTGTACGGCGAACTTCTGACAGCAAATCTTCATCTTTTCAAAACCGGTGACAGAGAAGCTGTTGTTGTGAATTATTACGACGGCACTGAGATCGCTATTCCTCTGGACGAGAGGTTTGCACCTTCAAAAAACGCCCAGATATATTTCAAGAAATACGCCAAGGCCAAAACGGCTGTCAAGGAAAAGAAAATACAACTGGCAGAAACCGACAGCAATATAGCCTATCTTGAATCTGTAGAATCTTTTATCGAGAATGCGCAGACGACTGAGGAAATAGACCGCATCCGTGAAGAACTTGAAGAATCCGGATACGTACGCAGACACAAGCAGCGCGGTCCGAGGAAAAAAGAAAAACCGCAGCCCTTTCATTATATGACTTCCGACGGCTGCGATGTCCTCGCGGGAAGAAACAACAGGGAAAACGATTATCTGACATTCAGAACTGCCGGCCGCAATGACATATGGTTCCACACAAAAGATATTCCCGGATCACATGTTATTCTGTTCACACACGGAAAAGCGCCGAGCGATTCTGCAGTATTCGAAGCAGCAGCCATAGCAGCATATCACAGCAAGGGCCGTTCTTCAGAAAATGTCCCTGTCGACTATACCGAGGTGCGGTATGTAAAAAAGCCTAACGGCGCAAAACCCGGTATGGTCATTTTCACCGACAACCGTACGGTATATGTGACTCCGAAGCGTCCGGATCCGCTGATAAAGGATAAATAAAAACTATATCAGCCGCTTTTCGCACTTCTTTCGTCATTAAAACCACTTACTATTGTGAATAAATTGCAGTCGGATATACTTGAATTACCGGGTACGAAAAACGCCAAGCTCCTTAGTCGGTTTCTGATGGAGGTAATGTAATGAATCATGCTGATACTGGCGGAGGCAGAAAATGCACTCTCTGCGGAAGAACAGAAAATATTGTTCATTTTATGAATGGATATATATGCGAAGAATGTATCAATTATGTTGTAGGAAACTTATGAGACGACGGTCCGGACTTGTGATAACGACAGGGAGAAGGGTTTAATATCCGGCATGAAATAATTAAGCAGGATCGTATAAAGATCCTGCTGTATTAATTGTCTTTGTTCCGTTATTTTCTGCGTCTCGTCCTGTTCCGTCTTTCGGCGCTTTTCTGCTTTTCGATGCGCTTCTTCGTCTTCGGCTTCATTACCGAGAAACCGAATCTGCCGAGAGGATCCGGTTCGAGCCCGTAATACCCTCCGTGCACTGACGCGATGAGCTGCGCTTTTTCAAAATCGACTTTGCCGCTGCCCGACACGAGTTTCTCATCCACGGTCACATTGACTATTTCTGCCATGAACATATCATGCGTAGGCATTTCCTTAATGTCTTTTACGCGACATTCCAGACTTATCGGACTCTCTTCGATCGAAGGGCATTTCACTTTCTCCGACGGCACCGGGGTCAGCCCGGTCTCTGCGAATTTGTCGAAATCGCGTCCCGATCTCACGCCGCACCAGTCCATCGCACGCGTGAGTTCCTTGGATACGAGGTTGATCACGAACTCTCCTGATTCCCTGATCATGTCATGACTGAAGCGCTCCCGCCTCACGGAAACATAGCACATCGGCGGCTCCGAATTGATTATTCCCGTCCAGGCGACCGTAATTATGTTTCTCTTTCCTTCTATATCACCGCAGGTGACCATTACCGCCGGCAGCGGCGATTCCAGCGTTCCTGCACCTATGCTTTTCCTTGGCATCTTTTCCTCCGTGTTCCGGTTTTCCCGTTATTATCCTGCCGTCCTCAGTCTGTTCAGCACCCCGGCGAATTCGGCCGGCAGATCCGCCCTGAATTCCATGTACTTTCCCGTTGTCGGATGGATGAACCCAAGGAGATATGCATGCAGCAGCTGTCCCTCAACGCCGAACGGATTCTTGACCGGTCCGTAAACGCCGTCCCCGAGGAGCGGATGATTGATGTATGTCATATGTACTCTGATCTGATGAGTCCTTCCCGTCTCGAGACGCAGTTCGAGAAAAGTATATTTCCCCAGTCTTTCCAGCACCTTGTAATGCGTGACCGCCTCTTTCTCATTCAGGCCTCCGACAGCCTGCCTGAGTCTGTTGCTGCGGCTCCTGCCGATCGGCTCATCAACAGTTCCCTCGTCCTCGCTGAACGCATTGTATACTATCGCTTTGTAGCCGCGCGTCGAAGAATGCGCCGCGAGCTGGGCGGCCAGCGATCTGTGGGCATTGTCATTTTTGGCGATCATCAGAAGACCGCTCGTGTCCTTGTCTATGCGGTGCACGATGCCGGGACGTATTACGCCGTTGATCGACGAAAGACTGTCTCCGCAGTGATGCATTACCGCATTTACCAGAGTCCCCGTATAGTTGCCCGCCGCCGGATGCACGACCATGCCCTTCGGTTTGTTCACCACCAGCACATCGCTGTCCTCGTAAACTATATCGAGCGGAATGTTTTCAGCCTCTATTTTAAGATCTTCCGGTTCGGGCAATGTGACCCTTACAACATCGCCGGCTGCGACTTTCAGCTTCTTCGATCTGCAGACACCGCCGTTGACTTCTACCAGTCCGCGTGTGATAAGCTTCTGCAGATAGCTCCTGGAAGTATCCGCAAGCGAAAGTGAGAGTACCAGATCAATTCTCGTACCCGCCATATTGTCGTCTATCTCAATATCATATATTTCTTCTTTTTCAGACATGCTAATTCTTATCCAGGAAGACCACATATATACACAGAAGAACACATCCGACCGTCACGCATATATCGGCGAAGTTGAATACAGGCCAGAACCTGAAATCGATGAAGTCGATAACGTATCCCGTCATGACTCTGTCAATGAGGTTCCCCAGGCCGCCGGCAATCACCAGTGAAAGCGATGTCAGCATGAAGTTGCTTCTGTCTTTTCTGTGTCTCGTTACATATACAAGACCAACTGCTATAAGTATTGCCGGCAGCGCGATCAGAAGTATCCTGTGGTCCTGCAGGATGCTGAATGCGGCTCCGTTGTTTCTCACATAAGTCAGGTCGACAAAATCGCCGAGCAGCGGTTTCGTCTCGCCCGGCGACATATTTGTGTTAATAAAATATTTCAGCACTCTGTCTATTGCAGCGGCTGTTATGATTATAAGGTAATAGATCAAATCCGGTCTACTCTCCGTCCCTTCCCGACAGATCGACTACAACAGTTTTTCTGTCATCTGCAAATTCTTCAGCTTCGGCTTCCGGTGTCGATCCTATATCCCTGAGGTCATCCATCGACATGACCGCTATTTCATCCGGGAGTTCTTCCTTATCCGGAGACTCCTGCACTTTAGCGGCTGTATCCCTGAGAAGTTCCTCGGCTCTGCGGTCATTCAATTCCGCATAGAAATTGCTGTCGATCTTCTCGACATTGTCGAGTTCATCTTCAAGCATCTTCTTATATTTTTCCTTGAAAGCCGTATATCTGACTTTCAGATTATCATTTTCTTCCTTGAGCTTCAGCGCCTGATCTCTTGCTGTCCTGACTGTAAGGTCTGCATCAAGCTGAGCGTTCCTGATTATGACTTCAGCACGTTTCTCAGAACTTGCTGAAATATCATTCATCAGCGACTGCGCCTTCTCAAGCACTGCCACGATCTCACCCTCAGAACTCTTGTACTTTTCAAGTTCCGTCTCCAGAGCTGCTGTCTGAGCTTTCAGACGGACATTTTCCTTGACGATCTTTTCGAGATCCAGCGTTATCAGGTCCAGAAACATATCCACTTCTTCTTCTTTATATCCTCTGACGCCCTTGGTGAATTCTTTATTCTGTATGTCGAGCGGTGTTATCATATCTTACCTCCAGGAATCATCGGAACTGCCGGGAGCCGCAGAAAATTCAAATCCCCTGCTGCTGTCCGTACTGGATGATATATCAACATTGTCAGGTGCGAATACAAAGATGTTGTTTGCGACTTTCTGAACGTTGCCGTTAAGCGCATATGTCGCTCCCGACAGGAAATCGAAAATTTTCTTTGCAGTTTCGGAATCGGTTTTTTCAAGATTGATTATGATAGGTTTTCTCGCCTTGAGTGAATCTACCAGTTTCGGACATTCTTCAAAACCTTCGGGATCGATGACGACAAGTTTAAAAGGATTTGTCGCGCGGGTACCGGCCATAGGCACCACTTTATCCCTCTGAGCTCTCGGATAACGGGATCTTGGTTCAACCTGTCTTCTTTCCAGAGCCTGACCGGCTTCCTCGATATCATCTTCGGTGACATCATCTTCTATCTCTTCGATGCCGACCAGATCTTTGAATTTATCCATTACTCCCATAGTTACCTCCTTATGGTGCTTAATAAACGCGAGAGCCGAATATCGCAGTGCCGACTCTGACCATATTTGATCCTTCTTCCTGGGCAGCCATGAAATCATGAGACATACCCATTGAAAGGTATTTAAAGTCCAGCCTGTCGTTTCGTATCCTGCCGAACTCATCATACTGTTTTTTCACTTCCGCGAAGAACGGTCTGACGTCTTCCGGATTTTCGGCGAACGGGGCAATACACATCAGTCCCCTGATCCTTACATGCGGGCACTGATCCAGAATATCATGGATGAGTTCCCCTGTTTCGTCTGATGAAATGCCGAATTTGTTTTCATCTTCAGCCGAATTCACCTGAATCAGTATATCCATTGTAAGGTCATGCTGCTCAGCACGCTTGTCTATTTCCTTCGCCAGTTTCAGTGAATCCACTGAATGTATCAGGCATACTTTATCAATGATATACTTGACTTTATTTGTCTGCAGATGGCCTATCATATGCCACCTGACAGGCTTTACGCTGTCGTATTTGTCCAGGATCTCCTGGACTTTATTTTCGCCGATGTCAGTGACTCCGTTGTCTATGGCAACATTGATCTCCATAGGAGAATGTGTCTTCGTGACCGCGATGAGCTGAACTCCGGGCTTCAGCTGCGCCCTTATCTGTTCGAGATTTGCTTTGATGTCTTCCACTTTATATCACCTGCTTTTAAATTATGCATCATGGATTTCGGAGTATCTCGTCATACACCTTCACAGTAGTTACTGTGTTGCCTTTCGCATCCGTGAACGTGCCGGAGCTTACCAGAGACTTCTTGCTGTTGCTGGCCAGAACATTCACCTGCGTGAAATCGAACTGTCCCGTTTTGTCTTTGACATACACACCGACTTTCCTGCCCTTTGTCGTGATGCTTCCATTATCTATGAGCAGACCGCTTCTGTCGGTAGTGACTATTTTCCCTTCTGCAGATCTCCTGACCGCCAGGTCTTTCCAGTATCTGTTGGTGCGTATGATCACGTGCCATTTGTCACCGTCGCTCACTATATTCTCAATGCTGCCCTTGATTTCGGCATCGCCGATCTCAACAGTAACATAATTGCCTTTTTCATACTTGCTGATATCCGCCTCATCTATCCAGGCATTGATATACCAGTTCGCGTTATCATAAATCTTGAAAATCGGGTCCCCTTTTTCGGTTTCCGCTCTTTTCAGACTTTCAGGTTCGGCGTCAACTGATTTAACGTCGTTATATGTTAATTTTGCCATTGTATCAGGTGTAAAAGAAGCTTCATAACCATCAATATGGAACGAGATCATACCCTTTCGTTTGCTGACAGTTCCTGTAACGACTCCCTTTTTACCCAGTTTTTTCAATATGGCATTATATTCTGAAACCGAAGCTGACTTTGATGTCGTGTCTTTGCTTGCACTTTTCGTTTTGAAGTTCATGACCTCCGCGCCTCTTTTTACGAGCTCGCCTTCTTTGACTTTAAACGACATCGTTCCGGCGGATTTTGCCAGATATACTGTTTCATCCCTGACAATATAGCAGGTCACATCATCGGACACCTTCAGTTCGCCGTATGTAACGGCCTCTGTACGCGTCAGCTTTCCTGTGACGGCGGGGATGACGGCTATTACTACATATAGAGCCACGACCACCAGTATGAATGTATATATAGTCTTTTTCCTCAGTTTCGGCATATACGCCCCCTAAAAATATTTTACACCAAAGACTGTACCTTTTCCACTATCTTTTTCTCGGCCCTGGAGAGACCGTCGGCCTTTTCCAGAAATGCGCTGAAAAGATCCGGACGGCGTTCCCTGGTAATGATCAGAGCCTGTTCGAAATTCCACAGTCTGATCAATTCGTGATTACCGTTTAAAAGCACTTCCGGGACAGCCATACCCTCGAATTCGCGCGGCTTCGTATACTGCGGATATTCGAGCAGACCCGAGTATATGGATTCTTCCATGACGCCGTCACTGTCGCCAAGTACTCCCGGAAGCATACGCGCAACAGTATCGACAAGGACTATTGCCGCCGGCTCACCGCCGGTCAGAATATAGTCCCCGATCGATATCTCTTCGATATCCCATCCGTCCAGAATGCGCTGGTCAATGCCTTCGTAATGCCCGCAGAGAATTACTATGTCTTCGACATGCGACAGTTCTTCGATCTTCGTCTGGTCAAGTATACGTCCTTTCGGCGACATATATATTATCTTTTTCTTTTCGGCTCCGACAGCTCTCAGCGAACGGAACACCGGCTCTGACATCATTACCATGCCCGGTCCGCCTCCGAACGGATACTCGTCTGTCTTATTATGTTTATCGAGCGTATAATCTCTTATGTCTGTCAGCTTTATATCAAGTATACCTTTCTCCTGCGCTCTGCCTATCATACTCGCTCCGAGTGTAGATTCGAACATCTCCGGGAACAAGGTCAGTATGTCAATATTCATATATCCCCCCTAAAGATCTGTCAGGCCTTCGATGAGCCTGACTGTGATCTTCATATTCTCTCCGTCAATATCCAGTATGAAAGCAGGAACTCCGGGAATCAGCAAAATGCCGCCGTCAGGCTTTTCTACTTCGTACAGATCCTGTCCGGCATGATTTGTTATATCCCTGAGCGTCCCGAGGATCTCCCCGTCTTCAGTGATTACCTGTGAGCCTGCTATATCGCGCACATAATACTCATCCTCGCCCAGTTCCTCAAGATCGCTTTCATCCATGAACACGCTTCTTCCTGCTGCTGCTTCAGATGCGTTTCTGTCATCTATGCCGGCAGCTTTTATGATCGGCATATTGCCTTTATATCTGACTGCTTCGATTTCATGCCGGCTTTCGCCTATATATATTGTTTCGAGTTTCTCAAAACGTTTCTCATCGTCCGAATAACTCAGGATCTTGATTTCACCCTTCATTCCCACCGCCGAAGCGACTTTGCCTATTTTAATTTTTCCCATAGTCTTCCCATATATAACAGGCACATATACGGATATATGTGCCTTAGTCGTTATTGTACTATTTCTACTACTACCTTTTTATTGGCTTTAGTGGCCGCGGCCTTAACCACGATCCTGATAGCTTTCGCTATCCTTCCCTGCTTGCCGATAACTTTGCCCATATCATCATTAGCAACACGGAGCCGGATAACAGTAGTCTGTTTGTCATCTGTCTCTTCCGTGACTTCTACGGCCGCCGGATCGTCGACTAGTGACTTCGCAATAGTCTCAACTAATTCTACCATTAGCCTTCACCGCTTTCTTTATAAAATACCCGCTTGCTTAAAAATCGATCTTACTCTCTCTGTAGGCTGTGCTCCTTCTGCGAGCCATTTCTTTGCTTTTTCCTCGTCGATAGTGATCTCATTTGGTTCTGTCATTGGATTGAATGATCCAAGCTCTTCGATGAACTTTCCGTTCCTTGCAGCTCTCTGATCAGCAACTACTACTCTGTATACCGGCTGTTTTTTCTTTCCGATTCTCTTTAATCTGATTCTTACCATTGTGTTTTCCTCCTGTTTTACCTGAAAAATCCCGGCATTCTTCCGCCTGATTTATTCATCTGTTTCATCATTTTTTTAGCATCCTCATATCTCTTTATGAGGCTGTTGATTTTACTTACCGGCTGTCCGCATCCCGCCGCGATCCTTTTTCTGCGGCTGGCATTGAGCAGCTTTGGTTTCTGCCTCTCCTCAGGTGTCATTGAGAATATGATTGCTTCCATCTGCCTGAACTCCTGCTCGCTTTTGTCAAGGTCCAGACCTTTCATTGCGTTCTGCTGTCCCGGAAGCATTGAAAGCACTTTGCCGATGCCTCCCATATTCCTTATCTGATCAAGCTGGTCGAGAAAGTCTTCCAGCGTGAACTCGTTTCTGCGCATCTTTTTTTCCAGCTGCGCCGCCTTTTCCTGGTCCATCTTGGCTTCGGCCTCTTCGATGAGCGTCATCATATCGCCCATGTCGAGGATACGCGATGCCATCCGGTCAGGATGGAAAGGTTCGAGGGCATCCGCCTTCTCGCCCATACCGACGAACTTGATCGGTTTGCCGGTTACTTTTTTCGCGCTCAGTGCGGCTCCGCCTCTGGCATCGCCGTCGAGTTTCGTCATTATGATACCGTCAATGCCGAGCTTATCGTTGAATCCCTGCGCCGCGTTGACGGCGTCCTGTCCTGTGAGAGCATCGACCACGAGAAGTATCTCGTGCGGTTTTATTTCTTTTTTCAGCCTTGCCAGCTCTTCCATGAGTTCTTCATCGATCTGCAGACGTCCTGCCGTATCGATAATAAGAACGTTATAGCCTTTTACTTCGGCCTCATGCTTTGCCCTTCCGGCAATATCTTCGACCTGCCTGCAGTTTCTGTCCGTGAACACCGGGACATCCACTGATTTTCCGACCACCTCGAGCTGATCGATGGCCGCCGGTCTGTATATATCACATGCGCACAGCATAGGTTTCTTGCCCTGCGACTTCAGCCAGTATGCGAGTTTCCCGCAGGTCGTTGTTTTACCTGTTCCCTGCAGGCCTACCATAAGCAGGGTCGTGAACCCGCTCGGGGAATATGTCAGCTTGCTGTCCGTTCCGCCCATAAGGTCGGTGAGTTCGGCATTAACGATCTTCACGACCTGCTGACCAGGCGTCAGGCTTTCCATGACCTCCGCGCCCATGGATTTCTCCTTGACGTCGGCCACAAATTCCTTTACGACCTTGAAGTTGACATCCGCTTCCAGCAATGCCAGCTTGACCTCGCGCATCGCGCTGTCGATATCCGCCTCTGTGAGAGAACCTTTTCCTTTCAGATTCTTGAAGACTCCCTGCAGTTTTTCTGATAATCCTTCAAATGCCATAGGCACCTCTATTCATCCAGTTTGTCGATAATTTTCTTTATTCCCGTGAGCTTTTTTTTAAGCTCTCTGTTTTCCGCATATTCATCAATGATACTGTCGATACTTTTGTCTATCTTCGCGATTGCCCTGCCGGTCTCCGTAAATTTTTCGACCAGTCCCAGCTTTTCTTCGTATTCGCGCAGCGACTTCTGCGCGTTCTTCAGCGCATCATACACTCCCTGCCTGCTGATCCCCAGTTCCTCGGCAATTTCCGAAAGCGAACAGTTCTCTTCGTAATAAAGCCCTATGACTTCGCTCTGTCTCTTCGTGAGCATCGCCCCGTAAAAATCGTAAAGCAGACTTATCTTCGTAATATCATCGATCATTATCTTACCTCTGAGTGTCAAGCCCCAGAACTTGTCACCGTGTAATAATCTATCACAGTGAAAAGCCGCTGTCAAGTGTTTTTGCTTGTCAGCGGCCATGTGTCTTTTCCCGCAGCGCACGTTATTATATCCTCTCACGCACGTATTCTTTGAACTGCGCCCACGCCTGCGGATGTTCGACGTAATACTTCGGACAGTCCTTGTGATTTGCCCCGTCGCAGTCGTAATGCCTTATTACATCGTCAGCGCTCAGGCCGAGGTTCCGGCACAGCCAGGCCGTCAGCTTTACAGTCGAATTATATGCGGGAATATTGAACTCCCCTGTTGAGTCCGGAATGCACACTTCAATCGATATCGAGTACGGATTCGCCCTGTTCGATGCCGAAGACTGCTCATTGAGCGGGATGCACTGTATGATCTCGCCCTGCAGCCCGACAATGAAATGTGAACTCACATAAGTTGTACTCTGATTGAAATAATCCCGGTTCTCCTGCGCTGTGCTGCCCGGATTGGCAGTGTAATGTATGACAATATTTTTGATGCCGGTAAGAGATTTCCCCGTCCGGTGGTGACCGTCTTCTGTCAGATATTCCTGCGTTACATACGAAGGTACTTCCAGCGATGCCAGGTTGTGTACTTTTATCAGCGTCAGGACTTTCATCCCGCCGAAAATCAATACTGACGCGACAAGGACGAACAGCATGATCCCCGCTGTCCGTCTTCTCCTCCGGCGCGGCGATCCGCGCCGGGACGCCGCTTTCCTGTTTTGTTGTCTGTATCTGTCATGTCTCATATCTGCTTATCCGGTCTTAGGCCCCTGCACACCGCAGGTGCTTTAAAGTAAACTGCGATGACTGTTCAGCCATGCTCGGGTATACTTGTCAGTCTTCTTCACCGACACTACGCACATTCCGTCAGCTTTCCCGATCTGAATCTCAAAATCATTGTCTGTGTCTTTTCCTTCCTGCTCGAAAGTCCTTGCGGCAAAATCCTTATCCAGCGCCCTGATCAGTCCAGCGTATTCATTTGTCGGAATAGCATGCAGTCCCGAACCGGAATAAGCATAGTCGATCGATGTGATCGTGCCCTTCAGGTTTGTCAGCTTATAATAATTTTTGAATTCCTTCGATTCATAAAGCGACTTCAGATAAGGTTCGATATCATTATACGTTGCCCTGGATATCGTATATTTCCTGACCATCTTTTTCCCTGAAGTCATCGTAAACGAATCAGCAAAATCATAGTAAAAAGGAGTAGCCGTGAAATCGGTATTCATATCAATGTCTTTGCGCATCGCGATTATCTTCTGTATATGATAAACGCTTTCAATATTCGCCTGCTCCGTAAATACTGTTGATGACACATCGCTGCTCGCTATCCCGTCGTAACTTACTTCTGTACCTGCACCTACGCCCCTGAACAGATCCGGTTCGAATCTCTGATCCGTCGTTCCCTGCGGCTCATGTATGCTGGCCGATGCTGTTTTAATATCTTCCAGTTCAGGCACTTTCGAGGAAAAACCTGTAATGTCGAACGCCATCGCACAGACAAAAGCGACACACAACACTGCAGTTACAGCACAAGTGATCATATTTTTGCGGTTAAATATCTTTGCGGTCCTGTAGATAATTATGCTCATGACCGCAAATGTGACCGTAAAACCGATCACCATGCCAAGAGCCACCGTTCCCGTCATTCCTATGTCTCTGCTGCTGCCAATCAAACTATTGAGGAAAAAACCAAACAGACTCATGCCTCCGAACGTCACGATCACCAGCAGGAACCGCCTTGTCCACCCGAACACCAGCGAATCTCCGGTGCATTCGACAGGCCTCAGCTTATATGCCAGATATGCCGCCGCAGTCACAACAGCCGTGAGTATTAAGTAAAATACGACGACCTTCGCCTCAGCCGATCCGAATAATGCCATTATCGGCATAGAATTATTTATGAGTCTTTCCATTGTATCGCCGTTAAATCCATACAGAAATCTGGCACAGTGCAGCTCCAATGTTGCCAGCACCAGAAGTCCCAGCATATTCAGCAATCCGGTATTGAAAATATGCATCGGCGTATTTCCGCTCAGCATAGCCGCAAGCACGGTGATAGAAAACATCGTGACGCAGGAAAGCATCGAGATGCAGAACCACTTCAGCATTGCTGCAAACGAAAGGCCCCACGGCAGAAGCGTCAGCCCGCAGATAAACAGCGGCGCCGCCATCATAATGAGCCCTGTCAGATAATTACTGATAAACAGCGTTTTTCTCGAAAACGGCAGTGCATGCACCATCAGTGCCGAGCGGTCGTATTCGATATATCTGAACAGCGTCAGTCCAAGCCCGCATCCGAGTATTATCAGTGCTGCGATAAAGCCAACATTTTCACAGTTCGCACACTTCCGGACAAAGTACTCGACCTCACTATGACTGTAATGCAGTATCATGAGCAGCAGCGACCCCGAAGCGAGCATTACTATAAGTGAAATGACCGGCACCGGCCAGAAGCGTTTCAGGTCCTCTTTGATTACAGTCCCTGATATGCTGCCCCTTTTGTTAGATGATGCCATCGATTTCATCGCTCACACCTCCCAGTTCGTAAATAAATATCTCTTCAAGCGACAGCGGCAGCATATCGAACACTGCCGGTTTATATCTGCCGATGACTTCCTCAACTTTTTCTTTTTTGTCGCGCACGATTATCAGATCCACCGAGCCTCTCTGCTCGTAATGCAGCACATTAAGATCTTCATAGGCGTTTTCCTGCGGCTCTCTGAATGCGACCTGAACTTTATGCACGTCCGATTTCAGGTCTTCAAGATCACGCTCTATGACCATGCGGCCTTTGGAAATTATGCCGATGTGATCGCAGTAACCTTCCATTTCCCTCAGATTATGCGACGACACGAGCACGGTCATGCGCCTCTCTGCAACATCGTTTATGATATACTTCCACACTTTCAGCCTCACGATCGGATCCAGCCCGTCTATCGGCTCGTCAAGCACCAGGTATTCCGGCATCGTCGACATTGCCAGAATGAACGCCGCCTGTTTCTGCATGCCTTTCGAAAATGACGACAGTTTTTTCTTCATGTCGAGCGCAAAATTTTTCGTCATATCGAGAAACCGTTCACTGTTCCAGCGCGGATAAATGCCGCCGTAATAACTGCCCATTTCTTTCAGCGTGTATCCCGGGAAGAAATACAGATCATCCGATACATACCCGATTTTCCCCTTCACTTCTTCCATCTCATAAACAGGTTCGCCGCCGACGCGGATCGTCCCGCTGTCCGGCCTCAGTATCCCCATGATATTTTTGATTATCGTCGTCTTGCCCGCGCCGTTCGTACCGACCATCCCGTATATCGAGCCGTTTTCCACTGTAATGTTCAGCCCGTCGAGCGCCTTCACGCCGTCAAACTTCTTGACAACATTCCTGACTTCTATCATTTCCAGTCACTCCTCTCATCCATCAGCTTCCTCAGGAGTTCCTCCGCGTCGCCCCTGCTCATGCCTATGTAATAAAGCTTGCTGATGCTGTCGCGCAGCCCTATCTCAGCATCTGTTATTTCCGCAGGTGTCGCAGTAATGTTCTTTATATCCGCAACAAATGTGCCTCGTCCCTGTGAAATATAGATGTATCCCTGCTGTTCAAGCGCGCTGTATGCCTTCTGCACAGTATTCGGATTCACCGTAAGCTGCGCCGCAAGCTCTCTGACCGACGGAAGTTTTTCTTCCGCGTGAAGTACTCCGGAAACGATAAGCTCTTTGATATTGTCTACAATCTGCCCGCTGATAGGTGTACGGCTTTTCAGATCCAATTCAAACATGCCTGTCTCCTCTCTGATAACTATCGCTGATCACCTGTCTGCCGCCGCCTCTTTGCCTGAGCATGCGGCATATTCTGATGATCATCTTATGGCCCAAGTGTACTACGCGTAATAGTACACTGTCAACAGAAGTGTCAGAACTGTAATAAAACTTTTCCGCCAGTACATTACGCTTCGACGCAGCATTACTGATGAGCCGCCGCATTACGGCCGGACGCTGCATTTCTACTGAACCGCTGGATTACGGCCGGGACGCCGGATTACTACCAGCCATCGCACGACGGCCTGGACGCCGGATTACTACCAGCCGCCGCATGACGGCCGGGACGCTGGATTACTACCAGCCACCGCATGACGGCCGGGGCGCCGGAGTACTACCAGCCACCGCATGACGGCCGGGACACTTGATCTACCAGCCACCGCATGACGGCCGGGGCGCCGGATTACTACCAGCCACCGCATGACGGCCGAGGCGCCGGAGTACTACCAGCCACCGCATGACGGCCGGGACACTTGATTACTACCAGCCACCGCATGACGGCCGGGGCGCCGGAGTACTACCAGCCGCCGCATGACGGCCGGGGCGCCGGAGTACTACCAGCCACCGCATGACGGCCGGGACACTTGATCTACCAGCCACCGCATTACTTACTGATGAAGCGCTGCATTACTGATGAGCTTTCGCACTACGGCAACGCCCTGGGCAAAATCAGATCTTGAGCTATTTTATATATGCGCATAGAATTGATTTCGCCGTACTGATTGTCGCAGGTAATATACAAATTATCGCCAAGAACATATCCGTTCCTGTAATACAGAATAATGCGCTGCTGCATTAATTCCCTATATTCGTTGTCTTTCATCATTCCCAGATGTTCGATCAGTATTGTTTCGCCGTCGGCGCATTTTATGGTAAAGTCAGGATATCTGTTAACGGCTGACCCCGGTGAAGTTTCCATCACAGTTTCATTTTCATACCTGAACGGCACGCCCAGTGATTTCAGGCAGTTATACCATATGCATTCGCCTTTTGATCTGACCGGTGTTCCATCACAGGCAATGTGCGTCACTGTAAAAGGCTTTTTGTTGCGCTCATAGTCCTCATTTGTCCACTTTTGCAATTCTTCCGATATTACGTCTGTTATTTTATCAAGCGGCATATCTTTATAAGCTGCGGGAAGTCCGGAGCGGATCTCCTGCATATCGAAACTCACATAATCCTGCAGAGCATCTGCCAGGACGTCACGGTCGTATTTCATTATTTTCAGCCGCTCCAGATTGAAGCGATTTATCATATTCTGTTGGACCGGTTCACTGCCTTTCACTCCCAGATAATGGGATACACGCTTACCGTCCACATATTCCTTTCGGTAATAGTACTCGCTGCCGTTCCTTCTGATGCGTATCATATAACCGCTTCCCTCTTTTGAAACTTCAGACTCCAGTCGCTCTATAAGACGATCCAGCCGCTGTTTTTCATTGATAAGAATATCAGTAAAATTCATTTTTCTCTTGTATGATGTATTTAAGTCCAAATACATCAATACGCTCCTTTCCATTAAACTTTGATATAATCAATATTAACACTGTGGACTTTTTATTTTTTCTTATGGCTTTGACTATTTTAAGGAGTGTATTGCCACAGTTTTATCTAAATCATTTATAGTTGGATAAGTCTTTGAACTTTTATGTCACGCAAGTTTATGATGATAAAACCAGGTGGATAAACACAGTGATTTTACTTAAAGGAGTTGATCTTATGATCTATGTCGGCATCGATATTGCCAAACTTAACCATTTTGCTTCTGTTATGGATTCTGATGGAGAAGTTCTCGCTGAACCATTTATGTTCACCAACGATTTCTCCGGATTCCAGAAGCTGCTCGACTGCATCAGCAGTTTCCCAAGAGATGAACTTTACATCGGTATGGAATCTACTGCTCACTATGCAGAAAATCTTACCAGCTTTTTATTTACCAGAGATTTTAATGTGTGTATCATTAATCCGATCCAGACATCTGCTCTCAGAAAGTCTAACATCCGTAAAACCAAGACTGATTCTGTTGATACATACCTTATCATCAAAGCATTATCTATGAATCATTTCAGACTTTACACACAGAGAGATTATGATTCACTTCAATTAAAAAACCTCTGCCGCTTCCGCCAAAAACTTATGAAGGCAAGGACAAGGGTCAAAATTCAGCTTGTTACTTATGTGGATCTGCTGTTCCCTGAACTCCAGTATTTCTTTAAATCCGGAATACACGGTAAAGCATGTTACGCCCTTCTTAAAGAAGAACCTAATCCCGACAAGATTGCGTCGATGCATCTCACGCGGTTATCAAACCTGCTAAACAAGACCTCTAAGGGCCACTTTGGTAAGCAACATGCAATTGCTTTAAAAGAGCTTGCTGCACAATCTGTCGGTATTAAAAATGATACTCTATCTTTACAGATTTTGCAATCCATTAATCAAATCGAATTATTTGATTCTCAGCTTAATGAAGTCGAAGGATCTATCAATGAGATCATGGATAAGCTTGACTCGGTCATTAAAACGATCCCTGGCATCGGCAGCCTGAATGGCGCCATGATAATCGGCGAGATCGGCGATATCAGCCGTTTTGAAAAGCCCTGCCAGCTTCTTGCATATGCCGGCCTCGATCCATCTGTTTACCAGTCAGGAAACTTTTCAGCATCCAGGACAAGGATGTCCAAGAGAGGCTCCAGAATACTCCGATACGCTCTCATCAATGCTGCATGGCAGGCAACATTGAACAACAGGACTTTCAGGGATTACTATGATTTAAAGATCTCACAGGGCCGCCGTCATTACAATGCTCTTGGTCATGTTGCAAACAAACTTGTCCGTGTCATTCACAAGATGATGACTGATAATGTTGAATTCGATCTAGACTAGTCCTACCTGTCAACTATATTCAATTTTCAAAAGCACCTAATCGATGCTTTATTTCCTATACACTTTTTTACGTCAAAACTATTTTGTTTTTCTTCGAATTTTCTATTGACTATTCATAGTTGGTCTCCTTA